>Ga0105046_10009517_pt1 | contig 15201 bp, 15 predicted proteins | sample MAT03_FD_78385 | JGI IMG/M metagenome (GOLD analysis project Ga0105046, IMG submission 78385) | Freshwater microbial communities from Lake Fryxell liftoff mats and glacier meltwater in Antarctica - MAT-03 (megahit assembly) | ecosystem: Environmental > Aquatic > Freshwater > Ice > Liftoff...
CTGATACGCAACTATCGCTTCTTCTCTTTGCCCAACTTTCACTAAAACTTGTCCTAACTGCCACCAAACTTCCCAATTATCCGGTTGAAGTTGCACTAGGCTTTGATAAGCTGCCAGCCCATCAGGATTTAACTCGATCGCCCGCTGATACGCCACGATCGCTTCTTCTTTTTGCCGAATTTTAACTAAAGCTTCGCCTAACTGCCACCAAACTTCCCAATTTACCGGCTGAAGTTGCAGCAAATTTTGATAAGCTTCTACCGACTCAGGATTTAACTCGATCGCCCGCTGATACATTCCGATCGCCCGATCGAGATCCCGCTGAGTGCGCTGTCTCAAAGCCTCTCCCAAACCAGATTGAATTTCCAACTCATCAGGAGCAAGCTCGATCGCCCTATCAAAACACGCGATCGCCTCATCCAACCGACCCAATTTACCTAAAGCTTCCCCTTGATTATAATAAGACCAAGCCGCCTTAGAATTAAGCTCAACCGCCTGACTGTAAGCATTCACCGCCTCATCCCAGCGCCCCAATTTAGCCAAAACTTCCCCTAAATTGTGGTAAGACCAATAAAACTTGGGATTTTCCTCAATTGCAGAGCGATAAGAGGCGATCGCTTCCTCTAACTTACCTTCCTGCTTGAGCTTGTTAGCAGCATCAAAATAGCTTACAGTCATTGCCTTGCTCATATTTCCCCTAAATCTTTGGCTGAAATTTCGACCCTTAATAATAGATAACTTTTTACCTGAGCTACGCTTTATGGACATAATCCAAAGGCTGCTTCAAAATCTCATCCCAAAAACTTTCTACCCAGTTTATAACACCAGTGACACCCTCTGTCAAGCCAATCGGCGAACTCCATCCCAACTCAGTGCGAGCCTTAGTGGAATCTATCACATAAGCGGCATCTTGTCCCAACCTTTCCGCCACGCACTCCGTCGCCTCAGCAAACGACAAATTAGCAGCCTCGCAAATAGTCTGAACTACCTCCCTGACAGCATACCCGCGATCGGGAGACAGATGATAGATTTCCCCAACCCGTCCTTTTTCCATCACCGCCAATTCCCCCCTAGAGACATCGCGGATGTGAATGTAGGACTTGACAGCGTGTCCCCCACCGTGCAACTGAATAATTTTGCCCAACTTTAAGTAAATCACCGATCGCGGAATAATTTTAAATAGCTGCTGGTAAGCTCCATAAACATTTGTAGCACGAACAGTCACCAATGGAAAATCGAAATTTTTATAATAAGTAGACAGCAGCATATCCGCCGCAGCCTTAGACGCTGCGTAAGGCGTAGAAGGATTCATCGGAGATAATTCGGTCACATTTCCTTCACAAGTGCCGTACACTTCGGGAGACGAAATGTGAACGTAACGCTGCAAGTATTTCCGGTCTTTTAAGTGGTTAATTAATTGAGCTAATGCCACGGTATTCGTTTGAAACCAGTGATCGGGATGCACCCAACTGGGAGCAACCTCACTTTGAGCCGCAAAATTAACAATATATTCCGGTGCAAACTCGTCAATCACCTGTAAAATCTGCGGCATATCCCCGTTAAAGTCCAATTGATGAAACTTTAAATTCGGGTTAGTGTGGCGGAGGTACGGTAAAAACAGCGGCCCTTTCTCGGCAGAACGGCTGATGCCCAAAACTTCATTTTGACCGTCTTCTAGAAGCAAATCAACGAAATCGCTTCCTGAAAAAGAATTGCTACCAAGCACTGCTATTTTGCGCGGACTCATTATTACTCCTAAATATTCGCTGTGTTGTTGACTTTCTAACAGAGTGATATTTTGCTCTTACTCAAAGTAAATAAAAGAATGGTCGCCCGTATAGCCGCAACGGTCAAACCACCACTGCCACTCATCAGGCGTATAGAAACTTTCACAAGTAAGCTGCCAGTAAAGCAGATTTGCTTTTTCTGCTTCGTTCCTATACGACTCTACCACAATATATTTGTTCCCCTTGCCAACTCTTTCTATTTCCCGCAGAGCTCGATCGAGCTCAAAACAATACAAATTGTGTAAAGTATTGATAGAAATCACTAAATCAAAGCTGTTGTCTGCAAACGGAAGTTCGGTAGCACTGCACACTTTCAAAAATGGGCGCACTTCTTCCTTAGCGTGAGCAATCCCGTATTCGGAAATATCAATACCAGTTACTTCGACTCCCGGTACAGCTTGCGTGAAGTCGTAGAGCAAAAAAGCCTTGCCGCACCCGACATCCAAAATGCGATCGCCCGGTTTCAAATTGTAGTGCTCAACTATCGGATCGGCAACCGTCCGCCACCGACCATCGTATTTATAGCCACCATAGCCAACTTTGCGATCGCCATCCCAATAATCAAAATCAAATTTCTTAGCGAGTTTCGCCGCCTCCGCTTTCGGAAACTCGTTCACCCGCCCTAAATAATCTCGTTTTGTACTTTTGTGAACTGCTGAAAGAAAATCAATATAAGCCATTTTATCTTACGTCGCCCATATTTTTGTCAAGTCTTGAAGAGCGCAGCGCGCCTTCTGCAATTGTGCAGCTTTCAGATATTCTCCACCGTCAGCACTGCGAGCAAAATTGCGCCGCTTATTACCTACTGGAAGAAAATTGTTTAAAATAATGCAACACCATTTTACTCGATAAACGGGCAATAAAATTGCCATGCGCTGCCGGTGTATTTCTGAGTCGGACAGGTTTGCCACCACTGCCTCAACAAACTTGTGATAGTAATTCCCCGAGACGGGAACAGCAGGCTGACAAAAAAAGTCGCAAACCATTTTAGCAGGATCGTCCCATCCTGCATACTCAAAATCAATAAATCTTAACTCGCCAGATTCGCTCAAAATCGCGTTGTGGAAGCCAAAATCTGATGGGGACAAACATTTATCCTGTTGAGGGATTTCTGCGTCTAACGTTAAACCCGATTGGATCGATCGATCGGCGACTAATTCTATCACTCGACTCCAAGCTTGACAAAGATAATTGTGAATAAAATCAGCCGCTGCGCGATCGCACTCAGTCGCAGCGCCCACAGTTTTGAGTCTTTCCAGACGGCGCTCCACGCACTGCAAATGTTCCCCAATACTAAAACAAGCTTCCGAAGCCTTGGGGAGAATTTGACCCCCCGGCAATAGCTTACAGCGGTTTAAGTCTCGGTAAAAGGCGATCGCTTGCTCTACTGCTGCTTCTGTCACCTCATCCGGTTGTAGCTGCCGTCCCCCCACAAACTCGTACAAACCTAAACCTTTTTGGGAGTCGCTGGCGATCGGCTGCGGCAACCCTCGCACCCCATTCTCCCAAGCAAAGCGCGAAAAAGCAAACTCCGTTCCCAACCTGTCTCTCGGATCGTCAGGATGCTGAAAATAAGCCTTCAGCAGAAAACTCTCCCCCTTTGCACCAACCCGGAAAACTCGATTATTGCCGCCCCCAGCCAGAGGTTCGAGACTGACATCGCCAGAGTACCCAGCCGCCGCCATCAAATCAACGGCTGCCGAATAAAGCGTTTCTGAACTCGCGGAAAAGTCTCTCAGCATGGAATTAACTGCTCGATCTCGGCCCAGGAAGAGGCGCGGCGAAAAGGATGTCCCGACAGGTGGTGATTCTGGGGATCGAACAAGATGCGATCGACTCCCGCCGGAAAACCAGCTTCTCCCAGAAATTCCGGCAAGTCATCAATAAACTCGCTGCACCCGTTCTTACCAATTCGTTGCAATTTTTCCTGCTTAGTCAATTCAAAATATACTTGGTCAGGTGACAGGTTAATGCGATCGGGGTCAAAAAAACCTTGATTTTCCAACCACCCCCGCGCCGCTGCGTGCAAATCGTATTTGGGGCCGATATAAGGGTGGCGCGTCTTGTGGCTGACAATGCAGATTTTGACTCCATCCTGAACGCAACGGGTAAAAAATTCCAGTACGCCCGGAAAGGGGTCAGCTTCTTTCATGCGATCGCCATAAACATAACCCTGCATTTGCGTCCAAGCATCTTCCTGCCCACACTGGCGCAAATAATCCCGCACTTGGTTTTTACTTACAGGCACTTCTGGAGGAATTAAGCCCTGTTCAACAGCCACGCGGTGAAACAGGCCGTCGTAACAGACGATCGTGTTGTCGAAATCAACTCCAATTAACATCGCTCACTCCCCAATAGCTTGTAGAAAAAAATTGTTGAGTTTTGGGTTTTCTGACTTATGATAATAACCTCCCATTGGTGTATTGGGTAAAGTTAAGACAGCCTGGATCATTTCCTCAAAACTTTCGATCTCGCTTCTATCTTTCAGTACCATTTCTTCTAAAGCTGCGTGCAACTCGCATCCAGCCTCTAAAATCCGGTCGTAGATTGCCCATCGCTCCTCGGCTCTCTGGGGCAACACAAACAAGCTAAATAGGATTATGCCCTGTAGTTGTGGCAATTGAGCCAAAACATCGGACAACATCATATAACATCCAGGCATTGCGTATTCAGTTGCACTAAGTTTATAAAGTAAATTATGCCTGGTAGCGAAGTCACGAACCACCAAATTTTGCACGCGGTGCGGGTAACTTACTTCCCGCACTGGACGGCTGACAATGTAACCCCTATAACCTGATTGTTCACTCATTAAACCCCCCTGGCATTGTAAACTTCATACCAATTTTTGAGGCGGCACGCACGGCAATCGGAGCGAAATATTCCCCCAGACGTTTATCAGAGTAAGGTGTAAATAAACCTTTAAATCGAATATTCATCGACCATCTAGTTGTAGATTCTTGGTTGAGCCGATTGCCGTGCATAATCGTCGGAGTAAATAGAACGACATTACCGTAGGGAACTTCCAACCATTCAATTTCTGGCTCGACAGCTCGATAAAGACTTTCTGTCCCGGCTCCGGCAAATTCCTTGACTCTTTCCCGCCATTTAGCATCAGCAGCAGGCGGCAAAACAAACATACTTTTTGTTCGATGGCAATCTACTAAGGGAATCCACAACACTACTTCAAAGGGGGAACATTCCGAACCCCAACTATCAGAATGTAGGGGCAGTAGAGAACTGTTGTCACCGGGAAATTGAATGCTTAAACCGATATTGCGCTGCATCACCAGTTCGTTGCCGACAATGGTTTCTACTAGGGAACGAGCGCAGGAAAAATAGGCTTCCCGAAACCAAGCTTCCGCCATTAAACCTGATATGATATGCAGGCGAAAAGAGTTGAGCTTTTCGACAGGTACTACAGAGAAAATTTTATCTAAAAATTCTCCGGCATCTTCAGGATATGGAACTTCTAAAAAATTTGTCGCTAAATCTACTGTTTTGTGCCTAATTTTATCCAAAGCAGATAGATTTTCGCACGGCTGGACTATATAGCCATTTTGAACAAAAGCAGCACTTAAGTCTGTTTCTATTTTTTTCAAGAAGTCCATATTTTTTATCCTTTAAATGAGCGGTTTCGCCACTGCAACTAAAACGGCTGCTGTTGTTTTTATGCTTTCACCGGTTGAGGCGCGACAGCTTGATACATCTGGAATGTTTTGTCGGCGATCGCCCTGGGAGTAAGACCAAAATATTCGCGGGCATACTCTTGTTCTCCTGCTTCGTGCAAGAACTTGTCTGCCACTCCAATTCGCAGGAGGCGTGCTTTTTGAGGGGCGCGATCGCTCAACCACTCAGCTACAGCGCCCCCCAGTCCGCCCATAATGCTGTGTTCTTCAACCGTCGCCACTACCCAAAACTGTGAAAACGCCTGGGCCAACAGTTCCTCATCCAACGGTTTAACAGTGTGAAAACTGACAACTTGAACAGAAACTCCCTGTTTGCTAAGTTCCTCTGCTGCTTCCAATACATTCGGTAGCATATTACCGGTACTCAGCAAGCAAACATCACTTCCCCGTCGCATCACAATTCCCTTGCCGATCGCAAAGTCAGGCATCCCCTCATGGACAAGGGGTTCACCTTTCTTACCCATGCGAATATAGGCAGGCTTATCCTGTTGTAAACAAGCTCGCATGGCCGCCCGCACTTCCCAAGCATCGCCCGGACAAATCACCGTCATATTGGGCAGCATCCGCAGCAGCGCAATATCTTCACAGGAATGGTGAGTTGCCCCGTTTCCGGCATAGGACAAACCCGCCCCAACTCCTACAATAATCACAGGGACATTGTGATAACAAACATCTACCCGAATTTGTTCCAAGCAGCGAGTTGTAGTGAAAGGTGTAATCGTATAAGTAATCGGGCGAAGACCGCAGATTGCCATGCCAGCCGCTACACTCATCATGTTAGCTTCCGCAACGCCGCAGTTATAAAAGCGATCGGGAAAACTAGCTTTATATTTATCAAACAAGCGGTTGCCAATATCACCAGATAACAACACCACCCGCTCATCTTCCGCCGCGATTTCGTTTAGTTCTGCTGCAAATTCATTTCTCATAGGAGTTTAAGTTCCACTTTAGCTTTTTCAACTTCTTCAGCATTCGGAACGCGGTAGTGCCAATTGTTGTCATCTTCCATAAAAGAAACCCCTTTTCCTTTCACAGTATGAGCAACAATAGCAACGGGTTTACCACTGCCATCGGGTACGTTACGCAAGGTATCGACCAAAGCTTTCATATCGTGACCGTCAATTTCGTAGGTACTCCATCCGAAAGCTTCCCACTTTTCTTTGAGAGGATGAAGAGCCATGATTTCGTTACTGCGGCCGGTAGCTTGCCACTTATTGTAATCAATGATGGCAACCAGATTATCTAGTTTTTGAGCGGGAGCAAACATCGCAGCTTCCCAGACAGAGCCTTCATTGCATTCGCCGTCGCTCATCACTACAAATACGCGGTAAGAGCGTTTCTGAATGCGTCCCGCCAGTGCCATTCCGATTCCTACAGACAACCCGTGTCCGAGGGAACCAGTTGCTACTTCTACTCCCGGCACACATTTGACACTGGGGTGTTCCGGTAATTTGCTACCCGGTTCAGCATAGGTATCGAGTAATTCTGGTGGGAAAAATCCCGCTTCTGCGAGGGTCGCATAAAGCGTGGTCGCTGCGTGTCCTTTACTGAGGATGAGGCGATCGCGATCGGGATTTTCTGAATCCTGCGGATCGATTTTTAAAGTTCCCCAATAAGCTGCTACTAAAATATCAGTACAGGATAGGGAAGAACCTAAATGGGCAGTGCGAGCTTTGTGGGACAGTTCCACCAGTTTACCGCGAATTTTACTGGCAGTGGCTTCTAAATCAGCAATCTTATTCATAATCTAGTCATCATTTCACTGAGGGACAAATATGGTTAGTTCAAGACTGACGCGAGTACGATTTCCAGCAGTTACAGCACCACCATGTAACAGATTATGGTTAAAAATGATTGCATCACCTGGTTGACTGTGAAATAATTCGATTGCCAATTCCTCTTCTTTTACATCAATTTGTGGCTTGAGCATTCCATTCTTCATTTCCCCATGATAAGGAATATCTTGTAGATTTGAACCAGGCACTATTCGTAACCCACTCAATCCGGGTTCACAAAAAATGGCTATCCAAATCTTATAAGGGACTACGTTAGAAGGAACAGTTTTACCTAATAAATCCCAGAACCACTGATCTGTATGTAAGGGGCCTACATCGGAAGTTTCGTTTGGTCTTACAAGCCTAAACACCATTGGTTCCCCCGATCCCCAGTCATAAGCGTCAGGAATGGTAAACAAGCCAAACTCTAACTCAATTTGCTTAAAGATTGACATGGTACGAATTTCTAATGCTGCTGAAAGCGGAAGGTTTCGTTCTGCTACAGACTGCCAAAAGGTTCCATGATCTATTAAGTGTGCCCGTTCATGATAGCGATCAATGCCAATTTCCGCAAATTCTTTAGCATACTCCGGTGCTTTCTTTTCGATACAACTAAGCCAATAACTTTCTATCAAAAATCTGACTCTAGCAAGTTCATCACTCTCTAGTCGTAATCCTGTTACAAACCCTGGAGAGCCGTCAAGAAGACCTTTCATTGAATTCTGACTTTTTAGTTGCTGTATCATCCCGGCACTTCCTCCCGATAACTAATATAGTTTTAACGCTTGTACATCAGCATCATTCCATTTCTAATAGGCAGAAGTATTTTAATGTAATCTTCTCTACTTTTTACGGTTTCCAAAAAGTCTTTAACCCCTCTTCCTTTTTCGGTTTTAGGGATTTCGTTCAAAACATCCCCATGAAACAGAACATCATCCACAACAAACAATCCACCATCTTCTAGGTAGGGTTCTAGCAGCTCAAAATATTCCTTGTACTTTTCTTTGTTGCCATCCAGAAAGATGAAATCAAATTTTTCCGACTGCAATTTTTTCAATTCCTCGAAAGCATCCCCCTCTATAATCTTGATTTTGTCACTTAACCCATTGTTTTGAAAGTTTTGCTCAGCAATTCGACAGAAATAATCGAATTTCTCCAAGGTTACGATCTGCCCATCTTCCGGTAAACATTTAGCCATGCACATAGTTGACAACCCTATAAAAGTGCCTATTTCTAGTACCTTTTTAGGCTTTTTTAAAAAAATCAACATCTGCAATAGCCGTAAACTCAGAGGGTTAGAAGCAAACAACTCCGTAGTAAAACCTTGCGCTTCCTGCAAATTGAATTCTTCCGATGGGTTTTGAGAAGCACTAAATTGGCAAGTGATATGTGCCAAAGCTTTAATTAGTGATTCATCGCTACCGTCAAAATATTCGCGATTAATTGATTGAACTGGTAGGATACTTTCTTCAAAACTTAAACTTTGGGAACTCTCAATCATTCAACTTCCTCCTTTGGGAAAATTGTAAATTATTTGAATTGCTAATTGCCGAGCAGAACTTTTGATGCTTATTTCAATTCTAGATTTTGCATCATTTTAATATTGTAATATCGAATCTCCTTCATCGGATTAGGAATCAGATTAGCATTAAACGCCTTCACCAAATCCTGCACAGCATCTTCAATTGTGTGCTGCGGCACAAAACCCAATTCTCTCTTAATCTTCTCCGATGAAATGTGATAAGAGCGGTTGTCATTCGTCGGCGTACTCACAATTTCCACCTGTTCCCCTACCACATTTCGCACCATTTGAGCAATTTGCATCACCGTATGATTTTCATAACCCGCGTTGAAAATCTTACCGTCGATCGCCTCATCTGGCAACTGGAGCGACTTGATATAAAGGTCGGTCATATCCTCAATGTGAATATTTGGCCGCTTCTGTTCGCCACCAAACACCGTAATCTTACCATTATTAACCGCATGGTTAGTGAGGATATTAACTGTCAAATCCAGCCGCAATCGAGGCGAATAACCGCACACTGTCGCCGGCCGCAGAATCAAGGTAACAAACCCCGGTGCGCGGTTTGCCAGCAACACATCCTCACACATTGCTTTGTATTTGGAATAATCTGTTAAAGGTTGCAGTGGCAATTCTTCGCTAACATTTTCGGTTTCTTTGATGCCGTAAACGCTGGAAGAAGAAGCATAGATAAACCGCTTGACTCCATTGTTTTTAGCAACATCTACCAAGTCAACAAAAGCATCGTAGTTGATCGACTTGCCGAGGTCTGGGTCTAATTCAAAACTGGGGTCATTAGAAATACAAGCTAAATGGATGACAGCATCGCATCCCGGCATGATTTTTTCTAAAAGGGTGCGATCGCGAATATCTCCCTTAATCTGTTCTAAACCCGGATTATCTTTAACAGCAGCTAGAACATCATCACCATAAATATAAAGGTCAATCACCTTCACCCGATATCCAGCTTGCAGGAGCTTAGGAACCAAGACGGCTCCGACATAACCCGCTCCACCTGTCACCAGAACTTGTTGACTTTGACTCACATTTACCTCCCTAATTGTTTAGACATTTTCTGGCACAGTTACGATTCTCCCACAGGCGTGGCACTTACCCAGAAACCGGGTTTCTTGCCACAATTTTACCTGAAAGCGTAGTTTTTTCGTCAAGAAACCCGGTTTCTTTGGCGACAATCCCTAAGTCCTGTTGTATAAAGGAGAGAATCTCAGGCATTGACGAAATGACAGTCACTTGATCAACGTAGGCACTTTGAGACAACTCTTGTCCTGCTTCAACTCCACTGCCGGTTTCAACTAGAAACGCTTTCATTCCTAATTGCAAACCAGGCTCTAAATCTCGCAGTCGATCGCCAATTACCCAACATTTATCCGGTGTCAGTTCATGTTCGAGAACTGCTTGGAGAAACATTCCCGGCTTCGGCTTGCGACATTCACAATCGTAACTATACTGGATAATTTCACCTTTTGGGTGATGGGGACAAAAATAAAAATCTGCGATCGCACCCGACGTCGCCTCCGCATCCCGTCGCATTCGATCGTTAACTACCTCTACAAATTTCTCAGAGAAATATCCTCTGGCTACACCCGATTGATTTGTCAGCACCAGCACTTTTATTTGCAGTTCCTGCAAGATTTTTAGCGCCCCCAACACCCCTGGAATCCATTGTATTTGGTCGGGAGTGCACAGAAAATGACAATCTTGGATGAGAGTGCCGTCGCGATCGCACAAAATAGCTTCCGGCTTCAGTAATTTACCCATCATCCTAAAACTTCAATAGTGTGGTTGCAAATTTCAACAAGCGGGCTTTTTCCACTGGTTCAGCATTCCCCAAAACATTAGCAGCCATCGATCCTGCCAAATTGCCCAGCAGTGACCCTACAGCTAAAGGTAATTCCAACTTAGCACTCAAACTTGCCAGAGCAAAATACGCATCTCCCGCCCCAATTGTATCCTTAACGGTTAGCGTCATCGCTGGACTCAAGTCTTCTTCTCCCTTGGCATTAATTCCCAAGGAACCAGACGCACCCAAAGTCAGCCAACCTTGCTTAGCCCCTAGATGTTCGTGCAAGCGCTTTAATAGATGGGAATGGTCTCCGTGACGGCTAGAAAAAGCGAGGCGCAGTTCTTGTAAGTCCAAACAAAACGTATCCGTTCGCTGGTACTTAGTAATTAAGTTGTAGCCGTGATTGGCACTGTTAGTTTGACAGTTCAAAGCTAAAAATTGAGCTTTATTTTGCACCAGTTCCATCAGCGCTGTATCTAACAATCCGTGACCGTAATCCGCTACTACTACAATGTCGTAATCTCCAATAGTTTTCTGCAAGCGTTCTAACAGTTTTTGGCGCTGAATAGGAGACGCTTCCTCTTCTTCCAGGTAGTTAATAGAAAAGAGTTTTGTGTAATCTTCTCTCATTCCTTGCCGCTCAATGTAACGGCGCTTTACTACTGTTGGCGAACCGTCTTCATATTGCAAATCCAGCCGGATGCTGCCATTAATGTTATTCAAAATCAAGCTGTGAATGTCTGGCTCGTTCCCCACCACGCCTGCAACTGTCACAGAGTCTACAAAGCTGGCAATGTGGCGGGCGATAGCTAAAGAACCCCCTAGATGTTGTTCTTTTTTCAAAAAGCGGGTCGAAATGACTCTCCCTTTCGATGTCAATCCCTGCACCGAACAGTGAAAGAATTCGTCAATAATTACATCGCCTAAAACTAAAACTTTTAGCTTCTGCATCGCATCAACGCCCTTTCTGATTTCCTCGAAAGGGTATTGTTGACTTAACTGACTGGCATAATTTTTAATCTGTGGCGGCAAAACATCCATATAGTTGTTGAGCAGCTTCGTTGAGCTAAAAACAATCTCGCCCGTGTAGGCAATTTCACCGCCGTAGGCTTTGACTCGTTCAGATTCTCGATCGATATTTTGAGTTACATCTTTACTGGGGTCGGAATACTCGTGACCTTTGCAGTAAAATTTCGGTTGCACCCGGTCAATCACCTCTAGTGCTGTAGCCACAGGAGACAATAGCACGTAGTCTACGCAAGCGAGAGAAGCCAGGGAATAAAGGCGCAAATCATCAGAAAAAATCGGTCTTCCGGGGCCCCGATTGACGTATTCTGCTGCCGTAATGGAAACTACTAGCAAATCTCCGAGTGCTTTAGCTTCCTGCAAGTGGGCAATGTGACCGGGGTGAAGCAAGTCGAAGACCCCGTGACAGAGAACTATCTTGAGGTTCTGTTCTCGAAAATTAGCAAGCACCTCTTTACAGGTTTCAAAATCAAGATATTTTTCCGTATTTTTTGTTAGCATCTTTGAAAAAGGTTGTATTTTTTCCTGTTTTGATTATTTTTTCACCTAATCGCACTATACTGCAATACGGTTCACTTAGGATTGTCATTGCGAGGAACGAAGCAATCGCAGTATTTATTTTTCATAATTTTTTACCGCCTGCATCGTCTTAAGTAAACCGTATTGCACTATACTGCCCTTGCAGAGAAGCTTTCCGGCGGTTATTTCAAACAAAAAACTTCCCGTCCCTAATGTTTGCACGACCTGAACTACATTTTTTTGACCAAACTTTTCACGGTAATAACACGCCTCATCAATTCTTTCCATTCCCGTGAATTGCTCAGGGAATTTGTATCAAAGTATGCGCCATTTTCTAATGCAAACCGACCAAAAGTTTCTAACCAGTTCACAACTGTTTGTGTTGAAGAAAAAGGCGTACAATTCAAAGATTTCTGTAAAGACTGAGACATCCCTGCCATATCGCCATTGTTATAAGCATACCAGGCTTCCCATACTAGAACGCCGTACTGTACCGGCTGGTTTTTATCGGTATTTTTGACTGTACTTTGCTGAAAACGCCATCTTTCTAATTCCCCCGCAGTTTTGTGCAGTTGCGACTGCGACTGTTCCAACTCTTGCCTAGTCGAGTGCACTTGCGACTGCGACTGTTCTAATTCTTGCCTAGTCGAGTGCAGTTGCGACTGCGACTGTTCCAATTCCTGCCTAGTCGAGTGCAGTTGCGACTGCGACTGTTCTAATTCTTGCCTAGTTTGATGATGTTCCGCTTGGCTAAGCTCCCATTCTCCTTGTATTTCAGCCACTTGAATTTGGGTTGATTCCAATTCCTCTTGAATGTGATGCACTTGAATTTGTGTTGATTCCAAATCTTCCTGAGCTTGATACATTTGTGACTCAAATCGATCACACTCTTCCTGAGTTTGATATAGTTGAGCTTGGGTTAATTCCAATTCTCCCTGAGCTTTGTGCATTTGTGACTGGGATATTTCCAACTCGCTTTGAGTCTGATGCAGTTGAGGATGGAGTTTTTCCAACTCTTCCTGAGCTTGATATAATTGCGCCTGAAATCGATCGCACTCTTCCTGAGTTTGATAAATTTGAGCTTGGGCGAGTTCCAATTCTCCCTGAACAGGATAAATTTGACCTTCAACTACTTCTAATTCTTTCTGAACTTGATTCAGTTGGGTCAGGGATTGCTCTAACTCAGCCTGAGTTTGATATAGTTGCGACTGTGACTGCGCCAACTCTCTTTGACTCTGATTCAGTTGCGCTTTGCATTGTTCAAACTCTCTCCGCTGTTCGTAGGTCATATTGTAGTATAAATCAGTTGGTTCTACGTTTAAGTTGAGTTCAAAGTCGCTTGAAACCTTGGATAATTCTATTACTGCAATTGAATTTGCTTGTGACAAAGGCCATCCGTATTCGCTCTCGCTAAGTTCTCGAACATCTACTTCTTTCCAAAGCATATAATGCTTATCATCGGCTGTTTCTCTATCTATTAGTTTTAAATAGTTTGCCGCGATAGCATCTTTTGGGATGCCATATTTCTTCCATAAAACATCTAAATACTCTTTGCTAAACTGAATATACCATTCTGCGTCTGTAAGTTTTCCAAAAGGAACGGTGATTAAGGCTTTGCCATCAAGAGCCAGCAAATCGTATATTTTGGCGATCGCCTTCAGCGGAGCTTCCAGATCGCGAGTCTGTGCTTGTTCCCCATAGCCTCCAGAAGGATCGTCTCCTTGCCCTACGTGCTCTACACTAGAAATTGATACTATTGCATCATATTTCTCTGCTGATGGCAAGCTCATTAAGTCTTGATTTTCTACACCTAAATCGATCTCAAATTTATCTACAATTCGTCTCGTTCTGATGCCAATATTTTCGCTCAATGAGTTTTCATAGTGCGAGAGTACATTGCCAATTTCCAGAATTTTTTGAGGATTTGTTAGATTAGCAATAAAGTCAAAGGCTACAGAAATTTCGACGGCTCTTTCTGTCGGATTATTAAACCTAATCCGATTGTAATATAGTTCTTTACCTTTAAAAGTAAAGGTTCTTGTCCACTTACTCATTTTTTCCTCAAAAAGCAAACTCTCAATTTGTCCGGCGGGGCTAACGCTGAACATAGGGACTTCTCGGCGGGACTATAAAATTCAATATTCCACTAGCCATTATAGTTCCCAATTGACCACAACTTATAAAAATTATCGAAAACGTTACCTCAGCTCAAGAAAACTCATCCTTGGTACTCGGAGGTATACTCACAAGTCCTTCCCCATGTAGTGAAGCGCTACGCTTTTGCCTGTGAAGCTGAGAGCCGAATCTGTCAAATATATCGCCCCTACACCTCAATATCCTTGAGTCGCTCCTCCAAGAACACCCACACGATCTCAACTTTCTTGCATCCGGCTTTGTTTGCCGCTGCTGACAATTTGCGGTGCAGCGATTCAGGCAGATCGAGGGTGAACCGATCGCAAATTACTGCACCAGTTCAAGGGATTTCTTAATGCGGTGGTGAGAGCCATTTCCTACGGGATAGCGCGCTCTGCGCGCTCATCACCATGTACCAGTTGCGTAAATCTTGAATTATTCAACCAGATATCTAGACATTTAGATGATTGAAACACAGGTGATACGGGCCCCAACATTATCACGCCAAGAAAGCGATCGAATAGGGGGCGAACTCTCGTAGTAGAGCAACTGCTTGATTTTTGGGAAGCTCCACCGCCTCCAATCACCCGCAACCGAGCGCTACGTTGTTATCCTTAATTAGCCGAGCCAACCCGACTCATAACTGGCAAGAAATAGTATCATTTAAAACACTCAATCATCTAAATGTCTAAACATTTAGATGATTGAGTAGTAAAATTGAGTAAATCAACGTATCGGTACACCTATGATCGTGACAATCGCCTCATTCAAGGGCGGAGTCGGAAAGACAACTACAGCGCTGCATATAGCGACTTACCTGCAAACAAAAGCACCTACGCTCTTGGTAGACGGCGACCTCAATCGCAGTGCTTTGGATTGGGCAGCGCGAGGTTCCCTGCCGTTCAAAGTGGTGGATGAAAAGCAAGGGGTGCGGTTTGCCAGAGACTAC
>Ga0105046_10009518_pt1 | contig 15199 bp, 10 predicted proteins | sample MAT03_FD_78385 | JGI IMG/M metagenome (GOLD analysis project Ga0105046, IMG submission 78385) | Freshwater microbial communities from Lake Fryxell liftoff mats and glacier meltwater in Antarctica - MAT-03 (megahit assembly) | ecosystem: Environmental > Aquatic > Freshwater > Ice > Liftoff...
GAAAACATATATATGGTGCAATGGTAAAACGCGTTGCTGAATCAGAAGTATGCCGTATTTTTGGCTTCGTTTTAATAAAACCGGACAGTGAATAGCAAAAAAGAGTTGGATTTTTTCACTGTCAACGAGAGCAAACATGCAACTTAGCAAACTGGAAATCAAAGGCTTTAAAAGTTTTGGCGATAAAATTACTATTCACTTTGACAAAGGGGTAACGGGTATAGTTGGCCCTAATGGTTGCGGTAAATCGAATGTTGTAGATGCCATCCGCTGGGTTTTGGGTGAACAGAAAACAAGAAATCTTCGCTCAGACAAAATGGAGAATCTCATTTTCAACGGGACCCGAACAAGGAAGCCTCTTCAAATGGCTGAAGTTTCTCTTACGTTTCAGAACACAAAAAACATCCTACCTACGGCCTATTCCACGCTAACCATCAGCAGACGATATTACAGGGATGGCGAGAGTGAATATTTACTCAATGGAGTAACCTGCAGACTGAAAGACATAACCAGTCTGTTTTTGGATACGGGTATAGGTCCTGATAGCTATGCGATTATAGAATTAAAAATGGTTGATGACATCCTGTCTGATCGGGAAAACAGTCGTCGATCTTTGTTGGAAGAGGCTGCAGGAATATCAAAATACAAAATCCGGAAAAAAGAAACCTTTCGGAAACTGGAAGACACTGAATGCGACTTAACCCGACTTGAAGATGTTTTATTCGAGATCCGAAAAAACATGAAATCACTTGAAAAGCAAGCGAGGCAAGCCGAAGATTACTACCAGATTAAAGAAAATTATACTAAAGCGGCCATAGAGAATGCTCGCTTTAGCATGGCTTCAAAGGCAGAAGTACTTAAAGATGTTAAAAGTCAAATAACAGAAAGTCAGGAGCTAAGGGCAGAATTCACAGTAAAAATTGCATCCCAGGAATCGGAACTGGAAAAAATAAAATCAGCACTACTCAAAGAAGAAAAAACCTTGTCTGGCAGGCAAAAAACATTGAATGATTATGTTACTAAAATAAGGGAAATAGAAAGTCAAAAAAAAATAAGGCACGACAGGCAACAATTCTATAAAGAAAGAGAGCAAAACCTTTTAGCGGAGATTAAATTAATCGCTCAACAAAAAACGGAAGTAGAAAAAACCCTTCGTCTTGCTGGAATAAACCGCTTAAATGAAGAAAAACTTCTGTCCGAAAATCTTTCTGACCTTGAAATAGCAAAAGAAATTCTATCAAGTACAAAAGAAGATGCTGAACAATTCAGTGCTGAACTCGAATTAAACCAAGGCTCTCTTCAAAAAAAGCAACAAACACTTTATGAGACCGAAAAGACCCTCGAGTTTTCAGAAACCCAGAAAACCGACCTGGAAAATGAGCTAAAAAAGGCTGAAACAGCGACGGAAGATCAAAGTATTTTTCTGGAGAATTTCGAAAAAAAACTTGACTCAATTTCAATTTTGGCTGCAGAAAAATCAGGCAAAATTCTTGACCTCGAAAAAAAAGAGATTTCACTTTCTCTGTCAATTGAGGAGCACCTATCCAATGGCGAGACGATTCGAACACGCATGGCCGATTTATACCGGAAACTTGATGCTAAGCAAAATGAACTTAGTTTGATCCGTGCAATGGTAGAAAATCTGGAGGGATATCCCGATGCAGTAAAGTTTTTACGAAAAAATAAATCATGGAGTAAAAAAGCTCCACTAGTGGCAGACGTCATCAATATAGGAGAAAAATATAAAGTGGCACTAGAGTCTGTTCTTGAACCCTTTTTGAATCACTATATAGTACAAACGGAAACCGAAGCTTATTTGGCGATGAAACTGCTCGCCGAAAACCATAAAGGGAAAGGCAATTTCTTCATACTGGATCGACTTCTTTCTTACAAGAAAAACAAATCAGAAACATTAATTGATGCGATACCGGCAATAGACCTTATTGAAAACGATCCATTGTATGAAAATCTGGTTTCATATCTGCTAGATGACATTTACATCACCGACAAAACAATTCCATTCACTGCGGCAGCATCAACAGAAACTCCAGTTCTTTTTGGAGAACTGATCTGGGATTGGTCTGACCACACTGTGGTTTCAATTTCTGGTGCGATGACGAAGAGGCGATTTAGTTTTTCAGGGGGGTCGACCTCCATTCTGGAAGGGAACAAAATCGGAAAAGCACTTCAATTAAAAAAGCTTGAAAACGAAATTTCAGAGCTTAATACTCTGACACACAACGAGAAACTAATACAAGAACAAAATCAGGATACTGTAATAACTTTAAGAGAAAGCACAGGAAAGAGCCTTATTGCACATCTTCAAAAGGAATTAAATCAAATCCGGCAGGAAGAAGCGGCTTTGTTTGCCAGGAAAGAACAGTCTCTCGAATTATTACGAAGTTCTGCGGAGAGAAAAGAATCTATACTGCTAAAAATCATACAATTACACGAAACAATTGCTCTTCTCACCCCTCCTACGGAAGAACTAAAGCTCCACGTGGAACAGTTAGCTAACAAAATTGAAATTGACCTGAAAACTTCGAAAAACAGACAAGAAGTAACAAGCCAGGCCACAGGAAAATTCACACATTTAAACATTCAGGTTATTCAAATCCAAAACAAGATTAAATCCTTTCAGCAAGAGGAAGACTTCAGAATTACAGAAATTGACCAATTAATATCCAGAAAAGCCCTGGCAGATAAAGATCAGGCAGCCGTTGTAAGTGAATTGTCTGATCTGTATGCAGGGGATGAAACAGCAAATACTGAGCTGCCTGGATTGTACGAAGAGAGGAAAACAATTGAGGATGGTCTTAATGAAGCCGAAAGGGCTTATTTTGAATCTCGTGGTGGAATTGAGTCAAGGGAAAAAGAAATCAAAGAATTGAATAGGAAACGGGAGCAAATTGCCGTTCTTATTACAGAACAACAAGAAGCGCAAAACAATGGCCAGGTACAAATGATAGCCATTCAGGAGCGCATTTCCGTGGAGTTTGAGGCCCTCATTTCCTGGGAAGAAGGGCTTCCTTCTCCAGACGAAAAAGAAGAAGCCAATTGGAAGGCTAAAATGCAACAGGTAAAAAATCAGTTGGATAGAATGGGGCCAATCAATTTAATGGCCAGGGAGGCGTACCAGGAAATTAAAGAAAGGAATGACTTTATTGAAAGCCAAAAACAAGATTTAATTGATGCCAAAACTTCCTTAACAAACACCATCACGGATATTGAAAAAGTGGCAATAGAGCATTTCAATGAAACATTTGTGAGGGTTCAGGAGAATTTCAAACTTGTATTCCGATCACTATTTACGGAAGAAGACACCTGCGAACTGGTTCTTCAAGACCCTTCAAAACCTCTTGAAAGTGCAATCGATATAATGGCCAGACCAAAAGGAAAACGGCCTTTAACTATTAATCAATTGTCAGGAGGCGAAAAGACGCTTACAGCTATCTCTTTGCTATTTGCAATTTACCTTATAAAACCAGCCCCTTTTTGCATCTTTGACGAAGCCGACGCTCCGTTGGATGACACCAACATTGATAAGTTTAACAAAATCATACGGAAGTTTTCCAACGAAAGCCAATTCATAATTGTGACGCATAATAAACGGACTATGGCCAGCACAGATGTTATTTATGGCGTAACCATGCCCGAACAGGGTGTTAGTCGTGTAATTCCTATAGATTTGAGGGAATTGGCCTAGCAAAACACTAAATTTAAATTATTGAATCAACACACTAAACAAATAGTAATGTTCCACGTGAAACACTATACGAATTAAATCATGTTTTCATCTTACGATATTATAGTTGCGGGTGCTGGCCATGCAGGATGCGAAGCCGCAGCAGCAGCCGCCAACATGGGCTCCAAAGTTCTATTGGTAACCATGAACATGGGAACCATTGGACAGATGAGTTGCAACCCGGCCATGGGAGGCGTTGCAAAAGGGCAAATTGTTCGGGAAATAGATGCTCTCGGTGGGTTATCCGGAATCGTATCTGATAAGACAACCATACAGTTCAGAATGCTTAACCGATCGAAAGGTCCGGCCATGTGGAGTCCAAGGGCTCAAAACGACCGATGGAGATTTGCAGAAGAATGGCGCCTTCAGTTGGAGTCGATACCCAACGTTGACTTCCTTCAGGACACAGTGGTTAGCTTGATTATAAAAAACAATCAGATTGTTGGGGTAAAAACCCAGTTAGGTTATGAATTATTCGGAAAGGCCGTGGTCTTAACCAATGGCACCTTTTTAAATGGTCTTATTCATATTGGAGAAAAGCAATTGGTTGGAGGCAGAATATCAGAATCATCCGCTTTTGGTATAACTGCTCAATTGGTAGAATTAGGGTTTGAAACCGGAAGAATGAAAACCGGAACACCTCCCAGAATTGATGGTCGTAGTCTTGATTACTCAAAAATGGATGAACAACCCGGAGACGAAAATCCATCCAAATTTTCATTTTCACCTGACACAAAAGCAGTGGAGAATCAAAAAAGCTGCTGGATAACCTATACCAATGACAAGGTTCATTCTGTTCTTGAAAAAGGGTTTGGACGGTCTCCCATGTTTTCGGGAAGAATACAAGGACTTGGACCTAGATATTGTCCATCCATTGAAGATAAAATAACCAGGTTTGCCGATAAAGACCGGCATCAGATTTTTATCGAACCCGAGGGTTGGAATACAATTGAGATTTATGTGAATGGGTTTTCTACATCTCTACCCTACGATGTTCAGGTGGAGGCGCTTAAACACATTCCCGGACTTGAAAATGCTAAAATATTCCGGCCGGGTTACGCTATTGAATATGACTACTTCCCTCCTACTCAACTAAAACCTACGCTGGAAACCTATCTGGTTGGAAACTTATACTTTGCAGGTCAGATCAATGGTACAACCGGATATGAAGAAGCCGCATGCCAGGGATTAATGGCAGGAATAAATGCTCATTTAAAACTTAAAGAGGAAAGCCCATTCGTTCTTGACAGATCTGAAGCATATATAGGTGTGCTGATAGATGACCTGATCACAAAAGGGACAGAAGAGCCTTATAGAATGTTTACCTCCAGGGCAGAGTTCAGAACTCTGCTACGACAGAGCAATGCGGATTTCAGACTAACAGAACTGGGATTCAAAATCGGATTGGCAAAGGAACAGAGATTAAATATCCTGCTAGACAAAAACAAGAAAATAGAAACGCTTCTTGAATTATGGAAAACGATAAAGTTGCCTCTTGAAGAAATTAATCCCCTTCTGGAGTCAAAAGGAACTCCCGTTTTACCAGAAAAAATGACAATTGAAAATCTACTTAAAAGGCCACAACTATCGATCACTGATTTCACTCCGTTTTTCGATAAAATCAATCCCGGCCTGGCAAATGCCGAAGAACTTGAAGAAGCAGAAATTCAAATCAAGTACAAACCCTATATTGAGAAAGAAAATCAAATTGCGATTAAAATTAATGAGAGTGGAAATAAAATACTGAGACCAAACATTGATTTCAAGACTATAAAAACACTTTCAAATGAAGCCAGAGAAAAGCTAACCAAGCTGAAACCTAAAACCTTGGGGGAGGCAAGAAAAATAAGTGGAATCTCTCAGGCGGATTTATCTGTTTTATTACTTTACGCTATGCACGCCGATGAAAATTGAACACCTGACCACTTGCCCCTCCTGCGGATCAAACCAAATCCATCACTACATAAACGTACCGGATTACTATTACAGTAAGGCCGTTTTTCCAATAGATGAATGCAATAATTGTGGATTGCGATTTACCCAGGATAGACCTACTTCCATAGAAATCGGCAATTATTATGATTCGGCAAACTACGCCAGCCATCAAAGCAAACAAAAAGAAAGTGTTTTTCTGAAAGTATACCAGGTTGCCCGAGACCTGATGTTTAATGAAAAGTTTAAACTGGTAAGACAATTCAAGCCAGAATGGAAAGATGTTTTGGATTATGGAACCGGTGAGGGTTTTTTTGTGGAATACCTTTTAAATAAAGGCAAATCTGCGGTTGGCATTGAACCATCGGAAATCGCCAGAGCTAATTTTTTCAAACGAACAGGTAAGGAATTATTTGCAAACCTCCAGTCACTTCCAAAAATTCTCTCTTTCCAGGTGATCACCTTATGGCACGTACTGGAACATATTCATGACCTTAAGGAAACAATGCAGGGTTTAACAGAACGGATTCAGCCCAATGGAATTATGGTGATCGCTGTTCCGAACCAAAAATCAAAGGACCTGAAAGATTTTGGAACCGAATGGGCAGCCTGGGATGTTCCGAGACATCTATATCACTGGGATGAAAATAGCCTCGAACATTTTATGAAAAGCCTTGGTTTAAACCGAATATACACTTCACAGCTGCCTCTGGACCCTATCTATATTGGAATGATCTCAGCAAAATATCAATCCAAAGGACCCATTACGGGCATACTAAAAGGAATTAAGTCCTATTTTCATGGAAAAAGCAATCCTTCTGAAGGATCAACCTTATTGACTGTATGGATGAAAAATTAGCGCTTAAGGATTCAAGCCTTTTTTGGACAGAAACGGATTCCCTGCAACTCCAAAAAAAGGACTTGCAAACAAATCAGGCAAAAAACCAATGGATAGCTCCGGTTGCTGTTGTCTTAAGCATAACATTGATTTTATTCATACTATTTAATGTCAGAAGTAAATAGAAATGAAGATAAACTGTCTGTTTCTATGTTTCATCCTTTTTGCTTGTGCAAGCCCTAAAGCTCCAGATGGAGGTCCAAAAGATCATACCTCTCCGGTTCTCATTCGGGCCGTTCCCAAAAACGGATCGACCCAATTTAATGGCAAATCAATTGTACTTGAATTCTCAGAAAATATTTCAGAAAACAATCTAAAAAAGGCACTAATCTCACCAAAAACTGCACTCACAATCAATCCTTTAGGAAAAAGGTTGAAGATAAGTGCTGACTCAGGTTGGCAACCAAATACCACGTATGTTATAAACCTGAGCAAAAAAATTAAAGATGACAGAGAAGGCAATCTTATGAAAGACAGCATTCTTACTTTTTCAACCGGACCCATCCTGGATACATTTTTACTTAAACTGGAAATTCGTGAAAAGAGCGGAAAAACATCGAATCAAAATTATACAGCCCTTTTATATAAAAGTAGAATCTATTCAGCTAGCACTGATAGCCTTAAGCCATTAATAATAAGAGGATTAAGAAAACAAATGTATAACCTTGAGGTATTTAATGACAAAAATGAAAACTATCAATACGAAGAAGAAGATGGATTATTATTCACAGATAGTGTCGAGATTGATTCAAATAAAAGCTTAACCGTAAAACCGTTACCCCAAAAATATAAACCTGTTAAAATTTTCAAACAAAGAAAACAGGATACCTGTGTTGTTGAAAGCAATACTCCAATTGTACCGGATGGATTATTTAAAGACAAGATCATTTCTCAAAATCCTGAAGGAACGCTATTCTGGTTGTATCCATTCACAGAAACCTTTGAACACTCCTTTACAGATTCAATAAGGAATTGCTTCCAGGATACCCTTAACTATCTAGCCATTGATTCCAACCGAAGCTTGCCTGAAATCCAGATAAAGCGAAAAGTTGAAATAGAAAATGAAAACAAAAATCTAAAGGTAACCATCAAATGGAACTGGGCCATAAATAAATTCCCTTCTACCACTGAAATCACGCAGGATTCCGTTTGGAAACCGATACCCCTCACAAAAACCAAATTCTCTATCCAATTTTTGGTTCAGGATCCAAAACCGGGAAAGCTGAAAGTAAAGATGGATACACTCACTTTTTATAATAAAACCGGAATCAATAAAGACTCGATAGAAATCCTTAAACAAGATCTAGATCCGAAAGGCAGTATTTCCGGAAAGATTGAAACATCCAATCCCCGTGGGTTAATAATCGAACTTATCAATTCAACTAAAGAAATTGTTGGGACGACACGAGAAACATCCTTCATATTTAAAGTGAAACCCGGTAAATACACAATGCTGGTGTACCGGGATTTAGACGGGGATGGCTATTACACGGGTGGAAACAAAAAGGTCCGACGTAAAGCCGAACCCCTTTATCAGTTTCCCGATGCAATTGAACTTAAACCCGGATGGGACTTAGAAAATATAATTCTTAAACCCGACCTATGAACTCAACGTTTAAACCATTTCCTCGGGCCGAACCCAAAGATCAAACTCTTCAGAACTAACGTATCCCAAAGCTAACGCTGATTCTTTAAGAGTTAGATTCTCCTTGTGGGCCTTTTTGGCAATTTCCGCTGATTTATAATACCCTATGTGCGTGTTAAGAGAAGTAACCAACATTAATGAGTTTTCAAGATGTTTCTTAATAAACATATAATTAGGTTCGATACCTGTTACACAATGCTTTCTGAAAGAATCGCATGCATCGGCCAGTAAATTTGATGCCATCAGAAAATTGAAAATTATAACTGGCTTAAATACATTCAATTCAAAATGGCCATTCATTCCCCCAACCGATATAGCGGCATCATTCCCGATAACCTGCGCACAAACCATCGTTAATGCTTCGGATTGCGTTGGATTAACTTTACCGGGCATGATGGACGAACCCGGCTCGTTTTCGGGAATAAGAATTTCCCCAATCCCAGACCTTGGTCCCGAAGCAAGCAAGCGTATATCATTCGCTATTTTCATTAAAGAAATGGCCAATGTTTTCAAAGCACCCGAGGCAAAAACAACAGCATCATGCGCCGCAAGGGATTCAAACTTATTTGGAGCTGTCACAAAATTATAACCCGTAAGTTCTGAAATCTTTCCTGCTACCAGAACATCGTAACCTGCCGGTGCATTCAGTCCTGTACCCACTGCAGTACCGCCTAAGGCTAGTTCAGATAGGTGACTGATGGACTGTTCAATATGCTTCAATCCATGCGAAAGTTGGGCAGAATATCCGGAGAATTCCTGCCCTAATGTTAATGGAGTTGCATCCATAAGATGCGTGCGACCAATTTTTACAACTGATTTGAACGCTTCGGATTTTGCCATGATTTCATCCCTTAACTTAGTAACCTGCGGAATCACCTTTTCCATTAAAACCTTCACTGCCGCAATACTCATTGCTGTAGGAAAGGTATCATTAGATGATTGACTCTTGTTCACATCATCATTGGGGTGCAGAATCTTCTTTTCATCTAATAAGGCACCGCCAGATAAAACATGCCCACGATTCGCAATAACTTCATTTAAATTCATGTTAGATTGCGTTCCGGATCCCGTTTGCCAAACAACCAGGGGAAACTGATCGTCCAATGAACCTGTTAAAATCTCATCACAAACTCTCCCAATCATCTCTGATTTATCACCGGACAGAACACCTAAATCAGCATTCGCCAATGCAGCTGCTTTCTTTAAATAGGCAAACGCATATATTATTTCCTTTGGCATTGTGTGGCCACCAATTTCAAAATTCTCTTTTGACCGTTGTGTTTGTGCACCCCAATAGGCTTCTGAAGGAACTTTCACTTCACCCATTGTATCTTTTTCAATTCGATATTCCATTGATTTTAAGAAACTTAACTTTTTTCGTTTTTACCAGTAATTTGTGGACAAGTCTAAGACAGAATGTGGATAAAGTAAATGATATCCACATTAATTCTATAGGTACCTATCTTTCATCCACAATTGAGCAACTTGTACACATTTCATCCAGTTTGAAACCACAAATTAAAAACTCAAACTCTGAGAACAAAAACAAAATGAAACCGTTTGATTTCCCAGTGCTGAAAGGCCACCAGTTAAAGTCTTTCTTTAATTATCCACAAAACTTATCCACATATCCACATACACTATAATAGAAACAATAAATAATTAAATATTTGTAACTTATTAATAAAGTGTGTGTGGTGTGGAAAACTATTGAACTGACCAATTCATTAAAATCTGATTCTGTGAAAACTATTCTCTTTTTGTTTTTTGTTTTATTTTTAAAGCAAACGGCATTTAGCCAAACCAATGCCGAAAAGAAAGAACTTGCTGATGAATACCTCAAAAGGGAAAACTACCAGAAAGCTTTAGAAAACTACGAAGATCTTGTTGGAGACGAAAGCTGGGATGCTCTTATTTTTAAAAACTATATCAGGTGTCTTGATAAAGTCAAACCATCAAAGTCTGAGAATACAATTAAGAAATACCTTAAGAAATATCCCAATGAGGTTCAGTTTCATACGTTCCAGTTTACCTGGCTAAAGACCGTTAAAAAAGATCAGAAAGATCTGGATAGCTATACCCGCAACAAACTAATTCCCTGGTTTTTAGTAACCAGTGAAAGGACCAAACTTGGGTATTCGTTCTTCCTTGAAAATCAGACAAAAGAGTATGCCAATGAGTTGCTCACAAAAGGCATCAAACAATATGGCTTACAGGTTTTATGGCGTGAAATGGTTCGGGTGCAGTTGGCAGAAAAAAATTACACTCAACTTAGCCAGCTCGTGATTCAACTGTTGGATCAACGGGTATTGGAGGAGGTAGAACTTGAAACCTTTCTTCAGGAACCTATTGCTCAGGAAGAACTTTCCAAAATCCTTCAGATAGATCTTTTAAAACAAATTCAGGCGAAACCTTCCGAAATCGTGTATCCATCCTTTTTGGGTTGGATTTATATTCAGAAAAAGGATTTCGAAGGTGCTCTAATCCAATTTAGAGCCCTCGACCTTTTGCAAAACACCGGAGGAACCCGTTGCTATCAATTGGGAGAATTTGCAGTGAATAATGATTTGAACCGAATTGCGATTAAGAGTTTTGAATTTGTTATTCAAAGTTTTCCGGTGAGTCAATACCGTTTTCTGGCACAGCAAAAACTGGTTCAGTTGAGGGAAGAATTGGTAAAGACAACCTATCCGGTGCGTGCGGATGAAGTTAGATCTCTTATTGCAGAATATAAAAATTTAGCTTTGAGCCAATATCTTAATCTCTATGACCTTACCATTAAAGTTTCCGAATTGTATGGTAAATTTTTGAACCGGCCAGATTCTGCCATCCAGATTCTGGAGCAAAGTATGAATACTAACCGATGGCCGATCTCATTTCAGAATAAAGCAAAAATTGTGCTTGGTGATATGTATATTCTGAAGGATGAGCCATGGGAAGCAAGCTTACTTTATGGTCAGGTTGAAAAAGACGAGGTCGAAAGTCTGATCGGTTATGAAGCCAAACTTAAAAATGCCAAGGTCTTTTATTTCAAAGGGGAATTTGAACTTTGCCAGGAGCAACTCGATGTATTGAAACAAAGCACCAGCCGCGACATAAGCAACGATGCCATCGAACTTGGGCTGTTACTCCAAGACCTACTTGCGGAAGACACTACGGGTTATTTCCTATCCAAATTCGCCGATATTGACCTGCTTACGTTCCAGGGAAATTTCCCAAAGGCAATAGATCAGATCGAAAGGCTTACACTTACCATTTCTAATCCGGTTGTTCTTGAAAAATTGAAGTTTCGATTGTTTAAAAACTTTGAGGCAACCCGACAATTTGAAAAAGCGTTGGACCAGCTGGATCAGATCTACAAAGCAAAAGCTTCGAATCTTTATACAGATGATGCTTTATTTTACAGCGGAATGATCTATGCGGATCAGTTGAAAGATAAGGAAAAAGCTATGCCCTATTTTCTAAGCCTGATTAAAGAAATTCCAGGTTCTGTTTATGTGGCAGATGCCCGAAAAAAATTGCGTTTTCTAAGAGGAGATGGTGTGAACTGACCGAATGTAAATCAATAAAAGTAATCCTGGCAAACAAATCCGGTTGAATAGAAAGTAGTTTAGGGCCTGTTTCTAAAGAAGAGGTTTAGCCTTTGTCTACCATAAGATCACGGATGACAACACTGGCAACAGCACATCCAAAAACAGCAGGCATATAACTAATGGTACCGATCAAAGATTTCTTCGGATTTCCTTCCGGTGCAAGAATAATTCGGTTTTGATCTGCCAGTTCCGGGCTCCAGACAACATTAATCTTCCGGTTTCTAAGGCCAAGTTGACCAAGACGTTTTCGTACATAATAGGCAAGATTGCAATTATAGCTTTTCCATAAATTACCGATCTGAACCTGAGTAGGATCTACTTTCCCTCCCGCTCCCATCGAGGAAACAATGGGTATACCTTTCTCAATGGTTTTTTTAATCAGAAAAACTTTAGGCGATAAAGTGTCGATGCAATCCACCACATAATCGTATTTGTCAGAATCCAACATGGCATCGGTTGTTTCTTCGCTAATATAGGAAGCCACCGATTGCAGTTTAAGTTCCGGATTTATATCCAGCAATCTGGAAGAGAGGACATCGGATTTGAGGAGATCTATAGAGCTTGTGAGTGCTGATAGCTGGCGGTTTTTGTTGCTTGCTTCTACCGTATCGGCATCGACAATGGTCATTTTACCGACTCCTGCCCTCACGATCATTTCAGCACAAATTCCACCTACTCCACCCAGCCCAACCACAAGGACATTTGATTTCATTAGTTTAGAGATGGGTTTGTCGCCCAGTAGAAGTTGGGTCCGGCTCATCCAGCCAGGAATTTCGGATGTCATGAAAAAAGAGTTTAATTGATTGGGGTGATTGCCTTTTCTCCAAAAAACCGAATGATATTTTTCTTAATCTGGGCTTGAAGAAAAAGATTTGACCAGCCTAATTGATTGGTGGCTGCTGAATAAATCTTAGAAATAGGTGTATCTGCATTGTCTGTTTCCAACAGGATTTTCGTCTTATCAACTTTACGGATCAGAGCCATTACTTTAGGATTTACTCTGAGTTGTTTTCCAAATGAAAAATAAACGTGGTCAAAATCAGATAGTTTCCGAATAATTTCTTCATTGCCCTGAAAATCATGAAACATCATTGGAACCTCACTTTTTTTACAGAAGGGTAAGAAATCTTCATACGCTTTTACACAATGGATAATAATGGGAAGTTTATGTGTTTGGGCAAGATTGAACTGGTATTCCCAACATTCCATCTGGATATTCCAGGGTGTTTGCCTGCTTCGATCCAGCCCTGCTTCACCGATAGCAAGGACGTTTTTTGAAGTTAAAGAAAGGAGAAATTGTTCTAAAAGGATAGGATCAAATGTTTCTGCATGCCAGGGATGGATTCCCACCGATATCGGGTATTGAAGCTTTTCCAGATTTTCTTTTCCCAAAAAGTGGTATGCGTTGCGACACACCCATTCTCCGTTTTCTTGGGGCCTGGAATGGCAATGTGCATTAAAATAGACCGGAGTTTCCATGGATTTTGCGCTAAAACTAATAAAACCCTGAACTACCATGGCAATTCATATAATTTTGTCTTGAATTGGAAAATCCTATACTTAGCCGAATTCTAAGGCAGATTTCTAGAAATCAGCGGTTTATCTATCATTTAGGTAGTAGCTATGCGTTACTTGGGCTCAACATGATCGTCATGTTTGTGCTTACTCCGCTTCTAATAAGGCACTTTGGCAAAGAAGGATACGGCATCTGGCTCCTGTTATTCGGAATCACCAATTTTTTTAATTTAAGTTCTTTTGGTTTTGGGCAAACGTTTACGCTTGAGCTCATAAAAAAGCAGAACAAACCAAAGGACGTGAATCGGTTGGTGAATACGCTTCTTTTTTCTCTCTTCTTTTTTGCCTGCTGTTCATTTCCTATATTTCTTACTATACAATTTAACCTGGCTCTTTTTAAAATCTCGGCCGAATATCTTCATATTGCTTCAAAGGGATTGTGGTTGATTTATCTGGTCTTTTTTATCTCATTTTTGGCGCAATTGCCCACAAATATTCTTTTCGCCAGAAATAAGCTTGCCCTCCGAAATGGAATTGACATGGGTAAGGCGGTGTTAAACTTTGTTCTCACATACTGGATAATTTCTAAAGGAGGAGGAATTGTACAACTGGCGGCCATTACTGTTTTAGTAACCTTGCTTCATTCTTCTGCACTTCTGATTGCAAGCAAACAGTATCTGGACTTTGAGCTTCATTTCAAACACTATTCAAAAAAGCTCTTTTATAAATTTTTAAAACCGAGCCTCCACTTTTTTCTTATTGGGCTGGCCATGCAAATTATCGTGTATTCAGACAGTGTTTTGGTGTCTTCCTTACAATCCCCTGCTCTGGTTGCAGCCTACACCATCGCTTTGCGGATACCCGATGTGAGCATGCGTTTGATTTTCAAGATTGCAGATGTCAAAATTCCAAAGATTCCGGTTTTGTATGATTCAGCTGAATGGTTAAAATTATGGCTTCTCCATAACCGGTTGTTGTGGATAACCGTTGGGGCGGCAGGAGCAATTGCCGTATTTCTGACATTTTTTGGATCCAATATTATTCATCTTTGGTTGGGCAAGGAGTTTGTGCTTAACCAAACGCTTTTGGTTATTTTCTGTTTAAACATGTTTACGCAATGTGTTTTTCACGTTCCGGCTATTTTTATACAGAGCTTAGGCATGCATCAGAGATCGTCGGTTATTGCCATTATCGGAGCACCTATTTCCGTCATTACAGCGTGGTACTTCAGCAAAATATATGGTTTAGAAGGCATTGCTGCAGCTATGTGTGGCACGCAGTTTCTGGTTGGCCTTCTGGTTGTGCCTCAGTTTTATCAGTTTATTTTTTCTCATTTAAGGAAAGGCGGAAAATCGTGGAGTTTATTTAGCCTTCAATAGCCATTTTAAAGTGTATGTCTGAACAAGTATTATTAACAAAACAGTCAATTAAGGATCTGGAGAAATTAAGCCAACTTATTCCTGGCATTTCAAATGAATTTATAATTGAAACTTCCTTATCCATAACAGCAGCATTGTATGAAAAATCGTCAGCGGGTGCGGTGCTTCGTGTTGAATATGCAGATGGAAAAGCAGAAGAACTCCGGTTCAAATTAAAAAAGGCATCCGCAAAAAAGGTTAAAACTCCATGATCGTTGGGTATTCTTCTATCTGGAAACCTCTTTTATTTCAGCTTGATGCGGAAACCGCTCACCATTTATCCGCACAATTATTACAACTAGCAAATTCAATCTCTCCGATACGTTCGGTTTTCGAAAAAAAAGCAGCCGCCTTTCAAAACAACGCACTTGAAAAGAATGTAGCAGGTATTTCTTTTCCCAATCCGGTTGGCCTGGCAGCCGGGTATGATAAAAATGGAGAATTGGTCGATGC
>Ga0105046_10009519_pt1 | contig 15198 bp, 12 predicted proteins | sample MAT03_FD_78385 | JGI IMG/M metagenome (GOLD analysis project Ga0105046, IMG submission 78385) | Freshwater microbial communities from Lake Fryxell liftoff mats and glacier meltwater in Antarctica - MAT-03 (megahit assembly) | ecosystem: Environmental > Aquatic > Freshwater > Ice > Liftoff...
CATATCCCTGGTTCGTTTATGTTAATTAAATATGTTTAAAAAACCACGCTGTAGTGATCGGTATTTCATAAAATGTTTGATTGAATTAACAATAGTTAAAATAATGTTTAGTAAATCTTTATACAGTTAAATCAAAAGTAAAACCTGAATACAAACTCAAAAAAACCTGAAGTTCTTTTCTCAAATTAAAGCTTCCCATAATATTTCAACCGGATGCTTTGCATGTTTTTCGGTTCCGTCTTTTATCTGATGACGGCAACTGGTTCCCGGTGCAGCGATGATGGTTTCAGCATCCAGATTTCTCACCGTTGGAAACAAGACCAACTCCCCTACTTGCATAGAAACTTCGTAGTGCTCGGCCTCATAGCCAAACGAACCTGCCATGCCGCAGCAACCAGATGGAATCAAAAGCACTTCATAATTTTCAGGAATGGACATCATCTTTTTGCTTGAAACCAAGCGACCAAGCGCCTTTTGGTGACAATGCCCATGCAAGCGAACCGTTCTTTTTTCGTTGCTAAAAAGCGATTTGCCTATATTCTTGCTTTCAAATTGATTGGCAATAAATTCATCTATTAAAAAGCAATGCTTTGCCAGTGATTTTGCCTTTTCCTGATCTTCGCCCCTCAGCAAATCAGGAAATTCATCCACAAATCCCAAAATGGCGGATGGCTCAAGACCAAGCAATGGCTTTTCAGAATGAACAATTGGATAGAAAACTTTCACATTTTTCTTCGCCAGAATGGTGGCTTCCTTCAGCATGCCTTTGGATAAAAAGGCTCGTCCAGATTCAGGATGATCCGTGATATCTACCTTAAAACCAAGTTTTTGCAAAAGAGAAATGGCCTTTATCCCGATTTCAGTATCATTGAAATTGGTAAACTCATCCACAAAGAACCAAACTTCAGATTTGACCTCTTTCGGTTGCTGAAATTGGCCAGTTTTTTTAAACCAGGCCCTCAAGGTTTGGTTCGATAATTTAGGCAAAGCACGGTTTGGTGCAAAGCCCAGTATTTTTCGCATCCCACGGCCAATGGCATTGTTCCCAGTTCCGAAATTATAAAGAGCAGGTGCAATACTTCCTATGGTCGATAGCGTATTAAAATTCCCAATCAGCCTGGTCCTGAATGGAATGCCATGCGCATTGTAGTAATGCTGGAGAAATTCTGCTTTCAATTTTCCTACATCTACATTGCTGGGACATTCAGATTTGCAACCTTTACAACTGAGGCAAAGATCCATTACCTCTTTGATTTCTGGTCTGGCAAGTGCATCGGTTTCAGAAACGGTCATCATTTCCCTGAGCATGTTCGCCCTTGCCCTTGTGGTTTCTTTTTCATTTCGGGTTGCCATGAAACTTGGGCACATTGTCCCACCGGCACCAGGAGTTTTGCGACAATCGCCAGAACCATTGCATTGTTCCGCATGTTGCTGCATGCTCATCGGACCAAAATCAAAATAGGTTTCAACCGACTTTTCTTTCACCTTTCCAGAATAGCGCAAATGGCTATCCATGGGCAAAGTATCTACAATTTTACCTGGATTGAAAATCCCTTTTGGATCCCACAATTGCTTGATTTGGCGGAACAATTGATAATTTTTTTCACCTACCATCAAGGGAATAAATTCGCCTCTCAGCCTTCCATCCCCATGTTCACCACTTAGAGAACCGTCATATTTTTTAACCAAATGGGCAATGTCGGTCGCAATTTGCCTGAACATTGCGTGGCCTTCCTCAGTCTTTAAATCAATTATAGGACGAAGGTGCAATTCTCCCGATCCTGCGTGGGCATAGTGGACAGCAAATAAATTTCGCCGACCTAATAGCTCATTAAATTCACGAATGTACGCTGGTAAATCTCTCACATCCACCGCAGTATCTTCAATTACAGCAACTGGCTTGGCATCGCCAGGCATATTGCTCAAAAGACCAAGGCCAGCTTTGCGAAGACCCCAAATTTTAGAAGTATCAGCACCAGTTATCAAAGGAAAGTGATATCCCAATTGTTCTTCTTTCAGTCTTGCAATCAATTTTGAAGCTTCATATTTTACCTCTTCCATGCTGTTTCGGGCAAATTCAACGACCAAAATAGCCGCAGGATCTCCTTGGACAAAAAACCGGTTTTGCTGTTGCTCACTGTTGTTTTTGGTACACTCCAGCACATAATGATCCATTAGTTCAGCAGCAGAAATTTCAAACTCCAATGCTACAAGATTCGCCCTCAAAGATTCGTCAATCGACTGGCAATGAATGCACAACAAACCAATATTGGATGGAGGTAATTCCACCAAATTAAGCTTCAATTCTGTAAACATCCCCAGGGTCCCTTCAGAACCGGCCAGCAATGCACAAAAATTAAAATCGGGACCATCAGGCGTAAATGGCTTTTGGTCCAGCAACATATCTACCGCATATCCCGTATTCCGCCTGGTAATGGACGCTTTTGGAAACTGAGATCTGATTTCATTGGCAATTTCCGGATTGGATAGCCATTCAAGGGTTTGAGCATAAAGGCCCCACATAAATCCTCCCCGAAAGGTAGGACTTTGAGAATCTCTCCCCTCTCCTCCCGAAAGGGGTTGGGGGTGAGGCTTAAACTCAGCAATAGTTCCATCGCTCAAAACCACTTCAGCTTCCAGCAAATGTTCTCGTGTAGATCCATAGACGATAGAGTTGGAACCGCAGGAATTGTTGCCGACCATACCGCCAATCATAGCCCGATTGGCTGTTGAAGTTTCAGGTCCAAAGAAAAGACCGTGTGGTTTCAAATATCTGTTGAGGTCGTCCCGAACCACACCTGGCTGAACACGAATCCACTTTTCTTCCCTACTTAATTCCAGAATTTGGGTGAAATGTTTGGAGACATCTACCACCAATCCATTTCCAACCACCTGGCCAGCTAGGGAAGTTCCAGCAGTGCGTGGGATCAACGAAAATCCATGCAAATCAGCCAGCCTGACCAGCCTCTGAATCTCTGTTTTATCCTTTGGAAACACCACGCCCACAGGCATTTCTCTATATGCAGAGGCATCTGTGGCGTATAAAATACGGGTGACGGTATCGGTTTGGAATCGGTCCTTGAAAAGTTCTGTTAAATCTTCAACGGCGGCATTTGACAAGTCTGGCATGGGGCGCAAAGGTAAGGCTCTGCAAGAAATGAAACCAGATAGAATTGCTTATGTTTTATCTTTCCATTCGGAATCCAACCCTGGAATGTGGAAATCACTCAAAAAGCAAAATTAAAACCCGAAATTGATAGGTATAAGATCTGCTCAATAGAAATTTATTTCAATGGTCTGAAACGGTATTTTTCTTATATAAATTGTGAATCAGTAGAATCAAATAGCCAAAAAGCACTGCTCCAACAATAAGGGCATTGTTAACCACTCCTTCCACTGAAAATGATAATTTTATCAAAATGGTTGAAATGATAAAACCTGAATTTCGTATGATCTTATAAAACTGATCGGAATAAAAAAATGAGAACAAAAGCAGGATCACATCAATGACAATCAAGAGCATAAAAAAATCTTCGAAAAATATGTTGTTGATGTTTTTGAAAGTCGTGATATGATCCCAATGGTCTTGTATAGAGGATACAATCCAAATGGTAAAGGAATACACCGCCAACAGCGCCAATACAGGAATTAAGACCATTGCGATGCTTCTTTTTAATTTTATGAACTTACTTATTTTGACTTTTCCATCAAGTATATGTACAGTATCTTCTCCAGCTTGCCTTTCTGTTTTCTTATAAAATAGGTGAATCAACAAAAATAAGATGAGCGTTGTCAATACATCATAGGTGAATTGCAGGTCGTTTTCTAACTTGAACCAATTGGTCGACATTTCGATGTTGCCAATGTCTTTGAATATTCTTCTTATAACAATAAGAGTAATGATTTCATATTGCTTACCAATGTAAATTGAGATTGATTTTGGCAGGTAGAATACCAGTAAAAATACTTCGTAAACAAGGATAAAAGAAAAGGGTGTGTAAATAGCAGAGATGGGACTTTTGGTAAGTTTAGAAGAAATATCAATTACATTTTGACTGACTAAAAAGATAACTAGTAAATGTAAAAGAAAACTGACAATAGCAATACCTATAATAATACGCTCTGTCCGTTCCCTGAACTTCTCGGACAAAAATGTATCAAATATTTCCTTCATACAATCAATAATTTATTGAAATCTATTTGTAAACTTAATCAAACTCAGTTCCATGCTTCTTAGCTTATTGCCAAATACACATTTGTCTAGCACGTTCAAAGGCATTTTGGTGAAAAGCCTTAACCACTTCAATTTGTTTGAAAGCCAATTTTATAGGTAAATATTATCGTTTAAGCCTTTCGTAAAAGCGATGCATGCTGAGCACATGTGGAATGCTCAAACAAGATAAGATGATAAAAAACATGCCCACATAATTTGAACCTGCAAAAAATATGAAGTATAAGATAATGCAGGCACCACCAAAACTAAATGGCAGAGACTTTAACCAAAGACTGGACGAACTTTCCTTCAAACCTACGGAGAGATGATGCCAACCATGAATACTGTGCTGTCCAACGAAGTAGATTCCAAATGCCACAAGAAGAGGTAACATACTGGAAGTCAAAAGATATAACAATGTAAAAAGTATATATTTTGATTTATGTATCGCTGCTAAAATTAAGCCCAGACCAACCATAAATATTTGAAAAAACAGCTTTTGTGTCTCTGATATATTCCTTAATATTTGAACAGTGTCCAAATTTGGAATCTGTTGAAGAATCCAGTTCATTTCTTCAAAATGAAAGAACAGAATTATCATTAAAACAGCAAAGCCCCAAATGAAAGATTGCCAGCCTTGCTTAATGCCCCATTCCCTAAAATCAGCTTGACCAAAATGCCAGGCTGAATACGCAATAAAAATAAGCAGTGCCATATCTGGGGTAAAGAACCAAACAAAGCCCAATAAGATGCCTTTTAGCAAATAATTTGTAACAAAATTGAAGAGCTGCTTCTTGGTTTTGATTTCTTTTGAAGTAAGATGATCTAAAGCGCCGTGTGAAAGACCAACTGATAAAAAGCCTAGTGCCAAAATGCTCCAGGATATGTATTCTAAATGAATGAGTGATAAGAATAGTGCAAAAATCGTAAATAGAAATGGCCATGCCAAAAGAGGTAAGATCATAGCCTGAAGCCATAAATCTTTTATGGCTGTCTTAATAAATATAGTTTTAGGCAACTTTGAAAAAATCGAGATTTCTTCTGGTATGCTTGTTTTCTCACGCAGAAAGTCTAAAACTCTTGTAACAGGTATTTTTCTAAAAAGGGTTTCAAAAATTAGTTTGCCATATTCAGGCCTTTCATCCAATATCTTAAGCAACAATCGGTCATAAAATGCAAACCTTTGCTTTCTGGCTTCTCTTTCATGTGGTCGATCGTTTTTAATGGATTCCATTTGGACCAAAGCGTCTTCTGCCATGGCATGAAAGGCATATCCCGAAGTAGATTTTAGCATATTTGCTCTGGTACCCATAGGTATCCAGTTCTTTCCATACGCTTCGATTTTCATATTGGCAGATGACATTGGAATTACACCTTGCTCTTCATCTACGATCTCAAATGAAAGACCCAAACCATTTAAATATTCATGAAGAATTGGTATTGCCTCTTCCTTCGATAATTTTTCAGAGCCAAATCTGGTTAGCTCAATCAAAGCAGTATCTCCCGTAAAAGGAAGAATGTAAACGAACTGCGTGAAATTATTTTGAAGAACATTAAAGTCCATCATCACCATTGTTGAAGTATCGAAAGCCTTTTTCGTAGTTTTAATTTGAAAACCATAGAAAGATTGATACAAATGGCTTTGATCTTTTTCCGGTTTTGAAAAAGAAGGTGGCCGACTGTCAAAAACCTTTTTGGCATAAATTGTCTCATATTCTAGTTTTATCTCAAAGAAAGCTGGACATACTTTTGGTTTTTGTTCTAGAAGTGAGGTGTAGAATTCAACATCATTTTTGTGGAGAATTTTTTTAGTTTCATTGTACAGATCAATGCCTTTTACATGAAAATAACGCAAAGGTTTTATTCCCTGCTTGGCAATGCCACCAATTTCTATGTAGTTCCAACTATAACTTACCAGCGGTTTGAGATGGAGCTCTGAGAGTTCATCTTCTGTGGCCCAAAAACAAAAAGTTCGGTCGTTTGTAGATTTACTTTCAGGTTCTATTATGGCAATGGTTTTTCCTATTAATAAACCGTTTTCGTACAATCTTAAAATCAACAAGCAATTCGCAGCACCTAGCCCTATGAAAAGGTAGTCGAATTCAATCGGCAGATTAGTAATTCCTGGTTCTTTCATTTATAACTGCTTGGGCGATAGAAATAAAAAAGGGATGGCATACTTTCAAATATACCATCCCTTTCTATTTATAATTGGGACTAGTCCTCAGAGTTCCTACTTAGAGAATATATCACCAAACCAAAACCAATCTTGTTGATGGCATCAGCAATGTTGTAAACAATATCCATTGCATGACTTGCAGCAGCTGGATCACTAACAAGCTGGACACCGAATAAGCCTCCTGGAGTGCCTAAAATATATCCCAAAGGATAGATAGCCCATCCAACAAGAACAAACCAAGCCAATACTCTTGTCGCTTTTGCTACTTGTGGTCCTGCAGTTTGAGCCAATGAAGCAACTTCTCCAAACCATACCAGGTACGCAATGTAGAAATAAGCAGCTCCTGAAACCACACCCCACATCACACTACTATCTCTATCAATGGTTTCGCCAAAATAACCTGTAACCAACATCACCAATGATGCGAAAATCAGCTTCCAAAGTAGGCCAATCTTTGCTCCTGCCTTTTTAGTGATTAAGTAGAACTCGACACACATTAAAGGTACCGTTAAAATCCAGTCCACATAGCGGAAAAATGTTGGTGAATCTCCAGTCTCGAGATTGTATCCCCTCATGTAGTAATAATGCACAGCTGCTATGAAGGTAATTAAACCTGATACAAGAACCGAAGTTCTCCATTTTGGCGAAGTATTATTCAACTCAAAGAAGAAGAATACTGAGGCGGCCATCATGGCCATAGTCCCAATAAAGAAGGTGAATGCGACGTAGTTGTCGCTGGCAATTTTAAGGTGTTCCATTTTTTGTTGTATAAATTTTGTATAAATTTTAATGATTAACAGTCTGAATTGGTAATGGTTTATATTTTTTCGAAAAAAAATTAAAATATATTAATTCATCAATATCAAGAAGGAGATGCCCTTTGGTTATTTCATTTCTGATATCTGTAAATTAATTATGCTAATCGGTGATTATTTTATAGTTGTGCAATGTTATGGAAATTCAATATTTGGCCTTGTGCTTTCAGGTACAAACGCCATCAAAAAAAAATGCAATCTTTTTCTTGCCATTTCAATTAAGAAGACAATGATGTGAACAATGATTTCTGATCGTTTTGAAAATTATTTTTGAAAAGAGTACGAAATGAACGGACTCAAAAAGCCCAACGGAATCTTCAATAGATTAAGCGTCGTTGCTCTGAACTTATTGCCAAAGGCTTCACGAGTACTTAACTTTGCCTTTTTAGGATGTCCAAAAGAATCAGCTTTAAAATACATTCAAATCAAGTTTTGAATCAAATTCCAGGAAACCTTCTCTCAAGTAATTCTAAATGAGAATATTACTTATTCATCAATATTTCTTGGAAAAACAGGAGGGTGGTGGATCTCGCTTCAATGAGATGGCGAAAATTTGGGCTTCCAATGGCCACCAAATCACAGTTATAGCAGGTATGATTCATGCCAATGCACAAAAAAAATATCCACAATACAAGGGGAAATACTTTCATCTGGAAGATTACGAAACCAATATTAAAGTGCTTCGTTGTCATGTTTCAGAGCGTTACAATGCCAACTTCACTGGACGACTTTGGGCTTATTTTTCATTTGTAGTGTCAAGCATTGCTGGATTTTTCCTCAAACTCAACGGAAATTATGACCTTGTTCTCGTTACCTCCCCTCCCCTATTTGTGGGAATTACAGGGCTTATAATCAGCAAAATAAAGCAAATACCACTGGTGTTTGAGATTAGAGATCTGTGGCCGGAATCAGCAATTGATACCGGAATTCTTTCGAACAAGTTTTTGATTAAACTTGCATTTTGGTTTGAGTCATTTATGTATCGAAATGCTCAGTTGATCAATGTACTCACTCCAGCTTTTCGAAATATTCTGATTGAGAAAAAACATATTTCTCCCGCAAAAATCATTCTGATTCCAAATGGTTCCGATTTTTCAATGTCAGACAAAGTTGTTTTGGAGATGAACAGGGAGGCAATCAGAGAAAGACTTGGCTGGCAAGGCAAGTTTGTGGTGGTTTATGTTGGTGCTCATGGGCTTGCAAATGATTTGGGCCAAATCTTAGATGCGGCAATTCTTTTAAAAGGAACCAATGCCCTTTTTGCACTAATAGGCGATGGGATGCAAAAACAGACATTGAAGGACAAAGCACTGGAAATGAGTCTTAATAATGTTATCTTTCTAGATCCTGTTGCTAAGGAAAAAGTCTTCGAATACACATTGGCAGCAGATTGTGGCCTGTCTGTAATGCAAAAAAATGAAACATTTAAAACCATATATTCGAACAAAACATTCGATTATATGGGTAGCAGGATTCCGATTTTGATGGCAATTGATGGCATTTCCAAATCGCTTGTAGAAAATTCCAAAGCCGGATTGTTCGTAGAGCCAGCAAATAAATTCGATTTTGAAGCAAAAATAAAGTGGCTTATGGAACATACTCAGGAAGCAAAGCAAATGGGTGAAAATGGATATAGTTATGCAAAAGCAAATTTCGATCGCAAGATTTTGGCCACTCAATATTTGGACTATCTATTAAGTCTCATTCAAAGATGAACGCAAAACACAAAGATTTACAAAATTAATTCATTGAAAATCAAGCATATATCAATCCAAGTTAAAAGCTCGATTTTTTATTGTTCCTTTGTAGCACTTAAACTTTATCTTTTTACTTTGTCTTAACAGGCTCGGTAAGGTTAAAAAGATATTACCTGATAGGAAAACAAACACGACGTTGTGGTTTCCTTTTGAAAATTTACCTCGAACCTCATTCGAAAAAAAATTAATCAGGCCATCCTCTGAAATTGGGATGAGTAGCGTCGAAATATTTTTCGAGGGCCTGCCATATAATACTTATAGTCAATGACTTTTGACAATCTCGATCTGATCGAACCAATTCTTCGTGCCCTTAAAGATGAAGGCTACACGATACCAACACCCATTCAGGAACAGTCTATCCCTTCTTTACTTCAAGGAAAAGATTTATTGGGCTGCGCACAAACTGGAACCGGAAAAACTGCGGCTTTTGCAATTCCGATTCTTCAACTTCTATCCAATAGAAAAAAAACAAATCAAGCCAATGGAAAAGTACGAAATCCACAGGAGATCAAGGCTTTAATTCTTACCCCTACCCGAGAACTTGCCATTCAAATTGAAGAAAGCTTTCGAGCATATGGCCGTTATCTTGATCTTAAACAGCTTGTAATTTTTGGAGGTGTTTCTCAACATGCTCAAACTTTGGCATTGCAAAAAGGCGTTGACATTCTTGTTGCCACACCTGGAAGACTTTTGGATTTGATGGATCAAAAATATGTCCACCTGCACCATGTTGAACTTTTTGTTTTGGACGAGGCGGATCGAATGCTGGACATGGGATTTGTTCATGATGTAAAAAAGGTAATTGCCCGACTTCCGAAGCACCGACAAAGTTTGTTTTTCTCTGCAACCATGCCTTCAGAAATTATTGGACTTGCGGATTCTATCCTTCAAAATCCTGTAAAAGTGGAGGTTAGCCCAGTCTCTTCCACAGCCGACACAGTGGAGCAGGAAGTTTTTATTGTAGATAAAATCGATAAAAAAAGTCTGCTTAATCACCTGCTTAAAGGTAAAGAAATTAAAAGGGCACTCGTTTTCACAAGAACCAAACATGGGGCCGACAAAGTGGTTAAAGACCTTGAGAAAGCAGGCGTTAAAGCATCTGCGATTCACGGAAATAAATCACAAAATGCCCGACAAAAAGCGCTTAGTGACTTCAAGTCCAGTCAGATACGAATCTTAGTAGCGACAGACATAGCAGCCAGAGGAATTGATGTAGATGATTTAACCCATGTGATCAACTATGAAATGCCGAATGTTCCGGAGACATATGTACACAGGATAGGCCGAACCGGCAGGGCTGGCTCTAGCGGAATAGCCCTTTCCTTTTGCGATGAAGAAGAGAAAGAATTTTTACGGGATATTCAGAAACTGATTGGCAAAAAAGTGCCCATAGCCACCAATCACCCTTACTTGTTGGAAAACCAGGAAGTAGAAAAACCGCAAAGACAGCAAGCACAAAAGAGCACTATTGGTGGGCAAGCTGCAGCGAGTGGACAAAACAGATCTGAACGATCTAAAAAATGGTTTAGAAGCAGAAAATAACGTCTGATTTAGAAATTTGTTTGGAGCACTATTCCCAAAGTGGGTAGTACTCCAAACTTACTTTGTCTTTGAAAAATATTTGCGTAGAATTTTCAAACGAAGGTGTAAAATCTGAAACATAAAATTTCATTTCAACCTGATGGGGCTTGTTTAGTAAATGATTTTCAGTCAAAGACTTTAAAACTGATTTAGCTACAATGGTGGAAGAATCAATAACTTCTACTTTTCCCTTATAAAAATTTTCAATTTGTCCAGCGATTAGAGGATAGTGTGTGCATCCCAAAATAAGGGCGTCAATTTCTTCTAAAGTGGGGTTGCTAAGGTATTCCTCAATGACTTCATTGCTAATTTTATTGTTAAAAAAACCTTCTTCAATCATGGGTGCCAATAGTGGCGTGGCCAATGATTTGAGCTTAATGGACTGATTTTTTTCTTCTATCTTCTTTTTAAAAATATTGGAATAGATCGTTTGCTTGGTTCCAATTAGCCCAATTGTTTTTCCTGGAAAGTGGATCGAAACATGATCTACGACTGGCTCTATCACATTGAAAACCAATGCTTTGGAGCCTACATATTCTTTTACAAGATCGTAAGCCGCTGCAGATGCTGAGTTGCAGGCAATCAAAATCGCTTTCACATCCTGGCTTATCAATAAGTTGCAAATCTTAACTGAATAGGCCTGAATGGCAGCTGTTGATTTATCGCCATAGGGCAAATGGGCGGTATCACCAAAATATATTAAATCTTCGTTTGGCAATATTCTGGATATTTGATTGGCTACTGTAAGCCCTCCGATGCCGGAGTCGAAAATGCCAATTGGCCTTTTTGGATTGGAATTCATGCGTTTAATCTGGTTGCGAATGATGTGAATCTCTTGCTAAAAAAAGGCTGGTGAAAGAAATTTTCACAATTTTAATCAAAAATACCATTGTTTCTTCGCCGCAAATTTTACTTTTGCACATCGAATCTTTGAAATTCTGGTAAAAAAGGCACATTTAGAACACACTATCGCCTTATGCCAAAGCCTGAAAAGTATTTTTTTTAAGATTTGTGGACGTAATTTTTTGGTAATGATTTCAAGATTATTGTATTTGACACGCTATTTATACGGATGACACACTCAATTCCTGAGGACAAACTTAGGCTCATAGCCGAGATGGACAAGAAGATCGGCGAATTCATGCAGAAGCGTGCTGACGTTGTTAATAAAATAATTTACGATTCAGCTATACTCAAGACTGGAGATTTTGTAAAGATTTATGATGCAGATGAATATCTGTGTTCGGGTTCAATTATACAGCCCTTGTTTTTGAAGCGAGAAGGTATTATTACTTACCGGGTCAAAAAAGAAGACGGAGAAGTTTTTACCAACGAAGTTTTTAAATTGGTTAAAATCTAAGATTTTTTTTCTAAATCCTATGGAGAGTCCAGGCAATGTCTGGGCTCTTTTTTTATATACCCGCTTTGAAAAGCAATTTGTAAAACTTCGAATTCAAGGAAAAATCATCAGTTTTGAAGCGATCTAAAATCTATTTGTAAATACCCCGATTTTCAAGTGTCGCACAACAAACAAAATGAGACCTACTCCAGAAAACCAAATGCATTCTCTATTTTCATGGCTATTGGTTGGAGTGCAAATAGCATTGCTGGGCTACCTACTTTCTTCAGCCTCCTGGAGAGCCATTCGCATCGATTTGCAGATCTGGGAACTTTCGGGTGCATTTTTGGCAATATCAGGCGTGTTGGGATTAAGTTGGCATTCATTCAGCATTTTTATAGAACCAAAATCAAAAGGAAAGTTGGTTCGAACGGGCATTTTTGCTTTCATCAGACACCCTGTTTATGCCGGAATTCTAATGGTTTGCGCTGCTTTGGTCTGGCAATTTTGGACCCTTCCCCGCATCTTTGCATGGCTGGCTTTGCTTCTTATTTTTATCATCAAAATAAGAAAAGAAGAAGCCTTTTTGAGTAAAAAATTCCCGGAATATCTTGATTATAAAATAAATACAAACAGGCTTATCCCCTTTGTGTGGTAATGAAAAACCTATATCCACTCGTCTTGGTAGTAACTTTTGGTCTCCCCTTCCTGGCCATCACAGATCTGTTCCCCTTCCATAGATTTGGAATGTTTGCACGGATTCCTGAAACCAAGGGTTCTATAGAATTCTTTGAGTTTCAAACCAAAACCAAAAATGGAACCTGGCAAAAGCTCAAGACTGGAAATGACTATATGGATCAAAGCTATTTGCCACTTTTGGCTGAAAGGTGCTTCGGATCTAATGATAAACAAATGGTTATGGGTAATAAATTGGCTGCCTCTTTAAAAGATAAACCAGACTCCATACGAATTGCCAAATCTGGGCTGGAAAAGTTAAGTCAACACTTTACTATTTTTCCAAAATGAAAAGTAATTTAAACCAACAATTTCTGATCGTTGGGGGCATTGGTTTTCTTGTGTTGTTTTTTTTGGAAGGATTTATTTCAGAATTGATATTCCAAAAGTCGATCTTTTCGGACCTTATTCTCCGCTTCTACCCTACCCTTCCAGAAAAGCTCAATTCACTTGGCGAAGAAGATATTTCATTTTATATTAATCAACTGAAATTAAGATGGTTGGCCATTGTTGCTTTTAGTTATTATTTAATCAGATTTACTGCAATTAAACCATATAATTCGGTTGATAATCAATCTGTTTTATGGAAAATTCGGCTTTTCTACATTGTTCAACTTGTTTATCTTCCAGATCTGCTTCAAGAGCTTAGATTTAGAGGACAGTGGAAGGCTTTGTTTGAACCTCTTCTACTTTTTTCTTTTTTCGAAACAAGTTTTCCGCTGGAATATTTTATTCAAGTCATCGGCATTTTGCTCTTCGCTGCCAGTGCCATTCTTGTTCTTGTAAAATGGGAAGTCAATGATTTCAAGCCATTGATTCTAAGCATATTTATCTTCCTGGCCTGGACTTATCTGCTTTCTCTCTTTTTTGGTTTTGGAAAAATAGACCACACCTACTCAAGTCTTTATATGGGACTGTTGGGCATGGTTTTTTGCAGATATTACGTGTTGAATGATTCTCAAAATTCAAGCAAGGCATATCTACTCTTTCAGGCTTTTATTTGGTCGTGCTATTTTTTCTCTGGTTTAGAAAAAGTATTCCTTTCTGGTTATCAATGGTTTCAAAGTGGTCATTTTCAGATCTTATGCCACTTGCATCCAACTGGCCTGTGCGAGGTCCTTGAAAAACAGCCAATCGTTGGTGAACTATTGCTGATTTTAGCCCTCAGCTTTCAATTGTTGAGCTGTTTGCAATGGCGCTTTCCAAAGTGGGGCTATGTAAACGTATTTGGCGGCATCGCCTTTCATCTCGGCACCTGGCTGGTATTTGATGTTGGCGGCTGGCAAAGTCCCTGGATAGTGATGCTGTTGTTCTTGTGGCCAATGAGCAATGTAAAAAAGCCTGTTTGATCACTCTCTTTAAGCATTTCCTTATTTTAAAACCGTAATCCAACTTTTAAACGATGCGTTCAAAAGTTTACCTTTTCGGATATACTGCACTTTAAGAATACAAAAATACAATCCGCTTTCATCTTTAGAAGACGGAAACTGGTTTGAATAACCCGCTTGTTTAAAAACAAGATTTCCCCAACGATCGTATATTTCAGCTTCCACAAGATCTTCTGGTTCAATATTTTTTATTTCAAACAGATCGTTTTTAGAATCACTGTTTGCGGTTATTAAATTGGGAAAATACAAGGGTATTGGTTCTGGCATTTCTGGTTCCGGTTCCTCTGTTGGTTTTGTTCGTATGTAAACCAAATTATTAAAACAATCGTAACCGTCAGCAATTCGAATGCTTGCTTGCTGACCCTCGAAAAAAGGACCCCATTTTACAAAAAGAGAATCGCTGGTTTTTCCCTTTTCAATAATTCCACCGTTTAAACTCCATTCCATTTGGGCCATAGATGGATTTAAAACCAAAATATCATCTGGTTTTTCAGGTTCAATTTGTGCTGTGGGGCCTGTTGAATTATAAACCATCAAAGTATCAGATGATTCGCATTTCCCTTTGTATGAACCTTTAATGACAAATCTATTTTCGCCTTTGGGGATTAAATCTGCAATAAAGGTTGCCTTCGCCGTCGTACTTCCTTGCAATAAACTGGCTGGAGACCATGCATAATCAAGGCCGGGCACAACATTTACACCCACTATTTTTTGAGTTGCCGGACATAAATTTATTCTGTCTATTTCTAATTGAAGATTGGGTTTTTCTAACAAAACCACCTTTATGCTGTCCACGTAGGTTGGGTAAAATCCACAGGTATCATAATTTTGGACAGCATAGGTTCCAGATTGATTTACTTCGATTGTATTGGTATCGCGAGCACCTGTACTCCATTTATATAAACCAGAATAATTTCTAAGCCTGATTTTATATGAATCAGCGCAAAGGGTGGTGTCTTTCCCCAATAATGGAGAGGCGTAGTTCTTGCACAAATCGAGCAAAGGGGCTGTAGGTTGAAATGTGGTCGGTGTAAGGATTGTATCAGTCCAAAATTTTGTTTTGGACTTTATAACGGACCAGTTGCCAGTTTGCCAATTCAATGAAATAGATGAGGTTACATCCTGAGTCAGCGGATAGGGAGCATTTTCTTCAAATACGCCACGGCATGGTGGTTCAGTGCCATCTTTAAA
>Ga0105046_10009520_pt1 | contig 15197 bp, 12 predicted proteins | sample MAT03_FD_78385 | JGI IMG/M metagenome (GOLD analysis project Ga0105046, IMG submission 78385) | Freshwater microbial communities from Lake Fryxell liftoff mats and glacier meltwater in Antarctica - MAT-03 (megahit assembly) | ecosystem: Environmental > Aquatic > Freshwater > Ice > Liftoff...
GCACTCGTGGACGTGCAGATGCCCGACATGGACGGCTTCGAGCTCGCGGAGCTGATGCGCGGGAGCGAGCGAACCAAGCACGTTCCGATCGTGTTCGTGACCGCCGGTGCCCATGATCGGAAGCGGCTGTTTCAGGGTTACGACTCCGGCGCTGTCGACTTCCTGTACAAGCCCATCGAGCCACACATCTTGACGAACAAGGTCGCCGTGTTCGTGGAGTTGTTTCGGCAGAAGCAGGTGCTCGCGCGCGAGTCCATGCTGAAGAGCGCGATTTTCAACAGCTCCAATTTTTCGAGTATCGCTACCGACGCCATGGGCGTCATCCAGATTTTCAATGTCGGCGCCGAACGCATGTTGGGCTACAAGGCGGTGGACGTGGTGGACAAGATCACGCCCGCCGACATTTCCGATCCTCAGGAACTGATCGAACGCGCAAAGACATTGAGCATCGGGCTCGCAACAACCATCACGCCCGGCTTTGAAGCCTTAGCCTTCAAGGCTTCGCGCGGGATCGAAGATATTTACGAACTGACCTATATCCGCAAAGATGGCAGTCGCTTGGCGGCGATCGTGTCTGTCACTGCACTACGTGATACGCAAGAAAAAGTAATCGGCTACCTCCTGATCGGCACCGACAACACGTTGCGGAAACAAGCCGAAGCGGAGCAAATAAGGCTCGATCAGCGCCTGCGAGACCAGCAGTTTTACACGCGTTCGCTGATCGAATCCAATATCGACGCGCTCATGGCCACCGATCCGCAAGGCATCATCAGCGACGTCAACAGGCAGATGGAGGTGCTCACGGGTTGTACGCGCGACGAGCTGATCGGGTCACCGTTCAAGAAGTATTTTACAAATCCGGAACGGGCCGAGGCGGGGATCAAGCGCGTGTTGCGCGAAGGCCGGCTGATTAACTACGAGTTGACCGCCCTAGCCCGTGATGGCAAGGGAACGTTAGTCTCGTACAACGCCACCACCTTCTATGACCGCGAACGCAAGCTGCAAGGCGTGTTCGCGGCGGCCCGTGACATAACCGAGGGCAAATAATTCGAGCACGGGCTGCCATCGAGGCTAGCTGTGGATCAAGAGCGAATTGCCTTTGAACTGAAAGCGGGCAGAGCTTCGAATTGGCGGAAGGTATTAAAACTCCAAGCCGGCCCGTCCCGCTTAGCGGCCGCTGTCAGGTATTGGAGTGCCTAGCGCCACGCGTTTTTCAACATACAGATCTGCTTCTGGGGGCGGTGACATGCGCCACCGTTCCACAGCCGTTTTCACACACGTCAGAACGTCAGAATCCGTTGCTTGCTCGGCCACCACCACCACACCGAACGGCACGCCCTGAACGTTGACCGTAAACCGGATAAGCACGTTACCCGCTAGTACCTCTGCTGGAGCCTTACGTAACTTCGCCGCAACGTCGTATCGGCACCGCCAAAGCCGCTGGGCTTCCTTTTCAAATGCGGTAACGTTGATTGCCTCTTCGGGTTTTGGCTCCTGCGAAGGGGGGGCGGGCTTTTCCGAACTGTCCGGCGTGTCTGCACTTTGCGCCCACAGCGTGTTCGCTGGCAGCACCAGCAGGGTGAAACCCAAACAACCAATAGTCAGCCTATTATTTCCCATATGGCCATGACATTGCAATCGGCATTCCATGGCCTCTGGTTTGCAACTTGGTTGGGTTCAACCAAGGAGATCACATGGCAAATGTAGCTTTCGTTTTAGCCGAAGATTTTGAAGACTCTGAGTTTCGCGTTCCCTTTGATGCGCTGTTACAGGCGGGACACGTAATAAAGATTCTAGGAACACAAGTGGGGTTAACCGTGAAGGGTTCCAAGGGCAAAGAAACCGTCACCATTGACGAACTTATCAGCGATAAAGATGTGAATGATTTCGACGCTCTCGTTATCCCCGGTGGGTATTCGCCTGATCGCCTGCGTACGAACGAAGACGTTGTGGCTTTCGTCAAAACGTTTTGCGAAGCGGGTAAAATTGTAGCGGCCGTGTGTCACGGCCCATCACTACTCATAGAAGCAGATCAAGTGCGCGATCGAACCCTAACGTCTTGGCCATCCGTGAAGAAGGATCTTCAGAACGCAGGCGCACACTGGGTAGATCAAGAGGTCGTCATTGACGGGGCTCTAATCACCTCTCGACGACCGGGCGACCTGCAAGCGTTCTCTGCAGCCATTTTGAAAGCGCTAGAGCCGGGATCGCCGGCTCATCTCGACGAGCAAAAAGCCGCAGCGCAACGGCAAAACGAACGGACGCTAACCCAGTAGTTTGCTTTACGCCGGGCTCAAAGGTGGCGTGCCCAGGTGAGCGGCGACGGTGGTCAGAAAATCTTGGTATCGCATGGGCTTCGCGATATATCCGTCGCATCCCGCCGCCCGAATGCGCGCCTCATCGCCCTTCATGGCAAGCGCGGTGAGAGCAACAACTGGTATTGAACTGGTGCCAGGATCTTGTTTCAACAATCGCGTGGCTTCAAGCCCATCCATGCCCGGAAGCTGGATGTCCATCAGCACCAAGTCGGGGCGCTGCTCGCGTGCCAATGACAAACCAGCTTCTGCGTCGGTGGCGGCCAACACAGTATGACCGGCAGACTCAAGCAGAAACACGGCAAGGGTCATGTTGGCCGGGTTGTCTTCAATTATAAGAATACGTCCCATTTCAAAGAGCCTTTCGGCCTGTCGACATCGCTCGCCGGAGTTCGGTTCTCAGGCTATCGCCACTGCATTCCGACTTTTGAAGAATCGCCATCACGTGACCGTCGAGTTTGTTGCGATCAGCAGCTGTTAGTTCCTTGGCGCTAAGTATGACCACGGGAATGCGAGCGGTTGTGGCTTCCGCCTGTAGGGCATTCACTACGTCAAAGCCATTGAGTTCGGGCATCATGAGATCAAGGATGATCACATCGGGCTCCTCCCGCCGGGCCAGCCTTAGCGCCTCTCGACCACTGTCAGCACGAAGAACTTCTGCTTTGAGTTCGCGCAGGTGCAACTCAGTCAGGTCCAAGCCTTTAATATCGTCATCAACAATAAGAACCGTGAGCGGTAGCTGGGGCGAAGACAATGGAAACAAGTTAAGCTCCGCCAGCGTGTCGTAAAGTTGCTGCCGGGAGATTGGTTTTTGCATGATCGCAGCGGCGCCCAATGAGAAGCCTCGCACGCGTTCCGCCACAATTGAAATGATTACCACCGGAATTTGGTTGAGTGTCGGCACTTCTTTCAGACGGGTCAACAGCCCCCATCCGTCGATTTCGGGCAATATGATGTCAATGGTAATCAGAGACAAGGGCGTTTTGTTGGCAATGGCCAAAGCCTCTTCAGCTGAACGGGCGTGGTGTACCTGAAATCCAACCCCTTCAAGCTGCAGGCGAATCAGTTCGGCTGCCTTAGGATCGTCTTCCACCACCAATGCTGTTGGCGTTTCTAGCGATGGCTCTACGCGCACTGGCCCTAGTCCCCTCGCTTGCGCGTTCACAATTGTTGGCTGTGAAGGAAGTGGAAGCCATACGGTGAAGCACGAACCCTCGTTAAGGCTGCTCTGCACGGCCACAGTGCCGCCGTGCAGTTCAGCCAAAAGTTTTACCATCGCCAGCCCAAGACCGGTGCCTTCAAACTTGCGTGAAAGCCCGCTGTCGATTTGGCTAAATGGCTTAAAGAGTTGCTCGATTCCCGTGGGTGAAATCCCTATCCCTGTGTCCACCACTCTAAGGCGAAGAAAGTCGTCGCACTCGACGTTGGCTGTCAAAGGGAAGGTGCGACCTTGATGGTGTCCAACGGATCTCCCTACGTCCTGCCGCAGCACACGTCCCGCCCGCAGCATGACGTGACCACCTTCGGGCGTGAACTTCACCGCATTTGAAAGCAGGTTGTAAAGGATCTGTTTGACCTTGCGAGCGTCAAGTGGCAGCGAAGAAAGGTCTTCGTCCGCTTCAATGCTGAGGCGCACGTTACGTGCCGCAGCCTTTTCCTTAATGATAGATAAGCTGTTCACCAAAACTGAGGAAAGTTGTATGGGCTCAAGGTCAAGCTGCATCTTTCCCGCCTCGACCTTGGAAAGATCTAGGATGTCGTTGATGAGATCCAGTAGGTGGTTACCGCTGCTGAATATATCGCCGATGAACCCGCGCTGCTGATCGGTCAGAGGTCCTAAAAGACCGTCTTTTAGCACTTCCGAGAAACCGATAATGGCGTTAAGTGGCGTCCGCAATTCGTGCGACATATTGGCGAGGAATTCAGATTTCATCCGGCTTGCATCTTGAAGCTCGATGTTCTTCTGGGTCAGCCTCAGCTCGAATACCTTCAGTTCGGTCACATCGCGCGCCGAAGCAACAACGCCTTGCAAACGTCGGTCGCGGTCGTGGAATGTGCTGGCGTTGTAGGAAACGTCGGTGAGCTTTCCGTCCCGTGCGCGGGCGGTCAGCTCATAGTTGGTGACCCTTCCTTCGTTCAGAACGCGGTGGATTGCCTCTTCAGCTCGGCTCGGATTGGTGAAGTAGTTCTTGAACGGCGCCCCGATCAATTCGTCGCGGGTGCAGCCGGTCAGAGTCTCCATTTGCTTGTTCAAATCGGTGATGATGCCGCGTGGATCTGTGGTCATCAGGGCATCGATGTTCGATTCAATCAGCGAGCGCGTATAGAAATGTTGATCGCGTAAGCGCTGATCCAACCGGGTTCGTTCTTCTTCAACTTGCTTGCGTGCCGTGTTGTCGGTGCCGATCAACAGATACCCAATGATGGCATCGTCAGCGTCTCGCAATGCCGTTACAGAAACCACGGCGGGAAAGCGGCTTCCATCCTTGCGGAAGTACGTAAGTTCGTAGATGTCTTCGATCCCGCGCGAGGCCTTAAACACCAGGGCTTCGAAGCCTGGGGCGATCGGAGTCGAGAATTCCAAGCTCAGCGCGGAGGCCCGAATGATGAGCTCTTGCGGGTCAGAGATCTCTGCCGGGGTGATTGTGTTCACCACCTCTGAGGCCACGTAGCCCAGCATTCGCTCGGCACCTACGTTAAAAATCTGAATGACGCCCTTGGCGTCCGTAGCGATGCTCGAAAAGTTCGCGCTGTTGAAGATCGCACTTTGCAAAGCCCCATCGCGGCTATGCGGATTTGTGGAGGTCACCAAGTGGCGGATCGAATCGTCATGGGGCGGTTATACGTTGCCGCGAAGACATTGGACAGGCGCATATCCAAGAAAGCCCGGAATGCCAACCGACATGTGCCCCTTGCGTTGGGCGTTCAGAGGCATATGGTAAGGGCGTGCCTTTAACGTTGACAACCCCAGATGACCAACTTCGCGTCATTTTGGAGCTGCAACATGCGGCAGCAACGCTTGAAGCTTTATCGCTTGAACGCGTTCTGTCGCTTCGCGAGCATGAGCTTTCAGACTTCATCGAGAACGCTGTTGAGCCCATGCACAAACTGGGGCCCTCAGGCGTCATACTCTGGGCCAACAAGGCTGAACTTGAGCTGTTGGGATATGAATCTGCCCAATATCTAGGCCACCTTGTCACTGAATTCTACGCTGCTGGCGAGGCTTCCGCCGAGGTTCTCGCAAAGCTTACCAAAGGAGAGATCCTCCGGGACTATCCAGTTCAACTGCGCTGCAAAGATGGGGCATTGAAGCATGTACTCATCTACTCGAACCCGCTTTGGCAGGAAAACAAGCTCATCCACACCCGTTGCACCACCCGCGACGTTACCGTTCGGAACCATTTGGAATCCGAACTTCGGCAAAGGCTAGCGGAGCTGGCCGCCGGCGATCGTCGAAAAGACGAATTCCTCGCCATGCTGGGGCACGAGCTGCGCAATCCTTTGGCGGGTATCGCACTGGCGATCAACCTGCTTCGGTCCAAAGAAGCGAATGACGCCTCGTTGCGCCTCGTTGGCATCATCGAACGGCAGACGGAGAAGCTAACGCGGCTTGTGGATGATCTCTTGGATGTTTCGCGCATCACGCAGGGGCGTGTTGATCTTTGCAACGAGCCCATTGATCTAGCGGCGCTGGTTTCCCATTCCGTAGAGGCCGCGCGTGGCCATATGGAGGAACGTCGCCATTCGTTCACTGTGGTGCTTCCTGAAGCCTCAGTGCAGTTGATAGGCGATCCCCTGCGTCTTGAACAAGTGCTCGTGAATCTGCTGGTCAACGCGGCGAAGTACACCCCGCCCGAAGGAAAGGTATCTCTGACGGTGGAACTTCGCCCCAACGTTATCGAGATATGCGTTTCTGATACGGGTATGGGTTTATCGCCGGAACTAGTTGAACGGGTTTTTGATCTGTTTCACCAAGCGGAACGATCTTTGGGCCGTGCGCAGGGCGGTTTGGGTATCGGCCTGACGTTGGCTCGCCAACTTGTTCTCCTTCATGGCGGCACAATCACCGCACATAGCGAGGGCGAAAATCTTGGTTCTTCGTTCCGCGTGTGTCTCCCTCGCATGGCCACCGTGGACGTTCCCGGTGCGGTGCACTCGGATGCCTTGGTTTCGGAAATCATACGCGGGGCTACGGCACTGCGCATCCTAATCGTCGACGACAATATCGATGCCGCTGAAACTTTGACCGACCTGCTGAGCGATGATCCTGCCTTTTCCCTGCGATTGGCTCATGACGGCCCAAGTGCTCTTTTGGCTGCCCAAGAGTTCGCTCCGGACATAGTCTTGCTCGACATCGGCCTTCCAGGCATGGACGGCTTTGAGGTAGCGCGTCGATTGCAGCAAGCGGGGTCGAAGGCTGCGATCATCGCTCTCACGGGATACTCAAACGCAAAGGACAGGAGTCAAACGACCGCGGCAGGCTTTTACGCCCACCTAGTAAAGACCATTCAGCTCAAAGCACTTTTGGCCTTAATTGCGCAGGTTGCAAGCGCACACGCTAAGTGAACTCGTCGCAACATCTTCTTCATGGCGTGCCGTTTGAACGAATGTATTAAAAGTGATACATTTTAGGTGTGTGGTCTTTCGGAAATACGGTGCTGCTGTGGCGCCTTGAGCGCGGACTTACCCAGGAAGCTCTGGCCCTCGCGGCCAAGGTCAGCCGTCCGAACCTTTCATCGATTGAACGAGGCGAAAGAGAGGTCAATCTATCGACGCTTCGTTCGCTGGCGGAGGCCTTGGGAACCACACCCGGAACCCTCGTCGACGGTGTTTCGCCCTATGGTCCTGCCTTAAAGCCATCGCGCGCGGGTCTTGAACGTTTGGCTCATGCGGCGGTCACGGGTGTTCAGCTGAAAGATCCACGCGAGAAGCTTCTTTGTGATCGCCTGCGGGCTGTCAGTGCGCCGTTGCGTGGTGATTTTAGCGGGCTTCGGCGCGGCGGCTCCCAGGCTTCGGCCCACGCTTATCTGCAACTCAAGGCGATGGCTTCCCCCGAAACGATCAGCAGCCTGATAGCTCGTGTTGTCGAAAAGCGAGGCGCGGCACTATGAAGCCCAAGCAAATCGAGAATTTCTTTCGACGCCTTGATGAAGACCTCAATGCGTCTGCCACGGTGTACTTGACGGGGGCTTGCGCAGCGGCTGTTTGGGGGGGCGTGAGGCCTAGCCAAGACATCGACTTCGGACTGCGCTTGAATAAGGGAAGCGGCGTTACTTGGGAACAAGTGTATGCGTCGGTTGAACGAACTACGAAGCTCACCGGGATTCCAGCCAGCGTTGCCGAGGACATCGATAGGTGGGGCATGATCACGTTGCTCAATTACCAGAAGACCTCGAAGTCTTGGCTTCGTTTGCGTGGCCTTGATGTGCGTTTGTTGGATCCCGCGACCTGGGCAATTGGCAAGCTTACGCGTTTCCTCGAGTCCGACATTTTGGACGTGGTTGCGGTGTTTCGTCGCCAAAAGGTCGATGGCTTGGCGGCTGCGCGTGTTTGGGGGAGGGCGCTGCGTGCCAGTCCGCCCTCAACGACGCAGTTTCAGTTCCGACGCCAGGTCGAGTTGTTTCTGGCTTCGCAAGGTAAGGTTATCTGGGGTCGTACTTTCGACACAGACGCGGCCATACGCACCTTCAAGGCGGCGGCGAAGATAAGGTCTTGATGAAACGCAGTGGGATTGGCTGTTTCTGTCTCTTACTGCTCACATTAGGACAGGGCTGTGAAACGCGCGTACGCGACCTTGAGGCAATAGACGTGATGAAACTATTTTTCGACGTTCACGCGGGGGCGTCCCCGGTTGCAGCCGCGGATCGAGGGCGTTCGGTGCAGCCTGTTCAAGGCACACTTGACCACCCCATCTAGCTATTCACGCATCGTGGGTCTAAGCTGCGCGACCGTGATTGCAAGTTCGACTCAAGTGCCAAAAGCGACCAAAGGTCATCTGGCCGTCGTGCCCAGACGGGTAAGTCGAGGAACGCCTCAAGAAGAGCGATCAGTGTGGGAGCCGTTGCACAAGGATTGGCGCTCCATGTACCGGGCGTTTACCGGCTCGTTTGCAGACGTGGTCGCGCAGAAGAGCCTGCCGCAAGACGTTTTGGCGGGGCTTACCGTCGCGGCCGTGGCCTTGCCGCTGAACTTGGCACTGGCCGTTGCCAGCGGCTTGCCGCCGGCGGCCGGGTTGGTCGCCGGGGCCATCGGTGGGTTCGTGGCTGGTTTCGTTGGTGGGGCGCCTTTGCAGGTAACAGGACCTGCGGCGGCTTTGTCATCCATCGTGGCCGTGGTCGCTTTGCGTTTTGGACCTGTTGGGGTGGCCTTGGCGGCGTTGATGGTGGGCGTGTTCCAAATGTTGTTGGCGTTCACGCGCGCGGGGCATTTGATGAAGCACGTGCCTGAAAGCGTTCTTGCGGGCTTCACCACGGGCGTGGGTATCAAGCTGCTGGACCAGCAAATCCCTGAACTGCTGGGGTTCGACTACCGCGTGTACGAGCTGGCGATGATGCTGCACAAGCCAGACTGGTTGCACAAAGTCGAATGGCTAGCGGTGGTGTCTGGCTTAGCGGTGGCGCTGTTGATCGTGGGCACATCGCGCTGGAAGCGTTTTCCGGCGGCCATCGTGGGTGCGGGCTTGGTCACCTTCATTGCGAATTATGTTGGTTGGGATATCACGCGCGTGGGTGAAGTGCCAACGTCGCTGCCGCCATTGACCTTCCCTCTTATCCCTGCCGATCAGCTGGTCGACTTGATCTTGGCCACCTTGCCGATCGCGTTTTTGGCGTCCGCTGAATCGCTCTTGGCCGCGCGTGCCGTTGATCGCATGCAAGGCAGCAACATGGTGCGCGCACATCATCCCAGCTTGGAACTGTTTGGGCAAAGTCTAGCGAACATCGCTTCGGGCTTGTTCACAGGCATGCCGGTCTCGGGTGTGGTTGTGCGCAGTGGTGTCAACGTGCAAAGCGGTGCGCGCACGAAGGTGGCCACGATGCTTCATGCCATTTTCTTGGGTGCGGCGGTGTTGTTGATGGGGTCGTTGATCGCTCGCGTGCCACTGGCGGCGTTGGCGGGGCTTTTGTGCGTGATCGGCTTGCGTTTGGTGGATCTGCCCACATTGGTGCATTTGGTGCGAACATCAAAGCTGCAGGCTTTGGCCTTCTTGGTCACGGCGGCGGGTACGGTAACGGGCCACCTGATGATGGGATTGGTTGCGGGCTTACTGATCAGCGCAGTGGATCACTTCTTGTTTCACCGAAAGGATGCGGACGCGAAGGCGGACGCTAGTCTTCCCCGCCCATTGGGTGTGCGTGCGGTGCTGCCGGTTGAACGAGCGGGGGCGCGCAAGCTGCAGGCAGACACAACAGGCAGCGCCAGTGAGTGGATGGCGCACGTGCGAAGCCAGCCGTTCATTCCTGCGACGGCGTTCGTACATCCGCAAGCGACCGTGATCGGCAAAGTCATATTGAGCGACAACGTCCACGTGGCGGCCGGTAGTTCCGTGCGAGCCGACGAGGGCGCGCCATTTTTCATCGGGCCCAACTCGAACATTCAAGATGGCGTGGTGATTCACGCGCTAAAACAAAAGCACGTGATTGTGGGCGGTGAACGCTGGGCAGTGTACGTGGGGCGGAATGTATCCATGGCGCACGACGCGCTGGTGCATGGGCCCACATACGTTGGCGACGACACTTTTATCGGGTTTAAAGCCGTGGTGCACGAGTCTGTTGTGGGCAGCCACTGTTCGGTGGGCATCGGCGCTGTGGTGGTGGGCGTGGAGGTGGCTGACAACAGATTCGTTCCCCATGGCAGCATAATCGACACGCAAGCCAAGGCCGATGCTTTGCCGCCCGTGACGGCCGCGCATCAACACTTCAATGAAGATGTGGTTGATGTGAACCGCGGTTTGGCTGCCGCCTACCGGCGGATGGTGCAAGCAGGTCACACGGCCCCACGCTTGACCACAGCCAATGATGAACCGGCCGTCTGGGATCAAGCTTGGGCGCGCGCGTCTACCGAACGTTTTTGAGGCACAGCGAAAGGATTAGCGGATGTTTTTTCTAGGAATACTGGTGGGCGTTGGTCTGTACGTCGCCTGGATGATCAAGGATTGTGGCTTTCTGGTGGAAGAGGGTTGTGCCGCTGTGGTGCTGAGGTTTGGTGCGGCCTTGCACAACCCCGATGGCAGTTTACGTTTGTTTGGGCCCGGTGCGCACTTCAAGTGGTCGTTCGACCAAGTGCGCGTGGTGTCGCTGCGCGAGCAATTGGTGACCTTGGGCGGCCAGCATGGCGCCGAGCCCATGATGTTGGCGGATGGCACGGTGATTCGTTTGCAATCAATGCTGCGTTACGCGCCTCAACGCGATGGCATTGCAAAATACTTGTTCGGACTTGTCCACCGCAAGGAACATGTGGCGGGGTTGTTCTCTAGTTTGTTGCGCAATGAAATTGCCAACGTGAAATCGGCACCGCATACCACCGACATCACCGCCATAGAAGACGACGTGGGTGGATCGTTTGGCTTGGTACGGCGGGACCGGCAGCTGTTGAACAAGCGCATTGGCGATTTTGCAAAAGCGGAACTGGGCGATCGGTATGGCGTTCACTTTGAGGCTGTTGACATCACAGACATTCATCCCCCCGAAGAAATGGCTGACGCTTTGAACGCGGTGATGAGTGCGCGCGCCGAAGCCGATACTTTGCGCTTCCGTGCCGAGGGGGAGTGCGCTCAGAAGATGATGGCGGCCAGCCGCGGCGTGGATATCGCGCGCGCCAAGGCCGCAGCCGTTGAAAACGAAATACTCGAGCTCGGCCGTAACTTGGCCGTGCTGCAAGCGGCAGATGTGCTGCGTGATTACGTCAAACGCAGAAAAGCCGAAGTGCTTTCCGATTCGCGCACTGTGTATCTCAACGAAGGGAAGTCGCTGTGAACGCGCAAGATTGGTTGATGTTGTTTGGCGGCGCGGCCGCAGGGGCGGCTGGCTTATCTGTCTTGGGGCGCCTAGCGCGTGCGTTGGGCGTGGACGTGGAAGATGAGCATGTCGCTTTGGTGACGAGCTTTGGCAAGTTGGTAGCCAAGCTAGAAAAGCCTGGGCTACACATACTGCCTGGCCAATGGTTGCCTTGGGTCAAAGTGCATCACATCTCAAGGGCGTTGGACTTTCGCATCATCCACGATTTGCATGTCAATGACGCCCGCGGCACGACCGTGGTGGCTGATTTGTGGGTAGAGGTTCGGGTGGTGGACGCTGAAAAGGCGTTGTTTGCTGTGGAAGACTGGGATCAGGCCACGCAGAACTTGGTGGTGCACGCTGCGATGTCGATTCTCGGCACCCGCGACTTCCAGCAAATCCTTGACGATCGCAGTGAACTTGGCGTCCTTCTTGAACGCGACGTGTCGGCAGAAACGTTGCGATGGGGCGTGAAAGTAGAGCGCGTGTTCATCCGGCATGTGGCGCTATTGCCCGAGGTTTCGCGCCAAGTGTTCGGCACCGTAGCCACGCGCTTGGAACGGGCCCGAGCGGTGGTTGTAGAGAAAGGGCGTCTCGACGCTGCGGCCTTAGAGGCGGAAACCGCTAAACGTGTGGCCACGTTGGTGGCGGAAGCCAAATCCCAGTATCCCTTGGCCGTGGGGCGCGCCTTGGAACGGCTACGCGCGAACCCCGCCGTGTTTGCCGCGTACAACGAACTTTATGAACTGGCGCAAGTGCGCGGCGCGCACACCATCGCCTTCCGCGGCTTTGATGGCACTGACATTCGTGCCATTGAGGCGGCCATGGTGCCTACCTCAACGGGGCCGGTCATCGGTGCGTCTGGGATGGGTGGCTCCAACGACAGGCTGTAGAAGCCTCGGCCGCCCCCGCAACTATTACCAAGCTGTCCGCGCCCTAAAAGGCTATCGCGCCCGTCTTCGCAGCAGCTTCAGATCATCGATCATGAAATCGGCGCCCTCCACCCGAGGACCTTAGGCCCATGGGGGCACCCCACAAAACTGGTAGAGTTATTGTACATTGCAGCGAGGTTTGCTTCCCTTGTTTTGCACAATTTCAACGGAGGCGTACCGCGGGGCCATTGCGAAATCCACGAAAGGCAGTTCAACGTGTCGCAAGTTCGTATTTTATTGAGGTCGATTCTGTTTTGTTTCGTTGCCGCATGCCAGTCAGGTTCAATCGACGGATCTGTCAACGACAACAGTAACGTCGGCGGAGCGGGCGAGGGTGGAAGTGGCCTAGGCGACCAGGCCAGCGGCGGCTCCGGGGGCAGCTCGAATCCGCTTGAGGGAGGGGCTTCGGGATCGATGGGTGGCCGCGGTGGCGCAGCGGGCAGTGTTGGCACAGGCGGAATTGGATCAACTGGTGGCATTGCAGGAATCGGCGGGACAACTTCGATAGGTGGAACCGGCGGCACAACTTCGATAGGTGGAACCGGCGGCACCGTGGCTCCAGCGGGCACGATACCGATGTTCGTAGCGGTTGGTCGCGGCGGACGACGCATCATGTCCTGCGACAAGGGAAGGACTTGGGTTGCAAATAAATTCGTTTCCACCGAGGACGGTGAGCATTCGACCTTTACTCCTAAGGGTCTGACCTACGCAAACGGCACCTTCGTTTTTCTATCGGGATGGGGAAACCCGAGCACGACTTGGATCTCGCGCAACGGCGTCGATTGGATTGAACAAAAACATCAAAACGGCTTCGCGGGGCTTGGTGTAGATGACGGCCAATTTATTCTCGTTGGTGGCAACAACCAACAAAGCTCGAAAGACAATGGCAACACGTGGACCAAGCTGAACACGGTAGCGAGCGGCCTGGGTCGAGAGGCAGCGGCCTTTGATGGCATTTGGGCAGCAGGCTCGGACGGTCAGGCCCGTGTGTTGCGCAAGGGAAGCGCATCGTGGGTACCCATTGGTGGGTGCATCGGAGGTCGGCACGGCGGCATTGGTGCCGACGGCGGATTCACCGCAGGACTTGGCGTCATGTTGTCGGTTGGAAACGAAGGCGACGTGTGCGGAGTTAACGTTGCCACCGGTACGGCGATTGCGGCGAGCAAACTCAATGCGGAGGTACGAGGCAAGCCTGCATTCGTTGGCGATGGATTCATGATCGCCACGGGCGATAAGATCTTCTCAAGCACCAACGGCACCAACTGGACATCTCGCACTCTGCCCATGAATGTGCGGATCGATTTGATCGCGCGCAATGGATTGGGGACGTATGTTGGGCTTAGCCTTGATGGAAAAAGTTTCTTTTACAGTGACGATGGCGTGAGCTGGATCAAGGCCAATGCGCCGGCCGGCAACGGTATGGTTGCAGTGAGTGCCGGCGCGGGATCACCTTCGGCGTTGTGCAAACTGCCGTAAGGCGAAACACGTTCATCAAAGGGGCCGTCTACACCGCACGAACTGGCGCAACGCTCGCTAGGCGTGATTATTGACCAAGTGCAATGCACCGCTAAAAGTGCACGAAGCTATGACCCGACCTTCAAGTGCGACGCCTCTATGTCTTGAATGACAAACCCTCGTCCACAGAATGGTCACGTGACGCTGGTGCTGGTCGCGTTGAGTTTTTGTGCCTCGTGCGGCGCGAGCTCGGGCGAGGGAGCAGGCGCCAATGGCGGTGGCAACGGTGGGAACAAGATGGCGGCGTTTGAAGGGCCCGCAGGCTGATCTGGGCCACGTGCCCTGGCTCCCGCGGGCCTGAAGATTTCCGAGGGCCGAATTGACCCGATGCGGACGCGCTGGGTCTCTCTTCCTTCGTGAGGTGCTTCGCCCGGGAGAAGTGTCTCGGCACAGTGGGGCTGCCGCTTCTGAAATGCGGCGGGGTTTCAAAAGGCGTGACCCGTTATGTCGGCGTCGTCCCTCTGTACTCCGTTCGGAGATCGATTGGCCCTTTTGGAGACATAACTATGAAAACGCAACACTGGTGGATGACAGCTGGATTGAGTGCCTTGTTCGGAATGGCGGTGGTCGTTGTAGCCTGCGGAGGAAGCGGCAGTGAAGATACCGCAGCGAATGGAGGCGAGGCCGGCGAGGCAGCCGCTGGTGGCTCTTCCGGAGGGACTAAGGGTGCGACAGGCGGACTCGTTGGCAGCAGCGGTGGATTGTCTGGCAGCGGTGGGGATGTGGGTTTCTGAGCTGTTGCCGCAAACGGCGAAGATGGTGGACGATCTGTGCTTCATCCGTTCGATGAAGACAGACGCCATCAATCACGAGCCTGCCATCAGCCTCATGCAGACCGGAAACCAAGTTCCGGGGCGACCGTGCTTCGGGTCGTGGGCTTCGTACGGCCTAGGTTCGATGAACCAGAACCTGCCCACGTTTGTGGTTCTGGTGGCCAAACCAAGCAACACAGAACAAGTGCAGGCCATTTCCGGCCGATTGTGGTCTTCTGGTTATCTGCCTGGCGAACATGCGGGTGTTTCGTTTCGCACCGCGGGCGATCCGATCTTGTTTATCAAAAGCCCACCAGGGGTGGATCGAAACATTCGGCGCGCTTCTTTGGATGGCATGCGTGCGTTGAACAACATCACGGCCAACCAGTTGGGCGATCCCGAAACGCATACGCGCATCGAGCAATATGAGTTGGCGTTTCGCATGCAGGCAAGTGTTCCTGATCTCACGCACATGGCGTCTGAGCCCGCTTCCACTTATCAACTGTATGGTGAAGATGCCCGCAAACCTGGCACTTTTGCGAACACGGCGTTGTTGGCCAGACGCATGGTGGAACGCGGCGTGCGCTTCGTTCAGATCTATCACAACAATTGGGACACCCACGGCAACGTGGCTGGACGTTTGCCTTCGCAGTGCAAAGACGTTGATCAAGCCTGCTATGGCTTGATTCA
>Ga0105046_10009524_pt1 | contig 15191 bp, 15 predicted proteins | sample MAT03_FD_78385 | JGI IMG/M metagenome (GOLD analysis project Ga0105046, IMG submission 78385) | Freshwater microbial communities from Lake Fryxell liftoff mats and glacier meltwater in Antarctica - MAT-03 (megahit assembly) | ecosystem: Environmental > Aquatic > Freshwater > Ice > Liftoff...
GCCGCCGCCGTCGCCGAATGGCGCGACAGCCCGGACCACAGCGGCCTTCCCGCGCCCGTCGCCGCCGGATAGACAACGGATCATGACCGAAGACGACACGCCGCTCGACGCCGCCTTCGCCGCGATGGCGGCCGCCCCCGAGGACGTCGCTGCCCGGTTGCGCTTTCACGAACGCCTCCTTGACGCCGAGCTCTTCGTCCCGCTCGAGGCCGACGCCCAGCCCGACCGGCTCGACCCGCAGATCATCGACGTCGAGGACGGACGGTTCGTCCTCGCGTTCGATCGCGACGCCAGGCTCGCCGCCGTCCTCGACGCGCCTGCGCCTTACGCGGCGCTGTCAGGGCGCAGCCTCGCGGCTCTGCTCGCGGGCCGCGGGGTCGGAATCGCGCTCAATCCTGGCGTGGCGCCTTCCGAGACCGCCCTCGATCCCGAGACGGTGGACTGGCTCGCCGGAATGGCGGCGCGCGGCGAGGTTGCGACGCTGCGCCTGCGCGCGATCGGGGCACCGCGCGGGGCCGACCGCGCGCTGATCGCGGCGCTCGACGCGAAGCTCGCGACGATGGTGGACCGGATCGACGGGGCCTGGCTCGCCCGCATCGGCTTCGAGGACGGCTCCGACCGCATGGGCCTCGGCCTCGCGGGCGTGCCGGAGGCGGCACAACCGGCCATCGCCGCGGCCATCGCCGAAGCGGTGCGCTTCTGCGGCCTCGCAGAGCGGCGCCTCGCAGACGGGCTCCCAGACGGCCGCCTCCCAGACGGCCCGCGGGTCGGTGGCCTCGCACGCGGCCTCACCAAAGGCGACCTCCAGGGAGGGCGCCTCGCAGTCGGCGGCCTCGACGTGACCTTCCTTGACCACGAAAGTCCAGCCCTTGCGGCGTTCGAGCGCGTCGGACTTCGCCTCGAACTGCCCCCGCGGCCGCCCAGCGAACGCCCCGCACAACGCCCCGCCCCCGGAGCGGACCCCGACCGCCCGCCTATCCTGCGGTGAGCCGCCCGTCGGGTGCGCGGCGCTACCCATGTTTGCGGCGCCCGCCGGTCCTGCTCCCGCGAATAGGCAAGAAACTCCCGACTGCCGCGTAGCTTCTCGCGTCCGATCCACCCCCAAGGCAGACGCACACGAATTGCTGCGGCGAACCGGACACGGTGAAGGAGCCGCTCGGCATGATCCCGAGGCCCCGCCCCGTCATGTGCCCGATCAGCTCGGCGCAATTCCAGCCATCGGCCAATCGCTCGCGGCAGGGCGCACCATCGCCCACGAGACCCCCGCCAAGCTCGCCCAGGTCGCAAGCGAGGCGGTCGAGCTCGACGGCGTCAAACACGCCGAGCTTGACCGCCTCGCGGTCAGCGAAGCAAACGCCCACGGCTACACGCGGATTCTCGCCCTTGTCCATCCCCGGAACGCGCCGCTCTTTCGCCGCCTGCACTGGCGCGTCGCCGGCGAACTCGAGCTCCACCACCGACCGCATCCGCGGATGGAGGCCGACATCGCGCGCTACCCGGCCATCCCGGACCCTGAAACCCCGCGCGACGCTCGCGCGCCCGCCCCGACAACGCCGCGCGCGCTCGCCGACCTGAAGGCGACGCTCGCGTCGGCGATATGCATCGCCGGCAAGGCCGACATCAACGCGGCCTGCCTCGCCCTCAACGCGTGGGGCTCCGGGCGCTTTCTCGGCGTCTCCGAGGACACCATTGCAATCCCGAGCCGTCCACGCCACAGCAACACATCCCCGCCCGCCCCCGGATCGCCCCCGATGACCGCCACCGATTTCGATATCTTCCTCGCCACCCCCCCGGGTCTCGAGCCGCTGCTGCAGGCCGAGGCGCGCTTGCTCGGTTTCGCAGAACCCGAGGCAGCGCCCGGCGGAGTTCGCATCCGCGGCGGCTGGTCCGACGTCTGGCGCGCGAACCTGGCGCTCCGCGGCGCCGGCCGCGTGCTCGTCCGCATCGGCGCGTTTTACGCGGTCCATCTCGCGCAGCTCGACAAACGCGCCCATCGCCTGCCCTGGGCGCAGATCCTGCCGCGCGGCGCGGCGATCCGCGTCGATGCCGTCTGCGAGAACTCGCGGATCTGGCACGGTGGCGCCGCAGCCGAACGCGTCGCCCGCGCCGCCGAGGACGCGCTCGGCGCGCCCGCAACCGATGACGCCGATACCCGCATCCTCGTGCGGATCGTCGACGACCTCTGCACGATCAGCGTCGACACCTCGGGCGAGCCGCTCCACCGGCGCGGCGCCAAGCTCGCCGTCGGCAAGGCGCCGATCCGCGAAACGCTGGCCGCGCTTTTCCTGCGCGGCTGCGGCTACGCCGGCGCCGAGTCCGTGCTCGATCCGATGTGCGGCGCCGGCACGTTCATCCTCGAGGCGGCCCAGATCGCCGCGGGCCTCGCGCCCGGTCGCGCCCGTCCGTTCGCGTTCCAGCGCTTCCCGAACTTCGACGCGGCGGCCTGGCGTGAATTGCTTGAAGCCGCCCCGCCCCGTCGCACCGACCTTCGCTTTCATGGCTTCGACCGCGACGCCGGGGCCGTCGAGATGAGCCGCGCCAATGCCGAACGCGCCGGCGTCGCCGGGATCGCGACGTTCCGCCAGCAGCCGGTCAGCGCGCTCGAACGCCCGGACGGGCCGCCCGGTCTCATCATCGTCAACCCGCCCTATGGCGAGCGCATCGGCGACAAGGCCGACCTCGTCGCGCTTTACCGGACGCTCGGCGCCGTCCTGCGCACGCGTTTCGCCGGCTGGCGCGTCGGCCTCGTCACCAGCGAGCCGACGCTCGCCCGGGCGACCGGTTTGCCGTTCGTCGAACCAGGCCCGCCCGTGCCCCATGGCCCGCTTCGCATCCGCCTCCACCAGACCCTCCCGCTGGCCTGAACGCCGCCGCCGTCGTCCTGAAGCCCGCGGCGTCCCCGCGCGCCCCGCGAGCGCATCGGCGGCCCGCCACCCCCACATCGCCCGCGACAACAGGCGTTGTCGGGGGCGTCCGCGACGCCCGCGCGCCCCTCCCTGCGAATCGCGCCATCGCGCCCCCCCGGCGCCGGCGCCGCGCCGTCGCGTCCGCGAAGCGGCGCCGGGCCGCCGATCTTAACCGCGATCAATGGCCTGCAGCGGCGATGCGCGCAGGGTCCGGCCAGCCGCAAGCCGCGGCGATGCGCGCGCGCCGCGAGGCGCAGAACCCCGACAGGACAGGACATGACCATGACGACGACCTTGACGCCCACGACCGACCGCGCGCCCCGGCCCGCCGCCGACGCGATCGCCCGACCGTCCTTCAGCGCCCGCAAGCTCACTGGCTGGCTGCTGTTCGGCCAGTTCGCCGCGATGTGGACCGCCTTCTTCATTCTGATGCCGGCGATCAACTGGCCGGCCTCGCTCGACGAGCCCGCCTCCGTGATGCTGCCGTTGCTGGACGCGAACTTCGGCGCGGTCTTCGCCGGCTATTCGAGCTACCTCACCCACGCCCTGCTGCTGATCCCCCTCGCCGTCACGCTGCGCCATACGCTGCGCATGGGTCCGGTTGCCGGCGTCGTCGCGGTCACGCTCGGCGTGATGGCGGGCTTCGCCAAGGCGCTGGGCATCGTCCGCTGGCTGTTCCTGATGCCGGCGCTCGCCACGGCCTACATCGACCCCGCCGCGTCGCAGGCCACTCGGGACGCCATCGCGGTCGTGTTCGACGCCTTCAACGCGTATGCCGGAGGCGTCGGCGAACTTCTCGGCGTCGGCCTCTTCGCCGGACTGTGGACCGTTCTGCTCGCCTCGGCCCTGCTCCGCCTCGGCGGCGCCGCGCGGATCATCGGCTACGCCGGTTTCGTCGCGGCGGCGATGCTGTTCACGACGCTGCCTTCGGTCGTCGGCATCGAAGCGCCGATCCTGCTGACGCTCTCGGGCATCGTCTGGCAACTGTGGACCGCAGCGCTCGCGGTCTGGCACCTGCGCAGCCTCGCCGCCCGATGAGCGCTCCGGACCTGCCCCCGACATCGACCATTCCCGAAAGGATACGATCATGACGCCCCCGACCTCCGCGTTCACCTGCCCCGCCGGCCGCCTGCACGTGATCTTCGGCGCGGGCCCGCTCGGAACGGCGGTCGCCCGCGCGGCGATCGCCCAGGGCGGCCGGGTGCGCCTCGTCACCCGCTCCGGCCAGGCGCCCGGCGCGCCCGGCGCGGAGGCGGTCGCCGCCGACGCCGCGGACCCCGCCTCCGCCCGCGCCGCGTGCGAGGGCGCGGACGTCGTCTATCAATGCGCGGCCCCTGCCTATCACCGCTGGACCGAGGCGTTCCCCCAGTTGCAGCAGAGCATCCTCCAGGCCGCGGGCGCCGCTGGCTCGGTCCTCGTCGCCGCCGAGAACCTTTACGGCTACGGCGTCGCCGGCGATCTGACCGAAGACCTTCCGATGCGCGCGACCACCCGCAAGGGACGGGTGCGCGCGGCGATGAGCGCCCGCCTCATCGACGCCCATCGCCGCGGCGAGGTGCGGGCGGTCGCCGCGCGCGCCTCGGACTTCTTCGGCCCCGGCGTCCGGGTTTCCGCGCTTGGCGAGCGGCTCTGGCCCGCACTGCTCGGGGGCAACGCGGTCGCCTGGTTCGGCGACCCCGACGTCGCGCACAGCTTCACCTATGTCCCGGATTTCGCCGAAACCATGGTCCGGCTCGGGGGCGAGCACGCCGCCTGGGGCCGGGCCTGGCACGTCCCCTCGCCCCCGGCGCTCAGCCTGCGCGCTCTCCTCGAGCGGGCCGCGGGCCGGGCGGGTGCGTCGCCCCCGACGATCCGGCGCACCCCCAGGCTCGTGCTGCGCGCCGCGGGACTGTTCGTGCCGGCCGCGGGCGAGATGGTCGAGATGGCCTATTGCTACGACCAGCGCTTCGTCATGATCGACTCGGCCTGCCGCGAGGCGTTTGACATGACCGCCACCTCGTGGGACGCGGCGCTGGACGCCACCCTCGCCTGGTGGGAGACCGGAGCGACGACGGCGACGCTCGCCGTCGTCTGACCGCCGCGCCTAGCCCTTCGACCGCACGGCCCGCCCCCGGATACGCGACAGCGCTTCGGGGGTGATGCCGAGATAGCTCGCGATCAGGTACTGCGGCACGCGGCGCGCGACCTCGGGCCGCGACGCCGCGAACAATCGGTAGCGCGCGTCCGCCGTCAGCGTCAGCAGGTTCGCCGCCCGCCGCTGCGACCCCACCAGCGCCTCTTCGAGCATCAGCCGCCCGTAGCGCTCGAACGCATGGTCCGCGTCATAGGCGGCATAGACGGTCGCCCGCGGGATCAGCAGGATCTCGCAAGGTTCCAGCGCCTGGACGAACTGCGTCGCGGGGGTCCGGGCGACGAAACTCGCGACATCGGTGTAGACGCGCCCCTCGTCGAAGAACTGTCCGGTGCGGTCCTCGCCGGTCTCGGCGTCGACGAAATAGTAGCGGAGCAGCCCGCGATATACGAAGAACAGATGCCCGGCCACGTCGCCGGGCCGCAGCAGATGCGCGCCCTTGTCATATCGCCTTACCTGTCCCGCCATCGCTTCGAGGCCCGCCGTCGGCCGCAACGGCGCCACCGCACGATTGACCTGCACGAGAAAGGCGGCGAGCGCGGGATGCGGCGGCTCCATCGCGCGATGATGTCGGCGCGCGAGCGGGCGTGTCAACGGGCAGCGCGCCGCGTCGCGCGCGACGTTCGGACCGGACGCATTGACGCTTCGCCGTCACAGGCTATGACGCTGATTGCGAAGGGAGACGAACGGCATGACGGACGGCGGCGCTTACTCCGAATGGATCGGCCGGGTCGAGGAGGCCGAAGACAGCGTGCCCGCCCAGACCGCCCGCGCGCTGGCGGCGACCCTCGACATGGACGCGGCGGCCCGCGCCGGCGCCGGCATCGCCGCTGGCGGACCGCTGCCGCCGCTCTGGCACTGGCTCGCATTTCTGCCCGACGCCCCGATGTCCGCACTCGACCTCGACGGCCATCCCCGCCGCGGCGGCTTTCTGCCCCCCGTGCCGCTGGAGCGCCGCATGTGGGCGGGCGGCAAGCTTCGATGGCGCGGCGACCTGCGCATCGGCGAGACGATCCACCGCCGCTCGGAGATTACCGCCGTCAGCGAAAAGACCGGCAAGACCGGCCGCATGGTCTTCGTCACCGTCGCGCACCGGATTTCCACCGCCCGCGGCCTCGCCGTCACCGAAACGCAGGACATCGTCTACATGCCGATGCCCGAGCGCTTCACGCCGCCGCCCCCGATCCCCGCGCCGGGCGGCGACTGGGTCGAACCGGTCCCGATGGACACGGCGCGGCTGTTTCGTTTCTCGGCGGTCACCTTCAACGCCCATCGCATCCATTTCGACCTCGCCTACGCGATGAAGGTCGAAAAGTATCCGGGCCTCGTCGTCCACGGCCCGCTCCAGGCGATCCTGCTGATCGAGGCGGCGCGGCGCCACAGGGCCGGCGCATGGCCCCGGGGCTACACCTTTCGCGGCGTCCGCCCGCTCCTGCACACCGACGCACTGCGCCTGATCGGCGGGGCGGAAACTGACGGCGCGCAGGACCTGTGCACCGCGACCGGCGAGGACTACGTCTGCATGCAGGCGCGCGTCGACTGGACCGGGATCGACGGGGATTGATCGGAACGGCGCCCTGCGGCGCAACGGGGGGAACCGGATGGCTGGCCTGCTGACGGGAATGCGCGTCGTCGAGGGATCGGCCTTCGTGGCCGCGCCGCTGGCAGGGATGACCCTCGCCCAGATGGGCGCCGACGTGATAAGGTTCGACCGGCTGGAGGGCGGCCTCGACGCCGCGCGCTGGCCGGTGACCGCCGACGGCGCGAGCCTGTTCTGGGCCGGCCTGAACAAGGGCAAACGCTCGTTCGCCGTCGATATCGCCAACCCGCGCGGCCAGGAGCTGATCGCCGAGCTGATCTGCGCGCCGGGACCGGACGCGGGCCTGTTCCTGACCAACCTCGGCGCCCGCGGCTTCATGAGCCACTCCAGTCTGCGCAAGCGCCGCGCGGACGTGATCGTCGTCTCGCTGCTCGGCACGCGCCAGGGTGGCCCGGCGGTCGACTACTCGATCAATCCCGCGCTCGGTTTCCCAATGGCGACGGGGCCCGAAGGCTCCGCCGACCCGGTGGCCCATATTCTGCCGGGATGGGACTGCATCGCGGGGAACATGCTCGCCATGGGCCTGCTCGCCGCCGAACGCCACCGCACCCGCACCGGGATCGGTCAGCAGGTCGAGATCGCGCTGAAGGACGTCGGCGCGGCGATGCTCGGCAACCTCGGCATCATCGGCGAGGTCGTCATCAACGGCGTGGACCGGCCGAAGTCCGGCAACGCGCTCTACGGCGCCTACGGCCAGGACTTCGTCTGCGCGGACGGTCGGCGGATCATGGTCATCGGCCTGACCGACCGCCAGTGGAAGGGGCTGATCGAGGCCACCGGCACGACGGCCGCCATGGCCGAGCTCGCAAAACGCCTCGAACGCGACCTGCGCCGCGAAGGCGAGCGGTACCTCGCGCGCACCGAGATCACGGCGATCCTCGCCCCGTGGTTCGCGGCCCGCGACGTCGGCGATTTCGCCGACGCCTTCGAGGCGGCGGGCATCACCTGGTCCGAATTTCGCAGCTTCGCCGAGGCGGTTCGGCTCGACCCCGACCTGTCGCCCGACAATCCGATCTTCACGACGCTCGACCAGCCCGGCGTCGGCGCCTATCCGGTTGCAGGATCGCCGTTCCATTTCTCGGCGCAGAACCGCGACGATCCGCGCCCCGCGCCCCGCCTCGGCGAGCACACCGAGGCGATCCTCGCCGACGTGCTCGGCCTCGGTTCGGGCGAGATCGGCGCGCTGATGGACGCGCGGGTGGTGGCCGGGCCGGCCCAGTGAGGCGTCAGCGCAGCGCCGTCACGTCGTCGATCGAGACCTTGCCGCCGCCGTCGAGCAGCAGGAACGCCGCGCCGTCCTCGAGACGGACCTCTTTGACCCGTGCGAACACCTGCCCGGGGCTGGAGCCGATCAGATCGGCGCCGGCGTAGCTGTCCACGGCGAACGAATAGGCCCCGTCGGGCAATGTCGCGCCGAGCTCGGTCTTGCCGTCCCAGCTCAAGGTCGCGTCGGCGGCGTCGATCGCCCGTCGCGCCACCACCTCGTCGAAATCGTTCCTGACCACCAGCACCGCACTGTCGGAGCCGTCGAGCGGCGTCGTCTCGATCTCGATCGGCACGCCGGTGAAATTCGCCTGCGCCGGCGCGCGAACCTCCTTGCCGATCCAGGCCGCCAGCCCGCCCGTCGATCCGCCCCCCAGCGCGTCGAGGATCTGCTCGAGCCGGTCGTTGGTGCGCACCTGTTGCTCGACGCTCGAAAAACTGGCTAGCTGGGCGACGAACTCGGTCGATTCCATCGGCTTCAGCGGGTCCTGGTTCTTCAGTTGCGTTGTCAACAGCGTCAGGAACGTCTGGAAATCGCTGGCCAGCGCACCGCCGTCTGCGGCTGTGGTATCCTTCAGGCCGGCGACCGGCTTCGTCGCCTTTGCCGTCTGCGTGCCGGTAGGCTGGGTGATATCCATCGTCGTATCCTTCACAGGCGGATGTCGAGACCGCCGATTGCGGTGCGGCGCGGCGTCTCCGCGATCGCGGCGATCGTGGGGGCCGCGTCGTAGCTTGGCGCGTATCTGCGCTCCTCGGGCACGTCGTCGCGCCGCGCCGCGTCGCCGCCGCTCGCGAACTCGAGCGTGACCTCGCCGTAGCCCGCCGCATTCAGGTCGCGCATCAGCGTATCCGCATGGCGGCGCAGGAAATCCTGCGTATCGGGGCGCTCGGCGAGCACGACCGCCTGGAGCCCGCCGCCCTCGGTCGGATTGAGACGGATTTGCACCCGCCCGAGTTCGGGCGGATCGAGCCTGATCTCGACTTGCGGCGCGGACGCCTGGCTGACCGCCAGCGTGATCTGTCCGGCGACGTCACGCGGAACCGCCGCGACCGGCTGGCCCCGCTCGACGCCCGCGCCGACCGCTTCGCCCGCCGCGAGCCGCCATCCGGCGCCGCCCGCCTGCTGACCCACCGGTTCGAACGCCAGCCCACCGCCGAGCGCGGTCGGATCCCCCGCAGCATGGGCGCGCAAGTCCCTCGCGCCGGACGCGTGCGGGTCGCTCGCGACGGTAAGGCGGGGGTCGATCGCGCCGGCGGGGTGCGACGCGGCCGTCACCAGCGCGGTCGAGGCGGGCGCGCCGGGATCCACCGGCGGCCCATCATCGGGGCCGCGTCGTCTCACGCCCATTTCGCCCGCAGCCGCCGCCTGCGCCGCGCGGGGATCCGGGATCGCGACCGCCACCGCAATGACGCCGGCTTGTGCGGCGGCGTCGGGGACCGCGCGCACGCGCTTGCGCGCGACCTCCGTGACCGGCGCATCCTCGGCGACACCGTCTACGGCGGCGAGATCCGGCTCGGGCACGCCCGGCGTCGCCGCGCCAACGGGCGGCGCGACCTTGGTCGCTGTCGGCGCGCGAACGGCGACAGGCGCGGTCGGTTGCGCCTCATCCGCCGCCAGGATCGCACCGACCGGCGCCGCTTCGGCGACGCCGACTGGTCGCACCGCCGTCGGAACCGCGACGACCGGCGTCGCCGTATGACTTCCGGGGATCGTCGCCGTCGTCTGACCCTCGGCGATCGCAGCCGCCCTCGGACCCTCGGCGATCGACGGTCTCATCCGGTCTCGAGCGGCGTTCGCGGCCACCTTCGTCGGCGCCGGCAAACTTGCTCCATCGCTCGCGCCCGCAGGGGTCGCGGCCGCACCCATTACCGTGACCGGCGTCGGAGCAACGACGACAGTCGCAGCCGCGGCTGTCTGATCAGCCACGGTCGTCGGCGGGAGCTCCGCCGCCGCCGTGGTCGGGAACACGAAGGACTGGTCCGCCAAGATCGCGGGCAGGGAGGTCGCGCCCCCCGCCACTTCGTTCATCGAAACCGGAGGCTCGGTTTCCGCGTCGTCGATCGGCTCGCCGTCGCCGGTCAAAATCGCGCGGGTCGCGACAACCGGGAGCACATGCGAAGCACCGACGGATGTCGCAATCCCGGTCGACCCGAAAGCGGCGAATGGCGACAAAATTCCGGCAGGGCCGAAAGTGACTCCGGCTCCGGTCACGGCTGGATCAGCTTCGACGGCGACGCCACCATCGGCGGCGGGAAACGCCACGACGGTCGCGACCGCCGCGACCGCCGCCATCGCATCGGAATCGGTCGAAACGACGGCGTCGATAGGGAAACCGGACGGCTCGACCGGGGCCCCGATCGTCGTTTCGCCAGCGATCGCGGCGGGAACCGGCACATCGACCTCGACCTCGACGCGCAGGACCGCCGCCGCGACACCCTCGGGCGCGGCCGGCGTCAAGCCCGGCGCAGCCCCGACCCCGCCGCGTCCGCCTGTGGGGACTGCGGCGGCGGACGTCGGACCGGCCAGAACGTTCTCGAACGATCGCTCCGGCGCGGCGGACGTCGCGGCGGACGGCGCCTGCGGGCCGCGCGCCGACGTCGGGGCGGGGCCGGCGCGGGAAAGGTCGGACGTGATCATCGGTGCTCCGTCTACTGGCCCGTTTCCCGCTTTTGGACCAGAAACCGTTACGATTTATTTACCGTGCCCGACGTCTATGGGCGGCACGTATCGCCGAGGGAAAAGCACGATGATGGACTTGCCGCCGATCACGCCGACACCGGCCCAGCGTCCCCCCGCGCGGATCGACGGTCCCGACGCCGATGCTCCGGCGACGGACCAAGCCGCACGCGACACGGCGGAGCGGTTCGAAGCGTCGTTCCTCGCGGAAATGCTCAAGCACAGCGGCATCAACAAGACGCCCCAGTCCACCGGCGGCGGCGCGGGCGAGGACGCCTTCGCCAGTTTCCTGACCGATGAGTACGCCCGCCTGATCACCGATCGCGGCGGCATCGGCCTAGCCGAACAGATTTTCAACGCGATTCGCACGAAAGGACCGGTCGAATGATCGCTTCAATGCTGACGTCATCGCGCTTCGAGCGCGTGCTGCGGCTCCTAGACCAGGAGCGCAAGTTGATCCTGGACGGCCCTCTTTCCGAGCTCGGCGCCATCGTCGCCAGGCGCGAAGTCCTGCTCGGCGAACTGCTCGATCAGGAGCGCGACCTTCCCGAGGCGTTCCTCGCGGCGGTGAAGGCGCGGGCCGAGCGCAACAGCCGCCTGATCCTCGCGAGCATCGCCGGCGCAAGATCCGCCGAAGCCGAGATCGCCCGCATCGACGACGCCCGCAACCGCCTGCGGACCTACACCGCCACCGGCGCGCCGGTCGATGTCGCGCCGACCCGCATCACCCGCGACACCCGCGCCTGATCGCTGCCCGGCGACGCCAAAAACTCGACGTCACGAGGCGCCGTGGCGCGCCTATCACTTCGATGCGCTGGTGGCGCTCCATTGCCCGCGAAGCACGTCGCCACGATACGATCGACGTTGCGCGGGTCGGCCCACCCGAGCGCGGCAATAAAAGCCGAAGGCACGCCCCGCCGATCGTGCGGCCGGCAGGGCGTGTGAACGATATTGCGGAAACCCAGCAGAGAAGCGCGCGACGATAGAACGCATCGCATCGCCCGCGCGCCCAATTTCTTGACCGCCGGCGCCGACCCCGTCGTCGGGTCTCGCCGGCTGACGCGTCAGCCGCCGTAAACGCTTTCGCGGGCTATATCGCGGATCGACAAGCGATTCAGACCGAGGTCGTTGAGGTCGCGGTCGCTGAGCTGGCGCAGCTCCTCGATGGTCGCGCGATAAAGCCGGTAATTGGCCAGCGCCTGCGCCATCCGGGCGAGGAAGCCCTGACCGGCGCCGAGGTAACCGGTTTTCGAACCGTATGAGTGACCTTGTGTCATGGTGTCATTCCTTTTTCGTGTCGTGACGCGATCCGGTGGGCGTGGGCCCATCGACGGATCGCTCAGGTGTTGGCCGTCGCCTCGCGGGCGATCGCCGCGAGATCGCGGCCGGCGAAACCGAGGTCCTCGCGCTGGCGGATGCTCAGCGCCCGAAGCTCGGCGTGGGTCCTGCTGTAGACCCTGTTTCTGGACCAGGCCCGGCGAAGCGCGCCGAGCAGGTTCGGGATGAACCGCGCGTCGATCTCCGCGAAGACTCCGGGGCGGGACGTAGCAAGCGTCTGCGTAGTCATGTATGCCTCCTTTCGTCAGCGTTCGATTTTGAGCGTTCCCATTCTTGTTGCAGTGCAATATATGCAACCCCGGAAATCGGGCAAGCCCTCTGGACGCGCATCTGCCATGCGCTCGATGCAGGGCGTTCAATGCTTTGTTAACGCTTGAATTTTAGAGGACCTTTCCCGAGCACGGGCAGTGACGTTCGCGAGCGGCGTCGCGCGTCGGCGACACGCCCGCGGAAAATCCGCGCCGGATGCTCGAAAAAAATCGAACATGACCATTCCGGCGGCCGCCTGCGCGCCGCTTGCGTCCGGGGACCGTGCATAGGATGTAGGGTCGAAATCGGAACAGGCGATCCCATGACCGTGACCCGCGACGCCGTCCTCGATGCCCTGCGAAACGTCGCCCTGCCCGGCGGCGGCACGCTGATCGACGCAGACATCCTGCGCGCGCTGACGATCGACGGCGCATCGGTGCGGTTCGTGCTGGAGGTGGACCCGGCGCAGGGGCGCAGCTACGAACCGGTGCGCGCCGCGGCGCAAGCGGCGGTGGCGGCGTTGCCCGGCGTCACGTCGGTCTCGGCGCTGCTGACCGCGCACGGCCCCGCCCCGAAGGCGCCGTCGCCGGATCTGAAGATCGGCCGTCACCCGACCCCCCAAACCGGCCCCCGGACCGTGCCCGGCGTGAAGCGCATCGTCGCCATCGCCTCGGGCAAGGGCGGCGTCGGCAAATCCACCGTCGCCTCCAATCTCGCCGTCGCGCTGGCGCAGGAGGGCAAGGCCGCCGGCCTGCTCGACGCCGACATCTACGGCCCCTCGATCCCGCGCATGATGGGCGTCAGCGCGCGTCCGAAATCCCCCGACGGCGAGGCGATCCTGCCGCTGCACGCCCACGGCGTCACCCTCATGTCGATCGGCCTGATGCTCAACGAGGGCGAGGCGGTGGTCTGGCGCGGGCCGATGCTGATGGGCGCGCTCCAGCAACTGATGGGCCAGGTCGAATGGGGCGAGCTCGACGTCCTGATTGTCGACCTGCCCCCCGGCACCGGCGACGTCCAGCTCAGCCTCGCCCAACGCTACACCATCACCGGCGCGATCATCGTCTCCACGCCGCAGGACGTGGCGCTCCTCGACGCTCGCAAGGCGATGGACATGTTCGAGAAAACCAAGGTTCCCCTCCTCGGCCTCATCGAAAACATGTCGAGCTACATCTGCCCGAACTGCGGCGTCGAGGCCCACATCTTCGGCCACGGCGGCGCCCGCGCCGAAGCCGACCGCCTCGGCCTCTCGTTCCTCGGCGAGATCCCTCTCGACATCGCGATCCGCCTCGCCGGCGACGGCGGCGTCCCCGTCACGGCCGCGAACCCCGACAGCGCCGAGGCCCTCGCCTTCCGCGCCGTCGCCCGCCGCCTGATCGCCGGCGGCATCGTGTAGGCCATCTTCGCGGCACGGACCGCTGTCGGGTGCGCCGCTCCGTTGAGCTCGGTCGTCAGGGTTCGCTTCCACGTCGCCTGCCGGGCCGCGATCCGAAACTCGGCGCTCTGCCGGGCGTCCTGCGGGCGCTGGGCCTGAAACACACCGGCCTCCCGAGCGGCCGCTCGCGCCACGCGCATCAACGCACCGACCATGCAATCCGTGGTCGTCTTGCCACAAAACGACAAAAATATAAGGTGCTGCGAGGTGATTCTGTCATCGGCCCAGTCCGAGAACGGAAACACGCAAAACCGATTGGGAGACTACGCATGAAACGCTTTTTGCTCGCATCCACCGCCAGCGCGCTGATGGCGTTCGCGGCTGCGGCCCAGGAACCGGTCAACGTCGGGATCATTCTCGGCTTCACCGGTCCGCTCGAATCGATCACGCCCGGCATGGCCGCCGGCGCCGAGCTTGCATTCACCGAGGCGTCCGCCACGGGCCTGCTGCCGGGCGGCGCCACAATCAACCCGATCCGCGGCGACAGCACCTGCATCGACGCCGCCGCCGCCGCCACCGTCGCCGAACGCCAGATCACGTCCGACAACGTCGTCGCCATCATGGGGGCAGATTGTTCGGGCGTCACCACGGCCATCGCCAACAACGTAGCGATCCCGAACGGCGTCGTCATGATCTCGCCTTCGGCCACGTCGCCCGCACTTTCCACCATCGAGGACAACGACTTCTTCTTCCGCACGGCGCCGTCCGACGCCCGCCAGGGCGAGGTGATGACCGAAGTGCTGAAGGATCGCGGCGTGACCGAGGTCGCGATCACCTACACCAACAACGACTACGGCAAGGGCCTGTCGGACGCCTTCGTCCAGAACTTCACCGCAGGCGGCGGCACGGTCGCGATCAACGAGCCCCACGAGGACGGCAAGGGCGACTACTCGGCGGAAGTCGCCGCGCTCTCCGCTTCGGGCGCCGAGCATCTCATGGTCTTTGGCTATGTCGACCAGGGCGGGCGCGGCATCATCCAGGCGGCGCTCGACACCGGCGCCTTCGAGAGCTTCTTCCTCGGCGACGGCATGCACGGCCAGAGCCTGATCGACGCCATCGGCTCCGAACTCGACGGCAAGATCGTCGGCACCCTGCCGGCCGTGGACAACGACGGCTCGCGCAAATGGACCGAGATCGCCACCGCCGCCGGTATCGACCCCACCGGGGCCTTCGCGCCCCAGAGTTACGACGCCGGCGCGCTGATCGCGATGGCGATGACGGCGGCGGATTCGACCGACAGCACCGCGATCCGCGATGAAATCCTCAACGTCGCCAACGCCCCCGGCGAGATCATCCTTCCAGGCGAGCTCGCGAAGGGCTTGCAGATCCTCAAGGACGGCGGCGACGTCGATTACATGGGCGCCACCGCTGTCGAACTGATCGGTCCGGGCGAATCCGCGGGCAGCTACATGGAGTACGAGATCCAGGACGGCGCATACGTAACCATCGGCTACCGTTGACCGCGACGTCGCCGATGCGCGGTCCGGGGTCAAGTCCCCGGGCCGCGGACGCGCGGTCCCGGCCGTGATCCGCGTCGATGACCTGCACATGCATTTCGGCGGCATCCGCGCCGTGGACGGCGCCTCCATCGA
>Ga0105046_10009525_pt1 | contig 15190 bp, 10 predicted proteins | sample MAT03_FD_78385 | JGI IMG/M metagenome (GOLD analysis project Ga0105046, IMG submission 78385) | Freshwater microbial communities from Lake Fryxell liftoff mats and glacier meltwater in Antarctica - MAT-03 (megahit assembly) | ecosystem: Environmental > Aquatic > Freshwater > Ice > Liftoff...
CAACGCCTGCGGGTTGGGCTCGTAGTTATAGGTTTGAATGATCTCGTAGGGCGCTTGTGACGGCGAGCGCATCAGCAGCGCGAAGGTTTGCCAACGCCGCGTGGCATAGGCGCGCGGATCATCGAGCAGCGCTTCGCGCCACTTGCGCCGTAGCTGGTTGTATTCGCCTTTGTCGTGGGTAATCCAGCGCTTGAACTGAAGTTCGGGACACAAATACAGTGCCGTAGCGCGGCAGCGCTGCACGCCCGCTTTGAGCTGATCGGGATTCGCGCCGACGTAGGCAGGCAGCAAATTGCGCTCAGCAGACATCCAGAATAAATCGTCGACCATGATGAACTGCGAAGGATAGGTGGGCTTTGGTTGGGTCAGCGCGTGGATGGAATTTTGCGCGATTAACAGCGCCAGCACGCTCAACGGTGCCGCCGCCAGCAGCGCCAATACGGGGCGCTTGGGCCAGCCTGCGCGCAATGCCAGCCATACCAGCGGTGGCGCGGCAAACAGCGCGTTGGCACGAAACAGCAGCGCGCCGATCAAGGCCAATGCCGCCAGCGTAAGCCACGGCCAGCGACGGGTAGCGGTCAGCGCGTGGATGGCGCTGGCCGCTGAGAGCGCAAACATGATCGCCATCCACACGTCTTTCCAAATGACAAAACTAAAGTTCAGGGTGAACGGCAGTAGTGCGCAAGCCAGCACCCAGCCAGCGCGCTCGCGCAAGGCACAGGCGACACTTAAAAAAGCGCCCCAATACAGCGCCATTTGCAGCACAAACAGGGCGCGTGGGCCGAGGGTTTGTGGGCTTAACCAGGACCACAGCCATGCCATGATCGGCGGGTGCCAATCGCTGTAATCGGCGCTGATGGCCTGCTCCCATTGCGCGACCGAATCGTAGGACACGATGCCCGGATAGGTCGCTGCCACAGTGCAGGCAAAGCCTAAAAGTGCGGCCAAAATGAGCGTCAGCGACGTGGGCTTAGCTCGCATCGCGGGCAGCGCCGATCAGGCGTTCGATAGAATCAAGCGTGGTGGGCCAGTGGTGCCTGCCGCTTAGAATCTCGAAGCTAAAAGCCTGCGCGTATCCGTGCGTGCGCAGCTTTAAGATGACCTCAAGCAAGTCCACGGGTCCGCTTAAGGGGCCTACCAGCTGCGGCTGCGAGAGATGCGCGTGAGGCGGCAAGCGCACCGCGAGCAGTGCGCCCAAATCAGCGCCGCTTTGCGCCCAGGCGGCTGAGTCAAAATGCCAATCAAACGCTGGATGCGCGACGCTCGCCGCCAATTGTTGGGCTTGCGCGGGGGTTTGAATAAAGCGCGATTCAGGCACCGGTTCAAGGGCCAGCACCGCGCCGCTCGCCTGAAGCTGTGTCGCAAGTGCGCGAAAACGCTCAGCCGCGAGCGCGAGCGGCTCGGCGCAATCGCCCGGGTCGCGCTGTTGCGGCGCACCGAACACCAGCGTGCGCGCGCCCAGGCCTTCAGCGATCTCGCTTAAGGTTTGAAAATGCGCAAGCCACGGCGCGAAATCTGCTCCAAACAGCTGCAATTGAGGTTGCTCAAAAACAATCGATTGCAGCGCGGTGACCCTAAAACCTGCACTCAAAAGCGCCTCTCGGTAGCGCTTCGCTGAGGCTAAATCGGCGCCCGCCCAGCGCGGCCAGCGCTTGGTCGGCGCCACCTCGAGTGCGTCGACGCCCGCACGTTTTAGCAGCGGCAGCAGTGCCGCTTCCTCAGCCGGGTCGGCGAACGCGAGCGTCGAAATGGCGAACAGCATCAGCGCAAAAAGTGCGCAAGCGAGCTGAGCACCTGCGCGCGATTCTCGATCCAGCCGTTAGACCCGCCAAAGAGCTCTGCGTGGATGGTGGTCAGTGCGTAGCGGGCGGCACTATGGGCATCGTAGGAAAGGGTCACGTCGGCAAAAAAGCGCGCAGCCAGCTCACCGAGCTCAAGGGGCTCTGGAAACAGATTGACCACCCGCAAGCCCGCCACCAACGCGCGCTCAAGATCCGCGCCGAGACGCTGCAAGCCATACCACTGAAAGCTTGCAGCCGCGTTGAGCGCGCCCAAATTGTGGCGATGGATCAGATCAAACAGCGCGTTCTTTTTGAGGCCCAAGCCATACAGCGCGGGTAGCCGCACAATCAGCGCAGCGGGGAATTGCGCGATTACAAACTCCTCAAGCGCGCGCCGGTGGCGGCCGTAAGCGTGCTGCTGCTGGGCGTCGTAGTCTGCCAGGCGCTCATCGGACTTGAGCGTTTGCGGATACACATCAATGGTTGAGATCAAAACCATGCGCTGGGTTTGGATGCGCGACAAGCTCACCATCAGCCGCTTGATAGCGCGCCAATCGGCCGCCGGATCGGCATTCGCGCGCCATTTCTCCGCGCTCGTGCCCGCGCACACCAGCAGCTCAAGCGCTTGGCCTTCGAGCAGCGCAACGCCTTTCGAGCTGACGCCCACATCAAAGCGCATTTGCAGGTTCAAATTGCGCCCGACAAAACCGTTCGAGCCAATCAAGGCAAGCATTAGGGCACCACGCCGGGATGCTCGCGTCGGCGCAAATACGCTGACGACACTTCCTCTTTGAGCACATAGCGCAAGCGCGCACGGCCGCCGCGCGTGGCAATCAACACGTATTCAGCCAGCATCAGCAGCACTAAGGAGATCAGAAAAAACATGCCCGATTGCTGCAACGACAGCGTCACCCAGCCGGGCGCCACGTCGGCTTTGAACACGAAAATCAGTACGACATAAAGCGAATACAGCACGTTGATCCCGGCGCCAAACAGGCACATCAAGCTGACCATGCGCATCGGCCGAGGGCCGCTTGCAACCAGCAAGCGCAACGCCTGCTCGGTGCGCAGCAGCACGCCCGCATCTGACCTGCGCGGCGCGGTGCCTGCGTAGTGGACCGCTGTGCGCCGAAAGCCAGCCGCAGCGGGCAAATGGGTCAGCGCGGTGTCGCTGTGTTCGTCTTGCAATACATGATTGACCACGCGCCGCGACAGCAGGCGCAACGCGGGTGCCTCACGGCTTAAGTTAACCCCGTGGATCGCCTGGTAAAGCCGATGAAACAGCGCGCTCAAGCCCGACACCCACCAGGCCTCACGCGCGGGCGAGCTTGCCTGCGCGTAGATGACATCAAAGCCGTGCGCGACCTGATCGATCATCGCCGGCAGTACCGCTAGCGGATCAAGGCTCAGGTCAAATAGCAGCACCACATCGCCCAACGAATTTTCAAGCCCAACCAGCGTCGCTTGCGCCGAGCTCAATGGGTGTGCGAGCGCGAGCAGCAGCGCATTGGGCAGCCGATCCTCGCGCAGTGCATCGGCAATCAGCGCATCGGTGCCATCGGTCGATGCGTTATCGACGATCAGCAGATCAAAGTCCGCAACTTCGGCCGCGATGACCTCGCCGAGTTCGCGCAAACGCTCGATGACCAAGTCGCGCTGGTTGCGCGTGACCACCACGACAGTTACAAAGAGGGCGCTTTTCATTGCCGCACATTGTACGGTGCCTCTTTTCGAATCGGTTTCAATCGCCCGTGTACTCGTCTGATCGCTTGAATTTTCGCGCGCTTGAACCCGCGCGCGACGCCGCATTTATCCTGGAGCTGGTCAATGAGACGGGCTTTATCGCGCATATTGGCGATCGCCAGGCCCACGTTCGTGCGGATGCCGAGCGGTGTATTGAGCACGGTCCGCTGCGACGGTGCGTGCCAGCCCCTGTCGATGTAAGCGCAAATGCCAGCGTTTGAATTTGAAGCGCTGAATGCCGCTGGCAAGACCGAGCGCGGTTTGCTTGAGGGCGATACCGCGCGCCAGGTGCGCCAAGCGCTGCGCGAGCGTGGCTTGCAGCCCATTGAGGTGAACCAAGTCCGCGAACAAAAAACGCAAGGCAGCTTTAAGTTTGAGCGGCGCCGCGCAAAAATATCGACTGCTGAGCTGGCCACGTTGACGCGCCAACTAGCCGCCCTTTTGCGCGCTTCTTTGCCGCTCGATGAGGCGCTCAAAGCGCTCGCCGATCAGTCTGAAACCAAAGCCGTTTCTAGCGTGCTGCTCGCGGTGCGCGCGCGGGTCAGTGAAGGCTTGAGCTTGGCTCAAGCGCTGGGTGAGTTTCCGGAGAGCTTCCCTGAAATGTATCGCGCGACCGTTGCCGCAGGCGAACAAGCCGGTGCGCTCGATCGCATTCTGGATCGGCTGGCGGGCTTTTGGGAGCGTCGCGATGAGATCGCGCGGCAAGCGCAAATTGCGCTGGTCTATCCGATCTTGCTGCTGGTAATTTCAGCATCGGTGGTGTTCGCGCTGATGATTTATGTGGTCCCGCAAATTGCTGAAGTGTTTGATTCCTTGGGCCAGCAGCTGCCGTGGCTAACCCGCGCGCTGATGGCGTTTGCCGGTTTTGTGCAACGCTTTGGGCTGCTGGTGCTGATAGCTATTGCGCTTGCGACGCTTGCATTCGCGCTGGCGCTAAAGCGCGACGACGTGCGCTATCGGGTCGCCCTGTATTTGCTCAAATTGCCGTTGCTCGGGCGATTGCTGCGCGCCAGCAACACCGCGCGATTTGCGCGCACGATGGCGCTGTTGGCCGATAGCGCGGTGCCGGTTCTTGAGCAGCTGACGATCTCAGCCAGAGTAGTGACCCTGCTGCCGATGCGCCGCGCGATTGAGCAAGCGGGCTTGCGCGTGCGCGAAGGCTCAAGCCTCAACCGCGCGCTTGCCGCGAGCGGCTTGTTCCCGCCGATTGCGCTGAAATTGATTGCCAGCGGTGAGAAATCGGGCGAGCTGCCGGCCATGCTTGAGCGCATCGGTGAGCACCAGGAGCGCGAGGTCGATACCCGCATCAAAGTGCTGATGAGCGTGATTGAGCCGAGCTTGATCGTGCTGGTCGGCGGTGTGGTGCTAGTCATTGTTTTGGCGATTTTGCTGCCCATTTTCGATTTGAATTTGAAGGTGCGCTGAAGCGCTGCAGCTGCGGCGTTCTCGGCCGGTTGACAATGGCGGCGCGCGGGTTCAGTTTCCGCCCTCACTGTTTTTTCAGCTATTGAACGCGCGAATGAGCCACTTGCGACTTGTACTAACCCCGACTTTAACCCGCGCGAGTTTGCTTGCGTTCGCCATCATGAGCAGCTTTAGCGCTGGCGCGGCACCGGATGATCGCCACATTTTGCTCAATTCGGGGACGGTTGACAGCGAAACGGCCGCGCGTGCGCCAATCGAGCCGTTCGAAGGATCGCGGCTGTTTCTAGTGCAATTCGACGGCGCAATCCAGCCGCAGTGGCTCGACGCGTTGCGCGCCGACGGCGTGCGGGTGGTCAACTATCTGCCTAACTTTGCCTATCTGGTGTGGGCTGACGCAGCCGCACTGGCGCGAGTCCAGGACCGCGCTGCGAGCGATAAATCCGCTATCGTCTGGGTCGGCGGCTGGCGTGATGAATACAAGCTCAACCCGAACGTGTGGCGCAACGAAAAAGAGTTGAATCAGCGCTTCTTGGCGCGTCAATCGGACGCTACGCGCTTTGAAGTGCAGCTTGTTAGCGACCGATCCAGCAATTTAGTGACGCTTGAAAAGCTCCAGCAGCTTGGCGGCCGCGTGCTGTTTAACCCCGGTTCGATCGAGGGTTTCGAGAACTTTGTCGTCGAGCTCGCGCCTGAAATGCTGCAGCGCTTTGCCGAGCAACACGACGTGGTCTCGATCTATCGCTATGTGGAGCCGACGCGCTTTGATGAGCGCCAGGCGATCATTGTCGGCGGCGACCTGCTCGGCAATGGCGCGCGTCCGGGCAACTATTTTTCGATGTTGGCCAGCTGGGGCTTCACACCGCGACAATTCCGCACGTCGGGCTTTGTGGTCGATGTGACCGATGACGGCGCGGATATCAATCCAGCCGGTGGCATTTTGTCCAATGACATGAGCGGCCCGGTGGCCGCCAATCACTTTGTGCTGTTTGAAAGCGGCGACCGGCCGATTGGCATCGATCCGCCCTCGGGCATCAGTCGCTTCGTGCAGAAAGGCCGCTGGGGCACGGGCTCAACCGCTGATGGCGGCGTGGGCCTTAGCGGACACGGCCAGCTCAACATGAGCATCGTGGGCGGCTTTGTGCCGAGCATCCTGCGCAGCAGTGTGCTTTTTGGTGCCATGCCGCACGCAGATTCGCGCGGTTTCCGCTACGGTTTAGGCATTGCGCCGTATGTTCGAATGGCCAACTCCGTGATCTTCGATCCGGCTTTCACGGCACCAAGCTTCCCCACTATGCTGGCCCGCAACCATGAACTGGAAACGCGGGTCTCGAGCAACTCATGGGGCACGAATGTTAGTGGCGTATATAACGCCAACGCGCAAACCTACGATGGTTTGGTGCGCGACTCACGCTCTGCCCTCGCGGGCAATCAAGAGATGGTGGTGGTATTCGCGGCCGGCAACTCAGGCCCCAACCCGACCACGATCGGTTCGCCGGCAACTGCCAAAAACGTGATCACTGCGGGCGCAGCTGAAGGCGTACAGCCATTCGGCGGCGCAGACGGCTGCGGGACCAACGACGCGGGCGCCGATAGCGCCAACGACATCATCGGCTTTTCAAGCCGCGGCCCGACCACCGATTTGCGCGTCAAGCCCGACATTGTCGCGCCCGGCACGCACATCTCCGGCATGGCGTTGGTAACGCCGACTTCCACTGGCTTGGGCACGCGCGGCGTGGGCTTTCGCGGCGACGGCGTGTGCGGCGGCGTGGGCAGTCCGTTTTTTCCAGCCGGGCAGTTTTGGTACAGCGCCTCATCGGGCACCTCTCATTCGACGCCCGCCATCGCGGGTGGTGCGGCATTGGTGTATCAACAGTTCATCAACAATCCGGCCTATCTCGCCAATCGCACGCCCAGCAGTGGCGCCCCCAGCCCGGCGCTGGTCAAAGCGTATCTGGCTAATTCAGCGCGCTATATGACCGGCGTGAGTGCCAACGACAGCTTGCCTTCGCCACGCCAGGGCTTGGGCATGATGAATCTCGGACTGGCCTTTGATGAAACGCCGCGCATGGTGCGCGACCAGGTAGCTGCCGACCGATTCACCGCCTCAGCGCAAGTTCGTACGTTTAACGGCGTGGTGAATTCAAGCGCCAAGCCGGTTCGCGTGACGCTGGTGTGGAGCGACGCACCCGGCGCGACCAGCGGCAACTCGTACGTCAATAATTTGGATTTGAGCGTCACCGTCGGTGGGAATACCTACCTCGGCAACAACTTCACAGGCGCCCATTCGATCACCGGCGGCAGCGCGGACGTGCGCAACAATATCGAGTCGGTGCTGCTGCCCGCAGGCGTTAGCGGCGTGTATACGATTACCGTCACTGCGACCAATATCGCTGGTTCCGCCGATCCGGTCATTGGCGGATTGAATCAGGACTTCGCCCTGGTGGCCTACAACGTGGGGCCCGCATCAAGCTGCCCGGTCAATTTAGCGCTGGCACCGAGCACACTGCCGTCCGCAGCAATTGGCACGGCCTACGTGCAAAGCTTTAGCGCCACCGGCGGCACCGCGCCTTACACCTACGCGGTATCGGGCGGCGCGCTGCCCAATGGGGTAACTCTCACCGGAGCAGCCCTTGGTGACGCACCTTTAGCGGGCTCAGACGGCCTATCTACCTTCGCGGTCAGCGCGACCGATGCCAACGGCTGCCGTACAGCGCGGACCTACAGCATCCCGGTGAGCTGCGCTGCATTGAACCTCACGCCCGCCACTGTGCCCGCTTCCGCGATCATCTCAAGCGTCTTTCCTTCAACCACGTTCACAACTACCGGCGGCGCGGGCCCGTACACCTATGAGCTGCTCGGTGGCTTGCCGACGGGTATGACTTTGGTCAACGGCACGCTTTCCGGTACCCCGACCACACGTGGAATTTTCAATTTCTCGGTGCTGGCACGCGATAGCAACCAGTGCTTTAGCGTGCGCACTTTCCCGCTCACCGTGGTCGGCAGCGAAGTTACTTTAGGCGCTCGCCAAGTGACTAGCGGCAACACCATCGTTGAGCCCAACGAGTGCAACCTGATGAACGTCGCGTTGAACAACATAGGTGATCTGCCCGCGACCGCGATCAGTTCAACGCTGTCAAGCGCAACGCCGGGCGTGAGCATCGTTGGCCCCACCACGCTCTACCCGAACATGGCAGCAGGCAGCGGCGCGCTCAATTCGAGCCCGTTCCAATTCAGCACCTCCAATGCGCTGACGTGCGGCTCCTCGATTGCATTCACCCAAACGGTCAACTTTAGCGGCGGCCTATCGCCAACCACTTTCAATTACATGCTGCCGGTGGGGCAATTTTCTGAGAACTACGTGTTCACCACGGATACCGGCGCTGCAATTCCGGCGGGCGGCACCTTGATTGCCGGCAGCGCTGCAGATGATGTGATCGTCTCCACCACGACGCCGTTTGCGTTTTCGGTCTACGGCAATCCGGTGGCCAGCGGACAAACGATCCGGGTCAGCAGCAACGGCAACGTGCAGTTTATTGCCGCGGGTGGCTCTAGCTCGCTGAGCAATGTAGCGCTGCCAGCGACTTTGCTACCAGCCGCTACCAATGTACTGTTTGCGTTTTGGGATGACCTCAATTTGAGTTCAGCGGGTGGCGGTATCTACTCAACTGTCGATGGCGTAGCGCCTAATCGCAAGTACATCCTTGAATGGCGTGGTCGCCACTTTAGCGAACCGGCACCCACGCAAACGGTGAACTTCGCGATCGTCTTCACCGAGGGCAGCGACGGCTTTGAATACCGCTATTTGCAGACTGGCACGTTGGCGGCGATCCAAAACGGCGCGTCGGCTACCACCGGGGTGCAATTTACCAACAGCGGCACGCGCTTTAGCCAGTATTCGTTTAACCCGGTGCCGGGCACCATCACCCCGGGCTTGGTCATCCGTGCTGCGCTGCCGCCCGCGATTTGCAGCCCGGGCCCAGCGCAGTGTGCATCCGACCTGATCTTTGCAAACGGCTTTCAATAGTCGGCCCGCAAGGGTCGCTGTGCGCCGTTAAGCGACCCATATGACGCTATTTTTGCTAACCGTCGCGGCGGGCTTCGCGGCGGGATTTTTAGACGCTATCGTCGGCGGCGGTGGGCTGATTCTCACCCCGGCCGTGCTCAATTTGCATCCGGGGTTTTCGATCCTGCAAGTGATCGGCACCCAGCGCACCAGCTCGATTTTCGGCACTTCGGTGGCCGCGTTTAACTACCTGCGACATTCCCCCGTCAAGCGCTCGTGGCTGTTGAGCGCGAGTGCCGGTGCCGCGATCGCCTCGCTAATCGGCGTGCAGTTTGCCAAAGCCATCGACCCGGCCGTTCTCAAAACGAGCGTGTTGGTGATGTGTGTGCTGCTCGCGCTGTACACGGTATTTAAGCGCAATTTCGGCGAACACGAGCAGCTCAAGCATCCGCCGCAGCGCATCGCGATGATCGCCGGGCTGATCGGTGTGGCAACCGGCTTTTACAACGGCCTGATTGGCCCAGGCACCGGCACCTTGATGGTCTTCGGCTTTGTCGCTGGGCTCGGAGTCAATTTCCTTAAATCCTCAGGTATGGCCAAAGTAGCCAATGTTGCTGCTGACCTATCCTCATGGATCGTGCTGTATCTCGGCGGATTCGTCGTTTGGTCGGTCGCCGTGCCGCTGATCATCGGCAATGTGCTCGGCAGTTACCTAGGCAGCCGCTTGGCGATCCTAAAAGGCAGTGTCTTTGTGCGCTGGGTTTTCTTAAGCGTAGTGCTGGCGCTGATCGCACGCTATGCGTGGCTAGCGCTTGAGATGACCTAACCCATGGCGGACGGCTACGGCAATACCGACGGCCTGTTTTTTTGGCTGATCGCGTTTTCGGTCGGCTTTGTCATGCTGTTATTGCTGCTAAAGCTAGTCAGCAGATGGATCCGAATCCCCAGTTGGCTCGCCAGCGTCCTCACCTTTGCATGCGTCGCGGCTTACGGCTTCGGCGTTTCCGACGCTCCCTCCTGGCTGGTCATCGCAGCCCTTTGCATGATCGTCGTCGGCGCGTTACTCAAATATGCGCGCGGGTCAAGGTAGAGGGTCTTAGCTGAACGAGAACTAATCATTAACGCTGCTCCAATAGTTTCATGATAATCGAAACATTAAATCATCCGATGCTATCAAAGCGCTCGCTGCCCTGGCGCAGCCCACTCGCTTAGAGGTTTTTCGAGCGCTGGTGGTCGCCGGCGAGCTGGGTTTAACGCCAAGTACGATGCAAAGCAAGTTGGACGTTGCCGCGGCGACTTTGTCATTCCACTTGAAAGAATTGACCCATGCCGGCCTAGTGACCCAACAGCGTTCCAGCCGCCACTTGATTTACCGCGCAGCGTTTGGCCACATGAATGCAGTCTTAGGCTATCTCACTGAAAACTGCTGCCAGGGCGCTGCTTGCGACGCAGCGGTAGCCCGCGCCAACTCGACAAACGAGAGCGCGGCGTGACTTGCCATGTCCTTATTGTGTGTACCCACAATTCTGCGCGCAGCGTGCTCGCCGAGGGCATGTTGAATCACTGGGCGAAGAAGCTCGGGAGCGATGTGCGTGCGCACAGTGCGGGCAGCACGCCTAGCGGGCGTGTAAATCCTCTCGCGCTTGAGTGCCTTTCTAATGCAGCTGTCGACATTGCCGGCCTGCGTTCCAAAAGCTGGGACGAATTTAGCGCGCCGAGCGCGCCTGCTCTGTCGATTTTGATCACGGTCTGCGATTCAGCAGCCGCCGAGTCCTGTCCGCTGTTTCTTAACCCCGCCGGCGCGCCAGTGCGGGCGCCGGCGGGGTTATGCAGATCCGTCGGCCGGCGACTTCGATCAAGCAATCAAACGCCACGCTTTTGAGATCACTCGGCAAGCCATCGGTTATCGAATGCTGCAACTTCTGCAATTGCCGCTGGATACTTTGAATGCAGCTCAACTGCTGGCTGCGCTGCGCGCGATTACATCGAGCTAGCCGTGAAGGTGATCCTTGCTCGCAAGCTGTTTGCAGAGCTGCTCGGCACCGCGATGCCCCTAGCGGTGGTGATCGGCTCGGGCATCATGGCTGAGCGTCTATCGGGCGGCAATTCTGCCGTTGCGCTGTTGGCGAATAGCTTTGCCACCGTGGCCGCTTTGTTTGTATTGATCGAGGTGTTTGGCCCGATTAGCGGCGCGCATTTCAACCCGGTGGTGTCGTGTTTGATGGCCTTGCGCGGTGAGCTAGCGGCGGTCCAACTGGGGCCTTATGTCGTGGTGCAACTGCTGGGCGCCCTGTTCGGCACGTGCTTAGCCCATGCGATGTTTGATTTAAGCGTCGTGCAAGTTTCGACAAAATTGCGCTCAGGTCCAGGCCAATGGCTGGCCGAGATGGTCGCCACTGCCGGGTTACTGTTAGTCATTTTGCAAGCGCCACCCGGTCGGGCCGCCATGCTGGTGGCCGCCTACATTGGTGCCGCGTACTGGTTCACCGCATCGACTTCTTTTGCCAATCCAGCGGCTGTCCTGGGCCGGATGTTTAGCGATACCTTTGCCGGGATCGCACCTGCAAGCGCAGCGGGCTTTGTGTTGGCGCAGTTCGTTGGGATCGGGCTTGCGCTGGCGATAGACGCGCTGCTGACGGCTAATTCGCCGAAGCCAGTGGATTCAATCCGCTAGCCCTCATCAATCGCGGGCACGGTCTCAAGCGCTACGCGCAGCGGGTCATCCGTGCAGCTATCGGCTTGGGCGGGAGCGGCGAGCAGTTTGCCGATGCGCACCGGCGTGCTGGGCACGAGAAGCGCTAGTTCTTCGCTCCAGCGGTCATCTTGGGTGATCAGCCAGCGGCAGCCTTCCTGAAAGGCGAGTTCCTCGCGCAGCGATTCGGTGACCTTCTCGAAGCGACCGAAGCTTAAGTCGTTGACGCGCTCGACTTGGACATCTAGGTAAACGCTTAAGCCGTAGCGCGGTGGCATGCGATAAAACAGCACCTCAAACGGCTCACCCGGTAGCGCCGCGCGCAGGTGAGCGGCGAGCTGCTGGTCGTCTTGTGCATCGCGTGGATAAAACGCGGCGAACGCTTTGATGCCGACCAGCACCGCAAGCGACGCAGCACCTAACCGAAAAAATGCGCGCGGCGTGAGTCGCTGGCGAATCGCATTGGACATCAGCAGCGCAGCCGGCACAAATAGCGGCAGCAGATACAGCGGTAAGCGCGACGCCGAAAGCATGAAGACGCCCAGCGGCAGGCCAAACCATAGCCAGAGCACGCGCACCGGAATGGCCATCGGCGCGGGCTCAACGGGCGCCAAACGGCGCATCAACAGCACCGCACTCCACGGTAGGAAACCTAGGCAAAGCGTTGGCAAATACACGCTAAACGCGGCGTACCACTCGGCGTTACGCTGGTGTTCGGCGCTGGCAATGCGCGCAATCACCTCGCGATCCAGCCAAAACGCCAGCAGGCCGGGAAAGCGTTGCACCATCGATGCGTACCAGCTTAAACCCAGCAGCAAACCGAGCATGGCCGCCACCAGTAGCCAGCGCGCAAAGCCCGGCTGGCGCGGCGCAAACAGCAGTAAGCCCAGGCCCAACGCCAGCGGACTGAGCAGCGCCGGTGGGCCTTTGGTCAGCAGTGCCGCGCCCAAACCCAGCGCGCCTACTAGCGCCCATAGCCAGCGTCGGTTCGGTGTCGAATACAGCTCAAGCGTGGCGAGGCAGGCGAGGGTTGCCCAGAAGGTCAGAATCACATCCGTGGTGATCACATTGCTGGCCAAAAAGCTTAAGCCCGCGCTCGCATAAATGGTCACCGGCATCAGCGCCGCAGCCGGTTGCACGCGCACGGCAATGCGCCACAGCAGTAGCACCGTGACCAGCATCGCCAGCGCGTGCGGCAAGCGCACCGCCCACTGGTTGATGCCAAACAGCTGCATGCTCGCAGCAATCGCCCAATAGGTCATCGGCGGTTTGGTCAGGTGCAGCGCTTCTTCACTAACCTTCGGCACCCACCAATTGCCGCTCTGCAAGGCCTGTACCGCCACGTTGGCGTAGCGTCCTTCATCAGGCGACCACAGCGCACGGGTGCCTTGAAACAGCAGCACAGCGAGCGTTAGCGCGGCAAATCCAAGCCAAAATCGCGAGCGCTGGGGGATTTCGGTCATTGCGGTTGCTAACGTCGTTCAAAGGCAAGGGATGCGCGACGTTACCCGGATCTTAGCCACGCTGCCGACACGTCAACATCGAGCGGGCATTGAGGCCCGCTCGATCGATTTCACTTATATCAAGTGCCGATCACGCCGCCGTCAATGCGAGTGACCGCAATCGTTGACGAGCGCGGACGGCCCTGCGCGTTGAAATCGGGCCAGTTGCTCGACGCGCGCGGGTTGGCTGGGGTCAAGCTCACGCCGGAATCGCGCAGATCTTTGGGGATATCACCGGGATGCTGCACGTTGATAAATACCGTTCGAGCGTCAGGCGTCGTGATGATGCCGGTAATTTCGCAGCCGACCGGGCCGGTCAAAAAGCGCTTGGTTTCGCCAGTGGCCGGATCGCAGGCGAGCATCATGTTGTTGCCAAACGGCGCGAAGCGGCCGGCACGCATGTCTGAATCTGACATATCGGTCTGGATCCACAGCACTCCTCGCGCGTCCATCCACAGGCCGTCCGGGCAGGCGTAAGCGTCACCGTTGATCGTGCCTTTAAGGTTCGGATCCACGTTGACGCCGTCGCCAGCGAGTGCCAGCACGCGCCACGCGAATGTGGTGGCCGCGACGCTGTTGCCGGTTTCCGTCCAGCGAATCAGGTGGCCGAAACTATTCACCGAACGCGGGTTTGCGGCGTTTCGTTGGGCGTCGGTGCGCGAGGTGTTATTGGTGCAGGTCACAAACATTTCGCGCGTCACCGGATCACTGGCAATCCACTCGGCGCGATCCATTGGCGTGGCGCCGACGCGGTCGGCCGCCTGCCGTGCATAGACCAATACCGCCGCTTGGTCAGCAAAACCGTTTTCGACGGTCAGACCCGCTTGGCCAAACACCAGCGGCAACCATTCACCCGTACCATCGTCTTTAAAGCGCGCGACGTAGAGCGTGCCGTTATCAAGGATGTTGCGATTGCTTTCGCGGTTGTTCGGCGCCAACAAATCGCGCGCAACGAATTTGTAAATGTAGTCGAAGCGATTGTCATCGCCGGAATACACCGCCACTCGGTTGTCCGCGCCCACCACAACCGTCGCGCCTTCATGACTGAAGCGGCCAAGCGCGGTACGCTTGATCGGGGTGGAAATCGGGTCGTAGGGATCGATCTCAACCACCCAGCCGTGGCGATTGGCTTCGTTCGGCGTGGTGTTTAAGTTAAAGCGTGGGTAAAACTTTTCCCAACCGTAGCGCGACGCGCGGCCGATGCCATAGCGCGAAAAGCGCGAGGCCTCAGCGGCGTTGGTCGGCGCGGTTGGCAGCGCAAAGTAGCCGTTAAAGTTCTCTTCGCAGGTTAAATAAGTGCCCCATGGCGTATAGCCGTTTCCGCAGTTGTTGAAGGTGCCCAACACTTGCGTGCCGGTCGGGTCGTCCTGCGTGCGCAATAGCTCGCTACCCGCGGCAGGCCCTTGCAGGCGCATCGGCGTGGCGGCGGTAATTCGGCGTGCCGATGCTGATGGCCGCACCAGCCCCCAGGCGCCGTTGGTCAGGCCAATCTCAACAATGCTAACGCCGTGGGCGTTGATTTCCTTGTCGCATTTTTCGCGCGTATAGCCGCTTGGATTTTCCAGATTGCCGCCGTCGGCGTGCAGGATATTCGTCTCGACGTACTCGTGATTGGTCACCAGTAAGCCGCGCGCCGAAGAGGTTGTTCCCAGCGGCATCGAAAAGAAATGCATGCCATCGTGATGCATGCCCTGCTGTTGAAGCTGGTCCGCCGCGGTGTTGCTCGCATCAAACTTGAAATCCGGACCGTTGGAAATGGGATCGCCCCAGCGCACCAGCGTGCGTGACACGTATCCCGGCGGCACCACAATGGTGTCGGCGGTTGAAATAGGGACCGCAGAGAAGCCGATTTTTGGCGGAATCACCGCTGGCGCTGCGACCGGTTGGCTGACCGTATTGCTCGAGCCGCCGCAACCCGCGAGGAGGCCGCCGACTGCGGTCGCCCCCGCGCCTGCCAATGCAGCTTTAATCGAGCCGCGCAAAATCTCGCGTCGGCTTAAGTGGCGCTGCAAAATTTCGCCCATGCTGGGCTGGGTGAGGGTGC
>Ga0105046_10009526_pt1 | contig 15189 bp, 10 predicted proteins | sample MAT03_FD_78385 | JGI IMG/M metagenome (GOLD analysis project Ga0105046, IMG submission 78385) | Freshwater microbial communities from Lake Fryxell liftoff mats and glacier meltwater in Antarctica - MAT-03 (megahit assembly) | ecosystem: Environmental > Aquatic > Freshwater > Ice > Liftoff...
CGCGAGCACTGGGGCCCTGTTAACCATCCACCCGGCGAGCCAACCACTAAAACGAAGGCGGTTTACGTCTGCTCTCATGATCCGACAAAGATACTCACGCTTCGCTGAAACGCCACAGAAGCGCCGAAATGCCGCATTTTGCCCGCTACCGACGGTTTGTACACTCGCTTTCCCGGTTTTGCGGCTGCAAGCACCGGTAACTCCGCACACGCGCCAGAGACCGGGTAAAAATGGCGTTTTTTGAGCATGCGTCGCGATACACTTCTCCTCACAGCCGCCTTTGACACAAGCATCCGCCGCGGCCTTGTTTTTCCGTCCGCGCTAAGACGCTTCCAACGCACCTGATTGCCGCATAATCGCGGCAGGTGAGCCGGAAGCAAACTTTGCCAGCAGCGGCACGCAGCCGCGGCGGCAGCAAGCACAATGGCAGCGGCAACCTTTGGAGTACGGCCGGATGAAGGTGATTTGCGAACGAGCAGCGTTGTTGGATGCCGTCAATCAGGTAGCCGCGGTGGTTCCGCAGCGCAGCCCCAGCCCCGCGCTGAGTTGCCTCAAGATCTCCGCGAGCCGCCAAGGGAACTTTGGCCAAGTGGTCATTGCGGGCTCTGATGCCGAAACGTCACTGCAGTTGACGATAACCCAGGTTGACATCGGCGAGCAAGGAGTCGCCGTGGTGCCCGCCCAAAAGCTCCAGCAGATTCTCTCCAGCGTGGACCCGGCAGATGCCACCGTCACGCTTGAACTCGATGGTGAGGCCCTCCGCATCAAGGGCTCGCGCTCACGCTTTGCCATCTTCACCTTCCCGGCGGCAGACTTTCCCCCCATGCCAGACTTTGCTGCCGTGGCCGCTGGCACCGCGCCGCAGCCAGCCCGCTCGATGTTTGTGCACTCGGCTGGCGCACTCAAGCGGCTGATGGAGCGCACTGAGTTCGCCTCCGCCCGCGAAACCTCCCGCTACGCCATCAACGGCGTGCTGCTGAAGCGCGATGGAAAGAAGCTGGAGATGGTGGCTACCGATGGCCGCCGCCTTGCCATGTGCCGCGGCACACTGAAATCTTCCGACAAGGATGAGGCAGCGGTGCAGGTGATTGTGCCCAAAAAAGCCATTAACGCCTATCTCAAGCTTGTGAAGGACCCCAACGTGGCCGTGCAGGTTGCGTTCACTGAGAATCGCATCTTCTTCGCGCTTCACGACATCGCGGCAGATGATTTCAAGGCCGGCAAGAACGCGCCCGCTCCGCGCGCTGTGCTCGCCAGTGTGCTCGTTGAAGGCGCTTTCCCCCCTTATGAGGATGTCATCCCCAAGGACAGCGATCGAAAGATCACCATTTCCACCGACGAGCTGGCCGGCGCCGTGCGCCAAGCCAGCGTGCTCACCAATGAGGAATCCCGCGGCGTGCGCATGAGCTTTGGCAGCAAGTCGCGCATGCTCAAACTCTCCAGCCGTGCGCCGGAAATGGGCGAATCTGAGGTTGAGTGTCCACTGGGCGACTTCGTGGGCGACGATATCGAGATTTCCTTCAACCCGCAGTACATCGCCGAGGCCCTCAAGACGCTTGACGAAGCAGATGTGCTCGTCGAACTCAAGCAGTCCAACCGCCCCGGCATCTTCCGTATTGGCAACGAGTTTGTATACGTGGTCATGCCCGTCAATCTGCCCGCATGAACTAAGACAAACCGCCGCAGCAAATAAATATTGCATATGCTCCCTGGGGCGGCCCTATTGGTCGCCCCTTTTCATTGCGCCGGCAGAGATAAAACCGGGAGGCAAGAGCGTTGGAGAGGGCGAGTTACCGGAAGGCGGCCGGTGAGCACACAAGTTATATTTCCTTGGGTAGGCGAGGCCAGTTCGCGGGATTATCACCATGGGTAAAAAGAGCAGTTCAAAATCAATGCCGCGCAAGGCCACGACAAAGGCCGGCACAAAGAGAAAGGCAACGTCCAGCGGCGGTGCCGGCGTTAAGGCAGCTGCCAAACCCAAAGCCACCAGCAAAGCGGCTGGTGGCAGCAAGCAGATAACGGGCATCAAGGTTGCCGCAGCACGCAAACCCGGTGAGTCAGTCGCGAAAGCCGCAACCGCACTTGGCATCGCACCAGTAACCACCGGCGGCGGTGCAGATTGCCTTGAGATTGGGCGTGAGTTTGTCGCGTTGTTCAATGCCCGCACACCCGATGCCGAGATTTGGGATCGTCTCTTCACCCGTGAGTTCACATCGGTCGAGGGTTTTGGGGTGAACACGGCGTTTCACGGGCGTAAAGCCGTTACGGAGAAGTGCGACGGCTGGCTGAGCGCGCACACGGTGCACGGCTGCTCGTGCGAGGGGCCATTCGCGGGCTCTACAGGTTTCTCAGTGCGCATTCAGATTGATCGCACCGAGAATGCCACTGGTCGCCGCGAGGTGTCCGAGGAGGTTGCGGTGTACACCGTGCGCGATGGGAAGATCGTCAGCGAAGAGTTTTACTACCGCATGAGCTAACGATTACGCCTCGCCCGCTGGCCGCCTCGTGTACGTTGCCTGCACGCTTTGCCGCCATGAATCCGAGCAAACCAGCGCCCAGTGACGCAGAAACTTGATTGCCTATCGCGCCCGCCCAATCGATGTTGGTTCGCTCGCGGCTGGCTATCGCCTGCTGGTTTCCTCCGATCGCTCCGGTCAGGCCGTCGAGAATTTTTGGCATGAGCAGATCGTCATGAACTGGGTAGACGGACGCAAGTTTCGCGGATTGGGTGCCTGCGCCGCGATGCTGTCCAGCGCGCGCCCGGGCCGAGCCAGTCTCCATCATCTTCGGTGAGCCAGTGCTCGCCCGCGATCAGTTTCTGATCTCGGTCCACTCAACGCAGCGCTTGCTCAGCGACGAGCAGCTGTTTCAGTCGCGGCGAATCTACAACCGCTCCGTCCGCAGCGGATGCATCGTCGAGATTCGCGCGCATTTCGAATCATTGCATCTGCCCACCCCGGCCGACCTGCTCACCCCCCAGCACTCGCACCGCGCACCACCCACCCTGAATCACTCTCCAAGGAACACATTCCATGGGCATGAGCCATGCAATGGCTTGGCGACCGCGGCGTCTAATTTCAACAAACGCTTCCTCACCAACAGAGTTCATGTCCGAATAACCAAAAATTCTGCCCGCGCGCGCGTACCATGGGCCCGCCCGGCAGCGAAGTTCGTGCACGGAGCAACCGGCGCGATACACTGAACGGATCGGAGTCAATAGCACTTATGCCAACTAGCGAATCACGCATCAAGGTTAAACGAGAAGGGGCAATCATCGAGGTCTTCTTTCGGGATCGCAACATCCTCGATGAGGCCAACATCCAGCAGATCGAAGAGGAGATCCGCAGTGTGATCGAGCCGGAGAAGAACCCCAAGCTCCTGATCAATTTCACCGATGTTGACCATCTCTCCTCAGCTGCGCTTGGCAAGCTGATCACGATCAAGAAGCGCGTCGAGGCCCTTTCCGGGCAGCTCAAGCTTTCGACCATCGACAAGCAGATCTACGACGTGTTTCGGATCACCAAGCTCAACAAAATCTTCGATATCTACGACACGGCCGACCAGGCTCGTGCAACCTTCAAGTGAGCGCGGGATGCCCGGCGCGGCAGCCAAAGACCAGCTGCCTCCAGTTTGGACCTGAACATTGACCGGCGCCCCAACGCCCATTTAGGTTGTAGCAGTGAACGGAGCCAACTCGCCCCAGCAGTACGAAGCGTTCGATTCGGGCGTACTGCGTGCTGCAAATCGCCGAGACGACATCATCGCCACCGAACAGGCGGTGATGGATGCCATTGGCCGTCATGGGTACGACCCCGCCAGCCAGTTCGCCATTCGCCTTGCCCTCGAAGAGGGACTTGTCAACGCATTTCTGCACGGACATCGGGGCCTGCCGGAGGACACCTCCGTCACCATCCGCTATCACGTCAGCGACGGTGATGTCGAGATCGCCATAACCGATCAGGGACTCGGATTCAATCCCAAGAATGTCGCAGACCCAACGCTCGACGAGAACCTGGAGCTGCCTTCCGGCCGCGGACTGATGCTTATTCGGGCTTACATGAATGCGGGGGTTCACCACGAGAACGGTGGCAACACGCTGGTTATGAGGTACCGTAAGCACACCGAAGATGGTGACGGTTCAGCCAGCGCTCACACCGCTTGACGAATCTTTACACTCACCACCGCATGGGGCGAGAGCATCCCCTACTAACCTCTGCGGATTCGGTGTTTGCGTTCCGCCTGCCCCACACCGGTCGCCCTTATCAAGCGGCCCCGACGAGAGGATCGAGAGATGTTTTCCGAGCCATTGCGCGCGCCATCAGTTTCGTCGCTTGCTGCGTGCGCTCTGCTCGCGTCCATCCTTCCCGCTGCGGCAGCATCTGCCGATGTCATCTCCGTCGGCGCCAGCGCCGACAACACGCTATTCGAGGATTCGCTTGGCTCGCTCTCGAGCGGAGCTGGGCAGCACATGTTTGCAGGTCGGCTTCTTACCGGCAGTATCCGTCGTGCGGCAATTCGCTTTGATCTCTCCAGTGTCCCGGCAGGTGCGATCGTCACCGGCGTCACCATGCGCCTCAGCATGAGCCGCAGCGTTTCCACTGGCGAGGAGACCACGCTTCACACGATAACGCAGAACTGGGGCCAGGCCGGAAGCAACGCCGGCATGGGCGGCGCTGGCGCGCCTGCCCAGCCCGGTGATGCAACCTGGCTGCACGCCGCTTTCAACACAACGCTCTGGGCGAATGCCGGTGGAGACTTCGCCGCGGCGCCCAGCGCGAGCACAATCGTCGGCGGCAACGGCTTCTACACCTGGAGCAGCGCCAGCATGGCCGCAGATGTGCAATCCTGGCTCAACGGCTCAGGCAACTTCGGATGGATGATCCTCGGCAACGAGGCAGATGTACAATCGGCCAAGCGCTTTGACACCCGTGAAAATGCCGATGCTTCGGTACGGCCCGTGCTCACCATCACTTACATCATCCCCTCACCCGCGCCCGCGGCGTTCATCGCAGCCGCGATGCTGCCTCTAGCCGCGCGACGCCGCCGCTAAGGCCAAGCGACCCGCTGAGGAGGGGTGGACGCGATGAGTTGTTGCATGCTGCAGCACAAGATGCGTGAGTGCATTCCAATTTTTTGGTTGCTTTTTGTCGAAGCGTTCTAAGCGCGCTGCCGTTTTTATGCACATGCCACACATCCGGCGCAAGGATTCTGCATGCCTCAGCAAACTTGCAGGAAATTTCCCCGCGCCGCTTGCCAGTTGATTCAGCATGTGGCATACTTCTCTATCGGACGCGGCGCGGTAGTCAACCACACGCGTACGGCTGAATGCTGACCGGAGGCGGTTGCCCACCCCGCCGGAGAAGCTCAAGATGCCAACTGCGATTGATTCTTTGATATGCTCGGCTGCGCCGAGCGAGTTAGTTACCACAGCCCCTTCACCTTCATTCATCGCGGCTACACCCGCCGATGCCCTGCTGCAGTCTCGACGTGGCCTGCTACGACGAGCGGGACGAATGTTCGGTTCACTCGTCCCGCCCGCCACGGGCGTAGCTGCGGCTGCATTTGTGGCCCGAGCACACGCCGCGGTGCCCAGCATCGCCGCCGATGTTGACCCGGGCGCTCTCGGTGCTCGCCTCATCAACCGCATCACCTTTGGCATTTCCGCTGAGGAGGTCACACTCTTCAACTCGCTGGGTTACACCGGCTACCTTGAGTATCACCTCAATCACACCGCGATCGCCGACACCTACGTTGAGTCGCGACTCACCGGCGGTGTCAGTGGAATCCCCGCACTAAACACGCTCTCGTTTACGGGCGAGCAGATCGCCGCGGCGAACAACCCATCGCAGCAGACCAATGAGCTGATCGAGGCCGTGATGATTCGCGCGGTCTATAGCAAGCGGCAGCTCTTCGAGCGCATGGTGGACTTCTGGTCCGACCACTTCAGCTTGGATGTCAACACCACGCTGGTGGCATTCCTCAAGCCCCTTGACGATCGCGGTACGATTCGCGCGAATGCCCTTGGCACATTTGGCGCGATGCTCAACGCCTCAGCACGCTCGCCAGCGATGCTGAACTACCTCAACAACGATCTGAGCCGCGCCACCGGCATCAACGAGAACTACGCCCGCGAATTGCTCGAGCTGCACACCGTGAGCCCCGAAAGCGGCTACACCCAGGCCGATGTTATCGCCGTGGCCCGCTGTTTTACGGGCTGGACGTTCTACAGCGGTTCGGCAAACCCATCGAACCTCCGCTACACCTTCCGCTACAACGCTGCATTCCACGACAACGCGGCGAAAGTACTTTCTCCTGCGTTTAACCTGACGGGCAGCACTGCAGTCACAATCCCTGCCAACCAGCCAGCGATGAAAGATGCGCAGGATGTTCTCGACATTCTGGCGCGGCACCCAAGCACCGCCAAGTTCATCGCGACCAAGCTCTGCCGCCGCCTGCTCGGCGAGGCGTGCCCACAGGACATCATCGATCAGGTCAAGGCGACGTACCTTGACAACGGCTTGGGCCAGGTCGGCGATATCAAGTCGATGCTCCGCATCATTCTCGCACCGAACGTGCTCTATACCTCGCCGCTGCGGCTCAAGCGCCCGTTCCACCTCTTCATGTCCGTGCTTCGTTCCCTGCCGATCACGATCACCACGACCGGCTCGCTGCGCACCCGTCTTAGCCGCGCCGGGCACCTTCCATTTAACTGGGGTCCGCCAGATGGCTACCCCGACACGCTCGAGTATTGGTCAGGCCTGCAACTACCTCGATGGAACTTTCCCGTCGAGCTCGTACCTGCCACCGCCGCTACCGGCAGCGGCATCGGTGGTCTTTCCGTTGATGTTGCAACACTGCTGGCTGGCACCACCACAGCAGCGCAGATCATGGACCGCATCGACCAAGTCGTATTCCGCGGCGAGATGGACGCGAGCAACAAGTCGCGCATCCTCACTTACCTCGCATCAACCGCTGTCACCCAGCAGTTCAGGAATGAGGCGATCGCGCTCTCCATGGCTGTCCCTGCCTTCCAGTGGTATTGAAGCGTGATTGATTGGTCGGTTCACACCCGCATCGCTTCGTCCTGATCGCTCTACAAACTTTCCCAAGGCGCGCCGTCTTCCGGTTTCGCATACCTGAGCATTCCAATGGCCAGTTCAAAGACCTCCCAAAGCTTCACCACCAGTCACAAGCACACGGCCTGTGATGAATACATGTCGCTCAGTCGCCGCGGCTTTATCGCCGCATCAGGCACTGCCGCGGCCATGATGGCCACAGCGCCCGCGTGGCTGCCCCGCGTTGCCATTGCGCGCAATTTCAACGCCGCAGCGCAGGACGTGATTATTCAGATCTACCTCCGCGGCGGGTGCGACGGCCTTTCCGTCGTCGTGCCGTTCAACGAGCCGCGCTACATCTCATCACGACCGAATCTGGCCATGCTGCCCTACGACACGGGAATCGACCCGGGCCGCGCTGTTCTCGATCTGGTAAGCACCTCCGGCAGCACCAGTGGCAACAGCAATGCCTCCGCGGCGAGCATCACCGCGCCGGGTGGCCGCGTCTTCTTTGGTTTGCACCCCGCAATGACCGCGCTCATGCCGGCGTGGATCGACGGCAAGCTGCTGCTCGTGCAGGGCGCAGGCATGACCAACGCAAGCAAATCTCACTTTGAGGCCCAGCGCTCAATGGAGACCGCCAGGCTCAACGACCCCACCTACGCCACCGGCTGGCTCGGTCGCCACCTGTATTCGGTTGATCCGATGAACCCCGCCGCGCTGGTACGCGCCATCGGCATCGCCGATGGCCTCACCCGGGTGCTCGTCGGCGCACCCAAGGCCGTGCCCATCCCCGATTTGGCCAGCAGTACTGGAAACCAGCCCGCGCTGTCGAACTTTACTGGGTATGGCTTGCGTGGGCCCACGGCTACCCGTCCGGCTCGGCTCGGCGTCCTCTCTGATCTTTACAACGCCACGTTCGACCCGGTACGCGCCGCTGCAATCAGCACGATTGACACCATCGGCCTGCTGAACACGATAGGTGCTGCGGGCTACAGCCCCGGCAACGGCACTATCTACCCATCCAACGCAATCGGCAACTCCCTCAAGTCCGCCGCGGCGCTCATCAATGCCGAGGTTGGCGTCGAGGCCATCGCCGTCGATTACTCGGGTTGGGACACGCACGCGAATCAGGGCACCCCGATCGCCACAAGCGGACCGGGCACCACAACTGGCGGCATCACCGCTGGCAGCTCCCTGTTCGTCACCATGCAGTCACTTGCCAATGCCGTCGGCGCGTTCTATTCAGACATCATCGCTGCGCGCGGCAAGCGTGTCACCGTCGTCATCATGTCAGAGTTCGGTCGCAACATCGGAGAGAATGGCACCGTCGGTACCGATCATGGCGTCGGCAACATGATGATGGTGCTCGGCAGTGCCATCCGCGGCGGGCGTGTGCTCACCAACTGGCCCGGCATCAGCACCAACCCGGCGACGATCGCTCACAACATGGATCTCGGAGTCACCATCGACTATCGCGATGTGCTCGCCGAGATTGTGCAGCAGCGACTCGGCAACCCCGACCTCGCCTCCGTCTTCCCCGGCTTTACGCCAACCTTCCGCGGGGTGCTGCTGTGAACCCATCATCATCGCGCTGCACGCACCCAACAAACACTCGACGCTTCGCCATGAATACCACGCTCATCAACCAGTTTTCCGACCGAGCGATCGCTTCCGCCTCGCTCATCCTTGCGCTCGCCAGCGCCGCATCGGCCACAATCCCAGTGTTTAGTAACGGCAGCGATAACCCGTTTGAACCAGGGCTGGCCACCGGGGCCTTTACCGCCAGCGGCATTGCCGCTCCGCAGGGCTCCAGTTGGAGTGAGGTTCCCCACGTTTCACTCATCGCTGCCAACGCTATCTCGGGCTTCGCTTGCCATGATGCGACCTCGGGCACCGGCGGCACCGAGGCACCCTTCCACTTCGCTGACGACTTTGTGGTACCTGCGGGCGCAAGCTGGCAGTTGCAGTCTGTCTCGTTCTTTGTCTACCAGGCAGGCAACGTGCAGCTCGCCCCATACTCGGCTGTCAACCTTCGCCTCTGGCAGGGTCGGCCGGGCGACATCGGCGCCGTCGCCATCGGTGGTGATATGGCCACCAACGTGCTCACCAGTCAGGTGTCCACGAACATATTGCGGATCTTCAACACCGTCGTTGCGCCATCACCAGCGCAGCCGAACGCCAATCGCATCATCTGGAAGGTCGATGCGGCGCTCCCCAATCTCACGCTAACCCCCGGCACCTACTGGCTCCAGTGGCAGATTGAGTCGGCCAATCCCGCAGCAGAGGTCTTCTGCCCGCCCGTTGTGGTTCCTTCAGCCCGCGGCAAGGCCAACGCCAACGCACGTCAACTGCGGACCGATGCGCTTTCAACCGGTGGCACTTGGACCAACATTATCGACTTCGGCAAGCCCTCTGCCGCCGGAGATGTCGCGCAGGACATGCCTTTTATTCTCTACGCGGGCGGCACAGTCGGATGCACGGGCGACCTGGTCGGCGGAGATGGCAACCCTCCCGGCGATGGCACCGTTGACGGCAACGATTTCACCGCTTTCCTCAACGCCTTCGCCGCCGCTGAATCGCTGGCCGATATCGTCGGCGGTGATGGCAACCCACCCGCCGATGGCAGCGTGGATGGCAACGATTTCAGTGCCTTCTTGAACTTCTTCGGCGCGGGCTGCTGATCGGGGTGGTCTCACCTTGCGGCCACTCGCCGCTCCGCAAGCTCCCTACCTTCGCCCGGCCACGTTCTTTGGCACCAGGCGATCAGCGCGATCGCTGTGCGTGGTGGTCGTCACGCACGCGGACCTCGCGCCTCGCCAATGGGTCAGAGTCCTACCAAATTTGCACGCACGACCGGCCCGGAGCTTCGGCTTCGCGCGCTCATCGGCCCGGCACTCGAAGAGTTTGTCGTTGCCCCCGGCAGTCAGGCGGCAATCGGTCGCAGCGCAAGCTGCGAGGTCTGCTTGCTCAACGAGGCGGTTTCGCGTCGCCATGCCACGGTAACCGCTCGTGGGCTGGTCTGGCTCCTTACCGATGAGGCAAGCCGCGCTGGAACATTCGTCAACGGCATGCGGCTCGCGCCGGCAGTTGCCACCCCGCTTGGCCAGGGTGATCTGGTCCGCTTCGGCCCGTGGACCTTTCGCGTCGATGTCGCGGGCACGCTCGCCGGCGGCGGCAGGCCGGAGCCCTCGTCACACGGCGGCACTGGCCTGCTCCACACGCTTGACGATACTGGCGAGACTCAGGGGCGCATCGAGCGCTTGCCCGGCAGAGGCACTGGCCTTGCCTCTCAGCGCTTTGCACTGCTCAGCGAATGCCTGGAATACCTCACCGCCGCTGCCGATGAGGTCGAAATGGCCGAGGTGGTGCTCGATCACACCCTGCGCGGCACTGGCTACCCGCGCGGCGCGATATTAACTCCCGGCCAAGGCCCCGGTGATGTCATCGTGCTTGCCAGCATGGGCTTTGAAGGTGCAGCCGAAACGCTGACATTCAGCCGTTCTCTCCTGGCCGAGGCAGCCAACGGCGCATCGGTGGTGCTTGGAGAGTCTGCCAGTGCCCAGCAACCCAACTTCGGCGCAAGCATCGCCGAGATGCGCGTGGAGCGAGCCATGTGCGTGCCCGTGAAAGTGGGCGACATGGTCTGCGCGTTCATCTATCTCGATACCCGCCGCGGCGAGCGCACCGGCAGCGCGGATTCCGGTCCGTTTTGCGAGGCGATCGCCCGCGCCTACGGACTCTCGCTGGCCAACCACATGCGCGGCCTGCTTGAACGCCGGCAGCGCGAACTGACGGGCGAGCTGGAATCCGCACGATCAGTGCAGCAGAGCATCAGCCCGCCATCAAGCGGCAGTGTCAAGCACATTCACTATGCGGCTCATGTTGAGCCGGGCGCTTTTGTCGCTGGTGACCTCTTTGATGTGCTGGATCTACCCGGAGGCGTCGCGCTGCTGCTCGGCGATGTTTCCGGCCACGGCGCCGGACCGGGGATGACGATGGCGCTCACCCAAGCGCATCTCAACGCACATCTGCGTGCTGCGGGAGACCTGGCTGCGGCCGTCCGCTCCCTGAATACCTACTTGGCCGAACGTTCCGCCGATGGCCGTTTTGTCTCGCTTTTTGCCGCACTCATCTCCCCAGATGGGCTGATGCGCTTTATAGATGCAGGGCATGGGCATTGGAACATCCGCCGCGGCGGTTCGGCGCTGGCCCTGCCCGCCGAAGGCCGCTGCCTGCCACTGGGTATCGAGATTGATGCAGAGTTCGCCCCGGGCTGCATCCAACTTGCACCGGGCGATCTCATCGTGCTCTACAGCGATGGTGTGCCCGAGCAGCGAGACATCACCGGGGAACACTTCGGCCTGGGCCGCTTGGATACAGCCCTCGCCGCCACTACACACCTTGGCCAGACCGATGTAGTGCGCAGCGCACACGATGGCGTGCAGGCCGTCTTCGCCGCACTGCGGGCCCATGCCCCCGGCGGCCGATTTGATGATGATGCCACGCTCGCACTGCTGCGTTTCGGCAACATGTAACCTTCAAGGTGCCGGCGCGAACCGCGCGGCAAGCTCAGGCCGATTGGTCAGCGTGTACAAGCGCACCAGCCGCGCGGCACTCTTGGCCAGCCGCGGGTGACCTGGCTTGAACGCCTTGGATAACGCATCGTGGCTGCTCGTCAGCAGCTCCTCGGCTTGCGCATATCCCGCCAGATCAGTCTGCACGTCTCCAAAGTTGTTTCTAAAGATCGCGTGAACGTAATGGTCGGTCGGCAGCGCCTTGGCGCACCCAGCGAGCAACTCCACGAACAGCGGCTCAGCCTCCCCGGGCTTGCCCATCCGCTGCAAGAGCATGGCGAGGTTGTTCATCTCGCCCCAACCCTCGGCAGACAGATTGCCATTGCCGCGGCGTGCCGCCACCACCATTCGCATCAACCTCTCCGCCTCGACCAAGTCGCCCTTCTCCTCGATGATGTACGCCAAGTTACCAAGCGCGCTGAGGGTTTTGGGGTGGTTCTCCCCAAGCTTCTTCGACTGCATGGCCCACGACTGTCGCAGCAAATCCTCAGCCGCTTGCAGTTTGCCCAGCCCCGCGTAAGCGACCGCAAGGTTTGACATGGCCACCAGCACGCTGGGGTGGTCTGCATCGAGCCGCGCGGTGCGAATCTCGAGGGCGCGGTGCAGCAACGCCGCCGCCTCTTCATTTCTACCGGTTTTTTGGGCGATATTCGCCAGATTGTTCAGCGAGAAGGTCACCGCGGAGCCATTGCTGCCAAACAGCTCTTCCCGGATGGCGAGTGCTCGCCGCGCAAAACGCTCTGCCTTCTCAAAGTCGGCCAGCCGCTGGAAAGCCAGGCCAAGGTGATCCATCGTCGTCACCGTGTCGTTGTCCACCTCGCCAAAGAGCACGATCATCTTGCCGAGCGTCGGCTCAAGCTCATCCAAAGCTTCCTTGTACTGTCCCGCCTCGAGCAGAGTGCGGCCCACCTCTCCATGCACCCGCACCGACTCGGGGTGGTCCGGTCCGTGCTGACGCTCAAGCTCGGCGAGACAGGCGCGAGTGATGACGAGCGCCTCATCGAACTTGCCAAGCTCAGTTAGCGCCATCGCCAGCGTGCGCCGTACATCGATCGCCTCAGCAGATTGCTGGCCGTACAACCCTTCTGCCAGCGTAACGGCTTGCTTGGCGTGGTCAAGCGCCTTGTCGAGCTTGCCGAGCGACCGATAGGTTGTTGACAGCGTGCTATGCAGCGACATCGCCACCCGCGGGGGCACTGCCTCCCGTGCTGCCTGCTGCCCGGTCTCTCGCTCCGGACCATCTCCCACTTTCCTGCTTCGGCCGCCCTCCAAACGCTCCGCAGCGCGATCAAGCATCTCGCGCACCGTCAGCTCACGTTCATTGTTTTGATCCGGGTTCGCCGCGCCGAGCATTCCCGTTAGAAACTCATTTGCCGACTTGGCAAACTCCGCCTCTTCACGAGCAACCACCCGCGCCCGCTCAGCCCGAACGGCCTGAATGCTGGAGAAGATCACTCCCGCGACAAGCGCTACAACCGCAACCGCACTGCCCAGCACCACAGCGCGATTGCGCGCTGCGAACTTGCTGAACTGGTAACGCATCGTCGGCGGTCGGGCAAGGATGGGTTCATCACGCAGATAGCGGTGCAGGTCCGCCGCGAGCTCGTTTGCCGACTGATACCGGCGCGTGCGAGATTTCTCCAACGCCTTACCGACAATGGTCTGCAAGTCTCCCTTAAGCTGGCGGTCAAGACCGCTGAGCGGCGCGGGCTCCTCCTGGCTGATGGTGCGCACGGCCTCAGGGATCGTCTTGTCACTGACCGCATGCGGCAGGCGGCCGGCGAGCAGCTCATACAGAATCACACCAAGGGTGTACACATCCGAGCGCGTATCGATGGCGCTGGTGTCACCCGAAATTTGCTCCGGGCTCATGTAAGGAATGGTGCCAATCAGCTGGCCCATCTCCGTCTGCATGGTCTGCTGCCGCGCGCTGGCATCGGTGGTGCGGGCGATGCCGAAATCCAGAATCTTGGGCTGGTAACCGCTCGCCATTGCCCCGTACCCACTTGCCGCGGCGGTCGTCGTCGCGCTGACCATTCGGGCCGCCGCACTGCCGCCCCCACTCTCGACCGTTGCATAAGCACCACTCTGGGCCACACTTGGTGCGCGATCTTGGAGAGCGGAAACTAGCCCGGCCTCGCTAAGCGTGCTCAAGGTCGAGTCATGCGCGCCGTCGCCAGTGGTTTCTACAAGGATGTTGCCCGGCTTGAGATCACGATGGATGATGCCGCGCTGATGCGCATGCTGAACTGCATCGCAAATCTTGATGAACAGTGCCACCTTTGCCCGCACATCAAGTGCATGCTCACGGACGAAGCTCGTCAGCGGCATGCCGCGGACATATTCCATAGCAAAGAAGGGCTGCTCGCCATCGGCGGTCTTTGCCGTGCCGGCCTCATAGATCTGGGCGATGCCGGGGTGCTGCAACATGGCGAGCACCTCGGTCTCATGCTCAAAGCGGCGGAGCAGCTTGGGGGTAACCAGGCCGGGTCGAATCAGCTTGAGAGCCACAATGCGTTTGGGCTTGGCCTGCTGGGCCAGGTAGACCGCACCCATGCCACCCTCGCCGATCAGATGGAGCAAGGTGTAACTGCCAAACACCCGGCCGCGGTCGCGCGCTTCGGACATGACGGGGTCTGGCAATGCGTCGGGGAGAATCGTTGCAGCGTCATGCGGGCTGAGCACAGCAGGCACACCACCTGCCGCGCCCACTTGCGTAGCCAAACTCTCTTGAGCCAGTAGTGCCTCAACCGCGCCGGCCAGTGCTGCATCCTGAAACCTCAGCTCCACTATCCGCTGGGCGCACATCGTGGCAGGCAGCGAGCGAAGCTCGGCAGCAAGCGAAAGTGCGCGGCGATGAAACGCTGAGTTTTGCAAGAGATCTCCGGCCGACAGACTTTCGGCCACCGTTCAATGTTCGGATCAGTGAACGGTCTAGTTTGCCGAGTGGCTCACGAGACACGCTGCTCGCCGCCCACCAAGTGAAAAAACCGATAAAGCCGGATGTGATGTCATCGCCAGATCCGTAGAGGCGCGACCCATAACGGCGCCTGTTGCCCTCGGGCAGCGCGCGGGGTGTGAGTCTGCATGCGGGGCTCGCTGCGGTGCGAGCACTGACGCACGATCCATTCGCGTCGATGGGAAGCCGAGTGCGAAAAACATAAATCCAAAAATGACGAACGCCACTGGGGTTACCAGCGGCGTTCGCGTTAAAAGAAACAGTTGGGTGTCCATTCCCGCGACATTACTGAAGCGGTATACATGACTGGCATGTACGACCAGGAGCTGACCGACGAGGTCCGGTTCGCACCGAATGACTCGTCTAAGGTATCCCTTAGAAAGGAGGTGATCCAGCCGCAGGTTCTCCTACGGCTACCTTGTTACGACTTAGTCCCAGTCACCGATCTTGCCGTGGTCGCCACTGAAATGTGGCGGCTTCGGGCTCTACCGGCTCCCATGACTTGACGGGCGGTGTGTACAAGGCTCAGGAACACATTCACCGCGGCGTAGCTGATCCGCGATTACTAGCGATTCCGGCTTCATGCAGGCGGGTTGCA
>Ga0105046_10009527_pt1 | contig 15189 bp, 17 predicted proteins | sample MAT03_FD_78385 | JGI IMG/M metagenome (GOLD analysis project Ga0105046, IMG submission 78385) | Freshwater microbial communities from Lake Fryxell liftoff mats and glacier meltwater in Antarctica - MAT-03 (megahit assembly) | ecosystem: Environmental > Aquatic > Freshwater > Ice > Liftoff...
AATCCGGCCGTTGACCAAAAGCAAATCCCCGATTTCATCCCGGCCATTGGCGGGATCAATGATGCGACCGTTGTGCAGCAGAGTTTTCATGAGTTGACACGCGCTCCGGCGCAAAGAAAAAGCACCGCCATGCGGACGGCGAGCCCGTTGGTGACCTGATCCAGGATGACGCTGCGACGGCTGTCCGCCACATCGCTGTCGATTTCCACCCCGCGATTGATGGGCCCCGGATGCATAATGAGACAATCGTCGCGCAACCGTTCCGCGCGGGCCTTGGTGAGTCCGAAGAGACTCGTGTACTCGCCGAGGCTCGGGAAATATTCCTTCCGCTGCCGCTCATGCTGAATGCGCAAAAGGTTTACCACATCGACCTCGGGCAACACGGCATCAAGATTGTGCGACACCTGCACGCCCAGCCGCTCAAATTCCCGTGGAACCAAGGTGCTGGGCCCCACGAGCGTCACCTTCGCACCCAGTTTCGTCAGCGCGTGGATGTTGGAGCGCGCCACACGGCTGAACAGGATATCGCCGATGATGGCCACGTGCAGACCTTCGATGCGGCCCTTGCGTTCGCGGATCGTGAACGTGTCGAGCAGGGCCTGCGTGGGATGCTCGTGCGCACCATCCCCTGCGTTGATGATGCTTGATTCAAGCCGCTCCGCGAGGAACTTTGAGGAACCTGCCGAACCGTGACGCAACACGATGACGTCGGCATGCAGCGCCTGCAAATTCAGCGCCGTGTCCTTCAGCGATTCGCCCTTGGTGAGACTCGACGTGCTTGCCGAAATATTGATGACGTCCGCGCTCAACCTGAACGCGGCAAGTTCAAACGACGTGCGCGTGCGCGTGCTCGGTTCGACGAAAAAGTTAATGAGCGTTTTTCCGCGCAGCGCGGGGACTTTTTTTATCTCCCGCGTTCCAACCGTTTTAAACGCGGCCGCCGTGTCGAGGATGTGAACGATTTCGTCCGCCGTAAGGTTCTCGATGCCGAGCAGATCCTTGTGTGCCCATGGGGTGTTGGTCGGGGTGGTCATGGCTTGCGATCAATCCAGACGGCATCGGGTTCGCCGTCGATTTCCTGAAAACGCACATCCACACGCTGCCCAGGTGCCGTCGGCAGGTTCAGGCCCACGTAATCGGGGCGGATCGGCAGTTCGCGATGCCCGCGATCCACCAGCACGGCGAGTTGAATGCGCGCTGGACGTCCGAAGGATGCCAGCGCATCCATCGCCGCACGCACCGTGCGACCGGAGAAAAGCACGTCGTCCGTGAGAATCATGGTTTTTCCTTCCAGATCCGCCGGAAGCCGCGTGGGCTGCATTGAGGTCATGCGTTTGCGACGACCGAGATCATCGCGATGCATCGAGACGTCGATCACCCCGGCCTCCACATCCGCACCCGCGAATGTTTTTAAAAAGGCAGCGAGCCTTTGAGCGACGAAGACGCCGCGTGTGGGAATGCCCGCAAGCGCGACACGATCCAGTTCGCCGTGCGCCTCGATGATCTCATGCGCCACGCGCTTGAGCGCCCGTTCGATGCCTGGAGCATCCATGACAAGGCGGGGAGCGGGAGTGTTTGGTGTGTTTTCCATGAAACCTTCGCGGACTCTCGGTTCCGCATTAAAGGAATGCCAGGTGTCAGTTCAAAGCATTCAGCCGACCGGCTTTTTGTTTTCCTGCCGTTGATCTCGCCATTCTGAGCGGTATTTTACGATCCAATCGAGCAGTGCTTTTTCAAATCCGATATCTTCCCCGGCCTTTTCGCTCTCAATCCACTTGTGCCGCATGATCTCCTCCCTCTCGGCTAGAAATTCCTTATAAAGAACAGAGTTTTTAACGAGATCAGGCGTGTCAGCGGGGGCCGTATCCATGGTGGTCAAAGGGTGAATTCAGTAATTGAACGCGTCGATTGCTACGATATCAGCGCTTGGAATGCGAGACCTGTTTCAACAAGCGCAGTTGATTTACTTGCCAAGCGCTTCCATCACCTGCGGGCTCAGCGGTCCTGTGGGATCGGCCGCAAGGGCCTTCTCCAACGCCGTCCGCGCTTCGGAAGGTTTACGCTGAATGCGATACGATTCTGCCGCAAACCACCACACCGCTTGCTGCTCCTCCGCGGGCAGCTGGCCCACGGCTTGCACCAGAGGCGGGGTGGTCAGCGCGCCGAAATCCGCATGCGCCAGCTTGCGCCGGTTGAAAATGGCGGGCAACTGCAGCGCATTCACCGCACGCACCAGGCGCACCCGGGCATCATCAGGCGCGGCGACCACCGCTTCATCCATGAGGCGACCCCCTTTTTTTAATGCGTCGAGTTTTTCCGAACCTATGCCGAGATCGCGGCTGCGCATCGTCCAGGCACTGCCAAGATACACTTTGGCAACCTGGTCTTTTTCATTCTCAACAAGTTGCTTTTCGAGTTGATCAATAACCAGGAGCACCGCCTTCGCGTCTCCTTTTTGGCCCTTGTCGTGAAGCGCCTGCCAGTCGCTCAACGTCGAGCCATAGCAGGGCCCCACCGCAAAAGCACTGAAAAGCAGCGTCGTGATTATCTTCATCGCACCCACAATAGCGTGTTGCAGCGGGGTTGCACGCGACTATGTTGGCCCCGTGACTGGCGGATGATCGCTGCGTCGGCGCTTGCGTCGGCGGGGAGGAAAGTCCGGACACCACCAGGCAAATCCTCCGCGTAGAATGCGCGGGCACGCACGGCGAAAGTCGGGCGTGACGGATAGTATCACAGAAAACAAACCGCCCCGCGTTTCGGCGAGGGGTAAGGGTGAAAAGGCGGGGTAAGAGCCCACCGCCCCGGGAGTAATTCCGGGGGCACGAGAAACCCAGGGTGGTGCAAGACAAAACAGGGGGATCGGTGCCTGGCCGCTCCGCTTCGGCGGGGCATCCTCCGGGTAATAGTCGCCTAGAGAAATGATCATCACGGCCCGAAAGGGCCGACAGAATCCGGCTTACAGCCAGTCACAAATATGCGGGCTTCGTGAAAACCACGGGGCCCGCGCTTTGTTTACCTAAAACTCGGAGTTGAGAGATTTTGGTCGGTTGTTGATAGTTCAAAAAACACACGGCGGATGGGCTCCCATCGCTACGCCAGTTACTCGCAGCCCCTATCAACTATCAACGACCTCCCGGGTTTAACCCACCCGCTCGACGTGCGACTCGGTGCCGTTCACCGCTACGACGCGCACCCGGCTTCCGCTTTCCACGAAATCACCCTCGCTGATCACATCACAAACCACACCCCCGAACTCCGCACGCCCCACGGGCCGCAGCGTGGACAGCGCAACGCCTTCGTCTCCCACATGCAACGCATGCTTCACCGCGCTCCCGAAATTTTCTTCGGCGGCCAGCACGAGATGCCCGTAGAGCGGCGTCTTCGGTAACACCCGCGCCAGCAGCGTGATGACCACGACGCCCAGCACGCCGGCGATGCCCATGTTCACGATGGGACGTATCACTTCCTCCATCGAGGGAATCCAGGATTGCTGGGGATAACGATCCACCATCGCGTAAAACAACGAACCGATCATCAGCAGCACTCCGAGCACCCCCGGCAAAATGAAGCCGTTCAGGAAAACCAACTCGGCGACTACCAGCACCACGCCCAGAGCGAAAAGCACAATGACCTCGCGCCCGGCAAGTCCCGCTATGTAGTGCCCGGCGAAAAATAAAACAAAGCACACTCCGGCGAGAACCCCGGGAACCCCGAGCCCCGGCGTCTTGATCTCGATGTAACCCGCCGCGATGCCCGCCAGCAGAAGGATCGGGGCCAGCGATGTCAACCAGAAGGCGATCTGCTCAAAACCCGACGGCTCGATTCGCCGCACCTTCGCCCCGCGAAATTCCAACTCCGCCACCGTCCCCACATCCTCCGCCACAGCCACCGCGAGCAACGGCTTGCCACCCACGACACGCACCGCCTCCTGCGCACTCAGCGTGAGAATCGAACCCGGGGCGTGGATCTTTTCCTCGCCGATTTTCACCTCTTTGGTTTTGTTGATGAACGCCTCCGCGATGTCCGGGTTATGCCCGTTGCGTTCCGCCGCACTCCGGAAATAACCGGAAAAATACGACACGACTTTATCCGACATCGTCTCCGACATTTGCTGGCCACCACCCATGACCGGGGCAGCCGCGCCGATCGCGCTCACCGGGGCCATGTAAATCCGCTTGGTGGAAACCGCGATGAGCGCACCCGCCGATCCCGCGTTTTTATTGACGAACGTCGCCGTCTCCACGCCGGACTTGCTCAGCGCGTCCTGCATGTTCACCGAGGCCTTTAATTCACCGCCGTAGGTGTCCATGTCGATCAGGACAAGCTTTGCGCCGCTTTTTTCAGCATCCTTCAACGCACGTCTCAAAAAGAAAAACTGCGCCTGCGAGACCTCACCACGCAGAGGAACCACCACAACTTCTTCCGCGCCAAAACCCGGAGTCCACGAGAGAATCAGGGCGAGCGCACAACGGATGATATTTTTCACAAACCCACCATGCCACGGTTCAAGGCGATTTCCAACGCCCAACCTTTCGCCCCGGCCAAATGATGATGTGATTAGTTTGAGTGCTTAACCACCAATCGGTTCGCTGGCAGGTGCCGATCAAAAAACTTCAGACACCGCAGCGTCGCATCGCTCATCGCTTGCTTCGTGACCACATTCAGCATGGTCCGTCCGTCCGGTTGGAGCGTCATCCAGTGCGTCATGCGGAGGCGAGTCAGGGGATTGGACTTGTTCAGCGCCAGCACATAGTTCAGGCGCAATGCATTCCCCCGCGCTTCACCTTTGGCCACCCCGATCACATTCTCCGACTGTGCCGAGTAGTGATGTTCATCGAGACGACGCATGAAGCCCTACCTCAATATCCACAACCATCTTTTGAAGTGCCGTATGAGCTGCAGCAGGGCAGAAGTGCCGAATCGGCACGCCGCCTGACCCGCCGACTTCTATGTGATTTTGGACGACTGCTGGAAGCCTGGCCAAGCGTGTTTTCCGCTGCAAAAGCGATGCAGGCCCGGGTAGAAGTCCTCGCAAAGCCGCTCTAACCCTCCACACACAAACCGGAAACACCTCAGAACACGAACGGCACGCCGAGTTCCTCAAACCCGGCCTGCTGCTCGGAGAGCCAGCGGTTTCCCAACCCCTTGAAACCGCCCTTTTCGCTGAACTCCGCAAGGAAGGCGTTCACTTACTGCGCGGATCGCCCGGCAGGAAATGCCCCGTCACCCGCTGCCATGCATCCGACGTGCGCTTGGCTGCCCAACCATCCGTCGCTACGAAAATCCCCTCGTGCGTATTGAGCCATTCTTGCAGCTTCTTTGCTGCCTCCAAGTCCGCCGCCACAGTCGGCTTCTTTGCTGCATAGGGCACCACCAGCGTAGCATCTTCCGCATCGGGCAACTTCTGGTCGGGGAACTCGATCCACCCCAGCTCCGCCATCCGGCGCAGCAGCACCCCCGCACCGCACTGCTCCGACTTGGCCGTATCGCTCCACCGGCCATCGGCCACATACTTGCCGCTTAAGTAATGCGTCGAATAGCTCCACAGGTAGGGCGTGAGAACGTGCTGGTGATAAAGCCGATAGCCAAACCCATTATACCGCTCCAGCTCATACAGCGTCCGCGCCAGACTCCAGTCTTGCAGCTTATCCAGCCCCTTCATTGTGAGCGCATCCGCCGCGCTCACTTCCCATGTAAATGGCGGCATCCCCGTCTTGGGTCTTCCGGCGGGCACCTGCACCGTGCGCGCCTTGAGCGAATCGCCATTGTGCAAATGTCCCTTAAAACTCAAATCCGCCTCCATATTATGAATCACCCCGATGAAATACCACGGGATGCCCATCCCCACCGCCTCATAGCGGGCCTGGTTTGCGCGAATTGCCGCAGCGATGTTGTTGATGGATTTCAGCAGTGAAGGCCGGAGCACACATTCATTGAAAAGCTGGTCGTACTCCGCACCGAGAGCTGTGGTGTAACGGATCGTTGCCATGGTGTTTGTGTTGTTAGTTTGGTTGTAAAAAAACTAAAGAGTCGGCCAAGCCGTGATCCCCAGCGCCTCTGCGGTGGCTGGGCCCACAATTCCGTCGTCGCCACCGGAGCCAAAAACTGACTCCTGAAAACGCAGCACCGCTTTGAGCGTTCGCCCGCCGAAATCCGTGTCTAGATTTCCCTCATAGAAATGCAGCGCTTGAAGTGCCTGCTGCACCTGCGTCACCACTGCGTCATTCGAGCCGAAGCGCAGGAGCACCGGGCTTTTCTTAGTGCCCAACCCAGAGACGCGCTGCGCCTCCCAGCCCTCCATCAGTGCGTAGGGAAAAACATCCTGCCCCGTGCCGTAGGCCGCATTGCGAAAAGCCTTCCATGGGCCGGACTCCTTGCACTTTTTATCATTCCGATTGGGCTGCCCCACCACTACTTGACAGCCCGCGCTCGAATATTCGCCGGAGACGCTGGAGCAGTAAGCCGCATGCAGATTGTCATTTGGGTTAGCAATCTCCACCCGATCATCGCCATCAAAATCCACATCATCCCCCGTGCGGCGGTGCGGGCGGTCCGCATTTTGGCGGAAAGCCGCGTGCCCACTGTCCGAATCCGCCTTATGTGTCCCCTTGCGATAGTCCGTATAAAAGCCCGTCATCATCTGATTGGCCCCCACCCCACCGCGCCCTCGCGCCGACTCCACATAGCGGCGCGTAGGCACCGTGCTGGCCGCATGGAGCGCCAACTTCCCATCGCGCGGCAGCCACTGGATGAGCGTGCAACGAGGCGTCACGTAGTTCGGCGCGGCAAAATCCATTACATCCTGCTGCTTGCGAAAGGCATTATCCATGACATCCGCAGGCAGGCACCCGCGTAGTCCGAAGAAAACCATGGTCCCGTCGCCTGGCACAGCAAAACAATTGAGCGCACAAAGGCGCGTGAGATGATCGTGAGAGAGTGTGTATGACATGAGTTTATTTGGTTATTCGTTATTGGGTTAGTTACGTCGGTTTCGAGGAGCGGGGCTGGGCGCGGTTGTTGCCGTCGGGTCGGGATTTCCCTTCGGTGCCAGATACTGCTTCACCACATCCGGCCCGATCTGGAGATCCACTTGTGCGCGCCGCTCTCCATTAGGCAAAATGCCGAGCCTCACGCGAGCAGGGGCTTTCTGGTCGAAATACGCACACGCTTTTTCTCCCAACTCTTCCGCCGCCACGCGGTTCGCAGCATCGTCCTCATCCAGTCGATTGTAATAAACCACCTCGATACCGTCATCCATGGCTCGTGTAGGATGGACTGCCGAGCGTAGCTTCCATGTCGAAAAAGTGGCGATCGCCTGCAACTGCCCGCGCAGGTGGTTGAGGGCTTCATTGCTCAACTCGCTAGGCGTGATGAAGTAAAGCACCGGGGCGATGGCCGATTGCGCAGCTTTCTGGATTGCCACATTGGAATTTTGCTTAGCTGCAGCGAGGATCAACTGCGCCTGCTGGGCCACCTTCTCACTCCCGCTTTCCTTTGCTAGAGCACCCACCTTTGCCACAGCGGCATAGATTTCCTGCGGAGCCTGTGCGCTTACGGACGCAAGATCTTCGAGCGATTTCTCGAGCGCTGGCTCCGTTTCCGCTATCACTTTTTCCTTATCGCTCGCGCTCTTGACACCCGCCTCCTTCACAATCTGAAACGACCGCTCCAACTCTGCGGTAAATTGAGTTACCTGCACCGGGATATTCGTCAAATCGCCGCGCTTGGCGAGTTGCACGATTTTATTGGTCGTATTAGTCGTCGCATCGCTGGCCTCAGCGGCTTCCGCAACGATTTTATCCGTATAATCTAAGGGCACGATGGTTTTGAGAGCCTTGATCGCCAGATACGGGCCCGCCATCCCGGAGAGTAGTCCCACTAGCGAGCAGTGGATTAGCTTACTGGTATCCGTGCGAGCCAGCAGAAATACCGCGCTTACCCCACCCACCGCCCCCATCACCAGCATCGGCAGCCATGAATTAAGGTAGTAAGGCCTAAAGTCCTCCCCGCCCACTTTGATATTGAAAAGCTTTGCAATCGCTGCACCCGCAATCCCCATCACGATCACCAAAATCAGCGCGGGCAGATCGGGCAACGCGTTGACCATACGCTTCTTGCACTCGTGCCATGCCTCCGCAGGCTCAAGCAACTCCATGCGGATATTCGGGTTTTCAGGTTTCTTGTCGGCCATAGTCGTGTAGTGGTAAAAAAATAGCGGCTTTCCTCGGCCCCATCACAGGCTGAACCTCACAAAATCCGCCGTCGCGTGGAAAAGCCCTGCCGTCTGATCGAGCACATGGAGGCTGCGTTCCTTTTCGGGAGGAGTCTGCGCGCCGAGTTCTCCGTGCAATCGCTCGATTTGGTGTACCTCCTCAAGCTGCGCGGCTAAGGCAGTTGCCTCTTGCTTGCCTACGAGATCGCAGATGGCGGCTTCCATTTGTTGCGAATGGGAGAGCAGAATCTGAGAAGTGCCATGCGGATAGTTACCCAGCTTTAGCTCCGCGCTCGCCCCCTTGATGTTCTCCGCGATGGAATCCAGAAACCCCGCCACCTGCTCCTTGCGCTCACACCGCGCCTTGGCCAAATCCTTACGCAGCCCAAGAGCTTCAACCCCGCATCCAAAAGTGTCCCTATCAGATCGAGCATAGCTTACTTCGCCTTCTGAATGATCTGCGTGAGTCGAAACTCCTCGATATCCGTCTTCAACTGAATCCACACAGGCAAGTAATTGCTCATCTGGTAAGTGAACTTCTGCCGCGTATAGCCCTTGCCGGGGAAAAGCTCCTCGATGTGCTCGTCGTTCTCAAAGAAATCCAGCACTCCGCCGGCCTTCACGAAATTCTCTGGCATCGTCGGCACATGGAGGATCTGATCGTAGAGCTTAGGTGCATGGCACATGGCTTTAGAGGGCGATGCCTATGGCTTTTCCTAATACAGTGGCTGCTACATTGAGGGCGGCGTTGATGGCGTCTTGGGCGGCGGCTTGGCGGGTGGCTTGGAGGGCTAGGAGGGCAGATTTCTCGCTTTTTTTGATTTGCTCGTAGGCGAAGCGGGCGTCGTCTTCACTGATGTCACCATTAAGTCTATCCCGTTCGATGAGGATGACACTTTCGGCGATGAGTTTTGCCCTAGCCGCGATGTAGGTTTTTAAATCGCTCGCGTGGCCGAGTGCTGCCGTCGCAGAGCGGTCGAGTATGGTTTCCAGCAGGTTATGGTAGTCGATGGGCATAGCTGTGGGTGGTTAGTCTTTGTTCTTCTTTTGGAGGCCGTCGCTGAATGTGGCGCTGCGCTTTTTTGAGATTTGGATTTGTTGCACATTTAGGAGGGTAAGCCTGACTCCGCTGGCGATGGAGGTGCGAAGGGGGCGGCTGGCGAGGTCACGGTATTGTTCTTCGAGTAGTTTCAATGCGTCGGTTTCTTTTTGATTTTTGGCATAAAGCTCGGATCGGGAGCGTATGGCGCGCACGGTGCCGATGGCTTTGTGGAGAAAGTCGCTTTTTTCCGCAGGGCTCAGTTCGCCTGCGTCGCCCTCTGCGAGTGCGGTTTCGGTCTGGAGGCTTAATTCTGCGATGCGCCGATCTGTGGTTTCATCGTAGGGGGCGATGATGGCGCAGCCTGCGAGTAGCGCGGCAAAGAGGAGGGGCAATAGACCAGTGAGTCGTCTATCGAGAACCGGCAGGAGTGTAGAGAGTTGTTTTTTCATAGTAGAAAAATCAAGAGTGTGGAAGGGTTAGGCTTTATTCAGCTTAAAGACGGCGTCGGCGGGGTCGCGGTAGAGGGTGATGTCTACGAGGACGGGGTCGTTTGGGTGGATGAATCGGTCGGCTGCGGAGGTGAAGACAGGGACGCCGTGGGTATTGGGGCTGGGGCTGGGATTGCGGTAGCCGATATTTCCGGAGATGGGGGCGGCTGCGATGCTGAGCTGGATGTCGGAGCCGGGGGTTTTCGCAAGGAATTCTTCGAGGTCGGTGATGTCGAAAAGGAAGCTGCGGAAGTGCGGGGCGAGGCTGTGGGTGGTGACTTTTTCGAGAATTTTGCTGTGGATCTCTCCGTAGATTTTGTCTTTGGGGTCGCCGTTGGGCTGGTAGAAATCTATGACGTAGTCGGGGATGGGGTCGCCAAACTGATCGTGCACGCGAAAGATAACGTGCATATAGCGATGGAAGTTTTCGGGATCTTTGGCATCTGCGGCGTGGGCCGCGAAAGTGGTAGCGGTGAGGGTATCGCAGGCGGTGAGGTGGCTTTGGTAGCCGGCGGCATCCACGGAGAGGGCGCGCAGGATGGTGGCTTCCCATTCGGCGGTCTGGTCGAGGCCGTCTTCGTCGTTCGGGGTTTTGTAGATGTTGCCGTGGTTGCGATTAAAGACGGCGAGGGCGATGCCCGAGGAGTTACGGGGGCAGGCGGAGATGGCGGGTTTATCGGGGTCGGCAAAATCCAGCGCGTAGTAGTGGGCATTGAGGCTGGCGGCGGAGACGCGCACGGTGCCGTCGCTACCCGCCTCGTGGGTGAAGCGCGCGATGCTGGTGTAAGGAGCGCTGCCGACCATGACGGTGGCGCGGACGTGCTGTGGGGAGAAGATCGGGAAGGCGGGATCGAAGAGATCGTCCAGACCGAGCTGCCAGGTGTAGGGGGCGGCTAGCTCGAGGGCATCGAGGATGCGCTGGCCGGTCTGGCCGAGTTTTTCGGGTTCTTTGAAGAGTCTTTCCCAACTCCAGCCTTTGATGATGCGGCCTGCGACGGATTTTCCTTTGGCGGCGAGCGGGGATCCAAAGTTTGCCGGGGCGAGGAAGCAGAGGTTGCGGATGGGGGTGAGGGATGCGTCGCGTTTGCCGTTGGTGATGCAGACTTGGCGCAGGTATTCCCGAGCGACGAGTGCTCCGGTGCTGTGGACGATGAGGTCGAAGCTGTGCGGCGCTTCGGAGATTTTTCTCTTTAGTAGCGCATTTTTGAAAGCAAAGCCGAGGTCGCTGAGGGTGATCTCATTATGCATGGAGAGGTAGTCTCCGAGGAAGATGTCTACGACATTGAAGCCTTTGCCTTTGAGCCATTTTGCCAGCCCTTCGAAGGAAGATGAGTCGTCGCTCCAGCCGTGGAGGATGATGACGGGGCGTTTAGGTTTAGGCATGGTGTGGCGTCTGTTTTTGGTGCGCTGGGAATAGAGCATTTCGGGTATTGTTTTCGCAATGAGGGGCGTTACCCATTTTGACTTGGGGAGGTTGCCTATCTGCGACTGGGATGGTCCCTAGGGCTTGGTAGGTGGAAACCCTGAGATTTTTGGATTTTCCACTTGCGTTGAGTTGTGGGAGTTTGTTTTCTGGGCGGGCAATTCCGCTGATGCTGGTGCTGGTGCTGGTAGCGGGGTTGATGTTTTTTAAACCACAAACAAAATTAAATAATCTCAAACGAGGAGGAGGCATTCCTGTTATGGCAAACAATAATAGAGCGAGGGCGAGTGGCGCGGAGGCTGTGCGAAAGCTGGTTCCTGGGGGGAAGGTGCGTCTGGTGATGGCGGATGAACATATTTCGGTGCGGGAGATGACGGCTGCAGCGCTGCATCTGGAGGGGTGCTATGAGGTGGTGGGCCATGCGCGGACAGGCTGGGAGGCGGTGGAAGTGTGTGGGCGGCTGCGTCCGGACGTGGCGATCGTGGATTTGCTGCTGCCGGGGCTGAATGGGGCGGAGGTGGTGCGGCGCATCCGCACGGAGCTGCCGGAGACGCGCGTGCTGGTGTATTCGGGGAAAGTTCATACGACGCTGGCTGCGGAGGCGCTGCGCGCAAAACCGCACGGGTATGTGCAGAAGCAGGATACGCTGGAGACGCTGCGCGCGGGGGTGCGGGCGGTGGCTCAGGGGCAGTGTTTTTTTACGGGGTTTGCCGCCGGGTTGCTGCATGAACCGCCTGAGCGGGATCGACAGTTTGCCTCCCTCTCGGAGCGGGAGCGGGTGGTTTTACAAATGGTGGCGGAGGGCTGGCAAACGAAGGAGATCGCGGTGCGGTTGGGGATCGCGCCTAAGACGGTGGAGCATCATCGTGCGTCGCTTATGGGGAAGGTGGAGCGGCGCGATGTGGCGGGGTTGACGCGGTTTGCCATGAAGGTGGGGCTGGTGCCGCCGGAGTAGCTTCAGCGGTGGTTCTTCCCCCCATACAAAGTGGACGCGGCGTGCGCGGCCCGATGGGCGTTTGGCTTGGTGAAGGGTGGCGTGTTGGAAGCGTTTGTTGGGGAAGGCATGCGGGCCACATTTTGCCAGTGGCCGGGGCAGTGCTGAAAATGCGGCCATCCGCAGCGGCAAATCGCCGTGCCGATTTTCCTATCCAGGATAAACCGGAAACACCTCAGAACACGAACGGCACGCCGAGTTCCTCAAATCCGGCCTGCTGCTCAGAGAGCCAGCGTTTTCCCAACTCCTTGAAGCCGCCCTTTTCGCGGAACTCCGCGAGGAACGCGTTCACCTGCTGGCGCAATGCGTCATCGCCCTTGCGGATCCCGATTGCCCACGCCTCCTCCTTGATTGGCTGCAACAGCGCGCGGGTGGTCTCCGCGTTTTTTTTCCAATTCTGCCAGACGCTCATCTGGTCGTAGATGAATCCATCGACCTTGCCCTGCACCACCTCCAGCACGCAGGCGTTTTCCTTGTCTAACGGCAGCACCTTGGCGTTCTTGAGCTGCTTCACCGCAAAAAGCTGGCCCGTCGTGCCTTGCTTCACCGCAACCGTGCGCCCCGGTTGATCGAGATCGGCCAGCGATTTCACGTCGTTCTTGGCCCCGGTCAAAATGCAGAGCCCCGTGCGAAGGTAGGGTTCCGAAAAATTAATCGACTTCATCCGCTCCTCGTTCGCCGTCATCGACGAAATGATGAGATGAATCTTGCCCGTCTTCAGCGAAGGAATCAGTCCGGTGAATCCCATATTCTCGATCTGCACCTCGCGTCCGAGATGGGCCCCCAATGCGTGAGCCAGGTCCACGCTGACGCCGCAGGGAGTGCCCTGTTTGTCCGTCATTTCAAAAGGCGGATAGCCCAGTTCCATCCCGATGATCAGCTTTTCCGCTGCCCGGAGGGGGGTGGAAAAAAGTGCGAGCGCCACGAAAAACAAGCTTGGAAAAAAGGAACGAAACATTTTTTGAATGAACTCCTGCCTCACCCGGTCTGATAGTCAACTCGAAACCATTCTATGAAATCCCTAAAATCGTTTGTTCTCTTCGCCCTCCTCGCTCTGGCTCCTGTCGGACCCGCCGTTACTCCGGCCCGCGCTGACGTTTCCTTCAGCGTGTTTTTTGACTCGCTCCGCTCGCACGGCGATTGGATTGAAGTCGATGACTACGGCTACTGCTGGCGACCCGATGTGGACGACGACTGGCGGCCTTATACCGACGGCTACTGGTCCTACAGCGACGCCGGTTGGACCTGGGTTTCCTACGAAGACTACGGCTGGGCTGTTTATCACTACGGGCGCTGGACACAAATCGACGACGAAGGCTGGTGCTGGGTTCCCGGCAACGAATGGGGTCCGGGCTGGGTTTCCTGGCGTTCGGACAACGATTACGTCGGCTGGGCACCGCTTCCGCCGGAAGCGCGCTGGAATGTGAACGTCGGGTTTAGTGTCAATGTGGACGCCGACTACGACATCGGTCCCAACTGGTTTAGCTTTTGCCACACCCGCGATTTCGGTGCTCCGGTGCTCCGCGGCGTGATTCTGGATCGGCGCGACAACGTCACGATTATCAATCGCACGACGAACATCACCAACATCACGATCAATAACGTGAACAAGGTGGTGTACAATGGCGGACCGAACTACACCACGATCAACAAGGTCGTGAACCGCCCCATTCAGGTCGTCAAAATCAAAAAGGAAAAGAATATCGACAACACCAAGAACGTGCGGGTGAAAAAAGAAGGCAACACGCTTATCGTTCCCGCGCCAGACATCGATAAAACGGACAAAATCCGCCCTGACAAGGTGACCAAAAAAGTGAAGGGCGACAAAGTGAACCGCGGCTGGTCCGAGGTGAAAGATCCGACTGAACGCGAGCGCATGAAGAAAAAAATCGCCGAGGACGGAGGTCGAAAAGGTCCTAACCACAAGGTCCAACCTGTGGGCGAAGACAAGGTGAAGGAGATCGATGAGGCCATCGCCCAGCAACCCAAGCGCGACAAATTGCAGAACAAACCCGGCAAAGATCGTCCGAACGTCGGCACCGTCGAAACCCTGCCCGCGCCCGTGAACAACGGAGGCAAAAAGAAGGACAAAGGTCTGGTAAAAGACCAAGGCCCGGCGGCAGGCAACGTCGAAGCTGATCGTGATAAAGTTAGGAACCGCGACAAAGCCAATCAACCGAATCGCCAGGAAGCGCGTCCCGACAACACCGCCGCCGAAGCCGAAGCGCAGGCCCAAGCCCGCCGCCGCGCCGAAAAACAACGCCAGCAGGAAGGTGCCGATCAAAAAGAACGCGAACAACGCCGCGCCGAGCGCACACGCCAGGAACAAAATTCCCAGCAGGCAGAAACCCGCAAACAACGCGACGGCGAACGCCAGCAAGCACAGCAGGCCGAGTTAAATCGCGCCCGCCGCCAGCAGGAACAAGCTGCGGTTGAACAACGCCGGGGCGACAACGCCCGCCAACAAAGGCAGCAAGCGCAGCAGCAGTCGCAACGCCAGGAGCAGGCGCAGGAAGCCGCCCGTCGCCAGCGCCAAGCCGAACGCCAGCAACAAGCCGCACCACAACAACGCCAGGCCGAAAACGCCCAGCGGCAGGAAGCCGCGCAGCGCCAACAAAGGCAACAAGCCCGTCAGCAAGAGGCGCAACAGCAGCAGCAGCCCCCGAAAAAACAGGGCGGAAACAAAAAGAACAAACAGCAAGGCCAAGTATTCCCCTCGCCCACACCCGAGTAAACCACTCAAAAGAGTTAAACCGGGGCGGCGTCACACGCGTGACGCCGCCCTTTTTTGCGCGGTAAAGCGGAGTCTGGTGGATCGTGATCTCCTCGCACGATCCACCGCCCCCGCTTATTAACACACCCTGACCCGAATGGCACTAACTTAAGCTGGATTTGGGACGAATTCTGTGGCTGTGGATTTTCATCATTTTGCGCGGTTTGGTGAGGGAAAATAAAAGGTCTCTCCGTGTGTCAAACCACAAAGCGGCAGAGGACTGCCGCAGTCCAAGAACTGGCGTAGGACGAAGC
>Ga0105046_10009528_pt1 | contig 15189 bp, 10 predicted proteins | sample MAT03_FD_78385 | JGI IMG/M metagenome (GOLD analysis project Ga0105046, IMG submission 78385) | Freshwater microbial communities from Lake Fryxell liftoff mats and glacier meltwater in Antarctica - MAT-03 (megahit assembly) | ecosystem: Environmental > Aquatic > Freshwater > Ice > Liftoff...
CTACCACTGCACATGCACAGGGGTGCCGATGCTCACGAAATCATAGAACCATTTGGCATCGGTGTTGGTCATATTGACGCATCCATGACTCATGGGATGACCGAAGTTGTTGTGCCAATAGGTGCCGTGCAGCGCATACCCCTGATAGAAATACGCCACTGATTCAACCCCTGGCAGGTAATATCCCGGCCCGGACATGGTCTGCGACTCGTATTCCAGATACACCGCAAAATCGCCCTGGACAGTTGGTGTTGCTGGCAGACCCGTTGACACGAGGGCGCTGTACATCAACACCCCATTGTCATAGGCATAGGTCATCTGCGTGCTGAGATCGACCACAACTTCACGCCCCACACCCACATGGGCCGCTTCAGGGATGTCCGGAATCACGGGGTCAAGGCGGATGATATTGTCTTGCGAGGCATCCGGAATGGTGAGTTCCAGCCCTGCATAGATGATGTCGGGGTTGGCGATGTTATTGGCGGCAGCAATCGCTGTCCAGCTCATGCCGTAGCGCGTGGCAATCTGGGAAAGATGCTCGCCAGGCTGTACGACATGCGTCATGGCCTGTGGCGCGGGGGTGGGGATGAGATCTTCCGTCGAGGGCTCCACGACGATTGTCTCAGTGATCGGTGTCACATCCAGGGCAGGCAGAGTCACAGGATCAGCAGCAATAATGGTCGGTGTCGTGGCTTCTGCGGCGGCGACTTGCTCATCCTGCTGTGTCAGAACTTCCGGCGTCCAGATTTGCAGCTGCTGCCCCGCCTTAATCAGGTTGGGATTGGTGAGGCTGTTGGCCTTCAAAATTTGATCGGTGCTCACGTTATAAAGACGGGAGATCGCCATCAGCGTCTCGCCACGCTGTACCGTGTGAATGGTAGGGGCGGCGGCAACCAGCGGATTTGTGACGCCTCCAGTCTCGGCTGTGGGCGGAGTAAGGCCAGGGATGACCAGCGTTTGACCCACGAGGATACGGCTGGCATTGGTGATCTGGTTGGCCTGGGCCAATGTTTCCATCTCAATGCCGTAGCGCAGCGCAATACGAAAGAGCGTATCACCGCGCTGCACGGTATACGTCACAGACTGATCATCCTGCGCGAACAGGGGAAGAACAGCACCACCTACCAACAGAGCCATACCAAGAACACGAAAGAGAGAACGCATAGAGTTGACCTTTACAGGGAATATGCCATACATCGTCATATGTGAAAACACATAACAGCATGCGAGGTCGTGAATTCTGATGAAATCTGACTTTATTATAGTCGGGCTCTGATTTTACAAGGACAGAAAATGGTTTGAAATTGCCGCCGATTGCCCCACGCTGACGGTCAATGTTGGTAAATGGCCTCATTTCTCGTATGAAAACCCCAACGTTTGCCCCACGAGTTCGTCAGCGCGATTGCTCAGTCTTTATGATGTTTGTACAATGCAGGTTGATAAAGAGGCATTCGTGGTGGGAATCTATGCTGTTACGAGTCTATCGAGTGACGGATCGCACGGGGCTTGCCCTCGTTAAAATGCTGGCCCTGCCGGGTGATCTGCTGGTGACAAGTGCGCAGCGGTTGGTGCTGGTGTTACAGCGCATCTTAAGCGGCCTATGGCAGATTTTGAAATTGATGGGGCAGGGCCTCATGGTCCTGGTCATGGGCGTGGTGGGAGGGATTGGATCTCTCAGAGCACGCCGCGCAGCACCTGTGGCTGTCGCGCCCGTTTCTTCTGAGTCAACGCCTCTTTCCCCTGTAACAGTCGATGATGCTGTGGTGAGCGATGCGGCCTTCATAGCCCCGGATCTGGCCCCTACCGAAACGGTTATGCTGACGGCGTATATGGGAACGCTGCAAGAGGCCCCCGCATCGCCTGTGATGTCTCTTGATCCCACAAGCGGCATTGACAAGATTTTTGTGCCCGACCCATCAGAGTCGGACTCGCGCCCTGCACGCCGTAGCAATCGCACCAATCGCCCGCGCACGGCCACAGTCACCCGTGAAAAACGCTTCGATGATGTGGACAAACGTCTTGGTGAAGACCCGCTCAAGCTCCAGAATCGCCGCCTGAGTCTGGCGATTATTGGCATGGTGGTGGTGGTGATCGGCGCTGTACTGTGGGCGACAGATCCCAATCGCACGTCCCCCAAGCCTTCCGGACTGGCGGACAACGCAGGCAGCAGCCTGATCCTGGGCAGCACGCCAGTGGCGACTGCTGACAATCAAAATGTCGCCGCCGCCATTTTGCCTGAGCTTCCCACGCCGATCCCGACCAATGCGCCTCCTCCTGCCGCTCTGCGTGTTGGTGGATCGATTGCGTATGTGGTCCGCGAACAGGGACAAACCGACATCTGGGCCATCAATGTGGGCACGCGCACGCCAATTCGCATTCTCAACAACATCACGGATGAGCGTGACCCAGCCTGGAACAGTGATGGTAGCCGTCTGGCATATGCCTCAAAGCAAGATGGCAACTGGGAGCTTTACACGGTTGATCTCAATGCGCCGGACGCCATCTCACGCATTACCTATGACCTTGCGTTCCAGGCCAACCCGACCTGGAGCAACGACAGCCAGTGGTTGGCCTACGAAACGTATCAGGGCGATAACCTGGATATTTATGCTGTGCCTGTCAATGGCTCGGAAGCGCCGCTGCGTATTACCGATCATGCCACACCTGATTTTGCGCCCGCCTGGGCCCCGGATGGCCGCAAAATTGCCTTTGTCTCGTGGCGCGATGGCAACCAGGATGTTTATATCTTCGATCTCGATACGCTGGAAACGCGTAACCTGACGGGCACGCCCGAACGCAATGAGGACAATCCCGCGTGGAGCCCTGATGGGAGGGCAATGGCCTTTAGCGCTGTGGATGCGGGCCGCGAGAAAATCTTCGTGCAAAACCTCGAATCGAATACCCCGGCGGAACTCATCGGGGCTGGACGCACACCGTCGTGGTCACCGGATGGAAGTACGCTGACCTATTCTGTGGATGCGGATGATAAAAGCCAGACGTATCTCTATGCCGCGCTCTATGGTCGCGCAGGGGGTGTCTCAACAGAGGTAGCGGCGGTGCCGTATGGGGCCTCATCGCCTGTATGGACAGATCGACCTTTGCCCCCGGCCCTGGTGAATGCGGGCGGTCTTGATCTGGCGGTTAGAGATCCGCTCTTTGTCGAACAGGTGCAAACCTATAACGAAGCGGCTCCGATCCGCCTGCAATCCCTGCCCGATGTACAAGCACCCTCAGCGTATCTCAGCGATCAGGTGAATGACTCATTTAATGCCCTGCGTGAACAGGTGTTACAATCGTCCGGTATCGATGTGCTCGGCACATTGGATGACGCCTGGTGGAATCTGGAGCGTCTGCCGCAGCCGGGCGAAGAGCGCCGTAACTGGCATATGACGGGTCGTGCCTTCTCGATCACGCGCAATGCCATTCTGGGCTTCCCTGCCCCGATTGAGATTGTGCGCGAAGACAGCGATACAGAGACTCTCTGGCGCGTGTATGTGCGCGTTTCAGATCAAGCCCAGAGTGGCCAATTGGGCGAACCCCTGCGCAAGATGCCCTGGGACTTTACCAGCCGCAGCCTGGGCGATGTGCAGGCTTATAATCAGGGCGGGCGTCTGCGGGCTGAGGTGCCCAAAGGCTACTACATCGATCTCACACAACTGGCGACAGATTATGGCTGGGATCGGCGTTCGGCCAGCACCGATTGGCGGGCAAACAATAACGCAACCAACTACTGGTTGTTCTACAAACCGGAGCGCCTTGATTGGCTGACCGCGATGCTTGAAGTTCACACCGAGGGCGAACTCATCAACTTTATGCCTACGCCCGCACCAGGATCATAACGATGTTTCAACGTCTTATTCCTGTTCTCCTTTTGATTGCGACCCTGGTTGGTTTTGGGGCGCTGCTGGCTCGCAATGCGCAGCCCGTGGCGTCTATGCTGCCTATTCTGCCGACAGAGGCCCGTCCCACCGAGGATCAGGCGTCCATCGCGCAGCTCCTGAGCAAAGGTTTTGCCATCAGCACGGCCCCGCCCACCACCGCCCCACAGACAACGCCGTTTGATGTGCCGACATTGGCGCTGTTTGGGGCAACGTCTGCACCTGTGAGTGCTGCCGAGATTGGGGGTGGGCCAGCGCCTGAGGTGGCCTATATCGTCATTAGCCCCACGCCGCCGCCCGTCCTCACAGGCGAACCGGGGGCGGCTATGACCATGCAGTCCGTCACTGGAGAAGCGCCTAAGAATCAGCCGCCTGCCCTCATTCCGCCGCTCTCGCGTGATTTGATGGGCTATGACCATTATTGGTTCTTCAGACCCATCGATTCCAACGCCAACAATCAGCCCATCTCGTACTATTCCTATGGATCAGATGGCCCGGATGAGGACAATCCTCTGCGCGTACATCATGGGATTGATATGCCCAATCCGGTGGGTGTGCCTGTCCGTGCGGCAGGATCGGGGACGGTGCTGTGGGCGGCAGATGGACGCCAGCAGGATACGCCCATTTTCCAGAATTCTCCAAGCTATGGCAACGTGATCATTATTCAGCACGATTTTAGCTATCAGGGCCAGCCGCTGTATACGCTCTATGCCCACCTTTCGGCCTCGTTTGTGCAGCAGGGCCAACAGATTCAGGGCGGCGAGGTGATCGGGCAGGTTGGCAATTCAGGCAATGTCACAGGGCCGCACGTTCACTTTGAAGTGCGCATGGGTGAGACGAACAACTATTCTTCAACTTACAATCCGATTTTGTGGATGGTTCCCTATGTGGGGCATGGCGTGATCGCGGGACGTGTGACGGATCGCGGGGGCCTGCATGTACCCGATGCCACGATCACTATTCGCAGCCGTGCGTCAGGTCAGACAATTCGCACAGCAACGACGTATCTTGTGCTGGATACCGGCTTCGATGTCAACAGTGATCCCAATTGGGGTGAAAATTTTGTTGTGGCCGATGTTCCTGCGGGGCGTTATGACGTAATTGCCACCATTTATGGTGAGCGGGTTGTCAAGCCGATTGAGGTGCTGGAAGGCATGACAAGCTTTATCGAGATTGCGCCGCTGGATGATGCCGCGCCCACCGCCACGCCGACGGAGGGGTCATAAGACGGTCCAGCCCTCAAGGAGCGTGAGACCTCCACATTGTCATAATAACAGCCTTTATCCTGTAACTCTTTCGTAAAATCGCCCTCATCGTGGGGTAACCGTCAGTTTGCGCGATAGCGTTGAGGGGGTAAATCCGCTAGACTTGACCCTATGGCGTTGTATCAGAAACTCACGAAAGAGAGACAATATGCAGATTGCAACGTTCTCCACACGCCGCCTGATGACATGGTTGGCCCTGGCGATGGTGTGCTGTTTTGGCGCACTGGGTGTCTGGGCGCAAACGGCGTCTCAGCCGTTGGTCACAGGCGAAGCAAGCACAGGCACACTTGATGCGCAAAATGCTGCGCAGGTTTACACGTTTACCGCTGCCGCCGGTGACCGTGTTAATGTTGTGGCCCAGAGCACCGCTCCGTTGGCGCTTCTGCTGACAGATACCACTGGCGCTGTGTTGGGTCAGGTCGTTGGTGAACAGGGCGCATCGCTGCTGAATATCACAGCCAGCGAAGGCGGCACGTATTTTGTGACGGTTTTCGCCGCTCCCGGCAGTGCTGCCGCAGCAGGTGATTTCAGTGTTATGCTCGCCATTGGCGATGTGCCCCCGGAATTGCTTGGCACAGAGATTGTGACACAAGCAACAGCGGAAGTCCCGCTTGCAACCGAGTCGCCTGTGGTGGGCACCGTTGACGCCACACTTGAGCCCGTTGTAACCGTTGATCCTACCACCACAACAGGCGTGTCTAATCCTGTTGAGTTTGTGCCCCCAACGGATATTCTCATCTCTGGTCAGATGGAAGTTCGCCTGACGTGGGATGCCGACGTGGATATGAATCTCAATGTGCGCGATCCATTGGGCAATCAACTGTTCTGGAATTCGGCCACCTCACCGATTGGCGGGCGCTTCGGCTTCGATGCCAACGGCCTGTGCGAAGTCATCTCTGATGTGCCTGTCGAGACAGCCACCTGGACACCGGGTTTCCTCCCGACGGGCAGCTATGAGGTTCTGGTTTTCTATCGTCAATCGTGCGTAACCCCGGCGCAGCCTGTGGCGTTTACGCTGCAAATCACGGTGAATGGTGTCGCGCTGCCGCCTGTGACAGGCACACTGACCCCTCCGCCTGATGCCAATCAGAACAGCGTGTATGTCACCAGCTTTAAGCTCGATGCTGATGCAACCGCACGCTTAGGAGCAGGTGGTGTCTATCCTGACTCAAGCCTGAGAGTGCTGCCCGCTGCCGCCAATGAGGTTCTATCAGAAGCACAGCCCATTACCCGCGATACACCTTTGATCGGCGCTATCGTTGGCGGCCAGTTCTATCAAGCCTATTCGTTCGACGCTTTGGCCAATGAAATTGTGTCGATCAGCCTCGCACGGACTGAGGGCATCGGCAGCCTGGATACTCTGCTGCAAGTGGTCGATGCCAATGGCAACCTCGTTGATGTCAACGATGATGTTGATCTGACGACAACCAATTCCGCGTTGACCAATCTTCGTCTGCTGCGTGATGGACGCTATACCATCATCGCCACGCGCTATGGCAAAGATCTCGGTGGCTCGGAAGGGGAGTTTGATCTCCTTCTCACCGGTCCATCAGGCGAACTGCCCGCAGAGGTTGCAACCCTGGGTCTTCCCGAAGGCGCTATTCAGGTCAGCCTGACATGGAACACGGGTGCTGATATTCAACTGCTCGTGCGCGATCCAGTCGGCGACTCGGTGTTTGATGATAAGCCACAGATCAACAGCGGTGGTATCCTGGCCGCAAATGGTAATGTCAACTGCGTGCGCTCAACCAACCCGACGCCTGTGTCTTATATCTACTGGCCCAACGGCTTCTTGCGCCCTGGTACGTATGAAATTGATGTGTGGTATCAGAACCAGTGCAATGATACAACGCCTGTCGAATTCAGCCTGACAACGCTCATCAATGGTGAGATCCTCATCTCGGATCGTCAGCGGCCTGCGATTGCCCAACACTACGTCGTCAGCTTCACCGTGAACAATGACGGCACAGCCACACGGCGCGAGGGCGGTTTCATCACGGACGCCACACCAAGCTTCGATTTCTCAACAGCCCCTGTGACGACTTTGAATCTCAATCAGCCTGTCACGGGCCAGATTACACCGGATGATAACTTCTTCCAGGTGTACGGCTTCAATGGGACCGCAGGCCAACAGATCACCATCAATATGAGTTCGACGACGCCCGCGCTGGATACCAAACTGTTCCTCATCAGCCCAACGGGGGCGGTTGCGGAACAGAATGACGATGCGCAGCCAGGCACAGTCAAGAACTCGCTCATCAATGATGCGACACTGCAAGAGACTGGTCAGTACCTGATTATCGCGACACGCTATGCCATGCAGTTTGGTGGAACCGTCGGCGGTTATACGCTTGTTGTGACTCCTTAAGGAACACGATGGAAGAGACGTGATTCTGGTGATTACGTCTCACTCCACAATGGGGTAAGTCGATACGCTGCCCTTGACATAATTTTTGATAAAGAGGTACGTGTGAGGCAAAGCAAGACCTGCCTTCACAGGTATCTCTTTGTGATTCTGCCTAAAAATGTACCAATTGACCCCCAGAGAGTAGTTTCAGAGTAGAAATGTCGTTAGAAATGAGTTATAGTGGAACAAATAAGTTGGCAAAGTGGCTTATGCAACGCTTGTGTTTTTGTTCACCAACACCTATACAAACACGACTCGCTCTGCTACGATTGCTTCTTATTCCGAGCGATTACGAAAAGAGTTTTGCATGAAACGTCTGCTGCTGCTGACGGTGCTGTTGGGCTGCTTATGCCTTGCGGCCTGCACATCTGCCCCCAAACTGCTCGATGAGGCGTATTTGAAAGACACAAGCCTCCTGACTGATAACCCCTGCGCAGCGCCTTGCTGGCTTGGTATCATTCCGGGGCAGACCTCGTGGCGCGATATGCGTACCATTATTGAGGACAATGGGCAGTTTGGCGTAGTCGATGAGATCAAAGACGACGGTTCCGAAGTGCGTTTGGCAAGTTTTCCGCGCAAGGACAGTCCGACACCGTGCTGCCGAATCTACTCATCAATCGATGGGAAGACGGTGGGACAGATTTTGATTCTGCTGGCTCCCGATCAAATCCAATTGGGTGACGTAATTGCTAAATATGGTGCCCCGACCTATGCGGCGGGCTCAGATGTAACATCGGATCAAACGTTAGTCTCGCTCTTTTATCCCTCTATACCGATGGCGGTCTACGCCTTCGCACCGGGGATCAAAGAAGGAGAGTTGACGGACACGAGTCAAGTTATCGGTGTTCTCTATATCACGCAAGCGGATATGGAAGAAATTGCGAAGAGTTCCGGGCTGTATAGTTGGCAAGGCTATCAAAAATTAGCTGGCTGGCTGGATGCAGCACCTGATATGACTCCGGAAATCCAAACTGAAGCGACAGCGGACGCGACTCCTGACGCGACAGCAAACCCTTAATCAAGTCGCAACAAGGTAGAGAAAGGACTGGGGAAACGCATGGATAGCACCCCAACAGCAGTTCGACCCGGCACCGCCGTTACAGGCACGGTCACTCATGTGACACTTTATGGTGCAATTATCGACATGGGTGAGGGCCAAAGTGGTCTGCTTCATCTCTCACAACTGGGCCACACCGATTTTCGCAATGTTGAAGATGTGATCAGCGCGGGGCAAACCTATGAGGCCTATGTCCTCAAGGTCGATCCCAAGACTGGTCTTGTCGCACTCACAACTGTCAAGCCGCCGGAACTGCCCTGGGATGCCGTCAAGATTGGCGAAACCTACAAGGGTAAGGTTGTACGTCTGGAGAAGTTCGGCGCGTTCGTCGATATTGGCGCAGAACGTCCTGGGATGGTTCACATCTCGGAAATGACCAACAGCTACGTGAAATCACCCGAAGATGTGGTGAAAGTCGGCGATGATGTCGATGTGCGCGTGATGAAGGTCAATCGCAAGAAACGCCAGATCGACCTGAGCATGAAACCGGGTAAGACCGAAGTGCAGGAAGCCTATCAGCAGCAGCAGGTGGTCCAGGAATCCAGTGAACCGGTCCCCACTGCAATGGAAATGGCGCTGCGCCGTGCCCGTGCCATGAGCGAGAGCAGCAAGGGACAGGTAAGTGAATACTCCAATAAGCCTACCCGTAAGCCGCGCCGTGAACGTGAAGAACGTGATGTTGAGCAGGACGATATGATTCGTCGTACACTCCGCTCAAACATGAAATAACGCGTCTACATCGCTGCAAGAGATTGAGATCAAAAAGCGGGGCTCACAGCTCCGCTTTTGCGTTTTATAAAAAATTCGTCGATCTATCCTTACGTCTCTAAAATAAGTTGAACTTCAAAGTATGGCTGTGTAGGGGCGATCCAGCGGATCGCCCGTTATATGACGTGCTGCCTGGGCAACCCACCGAGTCCTCCCTACAATATGCATGCCCAAATTGCCGTAAATGTCCGAATATTAATGATGTCAGATAGTGTGCTCACTGAGCATGTTGTGTCTCTATTCGTCGTCGTTCTTCAGATTTTCCTCGCTGTTCATATCACGCCACAAGCGCACGCATAACATAAAGAACAGAATGGTCATGTTTGCCTCGTGCGTCAGGCACCACGGGCACAGCGCGCCGAGGACGACGAACTGCAAATAGACCAGATACATGCTGAACATCCAGGCGAAGAGGCCAATGCCAAACATTAATGGCTTGCCGTACTCTTGAAGGAAGGGGATACGGCGCTCGAAAAACAGAATCAGCGTCAGCGTGAGATACATGAAAAGGCCCAGATAGGCAATCGGGATGCCCATAAAGACAGAATAGGCACTGTTTAAAACGGCACTACAGTTAAACACACTGCCAACCACACACACGGCTGGAACAGAGGACGCCTTCAAATAGCTGAGATAGCTGGTCACGAGAAGGCCCACCGTCAGCGAGATCCAGATAACGCCTGTGAGCGTAATACGACTGGTCAGTCCTCTAGGAGTTTCGTTGGTTGGGCTGGAGAGAGAGTTTGTGCTCATTGAGCTGTATCCTGTGGAATCGATTTTAACCATTTTACGGGAAGTCGTGTGCCTACTTCAACGGTGCGTACATCTTCCGGGATAATCATCAGGGCATCCGCCATGACAAGTGACATAAGAGCGCCTGAGCTTTGCGTGCCTGTCTCAGACGCAATCCATTCATCGCCCTCGCGCCGCAGCGTCACGCGGATGAAACTGCGGCGACCATCTGAGCGCATGGCTTCGCCCACAAGGGCTGTGCCTGAGAGCATCGTTTCGCCGCGATGCCCCATGCGCAGCAGCACAGGCCGCACCATCACATCAAAGGTCACATAGGCCGAAACGGGATTACCTGGCAATCCAAAGAAGGGAACACCGCCAAGCATGCCATACGCCAACGGCTTACCGGGACGCAAATTAATGAGCCAGAAGTTGATTTCACCCAGTTCTTCCAGCACCTGCCGTGTCAAATCCGCCGCACCCACCGAGACCCCGGCGGAACTAATAATCACATCGGGATTTTGCACGATGGCCTGCTGAAACAGAGAGCGCAAATCATCCAGCGTGTCGCGGGCATTGGGCAGGCGAATTGCATCAGCGCCTGCTTCTCGCGCGAGAGCCTCAAGCATCAGGCCATTGGAGTCATAAATCTGGCCGGGGGCAAGCGTATCCCCTGGTTCGGCGACTTCATTGCCGCTGCCCAGAATTACCACACGCGGACGACGAAAGACAGAGATACGTGTTTCTCCCAGGCCCGCCAGCATCCCAATCTCGGCAGCATGCAGAAGCGTCCCCGCAGGCAGCACAGTATCGCCTGCCCGAATGCTCTCCCCGATGGGGCGCACATAATCGCCTGTTTTCACCGCGCGATAAATCTCGATCTGATCAGGATGTGATTCGCGCCATACAGCATTTGTATCTTCAACGGGAATGATCGCGTCTGCGCCTTCGGGCAGGGGTGCGCCCGTCATGATGCGGGCGGCTTCGCCTGCTTGTAGGGCGATTTGCGAGAATGATCCGGCGGGAATATCCTGGGTGACGCGCAGGCTGATAGGAGAGTCGCGCGTGGCAAGGTCACTCTCGTCTGCACGAATGGCATAGCCATCCATGCTCGAATTGGCAAAGGGAGGGAGGTTCAGCCCTGCCACAATCGCTTCTGCCAGAACACGATCACGCGCCTGGGACAGGGGGCATGATTCGGCGGCACAGGGCATAACCGATGCAAGGATACGTTCGAGCGCTTGATCGACATTCATCATATCAGCCATAAAGAGCCTAGTTGTGTGAAATCAGTCCAATATGAGTATAGTACGGGTCGCTTGCAGGGTTCTTACATTTTCGTATGTCCCTCAAACGTGAATTGGGGGTAGAATAACATATTATCCGTCCGCACCATTCGCCAGGTTGATGTATGGTCTCCTCAACGACGGTCACATACCCGCGTGATCTTCAGGCACTCCTGGATGTTTTGCCGCATCTCAACCCCAGCGACAAAACCTTAATCGAACGCGCTTACTATCGGGCGGAACAATCGCATTCGGGACAAACACGGAAATCGGGTGAACCCTACTTCACACACTGCGTTGCAGTCGCGGGCATTCTAGCCGATCTTCGCATGGACGCAGAAACAATTGCGGCGGGACTTTTGCATGATGTGGTTGAAGATACACCCATCAAGCTGGAAGACATTCGCAATGAGTTTGGCGCGGTGGTGGCTCAGCTTGTAAATGGTGTGACGAAACTCGCGCACCTGCCTATGAAAGCTGTCGGACAGAAATCGGACAGTAATCGGCTCGGTGGCACAATCAACAAAGAAGTGGAATATATCCGCAAAATGTTCATGATGATGAACGACGATATTCGCGTCGTCCTCGTCAAATTGGCGGATCGCTTGCATAACATGCGCACGCTGGGCTTTATGAAGCCTGAGAAGCAAAAAGAAATCGCGCATGAGACGCTTGAAATCTTCTCGCCGCTGGCCAACCGCCTCGGCATCTGGCAGATCAAGTGGGAATTGGAAGACCTCAGCTTCCGGTATATGGACCCTGAAGCCTACCGTATGATCGCCACCAAGCTGGATGAAAAGCGAGCGGATCGCGAGCGCTATATCCAGTCAATCGGAGATCGTCTGCGCACCGAGCTTGAAGCGCACGGCATTCACAATACGGTCATTTCTGGTCGCCCCAAGCACATCTACAGCATCTATAAGAAGATGAAGCGCAAAGATGTCGCGCTGGATGGTGTGTATGATGTGCGGGCTGTGCGTGTGATCGTGGAAGATGTGATCCAGTGCTATCCTGTGCTCGGCATTGTGCATCAGTTGTGGCGTCCAATTCAGGGTGAGTTCGATGATTATATCGCCGCCCCTAAAGATAACTTCTATCGCAGCCTACACACGGCTGTGCGCGATGAAAATGGCAAGACGCTTGAGGTGCAAATCCGCACCCGCGAGATGCACGAGGATGCCGAATACGGGATCGCGGCGCATTGGCGCTATAAAGAAGGCAATAAAGGCACAGATGATGCCTTCAACCGCCGCATTGAGTATCTCAGGCGCTTGATGGATGATGTGCGAGACGACGAGCAGCAGGAGTCGTCGCAGGCCTTTGTGGATCGCATGCGGGATGAGGTCTTTGAAGAACGTGTCTACGTTTCGACTCCCAAAGGCGATCTGATCGATTTGCCAGTTGGCGCAACAGCCATCGATTTTGCCTATCACATTCACACCGAGATTGGCAATCGATGTCGTGGGGCAAAGGTCAACGGCAAACTGGTCTCGCTGACACATCAAATCAAAATGGGTGATCAGATCGAAATTGTCACCGCTGCGCGTGGCGGGCCAAGCATGGATTGGCTCAATGAGGCGCTTGGGTTCGTCAAAACGAGCCGCGCCCGCGCCAAAATTCGCCACTGGTTCAAGAGGCAGAATCGCGATAAGCACATTATCTGGGGACGGGAGACACTGGAACGCGAGCTTAAGCGTTTGGGTGTGCTTGAGCGCGTCACGTTTGAGGCCGTTAGCAAGTTGTTTGAGCACGAAAAGCTTGAAGACTTCCTCGCTGATATTGGCGTGGGGGATATTAGCGGGGCGCAGATCACCAATCGTATCCTCGAAGATGAACGCCGCCGTGAAGAAGCCAGCCGCCTCGCCAATCTTACTCTCAAGCCCAACCCCTCCACGCGCACCACGGATACAATACCTGCTGTGGGTGGCGTCACCGTCATGGGTCTTGATGGATTGATGTATAGCCTCGCCAAATGCTGCACGCCTATGCCAGGCGATGACATTATCGGCTATATCACGCGCGGACGTGGCGTGAGTGTGCATCGCTCCGATTGCTCCAACATGCGTGGGAATAATGATCTTGAGCGGCGTATCGAGGTGACATGGGGCAGCACAGCGCCTGTCCAGCGTTACGTTGTGCCGCTGGAAATCACAGCCCATGATCGCGAAGGGCTGCTGCGTGATGTGACGACTCTCATCGCGGATGAGAAAATCAACATCACCTCGGTTGATGTTATCACACGCCAACAAATCGCCACCTTGCGTCTCAAGCTTGAGATTCGGGGGCCTGAGCAGTTGGCCCGCATTCTCAATCGTGTTAGCGGGATTACAAGCGTTGTGGATGTCCAGCGACCACGACAGTAAACACGATCAACACAAACTCAGATAACACCATAGGGCACGAGAGATCGTGCCCTTTTGATTCTGTTTCGCACACTCCAATTTAAAAACATTTACACACATAAATGTGTAACAACACTCCCCACAGACAGAATAGACCTTTGCCGCGTGATACGGTCAATAGAGAAATGTAAGACGTTTTTCAAATTGATCGATGGTCATACGGGGTAAAGGATGTGTCTGATGCAAAACCTATTTCTTGATCTTCCATTGTCTGTACGTGTGGTGTCGTATTTTGGGCCTCGTGAAAATGTTATGTCTCGTGTGGCTGATGTGATGCAGACCGGGCAGGTGCTGTATCTGGCGTGCCATACTCGCTTGACTGACCGATATGCGCTGAATGAGGAATTAGGTGTTGCAGCGCTGGCAGACCTGGATGAGGTCGCGTATCTGATCCTCGATGACTGCGACAGACTGGATTCCAAAACCTTGACATGCCTTGTTCGCACCCTGGTGCAAGAGACACAGTCTGTCAAGTTGATCCTCTTTGGACGCCGCCCGCTGATTGATCTTTATGAAGATCTGATCATTGCACCGCTGTATCAGTGTTATGTGGGGTCTGCATTGATCGAGTCGCCCTATAGGCGTGAAGACGCACATGTGGTGCTGTATGTGGAAGCATTTGGGCGGGGACGTGCCTTTGCCAACGGACATTTGATTAAAAACTGGAATGGCCCACAGCAAATTGAGACCTTCTTCGTGATGCTTGATCTTATGCCTGCTGCTCCGGATACGCTGCTGCTGGCCCTGTTTGAGAGTACCAGCGATGAAGCCTACAGTCGATTTCATGTGAGCAAGACATACATCAATCGGGCGCTGGCCGAGGATTTTACCACGCTGGGATGGGGCGCACAGGCTCGCCAGCAGGCCTATTACCTCTCAAACAAAATTACGTTGCACAGTGATGTCTACACGTTTGGCATGCTCATCAAGCAGATGTTTGACCAGACGGCCACACAGGACACGATTCTTGCGGCAGCTCTGGAACTGATGCAGTTTCCCTTTCAGGAATACGTGGCGCAAATTGTGAGCAATGCACACATTAAAGGGCGGCGCTTACAGGTGCGCTACTATCTCAGTCAGGCATTGGTGCAGGTGGGCTATCATATCTGGCGTCAGGGCGATGAAATACAAGCCGAGGCATTGTTGTCCCGTGCCACAATCATTGATCGGGCTAACCGGGAGGCTGTTGATGCGCTCATGGCGCTGCATCAGCAGCAGGGGGATGCTCAGAGCGCTGCTGCTGTATATCGACGCTGGCACGATGCCCAACAGGACACGGGTGTATAAACACTATGTAACCAATGGTGCATGTCTCGCTTTTGCGATCATTTTCGCCCGCAAAATCAAATTCCGAGGCTCAGTTTTTAATGGCGAAGAGTTTTTAAAGGGCCAAA
>Ga0105046_10009530_pt1 | contig 15186 bp, 10 predicted proteins | sample MAT03_FD_78385 | JGI IMG/M metagenome (GOLD analysis project Ga0105046, IMG submission 78385) | Freshwater microbial communities from Lake Fryxell liftoff mats and glacier meltwater in Antarctica - MAT-03 (megahit assembly) | ecosystem: Environmental > Aquatic > Freshwater > Ice > Liftoff...
GAAGCTGCTGATAGATGGCATCGACGGGCTTCTCAATGAGTCCGAAACCATTGACGGCGGCGCGGAAAATTGAGTCGAGATCGTTCTCGTCGGTCTTCTGATCACCGTGTTCCGGCTGACGATAAAAACTGGATGCAAACGGATGCACGAGGCGCGTTTCGAAGCCAGCTTCCCGGAACGCCCGCATGGGCGGTTTGTGGTAGGTGCCCGTCATTTCCACGGCGACGATAACATCTTTGAGATCATGTTTTTCCACAGCCTGTTTCAACATCAGGATTGCCAGTTGAAACGCACTGCGATTGTGTTCGACATTCGGCGGGTGGCAGAGCACATTGCCATAAAAATCGACGAGTATCCATGTGGAGCGTGCTTTTGCACAATCGATGGCCACGACGCCAAACTTCTCCGGCCCCACAGCCTGAACTCGCGCCTGAATGCCGCCCTGCGGTCTGCCGAGGACGGCTTTCTTAAACTTCTGTGATCGACTTCGCCTTCGGTTCGTACCGGTTGTACCGGTTTTACGCTTTGTAACCATTTTTGCGGTCTCCCTGAGTGAAAGTGTTGAAACAACATTTCACACTACCGCAGCTTTACCGGTCTTCCGGTTTTTAAGTCAGGTGGACCACGTACCAGGATCGGCGAGTGGGTATCGGGACCTGCTGCTTCAGCGTATTCAGCGATTACACGAGATCGCATCCGCTATTGCCATCTTGCCCGTTTTGTAGTCTACGGATCATTCGTCACCAGAAAACCGAATCCGAATGACGTCGATGTGTTCATGGTATACTGGCAAACAAAGCGTGACGGTGGGCAACGTGGAATTGTCGAAGTTTTGGAGAGCGACAATGATCGGTAATGATACTGAACTTGAGGTTACCCTCGCCAGAATTCGCCGCATGCAGGATTAACTGGCATTGCTTCGCAAGACGGAGACAAACAGTGTATACTACCGCCTGTCTGCGAGTGGATTCATTGCTGAAGTCGATCGAATGCAGCTTGATGTTCGTGAGTACCTTAGCACTCCCGCCGATCTGGCAAGCGTGGGCTGAACCGAATTCGCAACGAACGAAACTCTGAACCCGAGTTGGAGATGATGTCCGGATGGAATCATTCGCCACACGCCTCAACCGCAAGTCAACCATACGTCCGCGCGGACCGCAACAACTGCGATCAGAAGACGATGTGCCAATCAAAAACGCCTGCCCCCTTTGATTCTCTGCGCCCTATGATTTTTCGACTCTTTATCATCGTCGTCCTTTGTCTCCTGACACCGAAGCTGTCTCCGTGCATCGCTGGTGACGAATCCACATGGAAGATTACAGTTGGAGAGCCAAAGTCGATTGTCCTGACATGTCGGATCGTCGCTGAGATTCCAAACAGTGCTGTGCTGCTGGAAGAACGAAATGGCAGGCTGCATCAGATTCCGACGCGGCGGTTACAGTCGCGCGAGGATACGCAGGAGCCATTTGTGCCGTTTACGTCGGCCGAACTTGCCACGGATCTCTTACAGCAGGTTCCCGGTGGCTTTGAGATCACAGAGACCGAACACTACGTTATCTGTTCCAACTCCGCATCGGAATATGTTGAATTCTGCGGCAGGTTGCTGGAAGCTGTGTTCGATCAATACTTCGGTTTTATGGCCGAACAGAAGATCGAGGTCACTGAGCCGGCACTCAGGTTGCCGATCGTCATCTTTGCGAGCAGTTCAGAATTTCAGACGTTTTCGGCCAGGCAACATCCTGAAATCTCGTTTGCGGACACGCCAGGCTACTATTCCGTGACGGACAATCAGACATTGCTCCTGGATCTGACCGGTGATCGATCGATCCGGTCGGCGTCAACGATTCGTAGACGCTTGGCGGACAAACCGCTGCAGGTCGCAACGGTCGTGCATGAAGCGGTGCATCAACTGGCATTCAATTCCGGACTCCAGGTGCGGATGGCGGACAATCCGCTTTGGCTTTCCGAAGGACTGGCGATGTATTTTGAAACGACTTCGTCGCGATCATCGTTGCTGTGGAATCGTCCCGGTCTGGTGAATCCTCGCCATCAACCCGGATTCATGAAACTTCTTGAGGCCAAACAGGTTTCCGGAGCCATGAACACTCTGATTGAATCGGACTCCGCGTTTCTAAAAGCCGCCGAGATGCCCGCCGCGTATGCCAAAGCCTGGGCCTTAACTCACTACCTGGTGCGCGAAAAAAAGGCCGGGATGCAGAAATTTCTGCATAACATTATGCAGCGAAAGCCGATGGTTGGTCTGACCGCCGAAGAACGAACTCAGGAATTCGTAGCGGCTTTCGGAAAATTGCCAGACGAAATGGAGCAGGAACTCGTTTCCTATACCAGACGACAGCGAGTTTCCAGATAAGTGAGGTTCCTCATGTCCTGGCTCACCGAAAACCCTTGGCCCTTGTTGCTGCTTCTCGCCGGAACAGCAGTCATCGCATTGATTTCAGGAGCACCGAAAGGACGCTCTGTTTCTGTCGTTTGCCTGCTGGCTGTGGTGGGGTTGTATCTGATCGAGGCGGCGATCGTGACGCCCGGTGAAGAAGTCGAAGGTCAGTTGCAGATCATGCTGGATGCGTTCCGGGATCGCAATCAGAATGCCATCGATGGCTGCATTGCTGACGAGTCGCCGAAGCTGCGCGAAATGGCAGCGGAGGGTCTGAATCTGGTCGCACTGACAAAAGATTTTCATCTCAAAGATCTGGAAGTCACAGTCCGCGCCGATGGCCAGACGGCAGACGCTCGTCTGCGTGCGAACGGAACGCTCAAAGCGAACCACGGCGACATGATCAGTCACGTGTTCACACGCTGGCAAACGGTCTGGAAACACATCGGCTCAGAATGGAAACTTGTCGAAGTCAGACGACTCGATCCCGTCAATGGCCAGGAAATGGGCATTCTTGATGCCCGATAGGCACCCATGCACAAGTTTCATCATTTAACCGCGTGGGCAACGCCCCGCGCTTTCGCGAGGTAAAGGTTGGTGCTTAAGCGGGGCAGATCATTGATTCAAACGGTCCCCTGATCAACGGTTGACAGGACGATTGCGGACAGGACGATGAACCGCAAATTGTGTTTCTAATCGTCCTGACCATAATCGTCAATCGTCCTGTCAACATAAGCAGCGATGTTCAATTGCCGAGAATGACAAAGAGGCTGCGCGTTGTCGTTCATCGCAGTTATCAAACCTCTGTTCCACTGGCGTAAAGCCGGTGGGGACAGACCTGTCGCGTTCGTGCCGCTCCTGTTTAGTTGCCAAACCTGCGGTCCACTGGCACAGAGCCAGTGGGGCCGAAAAGACGGTTAATCGACAAATGAAGTGCGCGACTTAGAAATGGCGGACTCTGGGGGGGAGTTGAGCCTGCTTGTGGCCTTAAACCACTGTGATTCGGCCCAACGGGCCTCGGCAAGACAGCCTGGGCAACGCCCCAGGTTTCCACGGCAGCAACACGTTTTGCCCTGAAAGGGCAACACCGACCAGCATTGTGGAACCCTTTCAGGGTTCGTGTTCGGACGGAATAAACCTGGGGCGGCGTTCATCCGCATCCGCGGATTCTCTTGCCCCAGGCTAATATGCGCGAGCCTTTCAGGCTCAGTCGCAGCACTCACATCGTCGATCAACGCCAACACATTGAATGCACAAATGGCACCGCGCACTTCATTTGTTAATGAACCGTAATTCGCCTACGCCTACGGCTCGCTGTTAAACGAATTATGCTCGATAACTTGTGCAACGGTGCTTCGTCGCGCGTTACTGTGGTGCTGTCAGGAATTTGTCCACTTCGTTGCTTACAATGACCCCGTAATTCACAGCCCCCAGCCAGCCGGACATGATGATTCCTACGCTGCCAGCGTGAAACAGGCCAGCCACTTGTTGAGGCAGGTCGCGGCTGACTTGCAGGCCTTCAAATTTTGTCCCGAATGATGAACCGGCCAGATGCCGTGTGTAGTGTTCAAACGTACGAGGCGTCGCGGCTTCTGCGTGATCCAGTTTTTGACGCACGTCCGGAACATACGTTTCCAGGCAGTCGAGCGTGGACTCCACCAGTTCCTTTTTTGAGGTTTCGTATTCGGCTTCCGGAAGTTCTGCCCAGTCGCGGTAATTGGCATTCGTCGATGACACAATGAGCCACCTGTTGCTGCCCGGTCGTGTGGACGGATAGTAAAAGCTGAATGTACGGCTACTCACGTGGCGGCTGAGCATTGCATCAATGTCAAAGCCCGTATGCTCGGAATGGAACAGCAGATCACCGCAGCTTTCGTCAAAACTCTCGCCCGGCTTGAGTGCCATGTAGACCTGACACGAACTGTTATTCAGGCGCACCGCTCTGGCATCGTCGATGAACCTTGCATCAAAGTGCTGCTCCCCGACCAGATTGAAAATCGTAGATCGGATGTTGGCATTCGAAACGACGGCTGTGCATCCGATGCGTCTTCCATTCACGATCACGCCCATGACTTTGCGGTCCGGCGACACTTCGATCTTTTCGACCAGACATCGAATGCGAATATCCACTCCGTTGCGAATGAGTTCTTCCCGCATGCGGTGAACGAGCGCGTCGGTGCCGCCTTCAAACGTGTAGACACCTTTTTGCATAAAGTTTGAGAACACGATTCCGTATGTGATCGCCGGATCGTCGAGGGTCGAACCGTTTGCGTACGTGATTGGTTCCATCAATAATCGCACGACATCATCGCGCCCCGGAAAAAACTGTTCGAACAGTTGACGCGTCGTCTTCGTCTGTTCGTCGAAAAAATTCATACTGCGGGCCGTGTCGAAAAACTGCTGCACGGTTTCCCGGGAAATTCCGAAACGTTCAAGGAGGATCCTGGTGAAGTCTTCACGTGTGAAAGTCGTGCGCAGCGAGAACTGAGGGTTCTCAAAACGAATCCCCTTGAGCGGCACGATGGATTCAGCAATTTCGGGAGTCCAGTATTTGCGACAGCTCTTGATCATGCCATATGGAAAACCGTGCAGTGAGATATCAAAAATGTGTCCTCCTGCACGTTTGAACCATGTCGCCATGCCACCAAGTTGATAGTGGTGCTCCAGCAGCAGTACGCTCAATCCCTGCCGCGCGAGGATATTGGCAGACGTAAGACCGGCAAGTCCACTGCCGATGACGACGACATCGTAGGATTCTTTGGCACCACTTAGAAAATCGCGGGGCATTCGAAACTCTTGTAAGGATCTTCTGTTGAATGTGGCAGTTTGGAATGTTCAGACGTCGATACTGCATACGGCTTTGTTTAAGTTGAAACATTCTCGCTGAAAACCGCCTGCGGTATAACAAAAACGGGGCCACATGTTCAAACGGCGTGGCTGCAGTGACCGGGAAACCGCAGCAGCTACGGAAACCGGGAATGCCGCAGTTTTCGCCGATTTCTGCTCGATTTCAGGAATCCGTATTCCGCGCAGGTCGCCGACATTCGGCAACCTGCCTTTACCCGTCTTGTCTCGTTCAGATAGAATCGCCCTTCGTCGGGAACTTTGATCGCCTCAGGCTTCGGCTGAAAGGCGGCAAACCCGGCTGATATCTGACATTGATACCGGCACCGCAGTTTTCAGACTCCTGAGTGGAAATTCCGGATAATCCGACATCTATGAAACTCCCATCTAACTTTCGGTGACTACATGTTGACAGCTGTTCGCGCAATTTCTCTGGTGCTGATGACGCTTGCGCTCACGCAAACGATTTCGGCGCAGACTCCTCAGGATGCTCGCATTACCGTAGCGCACCCGGGCTTCAATCTGTTGAAGTCGGATCTGAAAATAACCATTGACCTCACGACACCCGGGGAACGGAAACAGTGGGAGAATATTCAGGGTTACATCGACACCTTTATTATCGGAATCGATGAGACTCGGGAAGTTCAGGTCCAGGTGATGATGGGGATCAATCCGGAAGGCTATCTGATCTGCGTGCCTCTCCTTGGTGTGAGTGATCCATCAAAGGAGTTTAAGGAAAATCTGGATTCACTTGGTTATCGCCTCGTGCGGAGCCCGATCGACCGCAAAATGTACACAATAGAAAGCGATGCCAACGAATACGGCTGGATGAAGATCGATGTTGAACTGAAATACGCCTTTTTCATGATCACCACAGACAAGGCCCTGTTGCCTCAACTGAAGGATATCGTGCTCAAAGCCGCACTGACTCCCACGACGCTTAACGAAAACATGATCGCGGAAATAAAGAATACCGACGTCTCAGCCGCTGCGATCACGCACCGTGTCAATGCGTTCAAGCCGATTCGGGACGTAAACATGGCACTGATTAAGCAGCGACCTGATGAAAAGGCGACCACGTTTCAGTTGCGACAGTCGAGCGCCCGGCATTTGTACGACGAAGCAGAAGACATCATATCGCAGACGGATCAGTTACTGATGACACTGACGCTGGATCGCACCAATGCCGCCGCTCCCAAAGTCAACCTGCGAACAACTGCGACCGCCCTTCCCGGCACACCGATGGAAGCCACGATTGCCCAGTATGGCACACAATCGGATGCCTTTGCCGGCCTGAAGCGACTGACGGGTTCTGCATTGTCGCTGCGTGCCAGTCATCCGCTGAATGAAGATCGTAAGGTTCATCTGACGGAAACACTCACTTTAACCAAAGCGGATATTGAAGCCCGCCTGACGGCGAACAAGACCCGTACCGATGCCGAGAAAGCCGCGTTCAATAAGTTTGTGGCGGGCGTGATCAGCGTGTTGGAATCCAGTGTGACTTCCGGGCACCTGAACGGCTTCGTCGAATCTGTGCCGGATGAGAAGGACCGCTTCACCACCGTTGGAGCGTTTGTCTCGCCGACTGCGGCGGATCTGAATCAGATCCTGCCGCTGCTGACCGATGCGGGAAAAGGAAATGCCGTGCAGATGAATCTGGAAAAAATCGGCGATGTCGATATCCACAAGATTCAGATTGCCGAAGGTTTCATTTCAATCTTCGACAGAGTCTTCGGGGACCATAATGACATGTTTATCGGAGTGGGCCCACAAAGAGTCTGGATGGCGTCCGGTCAGGATGGACTGGCAACTCTGAAATCCACGATCACCGCTGTTGGCGAGCCAGCTGCAAATCCGGTGGTGTTTCGTGTCGATGGAAACATGCTGCCGTGGGCAAAACGCATCGATGCGGTAGCAAAGGAAGAGAAACCGGGGGTGTTGACAGCGGACGAAGAAAAGCTCCGCCGCGAACAGGCTCGCATCCGCGAACGTGCACTCGCGGCACTGGTCACGGAAGACGATTTTTCATTTGTGATTTCGACTCAAGGCGGCACATGGGTCGGTGAATTCACCAGCAACACCGGGCTGCTCCGTTTTGTAGGCAAGATGATGTCCGCGTTCTCAAAGGAAAACTTTGAGTAGAGAGATCGTCATGGCTGATTCAGAAGTCCTGCCTGACGAAGACGATGAACCTGACGAATCGCAGTTTCCTGAACAGGATTTTGCGGTCGAAGATATTGAGTTAGCCTATCGTCAGGCATTGGACGCACTCGATGCGGCAGAGCGACAAGTCGGGTCGGTGATGGTCGATTTTGCTGAACCTGCGGTCGGAGGCGGTTTCGAGGAAGAAACTGTTTCGGATGGATTTTCAATCGGTGCGCAACTGGCGGAGGATTTGAAGTCCACCGCCGCTGCGGCCGAAGCGTCCGAAAACGCGGTGCTTGTCGATGGCCTGCGCCGGGTATCACCGCGTGAAGTCATCGAAGCAGCCGTGTTTGTAGGCGGTAATGTCGCACTCACCGCCCGAAAGCTGGCCTCGTTGATAGGGCAGGATGTCGATTCCCGCGTTGCCGTTTCGCTCGTCGATTCACTCAATCAGTCGTATCAACGCGAAAACCGTCCATACGAAATTCGACTGCACGAAGGCGGTTATCAGTTGCAGATGCGTGAGGAATTCCAGGACGTCAGCACACGCTCATTTGGCACAGGACCACGCGATGTCAAACTGTCGCCTGAGACACTGGAGGTGCTGGCGTATGTCGCATGGAATCAGCCCGTCGAAAAGGAACAGGTGGAAGCCATCGGTCGACAATCCTCAACGGCGCTGCTGCGCCAATTGCTGCGGCTGCAACTGGTTGAATTGCAACGAAACGGAACGAAGCGCACTGACGTTTCGTACGTCACCACTGCCAGATTCCTGAAACTGTTTGGACTCAAATCGCTCACCGAACTTCCGACTGCGGATATTTTTTCGTTTAAGTAACAGGACTTTGAGTTCCTTGCATCCCCAACCAGAAGACCCTCGCCGCAGGTTTGCGGTGGATACGGTGCGCAGACTGCGACAGGAAGGCTTTGAGTCGCTGTGGGCCGGCGGTTGCGTTCGCGATCAGGTTCTCGGAAAATCGCCGAAGGATTACGATGTCGCCAGCACGGCGACGCCGGATGACGTGATTCGAATCTTTGGACGACGACGCACTGTTGCTGTCGGAGCCAGCTTCGGTGTTGTCATGGTGCTTGGTCCGGACAAATCTGCCGGACAAATCGAAGTCGCTACATTCCGCAGCGACGGTGAGTATCTCGATGGCCGACGTCCCAGCAGTGTCGTTTTCTGTCGTCCGGAAGAAGACGCCAGACGCCGTGACTTCACGATTAATGGGATGTTTTTTGATCCAATCGAAGAGAAATTGATCGACTACGTTGGCGGTCGTGACGACCTGGCATTGGGCATTGTGCGGGCCATCGGCGATCCTGTCGCACGCTTTACCGAAGATAAACTGCGAATGCTGCGGGCAGTGCGTTTTACGGCGACCTTTGGATTCACTCTGGATGAAGCCACTGCCGATGCGGTCTGTCAGCTCCGGCAGCAGCTCAATCAGGTCAGCACCGAACGAATTGCGCAGGAACTAAAACGGATGCTGTCACATGCGTCGCGTGAGCATTCGTTCCGACTGCTGCAGCAGACCGGCCTGCTGCCGGAAGTGCTGCCGGAACTTCGCCATGTCAACAGTCATTCAACGGATGAGGCAGAGCTGACTTTTATCCGCCTGTCATTGTTGCATCTGAAGTCGGAACAGTTTGAACCGGCACTGGCCTTGATCCTGGAGTCGTTGCGTCATCCGGGTGCAGGAAGAAAATCCACAGCTCCCATTGAATCCGTCTGCCGGCGGCTGAAATTGTCGAACGAAGAGACCACATGCGTCTGCTGGCTGGTAGAGTCCCTTCCGGTTCTCGACGCCATCCGCAAAAGGCCTTTGCATGTTCGAAAACCGTTGCTCGCTCATCCGAATTCTGAACTGTTGTTGCAAACGTCTGCCGCACTCGCAGCCGCCGGGAATCGTCCGGCAACCGATGTTGAGTTCTGTCGCCATTATCTATCGACTCTGCAGGGCGATGAATTAAGCCCAACGCCGCTGGTCGATGGTCAGGATCTGATGGCGTTGAATGTGCCCCAGGGTCCGGCATTCCGGATTCTTCTTACCACAATTCGGAACGAACAGCTTGACGAAATTCTCGCCAACCGCACCGACGCCCTTGATCGACTGCGTGAGCTTGTGAATGCCTCCACTGTGGGGTAGGCTTCCAGCCTGGCAGCCTTGTGGCAGAAACTCGCCGTCAGTCGATTATCGGGCGATCGGGCTTTAAAAAAGGGGTCAGGAACCAATAGCCACATGGCCCGGAGGGTGCTCCGCACGATTGGTTCCTGACCCCTTTTTTAGCGTCAACATTTCATTCTCAACCGCCTGTTTCATATTCTCCAGGAAAGAATTCAGCTTATGGCCCAGCAGCACATTATGACCATTGAGCACATGACTCGTCTGTACGACGAAAAGGAAGTGCTTTCGGACATCTGGCTGGCATTTTATCCCGGAGCGAAAATCGGTGTGCTCGGAGGCAACGGTTCGGGCAAGAGCACACTCATGCGCATCATGGCGGGTGAAGACAAAGATTACATGGGCACGGTGCGTCCCGCCAAAGGGATTCGCATCGGCTATTTCTCACAGGAACCGCGGCTTGATCCTGAAAAGACCGTCGGTGAGTGTATTGAGGACGCGGTGGCCGATTCGCGGGCGACCCTGGAACGCTTCAACGAACTCAACATGAAACTGTGTGAGGATTTATCGCCGGAGGAGATGGACAAGGTCCTGAATGAACTTGCCAAAGTGCAGGACAAAATCGATCACAACAATCTCTGGGAACTCGATCGCACCCTGGAAATCGCTGCCGATGCGATGCAGCTTCCGTCAGCGGACGCGAAGGTCGTGGTCCTGTCCGGGGGTGAGAAACGCCGCGTTGCACTCTGCCAGTTGCTCCTGATGAATCCGGATTTGCTGCTTCTGGACGAACCAACAAATCATCTCGATGCATCTTCGGTTCAGTGGCTGGAAATGTTCCTGAAGAAATTCGAAGGCACTGTCGTCGCGGTCACTCACGATCGTTACTTTCTGGACAATGTCGCTGGTTGGATTCTGGAATGTGATCGCGGCAGATGTATTCCTTACGAAGGCAACTACACGTCGTGGCTGGAACAGAAGCGGAAACGGCTCGAACTTGAAGAACGCGGCGAAACCCGCCGCCAGAGAGATCTGAAACGAGAACTCGAATGGGTTCGAATGTCACCCAAAGCCCGCGCCAGCAAGAATAAGGCGCGTCTGGAACGTTATAACGAAATGGCCGCACAGCAATTCGACGAACGTGACGAAGCTGCGCAGATTCAGATCCCGACGTCACGCAAGTTGGGGCAACTGGTTGTGCAGGCCGACAAGCTGAAGAAGAGTTTCGGAGACCGCGTTCTGTTTGACAATTTGAGTTTCGATCTGCCGCCAGGTGGAATCGTCGGTGTGATTGGTCCGAACGGCGCGGGCAAAACGACACTCTTCCGGATGATCATGGGACTTGAAAAACCAGACTCAGGGACATTGAAAATCGGCGAGACCGTGCAGGCATCGTACGTGGACCAGTCTCGCGATTCACTGGATGACACCAAGACCGTTTATCAGGAGATTTCCGGCGGGCACGAGGTTCTGGAAGTCGGCACATCAAAGATCCACGCGAGATCGTACTGTGGTCGTTTCAATTTCAAGGGATCAGATCAACAAAAGTTCGTGGGCCAACTTTCCGGAGGCGAAAGAAACCGCGTTCATCTGGCGAAACTGCTGCGGTCCGGCGGAAATCTGATGCTGCTCGACGAACCCACGAACGATCTGGACGTCGATACATTGCGAGCTCTTGAAGAAGGTTTGTCCAACTTCGGCGGCTGTGCGGTCGTCGTAAGCCATGATCGCTGGTTCCTCGATCGGATCGCGACGCACATCCTGGCCTTTGAACCGGACGGCTCCGTGGTCTGGTGCGAAGGAAACTACCAGGTCTACGAGAAGCAGCGGCATGAACGCCTCGGTTCAGATGCCGACCGCCCGCAGCACGGACGCTTTAAACCACTTAGTCGGTAGTTGTAAATCTCAAATCCGAAATCTCAAATCTCAAATCTCAAATCTCAAATCTCAAATCCAATTGGTTCACTCCTCTCCGTTGAATCGTTCATATTGCAATGCCTGTCGAGGCAACCACAGATTAAGATGAAGATTCAGAGAATGAATGGCCCCCCTGAACTATGGATTTTCTGCAGCTCACAGGTAAGACCATACTCGTCGCCGGTGTCGCGAATCGCAAGAGCGTCGCGTGGCACACGGCGAAACTGCTGCAGGAAGCCGGAGCGAATGTGTTATTGTCTGTTCGTAGTCCGGCACGAGCCGATTCGGTGATGAAGCTCTTTCCCGATTTGCCGATCTTCGTCTGTGATGTCGAACATCAGGACCAGATCGATGCACTGCGTGACGCTGTCGCTGGCACAACAGGTGTCCTGCATGGCATCGTGCATTCGATTGCGTTTGCGGATTTTTCAGCAGGATGGCTCCCGTTCCACCAGACTCCGCGCGTGGCGTTTTTGCAGGCCGCAAACATCTCGTGCTTTTCTCTGTTGGCCCTGGCGGAAGCATTCAGGCCGATGCTGGATCCGGAAACCGGCAGCGTCGTCACAATTTCAATTTCGACGACGCGGATGGCCGCTGAAAACTACGGCTACATGGCACCGATCAAAGCCGCGCTGGACTCGTCGGTGTGCTTTCTGGCAAAATCATTCTCGCAGTTTTCGAGAATTCGCTTCAATGCCGTCTGCCCCGGTCTCTTGAAAACATCCGCATCTGCAGGAATCCCGGGCTACGTCGATAGTTACCTGTTTGCTGAAAAAGCGACACTCCGAAAGCAGGCTGTGCAAACCGAGGAAGTTGCGTCTGCCGTCGCCTTCCTGCTCAGCCCTCGCTCTTCAGGCATCAACGCTCAGGGCCTTGTCATCGACGCCGGCATGGGCATTAACTACTTCGACGACAAGCTCGTCAGGCGAGCGGCAGATTAGGGACTACCACGCGAATAACCGGACGCTGGCGCGTGACGGCTGATTTTATCAGCCGCAGGGCGCTGCCCCGGTTTCCGACGGTAACCAGAAATCTGCCGCTCGCCTTAAAACTGACTGATATGATTCCACCGGTCACGGATCCACAGTTGTATCGGCAACAGGATGAAAAGCCAGGTCCAGAAGATGTTGACGAAGGCACTGAGGAGGAGAGTCATTTCGATATGCTGACTGCGGGCGACGGCATTGGTGGCGGCGGTGAGGCCAAGGATGGGCGCTGCGAGGCAGAAGAACGCCGGAGCAGAAATCAGCACAGTCAATGGCAACGCGGCCCAACGTGTGTACAGCGACAGAATAACGGCAATGTGGCTGCTGAAGCCCAACACGATCAGAAAACTGATCACCATCGTCATCGAGCATTCACGGGCGATACCCTCATAACCAGAGAACACCGTCGCGCCGAGCCAGAACATGGTCGGGATTAATGCAATCAGACATCCGCCGGCTTTTTCCAGCAGGATCCGCACCCCGGTGAGAGGAATTGCGGCAAGAGTTGATTGCGTTGATTGACGAATTTCGTAGAACAAACACCCCGATGAGTACAACAGCACTTCCAGCGCCAGGAATCCAGCGAATGTCAGAAACGCGCCCCAGGCATAGTCACCATGCAAAGTGTAAAAGCTGTTGTCGATGCTGCTTCTCTGCAGCACGAAGAATCCCGCAAACAGAAGGCCACCGCCGATCATCTTAGCGATAAAAAAGCTGCGGCCACCTGTAAAAAACAGGAATTCTTTCCACATCACGGCCATCGGCCAGCTACGGCCGACGGACCATCGCCGGATGGCAGGATTCTCTGATGGCCCCCCTGCCTCCACTGGCGCCGACCAGAAATCAAGCGTCAGAGTGCTGATCGCAAACAGTGCGGTGGCAATCGCCATGCTGATCCAGAACTGCTGGCCGAAAAATACGACCGGACGGTCTGTCTGCAGGAGCACTCGCAGTCGCTCAAAGATACTGATCGATTCGAACGCGGGCGGGATACTGTTCAATGTTTCCGAAATGACGCCGGGAACAAACCCGGCAGGAAACGCTGCGACACCGTTCACGATCAGACCCGGCAGCACCAGCATCAGCCCCAGAATCGCCCCGGCCATACCGGCTGCGCGGCCGGATGTCGCACAACGCACGCTGCAAAACAGCGCGAGATTGGCGACGAACACCATCCATGCGGCCAATGCGATATAAGACGCAATAATCTGCTGCCAAAGTACGCCTCCCAGCGTGATGGCCAGAAATGTGAACGGCAACTGGATCACCAACAGCATCAGAGAGCTGACAAGTCGCGACGTCGATTTCCCCAATGTGATCGACAATGCCGTCATCCCGGCAAGTCGCAGCAGTGCAAAAGTTCCCGCATCTTTTTCCTCTGTCAGGGCCGTGACAAAATAGCTGACGCCGGACACGGTGATCAGAAGCACGTTCAGGTAACACATGGTTTCAAAAAAGCGCAATCCTGTCCGGCTGGTTCCGAACGCATCCATAAACGCGATGGAGATCGAAAAGAACATGATGAACGAAAACACAGCACGAATAATGTGCGGATAGATGGACTTTGAATCCATCTTCAGCGACCAATTGAAGAGCATCAGCGTTCCTGAAATCACGTCCGGACTCCTCGAGTGGTCAGATCCATAAACGCCTGATTCAAATGCCGGCGCTGCTGGCTGAACGAGGAAATCGGCAGATCCAGAGTCAACAGGGATTTCAGAAAGTCGTTGGCTGAGAGTGACGATGCCAGGTGAATATTGAAGTCCCGACCCGTTGTGAATTCCGGCTCCCTGACATCATCGACGCCCGGCAGTTCGCGAATTCGAGCGATTACGTTGTCATACACCGCAGCCAGGCGCAGATTGTACGTCGGCAGTTCGTCAGGAGATTCAAGCAGCACATCCATCGGGCCACTGAATTTTACCTGGCCGCGATCGATGATCGTGACGCTGTCGCAGAGTTCCGCCAGCTCACTCAGAATGTGGGAGCTGATAAATACGGTCTTTCCCATCCGCCGCAGCTCTCGCAGGATTTCCATCAGTTCAATTCTCGCGCGAGGATCCAGACCGCTGGCTGGTTCATCCAGCAGCAGCAGATCCGGATCATGCACAAGGACGCGTGCCAGACTCACGCGTTGCTGCATCCCGCGTGACAGTCCGCTGATGAGATCGTTGCGGCGACCGTCCATGTCGGTCAGTGTCAGCACGTCATGAATGACCTGATCACGCTGCTTGAGCTGCAGACCGTACGCAGCGGCGAAGAAATCCAGATATTCGAACACGGTCATCTGACGGTACATGCTGAAGTGATCGGGCATGAATCCGATCCGTCGCCGCACACTGATCGGGTCGGCTCGTACGCTGCTGCCAAAAACCTGAATCTCTCCCCAACTGGGTTTGAGCAGAGTACAGATGGCTTTGAGCGTTGTTGTTTTGCCAGCCCCATTCGGCCCTACAAATCCATGCAGCGTCTGCGGCATCACGCAAAACGTGACCTGGCTCAACGCCTGATGCCCTTTAAAGGCATGCGACAAATTAGTAACCGATATTGCCGGGATGGTCTGTTGCGTGACATCAACCATTGTGCTTGAACCTCTTAATCCTAATCTTAATCCGAATCTTAATCCTGATCCTAATCCTAATCGTCGCCGGGAATCGATTAAGATTAAGATTAGGAGTAAGATTAAGAAGCCTGGTGAACGTGCGTCAGACTTCGCGAGTTGGTGAGTTGGAACGGATCAGTCCCACGAGCATTGACACGATTTCCAGCAATA
>Ga0105046_10009531_pt1 | contig 15185 bp, 12 predicted proteins | sample MAT03_FD_78385 | JGI IMG/M metagenome (GOLD analysis project Ga0105046, IMG submission 78385) | Freshwater microbial communities from Lake Fryxell liftoff mats and glacier meltwater in Antarctica - MAT-03 (megahit assembly) | ecosystem: Environmental > Aquatic > Freshwater > Ice > Liftoff...
GTGCCCAGCTCGGTGAGCTGGAAGAGTCTCTGTCCGAGCTCGACAAGCGCGGGGTCGGCCTCGCTGCGATAAGCGTCGATGAGGCCGCCGACTCGGTCGACCTCGCGGCCAAGCTTGGCATCGGCTTCCCATTGCTGGCGGACCCCGGGCTGAAGACAACGATCGCCTACGGCGTCGCCATGCGGGGCGAAGAGATCGCGGTGCCCGCGACGTTCATCGTCTCGAAGGACAAACGCATCGTCTTCGAGAAAGTCGGCGAGTCGGTGATGGATCGGCCCGGCGTCTCGGACCTGCTCGATCAGCTCGACGCGCTGAAGTGAGCGGGCGCCGCGCCGCTCATCTCGAGGCCGTGCTCCAGCTGACATCGGAGCGAACCGTCGATGGGGACCGACGCGTGATCCTGCTGCGATCGCGCCGGTGGATCCCTCAGGCGTCCGTGCTGGCGATTCTCGTCGCACTGGCGTGCTCGCCGGTGCGGAGCGAGCGTCGCCAAGGCAAGGTGAGATGTCGACGCCCCGCGACGGCAGCCCGGCGCCGGGCGAGCACACGATCATGCGGATGCCGCTGCCACCCAAAGACTTCAGCCCGGAGAACTGGCGACCAACTCACCAGGAGTTCGCGCCTTCGACCGCCGACGCTCGCGACGCAGACGCACACGGCCGACCGGTTCGCGTCTCGGTATGGCACGCCGCGCTGACGACCATATCTCAGGCACGTGCCTTCCGAGATCGTGAGGCCTTCGTCCTTTCGTCATTCGTGACCGCGGTACTCGCCGCCGGCGCAAGAGCCGTGGACTACGACACGCTAGGGCGCAATCCGTTCGACTCGGTCACCGGCCCGCTCGACGGCAAGACGATCGCCGTGGCCGACATCAAAGAGCCCACGCACACGCCCTCGAACGGCGACCCGTACGAAGACACCGAGTGCAGCGGCATCCGTTCGAGCTTGATCACCGCAACTGAAGACCCCGCCTGGTCGTTCGCCGCGCTGAGCTCCAACTACGGCGAGAAGCTGCACAAGATCGGCGACAAGGTCGGCGCCTTCACCGTCACGCACATCGGCTACTACGAGTCCAATACGAGTCCAAGCACCCAGGCGCTGGCCCGGCCGACCCGCAGATTGATGAACATGTCCTCGTCAATCGCGTACACGAACAGCGTCGTCGATCGGGCAGGCCCGCCCTGCGTCATCACGCGCACCACATCGAAGGCTTGAAAGCTCATGATGAGGCCGGTCGTCGCGACGAAGGCCGTGGTCGGCTTGAGCGCGGGCCAGATCACATTCGTGAAGCGAGCGAGCGGGCCTGCGCCATCGAGCGCCGCCGCCTCGAGCCAGGTGCGAGGAATCGCCTGCAGCCCGGACCCCGGAGAGGTAGACGACCGTAGACGACCATTGCGTAGCGGATTCCTGCCGATGAGCTCCAGAGCGCTGCCGTCAAGGCCGGAGTGCGCGCCCTCCAGGCCGCTGGTACTCGGGTTTGCGGCGTTCCACGACGCCGCGCACCTCACCGAAGAGCAAGCGGCCAGGGACCACGTCGAAGAAGGTCGGCGAGAGCAGGGCCGAGCAGAAGCCCCCATTCGGTGTTCTTGACGACAGCGATCGCGCCGCGCGCGGACGGCTGACCATCGCGCGTGACGGGACGGGTGGCCACGATCGCGTGGTGGATCCCGCTCGATCCTTGGTGAGCGCGGCACGCCGATGGATGCTGATCGGATGCTCAGTTGTGGACTCGGTGGCGGCCGCCGCATCGTCGCGCTCGTTTTGCCACTCCTCGCTCCGGAGATCGCCCGCATCGCCCTCGGCGCGGCGGCTTCGTCATCGTCGCCGCTCGCCGTGCTCATCGACGAGATCGCGGTTGCACGCGCCGCGCGGCAGCTCGGTCTCGACTTCGGCGACCCATCGGGTCGAGCGGCTTCGCCCGCGCACGCTTCTTCACGCGACGACGACGGCGCGCGATCGATCGATGCGGTGAACGAGGTGGCGCATGCGCTTGGCGTGCGCCCCGGTCAGCGGGTGAGCGAGGCCTCGGCGCTCACGCACGGGCTCGTGGTCGCGCATGTCTCCTCACGCGCGATTTCGGCAGCGCTGGAGCGGGTTGCCGACGTGGCGCTCGGAATGGGACCGACGGTAGCGATCGGTGCGCCCGACACCGTCTGGGTGGACGTGACGGGGGCCAGTCACCTTCAGGGAGGGGAAGAGGACCTTCTCGACGAGCTCGAGGAGCGGGTGAGCGCATTGGGGCATCGCGTGCGGAGCGCCCTCGCCGACGGACCGCGCATCGCGCGTGCGCTCGCTCGCTTCGGCAGAGGCAATGGGGGCCACAGCACGCGGATTGTCCCGCCGGGCGGGTCGCGCGAGGCGCTTGCGCCCTTGCCGGTGCGCGCGCTCTTCCAGCAAACGTCCATGCCCCGGCGCGCGATCACTCCGAAGAAGAAGCAGAGCGGGCGCTCCTCCCAGGAAGGTCGGGGCATCGTCGGTCTCCTCGCTCGCCTCGGCGTCTGGACCATTGCGGATCTGGCGCGGCTCCCAGCTGCGGCGACAGCGGTCCGGCTCGGACCCACCGGGCAGGACGTGCTGGCGCTCGCAAGTGGGCATGATCCGATGCCTCTCGTCGCGCACTGTCCGCCCGCATCGATCGTCGAGCGCGTCTGCCTCGATGACGGGATCGAAAATGCCGGGGCGCTCGTCTTCGTCGCGCGCGGCCTGGTCTCGCGTGCCGCGGCTCGCCTCGCCGCGCGCAGCGAAGCGGCCTCTCGGCTGGAGATCGAGCTCGCTTACGACGCCTCGATCTTCGCCCTTCGCGAGGGCGTGGAGAAGGATGCCGGCGCTTCGGGGCCGGGGCCGAGGCAAGGGAAAGGGCAGGGCAGCGCGCCCCGCATCAGGGAAAGTCACGGAGCGAGTCGCGAGGCCAGTCGCGAGGCCAGCCGCGAGGCCAGCCACGCGAGCCTGGTGGTCGCGGTGGATCTGCCGGCGCCGCTCTGCCACGAGACAGATCTCCTGCGCGCGGTGAAGGCCAAGATCGAGGCGCTGGTGTTGCTTGCGCCGGTGGTCGCGGTGCGCATCGTCCTGTCGCGGATAGGCAAGGCGCCGGAGGTGCAGCTCGTCATGGATCGCGATCCGTCGCTCGATCCGGACGCGCTGCCAGCCCTCCTCGCCGGGCTCGCTGCCGAGATCGGTGAAGACCGCCTCGGCGTGCTCGTATTGATCGACGATCTACGCCCCGAATCGCAATCGAAGCTCGAGCCGCCGCGCCTCGGATCCACCGCCGACGACGTCGATGCGCAAAGTCGCGTGTCGCTCCGGCGAAAGCGGATCGAAGCGCGCCTCGAGTGCGAAGCCCGCGATGCCCATGGCGCGCGGGCGAGCGATTTCGACGTATCCCTGCTCGCCAGCCCGACGCGATTGCTTCGGGTCCCATTTACCATCTCCCTTGCGCAAGGGGCATCCTCCGGGCGAGACGAGAGCGAGCGGGGCGGCCGGCTCGAGCCGGGAATGCGCATCGTCGTCGGCGGCCGGCTCCTCGTGGTCGACGCCGTCTCCTTCGATCGTCGGGTCGACGGGATCCGCTGGTGGACGAAGACGCCGATCGGGCGCGACTACATGAGGGTCAAGCTTCACGACGAACGCGATCTGTCGATCACCACCGAGGCCTGGGTCTACATCGATCGCCCTGAGCGACGCGCCGAGCTCCAGGGCTTCTGGGAGTAGGGCGCCGCATGCCTTTCGCCGAGCTCTGCGCACGCTCGAATTTTTCGTTCCTGGAAGGTGTGTCCCATCCGGAGGAGATGGTGAGCCATGCCCAGACGCTGAGGCTCGACGCCGTCGCCATCGCCGATCGCGACGGGCTCTACGGCGCCGCCCGCGCGCACATCGAGGCAAAGAAGATCGCGCAAAAGCTCATCGTCGCGGCGGAGCTCACCCTCGAGCCGGGGCTCGACGTGCGGACCGGTCCTGAGCGGCTCGTCATCCTCGTGAAGGATCACGGTGGTTATGCGCGTCTCTGTCGAATGCTCACCCGAGCCCACGCCACGCACGAAAAGGGCGAGGCGGCCCTCGGCGTCTCTGCCATCGCCGAGATCTGCGCCGCTTCGTCACCGCATTCGACGTCTTCGGCATCGAGCGGGCCGGGGCTCGTCGCCATTGTGCCCATCGGGGTGCGTGAGCCCGATCTCGCGCGGTTAGGCGTTCTGCGCGAGGTCTTTGGAGAAGATTTTGCGATCGCGGTATGGCGTCACCTCGACGGCCTCGATGCGCGCCGCCACGAGGTGGCGGTGCGCGCTGGGGCGGCCCTTGGTGCGCCCATCGTCGCGACCGCTCGCCCGCTCTTTCATATGCGATCGCGAAGGCAGCTGGCCGACGTCGTGCATTGCATTCGCCATAAAACGACGCTCGATCACGCAGGGTCTGCGCTGGGGTCCAACGCCGAGGCGCGTATGCGCGGCGAAGAGGCGATGCTCGCCCTCTTTCGCGAGGACCCGTCCTGGGTGCACCGCAGCGCCGAGATCGCCGCGACCTGCTCCTTTTCCATGGCGGAGCTGGGTTACAGCTTCCCGAGCAGCGAGCTCTGTCTCCCCGGGGAGAACCCGGACCAGACGCTGAAGCGGGTCGTCGCCGAGGGTTGCGCGCGCCGTTACCCCGATGGCGTCCCGCTCAAGATCGGCGAGCAGATCGAAAAGGAGCTTTCGATCATTGCGACGATAAAGGTTGCGGCATTTTTCCTCAGCGTGCACCAGATCGTGCAGATCGCCCGCGACAAGCAGATCCTTTGCCAGGGTCGGGGCAGCGCCGCCAACAGCGCAGTGTGCTGGGTGCTCGGCATCACCGCGGTCGACCCGGGGCAGTCGAGCCTCCTCTTCGAGCGATTCTTGTCGGTCGAGCGGGCCGAGCCGCCCGACATCGATGTCGATTTTGAGCACGAGCGCCGAGAAGAGGTGATCCAGGAGATTTACGCTCGTTATGGGCGCGACCGTGCGGCGATGGTCAGCGAAATCATCGCTTACCGAGGGCGCAGCGCACTGCGCGAGGTGGGCAAGGTGTTCGGGTTGGGGGTCGATCAGGTCGATCGGCTTTCGTCCATCGTCATGCGTTACGACCTGGGCGATCTGTCGGCAGAGCGGGTGGCCGAGCTCGGTCTCGATCCTCGTGACGAACGGGTGCGCGAGGTGGTCATGCTCGCCAAGCAGCTCGAGGGCGCGCCCCGTCACCTCTCCATCCACGTCGGCGGCTTCGTCCTGTCGGCCGCGCCGCTCGACGGCATCGCTCCCGTCGAGCCAGCCCGGATGGAAAATCGCACCGTCGTCCCCTGGGACAAGGACGATCTCGACGCGCTCGGCTTCTTCAAGGTCGACGTCCTCGCGCTGGGCATGCTCACCGCGATTCGCAAGGGCCTCGCGATGATCCACCAGCAGAAGGTTGACGCCGGCCTAATCGATACGCTCTTCGATCCGATCGAGGCGCTCGCCGCCATTCCCCAGGAAGACCCGGCCGTCTACGAGGCGATCAGCAACGCCGACACCGTCGGCGTCTTCCAGATCGAGAGTCGCGCGCAGATGTCGATGCTGCCGCGCCTCCGCCCGAGCTGCTTCTACGATCTGGTGGTCGAGGTGGCGATCGTGCGGCCCGGTCCCATCCAGGGGGGGATGGTGCACCCGTACCTGCGGCGTCGGCAGAAGAAGGAGCCGGCGACGCCACCGCACCCGTGTCTCACCGCGATCCTCGAGCGCACCCTCGGCGTGCCGCTCTTCCAGGAGCAGGTCATGCAGATCGCGATGACCGGCGCCGGTTATTCACCGGGCGAGGCCGATCAGCTCCGGCGCGATATGGCCGCGTGGAAGAAGCACGGCCGGATGGAGCGCCATTACGATCGTCTCATGCATGGTTTTGCCGAAAAGGGCATAGCGAGGGAGTTCGGCGAGCAGATTTATCAACAGATCCTGGGCTTCGGTGAGTACGGCTTCCCCGAGTCGCATGCGGCGAGCTTCGCATTGCTGGTCTATGCGTCGTCATGGCTCAAGGTGCACCACGCAGCGGTCTTCGCGTGCGCGTTGCTCAACTCTCAGCCGATGGGGTTCTATTCGCCGTCGTCGATCGTGCGCGACGTCAAGGAGCATGGCGTCGTGGTGCGCCCGGTTCGCGTCGAGTCGAGCGGTTGGGACCATGCGCTCGAGCCCGATTCCAGCTCCACCGGGGGCTGGGCGCTCCGTCTCGGCCTGCGCCTGATCAAGGGCCTCGGCGAAGTCCCGGCCCGCGCCATCGAAGCGGCCCGCGCCGAGCAGCCATTCGAGTCGGTGCACGACGTCGTGCACCGGGCCGGTCTGGCCAAGGACCAGATCGAGTCGCTGGCCGAAGCGGGTGCGCTCGAGGCGCTCGCTGCCGGGCGAAGGCGCGCGTTATGGGCGGCGCACGCACCCACCTTGGACGGCCTCTTCGACGGCCGCTCCATCGAGGAGGGGACCGATCGGGTGGCCGCCGCGCTCACCCCGATGCGCTCGATCGAGCAGCTCGTCCTCGACTACCAGCACACCGGCCTGTCGGTCGACGACCACCCGATGGCGCACGTACGGCCGCGACTTCGCGAAATCGCGCCCCGCGTGAGCAAGGTCACCCCGGCCGGCGCCCTGATGGATGTGCGCGATCGCGCCTCGGTCGCCATAGCTGGCATGGTCATCGGTCGCCAGCGCCCGCAGACCGCCAGCGGCGTCACCTTCATGACCCTGGAGGACGAGACCGGCATCGCCAACCTCGTCGTATGGACGGACGTGTGGGAGCGATACCGAGGTATCGCCCTGCACTCCAAGATGATCCTGGCCCAGGGCCGACTCGAGCGAGAGGGGCAGGTCGTGCACATCCTGGTGCGCGAGATGATTCGCCTCGAGCTGCCCAACGGGACCACATTGCCGGTGCGCTCACGGGACTTTCATTAGGTCATGGTCGATCGAGTCAAGACAGCGCTCGCCAAGAAGCCGTAACGTGCAGGCCACGTGTCTGCCGCCTTCGAGCAATTCAAAGCCAGCGTCGAGCGAGGCGTCACGAGTCGAGCCGACATGGACTCGCTCGACCTTGTGGCGCTGCGACAGCTCGACGAGCGCGAGGGCGAAAGTGCTCGGCAGCTCGTGCAACCGTTGCTCGACGACGGCGATCCACGCGCGGTCGATGCGCTCGGCGAGCTGAAGACGAAAATGGCGTGGCAGGATATCGAGCGCGTGTTCCACACGGGTTGGGGCTCGGCGCAGGTGCACGCTGCGATGTGGCTGTGGCTCGAGCAGCAGGATCCACGCTCGGTGCCGAAGCTGCGCTCGATGCTCGCCGCGAACCTGGAGGCGCCGACGTTCCTCCTCGAGATCGTCGGGACGGTCGCGCGTATCGGGGGGGCGGAGACGGATCAGGCGCTGATCGACGCGATGGCCAGCAAACATCTGCGCGTCGTGGGCGCAGCGGCCACGGCGCTGTTCGCGCGCTACGGATGGGACGCGTACGAGCACGAAGGCGCGCCGATTCTCACGTTGCGGTGCGGGCTCACGTCGGACTTTCCGTCGGTCCGCTCGACGGCGATCGACGAGCTGCGCGCGTTGCTCGTACGGCGACGCGCGGGCCAGGGCGATGCGCAGCTGGGCGTCGTCGGCGCGCCATTGGTGGCGCGCTCGGCGGCGCTGGGCGAGATCGTTCAGCTCGCGTTTCGTGGCGCCGCCGCAGCGATGCCGACCAAAGCGACACTCGACGAACTGCAAGGCGGTGAATGCGACTGGGCGATCGATCTGTTGCTCGGGCGCCTCGAGCAAAACGACATGCGTGTCATCCCGCTCCTGCAGCACCTCGGCGGCGACCGCAACTGTCGCATCAACGCGGCTCTCGGCGACCACGCGGCGGGCCGCCGCGTTGGGTAAAAGCCTGGCCATTGGAGGCGCCTCGCGCAGGGGACCGGGTGGAGCCCGTGGTGTAGGGCAGCTCGCCGCAGGAGCGGCTCGAACCCGCGCGGTCAGGTCAGCCTCGCGTCGCGCGTCCAGGTCCACGCCATGCCTCGAACACCCGGCCCTGAGCTGCCCCCGATCGCGGACGCCGCCGACATCGAGGCGCTGAGCGCCGACCCGTCGCGGTGGACGCCGAACGTCGCACACCTGGTGGCCGAGCTGGGGCTTGGTGGACGCCCACTGCAGAGCCTGGGCGGGACCGGCAACGGCGCGGGCAAGCTCCTCGGCAACGCGACGGCGCACCCCGGAGAGGTCGTGCAGTTCGAGCTCGGCACGATGGAGTGCTGCTATTCGTTCGAGCCCGTGGCGGCGTGCGCGACCTACTCGCTCGACGACGCGAGCCCCGCCTCCATCGATCCGGCGACCGGTCTCGTCACCGTGTCGGCCGACGCGGCCCACGGCTCGATCGTCAACGTGACCGCAGACGTCGAGGGGGGGCGGGCCTTGCGCGAGGCGGCGCTCTACATCTGGACCGAAGAGGGAAATCCGCTGGTTGGCCTCTACACCGAGATCGCGCAGATCGACTGCGAAGACGGGGCGGAGGTCGTTCCCCCCGAGACGATCGGCGAGCTGCGCCTCGGCGCGGACATGCGCTTCGGGGTGACGTGGCAGCCGTTCGAGGTCTACGTCGACTACTGGGGCAGCTACACGCTCGACGCGGAGACGGGCGCGATCGAGCTCACGGTCGACGGCGGCAACTACGTGCCCGAAGGCATCGATCCGAGCGGCACCTACACGCTGGAGGAAGGCGAGCTTGTCCTCCACGAGATGTGGCTCGGCCTACCCCAGGACGGCGAGGGACCGTCGCAATGCGGCCACGTCTTTCAGTGACCGCCTCGTCAGAGCGGCCTCCCACGGTCGCATCGAACCATCTTGCGTAGCGCCCACCACATCGCGTCGCGCCGCCGCGGGCCTCGTCGTCGCGTCGTGCTCCGCCGGAGCCAGCGGTTCAGTGGCCATCGATTCTTCCGGGGCAAGAGATGAGGAGCGGCCGCTTCTCCCCGGCAACGAGCCAGATGGCGACGTGCGTGTCGAGGTGGGCTCTCACCGATCGCGCCCCTCGGTCCAAGGCCATGTCTGGTGAATCAGCTCGTCGGGATCACCGACGATGAGGTTCGGGAGCGTTCGAGGCACCTTCCTCGACTTGAGGACCTTGTCTCGACGCACGATCGCGAGGTCGACCCCGTTCCGGGTGATCTCGACCGGCAGCCCTGTACGTGCCACCTGATCCAGCACCTCGTAGAGGTGCGCACGAAGGTCCGTCGCCGTTCGCTTCATTCGGTCACCCTGCAGCTCGTACGTACGTACGTCAAAGGCGCCGGGGTCGGTCGTGCGGCTCCTGGATCAAGAGGTCGCCGTGGCCCCGCGGTCCGCGAAGGTCGCCCGACCCAGCATGGGAATGTTCGCCCATCTCGAGACGCCTACATTCGCGCAACGCCCTGGCACTCGACGCGCTGCGATCGCTCGTCTCGCTCAGCCGCGCGCTGCTCGGTGACCCCGAGCGCGCGATAGAGGGAAGGATACTGACTCGCGTTGCAGGCGTCGTCCGCGCTGCACGCCCGGGGGCGCATGGGGGCGCATGGGTCCGATCGGGGCGTCCGCTGTCGGGTGGGTCGACGGTTTTGGCGCTCGTTCGATGAGCGGTCGCGGCTTTGCGGACAACTGGGTGGCGCATGGGTCCGATCGGGGCGTCCGCTGTCGGGTGGGTCGACGGTTTTGGCGCTCGTTCGATGAGCGGTCGCGGCTTTGCGGACAACTGGGTGCGAATGGGCGAGAGCGGTGGCATCAACGTTCACGCCGAGGTCGCGTGGTCGCCGCCCCACCGCGCGACCGGGCTCGGCTCGAGCGCCCCTGCCGCTACGTGCCGCCCGCCCGTTGCGCAGGGGCGTCTCGAGTATATGGCCAGAAGCAAGCTAAGAGACTCCTGGATGAAGACGTGGCGCGACGGCACCGTCGCCTTCTCGACGTAGTTCTGTCGTACTTCATGAGGGTCATCCTGGCGCTCCGTCGCGCCTGGGCGGTGTCGAATCCCAAGTCCGACGCGACGGTCGGCGGAAGCTTCACGGACGTCCGTCGCAGCGCCTACGGTCGGACGCCGACCTTTTCCTGGCTCCGTCTCGAGATCGGCGACGACATCGTGTTCGGCCAGATGATGAAGCATTCGGGCGCGCGCCGTGCGGTCTACAACGCTCCCGACGATGTGCGGCTCTGCTTCTATCCGATGCTGAGGCCTGCTCGGCGATGTTCGGCCACAGCAGCCGCGGCTGAAGCGCTCGCGCATGACGATCTCGGACCCCGAGGACCTGGTTGTCGTGCTGGAGGAGCGGCGCGACGATGGCCGAGCTGATCCGGTTTCAAGATCATGCTCTTGCCCTTGGATGCGGCGAGATCCCTGGCAGCGTCGTGGGTGAGGACGGCGGCGCGCTCCTACTCGGTGACCCGAGCGCGCGATAGGGCCGAACAGATCGGGCAACCGTTCCTGCGCCAGAAGGCGCTCGGCTAGCTGTTCGTCGTCTCACTAGATCTGGCACGAGCGAAGGTCGCGCCGTCGTAGCCGCACCGAATGGCACTGGCGACAGCCGCCATTGCCCTGGCTACGTGAGTGCGCCCACCTTCCGGAGGGCGGCGATCTCGTCTTCGTCCAGCGGCTTCGGAACGGGCTTGCCGCTCGCCTCGTAGCTGCAGCGCGAGGTGATCTGCGGGCGCGGGATCCCAGGCCAAAGTTTTTCGCCTTCGAGGGCGATCCACCAGTCTTCATTGCGCAGGAGCGCGAGGCGTGAGATGAAGATTCGACGATGTAGAGCGGCACGAGCCACCTCCGCGCTGCAATGGCAACCAACCTCTCGAGCCGATCCATGGCGCGGCGAGCGTGACGACCCTGCCGGCGCGAGAAAACGAGACATCGATCGATGGGGGCGCTGCGACCGCGATCGTCATCCAGCGTCACTGGCAGGGGTTCGGCCCCGGCTCGAGTGGCTCGGCGACGCCGCTCGCCTCGACCGCCACCGCATCGAAGCCGAGGCCGATCGTGATCCCGGAGCAGGTGACGCCGTCGACCTGTGCCCCAATGTTCATGATGTCGGAGGCCGAGCGGATGTTCTGGACGATCGACTCGAAGAGTTGATCGCCGGGGCAGAGGCCCTCGGTGTCGCCAGCGATGCGAGAGGCCGCCTCGCCGAATGCCGTGACGAACTCCTCGGTGTCGAGGGTGCCGCTGATCATGCCGTTTTCGGCCGACCTGCGATCAGCCGACAGCTCCATCGAGACGACGGCGTCGTGGATGAGGAGGGGGAGGGGGATTCCGCCGACCGAGAGCGGCACGTCGAGAGCCGCGATCGGCGCGGAGACCCAGGTGTTCGTCGAGACGTACGCCGTCGGGAGCACGGTGCGCGGCGATGCGGGATCGTTTCCGTTGAGCGATTCCGGAGCGTAGCGCCAGGTACCCGTCTCGCCATCGCGCAGGTGGAAATAGCTCGAGGCGACCGGGTCGTAGCTCGCTCCCGTACCGACGTTGCTCAGGAAGAAGGCGACTGTCGAAGCGCCGTCCTCGGCACTTGCCGTGGCCGATTGGCTCGGGTCCTCGACGATCGACGAGAGGAACGAAATGATGTTCTTGCCGAAGCTGTTGTCGAGACCGCCCGGACCGTCCTCGAGGTTGCCCGCGTTGACCTCGCCGCCGACTGCGTCGCAGACGCAGACCAGATCGCTTCCGGAGAGGCCGCCGTCGCCGTCGAGATCGCTGGTGAGGATCGCGTCGACGTCGAAGCCGAAGCTCTGCCACGCGGTGGGCGACTGCGAACCGTTGCGATCGACTTCGCCTACGTACCACCTGGAGATCCCGAGCAAGACGCCGCTGCCGTCACCCGGAGGAGCGCCAGCGGGCCGACCCTCGGGCTGCAGCGTCACGTAGGGGGCGTCGTTGGGACATCCGTTCGGCAATCCGCTTCCGGTCGAGCCCGCGCTGGTGCTCGTAGTTCCGTCCCCGCTCGTGGTGGTGCCGTCACCTCCGACCCCGGTCCCTCCGCCTTCAGCGCTGGAAGACTGCGGCGTGGCGGTCGAGCCTCCGCCCCCGTCGTTTCCGTCCTCCACATCGCTGTCGCAGCCCGAGGTCGCCAGAAGGAGCACGGCACCCAGTGAGGAAGCTCTGATCATTCGATTCTCCGGTACCGCAGCATTAGCAGGTTGTTGAGAAAGTCGCCGGTTGGATCTCGGGACGCGATCGGCTCGGTCGCCCATCAGCACGCGACGTCAGGGCACGGCGGGTTCCTCGCAACGGACCGTCCCCGCGGCACCGACCTCGACGCACTGCTTCGGTTCCTCGCAGGGAGCGTCGAGACACAGGCATAGCGCTTCTTCGCCGCCACAGGTCGTCGTCGCGCACGTGTACTCGGAGTCCGGTGGCGGCTCGCAGCAGCACGGGGCGCCGTCTCCGCCGCAGTTCGACTCGGTGGTGCCTTCCGGGCACATCTCGTCTGCCAGAAGATTCGTGCAATCCGGCTCGAAGGTCGTCTCGATGCAGGTGTCGCCGCCGGTGCAGGTGAGGTCGCCACAGGCGACTTCGGGTGGAGCGCCTCCGTCGCCCGAGCCTCCGTCGCCTGAGCCTCCGCCGCCATTGGCCGTGGTCGTTCCGGTGGAGCCGGCGTCGGTGGTGGTGGTGCTTTCGCCGCCGGCTCCGCCTTCACCGGTCGAGGTGCTCGTGTCGTCGCCGCACGCCGCGAGCAGGACAATCCCGGGCTTCTGTGAAGCTGCGAGCCGAGCGTCTCCGCGGGCGGGCGGGGCACCCACGCCGATGGAGGTGTGGAGTCCGCATCTTGAGTGATCGAACACTCACACGTCGGCATCACCACCCTGGCGCGCTGACTGGTAGGGTCGAGCAATGTCGACGGGCTCGCAGATCACGTCCTCCGCAAGCTGGATGGGCGGGACGAAGCGGGAGCCGCCGACGTCGTGAGCGGCCATGCCCCCTTCGAGCGGTTCGACGCGGGCTGATGGTTCGTCTTCGGGGGTATGACCATGAATGCTTCGGTTCTCGGCGGAATGCTTGTTCTCTGCGGCGTGCTCGCGGCCTGTTCGTCCTCCGACGACGGCAGTGAGCCCACCGGCTCCGGCGGCGCCGGCGGCAGCAGCGGTAACGGTGGCGACAACGGCAGCGGCGGCAACGGCCCCGGCAACAGCAGCAGCAACAGCGGCTCGGTGGGTAACAGCACCGCCACGACCTCGACCGGTGGCGGCGGGGAGGGCATCTGCGGCACGACCTCCTCCTTCGACGAGGGCGGGCCGGTCGACACTTGCGTCGAGGGCGGCTGCTGCGGCGAGTTTACCGCCTGCGTCGCTGTCGACGGGTCGACCGCTGAAGCATGCAACTCGTGCCTCATGGACGGCGGCGGCGCTCTCTGCGACCCGTTCATCACTTGCACCGACAACGAGGGCTGCTTCGGCGGGGGCGGCGGCATTTGCGACTCGGGCCTGAGCGTTGGCGACGCAGCTCTGGACGCCTGCCTAAGCGAAGCCTGCTGCGACGAAGCCAACGCCTGCACCGCCAACAACACCAACGTCGAAGCATGCCTCGATTGCCTCCAGGCGGGAGGCGGCGGGCTCTGCGACGACCTCAACGGGTGCGTCAACAACAGCGGTTGCCTGTAGGCTCGAGCGACCCACACGTGTGACGCGGATGTCGGCGCGTGGCAGAGGGCACGCGTGGACAGCCGAACGCGCAGCCGCTACCTGGATAACGGCTCGCGCTTGCCATTTCGACCACCGCCTGGCCCCGTCTTGCGCTCTGGCCTCGGAATCGACGCATCTTTGCAGCAGCGAAAGCCGGTCGAATAGTCGTGATAGCTCGGCTCGTGGGCGATCGTGATGAAGTCGCAGCCCGGGCCGTGCTCGCTGGTGGTGGAGTAGAAGCCGCCCATGAAGATGCCGTTGCCGCTGCGCCAGGGTTGGTCGCGACGCTCGACCGACTCGGCGGCCATGCCGTCCACCAATTCTTGATCGACCGTGCCGCTGACCCACTCGTGCAGGTTGCCGACCATGTCGAATACGCCCTTGTCGGAGACGCATCCTTCATACTTGCCGGACTCGGCGAGCCACCCCGGCTTGGCATTGAGAATGGGGCTGTTGAAGTGCTCCTCGTACTTCAGGCCGCCTTGCACCTTGGAAAACTCCAGGGTGAGGAGGTGGAGCTTGCCGGTATTGCAGCGCTCGCGCACGCCGCTGTGGCCATAAGGCCAACGCGCGCTGCCCTTGCCGCGACATGCTCGTTGCCATTCGCCCTTGCTGCAGAGGCGCTTGCCGGAAGCGGTGCAGGCGGCCTGTGACTCGACCCGGCTGATGTAACCCTGCGGGAAGTGCCCAGCGCCGTTGGCGGCCAGGTACTTGGTGCCCTTGCTGGGACGCTCGACGTGCGAATGGGGCTTGGTCGTGCCGTCGTCAGCCAGCTCGAGGAGGAAGCCCTCGTACGGGTCGACGCAGGTGCGGCCGACGAGGACCATGTCGGCCGGGCAGGGAGGTGGCAGCGCCTCGGCCATCTCCGCGCTCGAAGTCGATGCGGGTGCGCTCGAAGTGGATGCCGGTGCGCTCACCGAGACACCCGGAGCGCCGGAAGCCAGCGGCGGAATGCTGGGGGCGACCGCCGGCCCGCCCGACGCGACGGTCAGTGGCGAGGAGACGACGGCAGGGGTGTCGGCAGCGGGAGCATCGGGGACGGCGATCTCGCACGCCGCCGTGCACGCGAGGAGCACGGCTGCATGAACCCGGATCATCGTTCGCATCGTCAGCTCCCCGACCCAAGACGCTCGGCGTGGCCGATCCGATTCCATAGCCGGTGCGCAGCCGAAAAGGATGCTGGATCACCGCGATAACCTTCGGCGCGTCAGGGACTCGCGGAGCCGCCGGGGGAGGGCGCACCCGAGATGGCTGGCCCAGCGCTCGAGGACGGCGAGCCATCAGCGGACGTCGTGACCGAAAGGTTCACCTCTGGGAACAGCTCGCCTGCCGCGTCCGCGCGGACAGCGTCGAGCACAGCGACCACTTCCTGGTACGGCGTCGATCTGTCGGCGCTGAGCTGCACCTGCGTGTCCGTCGGGCTGCGGGACTTGAGCTCGCGAGCGCAGCGGGTGAGCGCCGGCAGGTTCAGCGTTCCGTCGCTGCGTCGAGCGAACGTGAGCCCTGCGGCGTGCCGGCGGCAGTCGGGGGCCAGAGCGCCGCCAAGGTCGGACA
>Ga0105046_10009536_pt1 | contig 15179 bp, 12 predicted proteins | sample MAT03_FD_78385 | JGI IMG/M metagenome (GOLD analysis project Ga0105046, IMG submission 78385) | Freshwater microbial communities from Lake Fryxell liftoff mats and glacier meltwater in Antarctica - MAT-03 (megahit assembly) | ecosystem: Environmental > Aquatic > Freshwater > Ice > Liftoff...
CCGCGTGGCATCAATCTTCCCCCTCGTGGAACGTGCCGTCGGGGTGGAAATGGCCGCCCTTGGTGATGCTGCCGCTGGTGGCGACCATGAGCTGGTACACGCCGTCGAGGACGATCTCGTTGCCCTCGGCGACGCCGCTCTTGATGACGACCCAGCGGCCATCGTCGAGGCCCAGGTCTGCTTCCATGCGGATGGCCTTGTCGGGGTCGGCCGGGTCGCGGCGGAAGATGATGGCATGTGTCCCGTCGCGCGCGACGCACTTGAGGGGAATGGCGAGGTCGTCACTTCCACCCGCGCCGCCCGTTCCGCTGGTGACCACCTCAAGGAACGCCGAGACGCCCGCCTTCGCCCACGCGGGGGACGGACTGCCGTCCGCCAGCGTGAAGATCAGTTCGACTGTGCGGCGCTCGTGGTCGGCGGTGGGTGCGAGTGTGAGCGTGCCGGAGAGCGGGGTCATTGGCGCGACGGTCTCGCCGCCGCCCCTGGCCGCGTTCGCCTGCGCCGGAACCACGCTCGCCCGCTGACCGTCGGCCAGCCGCGGCAGATCGCTCTGAAGGCCCACTGCCCTGAACCGCACGAGTTCCGGCTGGACCGTCGAGAGCACCGAAGCGTGCTGGTCGATCACGCCGCCGCTGACGGTGCCGACGCTCTCGACAACTCCGGGAGTGATCGCCCGGACATCGATTCCCGCGAGCGTCCGCCAGCGCGGCATCGCCGGGTTGGTTGGCGATGGGGCTTGCAGGTCGCTCGCGCTCACACCCGCGAGCGAGGCGGCGGCCTCGAAGAGGAAGGCGAGGCGCGATCGTGCCGCATCAAGCGACGCGGCGCTTTGCGACTTGCGAGCCAGGAGCTCGGCCTCGGTCTCCAGAGTCTCGGCGAGATCCGACCGGGCGCTTGCCATCGCGGCCCTGGCCTGCGCAACCTCCTCTCCCCGAGCGCCGCCGGCCGCCATGAGCTGGTCCAGCGACGTGACGCGTGCCGTCCATAGGTCCACGGCCTTCTGAATCTCATCGTGGTGCGCCTCGTGCGCGGCCAAGAGCGGCGCGATGCTGTCGTTCGCGGACCGGGCGAGGCTGACCGAGGCGTGGGCGTCGGCGAGCTCCTTCTGCATCTCACGCCAACGCGGCGAGTCGAGACGGTACAGCGGCGTCCCCGCATCCACCTTCTGGTACTCGAGCACGAGCAGTTCCACGGTGCCGGGAGCGATCGCTCGGTACTCGCGTCGGGCCGTTGGGATCAGCTCGAACCGGCCCGGGACGCGCAGTGTGCGGGCGACCTGGCGACTCTCAACCTTGGCGAAGGTGATGCCCAGGTTCAGGCGCACCGAAGCGTTGATGTCCACGCGGTTGGTCACCGCGGGGGCAGCGCTGCTCGCTCCCCGGGCGGGCTCTTCGTCCTTCGTGTGCTCGCATCCGAGAGGTAGGATCGCGGACGCGGCGGCTGAGAGCACGAGCAGCGTTCCTCGGCAGACCAGGTCTCGGAGAGTCGATGTGTTCATGGTCGGTGTCCTTCAACGAGGCGCGGACGAGCCCGCGGCGGGGATCCGGGAACCGTCAATACGGGCGGGCAGTGGAGAAGGGGCAGGCGGGCCGATGAGTTCGTCGACCCGGATGGCGCCGATCGCCTCGCTGGTTCGGGCATCGATGAGCCGGAGCTTCGCGGTGTGCCGGGTCTTGAGAGATTCCAGGAGCAGCAGCGGGTCCACTCGCCCCAGTTCGGCGACGCGACGAACGTCGGCCTCCTGCTCATCGGCCAAGGGCACGACGCTCGACTCCACCATCGCCCGCTGGACCGTGCCCGCCTCGAAGCGGATCAGAGCAAGCGCCAGCCGCGAGGCGAGGTGCTCGTAGGTGCTCTCGAATCGTCCCCGGGCTACCTCGCGCTGCGCGGACGCCTCGGCCACGGCCTGCTGGTTGCGGTTCCACAGCGGGATCGGCAGCGATAAGCCCAAGAGCACGCGCTCATCGCCCTGGTCGGTGCCGAAGCCCGGGCCGATCGTCAGGTCGGGATACTGCTTGCGCACCTCGGCGCGGAGCGAGCGTTCCGCGACCTCGTACTCGGACCGCACGGCCGCAAGCTCGGGGTTGGCGAGTTCCAGCATGCGCCCGAATTCCTGCCCGTGGTAGGCTCGCGGCGCGAAGGCCACCGCTGGTACAAGCACCACCTCCGCCGTTGGAGCGAGCCCCATCATTGCCCGCACCTGAAGTTCGAGCTCTTTCACGCGAGCGGTCACTGCGACAAGGTCCGCTTCGCGCCCCACGAGTTCGACGCGGAAGAGCCTCGACTCCACTCGCGACATCGACCCCGCCTGCTCTTGCTTGGCGGCCAGTGCAGCGACATCGCGCAATCGTGCAACGAGCTCGCTGGCGATCTGGGCTCGCAGTCTTTGGGCCGACCACTCCATCCAGAGCTCCCGCAAGGCCGCCCTCGTCGCCCATTCCTTCGCCGCGACGCGATCGAGTTCAGCGGCGAGCGCGGCCCCCGCACGAGCTTTCTCCGCCTCCAGCCGCCCGGATATCGGGATCGTCATGCCGACGGTGGAACCAAGAACCCACGGGTTTGCGCCACCCGCGCCCGACACAATTCGCTCGACATCGACACCGAGCACGGGGTCCTGCCAAAGACCCGCGTGCGCCGCCGTGGCTCGCGTCACGTTGGCTTCAAGCCGGGCGAGGCGAAGGTCCGGGTTGAACACGAGCGCAACCGGCTCGCCCTCCGCAAGCGTGAGCCCATCTGAAGGGTCGAAAGAGCCGCGCGTCCCCGCCTCCGCCGCGTCGAGTGTCGCCGCGAACTCACGGACCGAAAGGTCTCCTGGCGATCGGGCAAGCAATGTGTTCTGGACGGCATTGGTATCGAGCGGCATGCGCTCATAGGACTGGCAACCTGCCTGGAGGATCATGGCTCCGGTGCCAAGCAGGATCGTGAGTGCCGCTGCGCGGCGCTCGACGAGCGAAGCCTGGATGAGGCCGCGGGGATGCGACGAGCCGGGAGAAGCGTTCTTCAATGGAGGGCGTCCTGCTTCAAGGTCACCCCCAAGCGGTCAGGCTCGGGGAATGGACGTACCAACACGCAGCCGCGAACGCCACGCCGACTGGGGGGGGCGATGGCGACGGTCCAAGCCGGTACGGATCTAGATAAGCAGGGCTTGACTGGTGCGCAGAAGGCGCTGCCCGGCCGTAAGCGCACACAGGTGGCGAGGACCCCGAGAGCGGCAACCCGCATCGTCAACAACGTCGGGCGGAATCCAGCGCAGCACGATCACGGTGCAGGCAAGCCGTAGGTGGCTGAGAAGCGACGCGGCACTCATACCCCGGGCAATCACTTGCTCGTGATCGAGAATGCAGACCCTCAACCCGTCAACCTCAACAAGGAGCGCGGGCAAGTCGCGCTCGCTGTCGGGATAGACCGGGTCGCCGGATTCAGATTCGCGCTGGTGTGCGGCAAGATGTTCGGATGCTGTAAACGGCCCCGAATCCGCCCCGGCCGCGTGGGCGTGAGCCCCGTGGTCGTCGTGATCGTGAACGAGGAATGCGGCCCCCCCGAAAAGGCTCAGCACCAGAAGTGGGATGAGCGCCATCGCGACCGCCCAGCGCAGCGAGGTCGATCGCATGCTGCGGAGACCAAACAGGCAGGGATTGGTGCGGGTAAGGGAACTCACGGGACCGACTATACCCGCGGCCTGCAGCGGCGTCCAAACTGAATAGCTCGCGCGTCCTTTCACCACGCCCACCAGCTTCTGCGGCGAGGTCTTGGCGTGGGCAAGGTCATTCTGACCCACCCAGTAATGTCCTCGCTCGTCGTCGACTGCGCGCGGATGACAGCCGCAAGCACGCGGAAGAAGCCTGCGAGCATCGAGCCTTCGTCGGTGAATCGCCAAGGATTGAACTCGACGACTGCTGTCTTGTCGTCGGCTTCAAGGTCGGTCCGCAAGAGATTCAAGACCGTCGTCTTGCCGTCGCCCCACGGCCCATGCATGCCGACCACGATCCCAGTATCCTTCGGAAGTCCACGGAGCACGTCCGCAGCGCGATCGGCGAAAGCCGCGCGGTTGAGCTTGTCGTTCGCCTTGCTCGACAACGGGCGATCAGTCCAGAACTCTGGTGCTGGTGTGTTGCTCACGCGGGCTGCTTCCGTGCTGATCATCGTAAACATGAACCATCCGACGACGAACAACTCCGCTTGGCCGCATCGTGGTTTCAGTGGGCTGTGAAGGGCATGTCATGTCGGTGGCTTCCGCCCCGGCCCCCTTCCGCTCTCCTGCCGAACGCCTTCTATCACTCGACTTGCCATTGGCATGGGGCGCGGGGAGCGGCCGTGCCGCCTTCGGGCGCCCCCCGGACCATCTCCCCGCTCCCGCGGCACCCGTGCGTCACTCGTCGTCGCCCGTCCCAGTACGCGTTCGCCTCGACCTCAAGCCGGTCCAACCGCGCGTAGTAATCCGGGAACTCCTTGAGGTGGGCCCAGGCGATCTTGCCCGTGAGCACGACATTGTCGCTGGTGACGTTCGTCTCCGGGTCGCGCGACCCGTAATCGAACTCGACCGCAAGCCCGCGGCGGAACTGGCCCAGATCAACCTTGCCCAAGTCGATGCGCAGCGTGGCGCCGATCCGTTCCGGCCTCGTCGACATCAACGTTTCGATTGCCCATACACACCTGCTTGCCGCGTGGGATCCTCGCGCGAAACGAGCTCGATCCGCCTCCGAGCGAGGGACTATTGAGCAATGTTCCTTGGACGCAAGTCCTTGCCCACAAACGAGAACGCCCTCCGACGTGCTCGTCGAAGGGCTTGATCTCTCGAAGAAGTCGGGGTGACAGGATTTGAACCTGCGACCTTCTCGTCCCGAACGAGACGCGCTACCAAGCTGCGCTACACCCCGAACACCACCGTCCGCATCGTAGCCGCCCGCCGCGGGCGTCGCGACGCTCGGGCGACGATTCCACTCTCGGATCTCGCCTCCCGGAATTCACGATGGCGGCGGGGCCTTGGGCTGGGTCGTGTACACGTTGTCCGCGTCATAGTCCACAACCGGCGATCCCGCCGCTGGGCGGGAGCGGCCAACCCTCCCGTCCGGCCCGGCGGAGTAGAAGTACGGGCGGCTCGATGGACAGCTGCCGCCGTCGCTGTCGGCGAACTCTTCCCGGGGCGCGGCCGGTGGCACCGCCGCCGACTTATCCGCATGGTTGCGACGCAGGTCGATCGGGAGGTACTTCGGCGCCGTCAGCCGCTCTGTCGCCGGGCCGACCACCTCCGTGAGGGTGCGTTTCGTGTCGGGGTTCGGGTTGGTCGCGGTCTCGCTGTCCGTCAGCACGCCGTCGAACGACGGGTGGACGTACCGGATCGGGTTCCCCCAGCCGTCGAACGCGGTCAGCAGCGACGGAGCGTCGGCGCGGGCCGGGTCGAATCCCGCGAAGGCGAGGCGGGCGTACTTGCCGGGGATCTTCTCCAAGGACGCCTTCGCCGCGGGCACCGCGTTCGCCTGGTGCATGAAGAGGGCCACGCTGTTGATCATGGGGAAGCCCGCGGGGCCGGGGGCGGCGGGGGCGGACGTGTCCATATTCCGGGCGTCCGCCGCGGCGTAGAACGTGTTGTCCACCAGCACTCCGGGCACGCCCGTCACGTTCACCATCGGCGGCGGGTTGCCGTCGTTCGCCGCGATGGTCTGCGCGAGGGCCGCGTCCAGGATGCGGAGCGTGTCGAGCGTGGCCGATCGCTTCGCGCCCCCCACCACCGAGCGGCCGATCAGCAGCGTCACGGCGATCAGCACGGCGATGATGCCGATGACGATCAGCAACTCGATCAGGGTGAATCCGCCGGCGCGCCGAGGCGTGGGGACGCAGGGGGGGGCGGGGCGGAGTGGGTGGGGGGGCATGGTCTGCTCCTGAGGAGTCCCCAGCGTACCCGGGGGTGGGCTCGGCGCGTTCCGCGGGGAATCGGCCGGCATACCCTACGGCCCGAGGGGTGCGAGGGATTCATTCAGCTTCTCGGTCTGGTCACCCGGGCCGGCGACGTTGACACTCTCCTCGACGCCCGATACAAGTCCCACCTCCCACGCCTATCCGTTCGCGCGGTGCGAACGCCGCCGGGGCGTGTGCGGGGAGGTGACGCCTCCCGAGGATCAACGTACGTGCAACACGAATCCGTTTCCGAGAAGCTTCCATTCGCCAGCGGAAAGCCGGTGGGCGAGATGTCCCTGGTCGAGATCGCCGAACAGCTTGAAAAGGTCACGAGCTGGATCGAAGGGCAGCGGGTCCGCGAGCGGGACGCCCGCAACGCCTACCAGGCCGTCGCCCAGGAGGTCGAGAGGAGCGTCCAGCAGATCCGCCGCCACGCCCAGGACCTCGTGGACGCCCAAGGCCGCAAGGTCTCGTCGTTCAGCGGAATGCTGGCCAGGACCAACGGTTCTCCGCAGCGTCGGGAGGGCGAGCGCTCCGCGCCCGCGCCTCGCCAGCAGGGGGAAGGCCGCAGCGCCAAGGGCGGCAAGCTGAACATCGCCGACGCCATCGTGGCCATCTGGTCGCTGCCCGGCAGGGATGAGGCCATCACCACCGAGGACATCGCCGCGCTACTCCCGGCCACGGGCTACAAGAGCAACGCGGCGCCGACAAGCCTCAAGTCGAGCGTGAATCAGGCCCTCGCCAAGCTCTGCCGCGCGGGGCTGGTCATCCGCTACCGCTCCGACGGGTCGAGGATCTCGCCCCGGGACAACAAGTCGCGGGCACGGAAGTACCTGGCGGCGAGCAAGGCCTCCGACGAATAATTTTACTTCGGGTCCGGAATTGTAAAGGCCCGCGGGATTCATCCCCGCGGGCCGACTTCGGCTTCGGACGCATGCACGGCTTCGCGGGACCGTGCCGGACGCCGCGTCAGGCGGGCGTTCCCCCGGTCCCGGGGGCCTGGCCCCCCTGGATGCCCGGCCCGGCGATCCCCGTCGCCATCACCTGCGGCGCCGGTCGGGAGATTGGTCGGGCCGCGGGCGAGGGACGCTGGGCCGCCGTCCCGGGGGCCGAGACCCGCGCCCTGAAGACGTACTCGGTGATCCGTCCCTTGACGGTCTCGAGCATGCCTTGGAACATGTGCGAGCCCTCCTTCTTGTACTCGATCCGCGGGTCCTGCTGGCTGAACGCCCGGTAGTTGATCGAGTCGCGGAGTTGGTCCATCGCGTAGAGATGGTCCTTCCACGCCGAGTCGAGGGACTCGAGCAGGATCGTCCGCTCGAAGTGCAGCAGTTCGGTCCGGAGGACGTTCTCGACCTTGGCGCGGATCGCGTCCTCGCGTTCGCGCCCCTCGAGGTACCGCATCGAGTCGGGCATCGCGACCTTGAGCCGATCGCGGAGGTGCCGCTCGAGCTCGGCGTCGGTCCCGCACTTCAAGGCATCGGCGACCGCGGCCTCGAGCCGCCCTTCGCCCACGAACCGCTCCGACGCCTCGATGAGCTTCTCGCGGGCGGTCGCGGGGGTGTTGGTCTTGAAGAACTCGGGCGTCCAGCCAAGGTCGTAGCGGATGTTCGCCCAGGTGATGAGGCCGTCCGCGGCCTCCGCGAGGGATCGCTGCGAGAGCATCTTGGTGATCTGAAGGGCGTAGTCGACGGGGTATTCGACCTCGCGCCGCCGGTACTTCTCGCGGACGCGCTCCATCAGGACGTCAGTCACCGACCGCCCGGTGTCGGCGCGGGTCCGGGCCACCTCCGCGATCTCCTCCGCGGGGATCGCCATGTCGAGTTTCTCCTCAACCCACTTCGCCAGCTCGCGGGCGTCGTAGTCGGGCTCGACGAACGCGGCGAGGCCCGAGAGGTCGGCCGTCTCGATCGCCCGGATCGCCGCGTCGACCAGGCGCTGCTGCACCCGGCGGCGCTCCTCGGCGCCGCCGTGCCGCAGTTCCGCGGCGTCGAGCTCGACGCCGAAGCGGGTCCGGGCCCACGCGACCAGGCCCACCGCGTCGAAGTCGACGGCGACCTCCGATCCCTCGACGGGCATGTACTCGCCCAGCGTGAGGTCGATCGTCTGGCGGGCCTCGTGGACGGCGTCGGTGACGATGGCCTTCTCCATCTCGTTGACGTCCTTTCCGCGGAGGCGGTCGGGGGCGACGGAGCAGTCGAGCTTGGCCTTGGCGTACTCCGCCGCGCACTGGGCGGGGTACTCGGGATCGAGGTAGGTCGCGACGGCGTCGTCGACCGTCTCGGTGATGAACTGCAGGAGCAGCCCCTTGACGTCGCGCCCCTCCAGGACACGCTGGCGCAGGCCGTAGAAGGCCTGCCGCTGGTGCTCCATCACCTCGTCGTATTCGAGCACCTGCTTGCGGTGCTGGAAGTTCCGCTCCTCGACCTTGCGCTGGGCCCGCTCGACGCTCTTGGAGAGCATCGGGCTCTCGATGGCGTCCCCCTCGCGCATTCCCAGGCTGGCGAGCACCTTCATGGTGGTCTGGCCGGCGAACATCTTCATCAGGTCGTCCTCGAGCGAGACGAAGAAGCGCGACGAGCCCAGGTCCCCCTGCCGTCCGGCGCGCCCCCGCAGCTGGTTGTCGATCCGGCGGGCCTCGTGCCGCTCGGTGCCGATGACGTGCAGCCCGCCCATCTCCTCCATGGACGGGAACCAGCGGAGGCGGTGCAGCAGGAACCGTCCCCCCTCGTCGAGCGCGGCCCGCAGCTCGTCGGCCCCGGCGCCCTCGATCTTCTTGGGGGAGAGCAGCGTGTGCCTGATCGCCCAGTGGCGCAGCAGCCGGAGCTCGAGCTCGGCGAAGGGCATCGCCTCGGCGTCCTTCTTCTGGACCTCCAGCTCCTTGGTCGCGATCTTGCGGTAGACGCCCTCCCGCAACTCCTCGTCGGTGCTCTCGACCGTGACGGCCCGGGGGGCGATCCCCCGGCGCAGCCAGTGGTCCAGCAGGGTCTCGCGGCTGACCGGGCCGAGCTTGATGTCGGTGCCGCGGCCGGCCATGTTGGTGGCGATCATCACGGCGCCGAGCTGGCCGGCCCCCTCGATGATGTTGCCCTCGCGCTCGTGCTGCTTGGCGTTGAGCACCTCGTGCTGGACGGAGTGCTTGCTCGCCAGGAGCTTGGCGAGGCTCTCGGACTTCTCGACGCTCGTGGTGCCCACCAGGATGGGCCGCCCGGCGTCGTGGAACGCCTTGATCTCGTCGACGATCTGGTTCCACTTGTCCTTGGCGGTGAGGAAGACGGTGTCGTTGAAGTCGGTCCGGATGACCTGCTTGTTGGTGGGGATGGCCACGACGTCCAGGTGATAGACATCGTGGAACTCCTGCGCCTCGGTGTCGGCCGTGCCCGTCATGCCCGACAGACGCTTGTACATCTTGAAGAAGTTCTGGATCGTGATCGTCGCGACGGTCTGCGTCTCGAGCTTGATCGGCACCCGCTCCTTGCACTCGCACGCCTGGTGCAGCCCGTCGGACCACTGCCGCCCCACCATCGGGCGACCGGTGTTGACGTCCACGATGACCACCCCCGGCTGCATCCGGCCCGTCTGGGGGTCCTGCGAGGGCATGATCACATAGTCCTTGTCCCGCTCGTACACCGTGTGCGCCCTGAGCGACTGCTCCAGGAGGTGGGGCAGGTCGATGTTCTGGTCGACGTAGAACGAGCCCACCTGGGCCACGCGCTGCGCCTCGCTCACGCCCTCGTGCGTCAGGTGCGTCTGCTTCCGCTCGATCTTCACCTCGAAGTACCGCGGGTGCTTGTCGCGGGCGGCCTCCAGCCCGGGCAGCTCGGCCTTCGCCATCCGCAGCTGCTCCTGGAACGCCGGCACCGCGGCCTTGTCCCGCGCCTGCCTGATGTCCCCCTCCGCCCCCTTGATCCGCATCTTGCACCGCTCGACCGCCGTTTCGGCCTCGCTCCAGGGACGCTGCTTTTCCGCCAGGTGGCGGGCCAGCCTGTCCGCCAGCTCGTAGCGGGGCTGGTCGTCGTGCGCCTGCCCGGAGATGATCAGCGGCGTCCGGGCCTCGTCGATCAGGATCGAGTCCACCTCGTCCACGATCGCGAACTGCCGCCGCTTCTGAACCTGCTGCTCGACCGACCGCTTCATGTTGTCACGCAGGTAGTCAAAGCCGAACTCCGCCGTCGTGCCGTAGACCACGTCGCAGCGGTACATCACCCGCTTCTCGTCCTCGTCCTGCATGTGCTGGGGGTGGATCGCCCCCACCGTCATCCCCAGCGCGTGGAAGTACGGGAACGTCCAATCGCGGTCGCGCTGCACCAGATAGTCGTTCACCGTCACCACGTGCACCTTCATCCGCTCGATCGCCGCCATGTAGCACGCGAGCGGACCCACGATCGTCTTCCCCTCGCCCGTCCGCATCTCGGAGATCTTGCCCTGGCAGAGCACCATGCCGCCGATCAACTGGACGTCGAAGGGGCGGGCCCGGAAGGGCGGGCGCGACTCGGGGAACATCGCCTTCACCGCCTCGTACAACTCGACGGGGATCGCCACCTGTCGCCACCCGGGGATCGGACCCGCGTTGCCCATCCACTCGCCGACGGGATCGGCCAGGGGCAGGGCGTCCGCCTCGCTCCGGACGCGGGCATACACGCCCTGCATCTCCGGGGTCAGCCGCGTCGCGTCGAACCCCAGCTTGGGATTCAGGACGTTGCGGATCCCGACCGCCCGGTCCATCGCCTCTCGGGCGACCGCGAAGGCCTCGACCATCAGGTCGTCCGCCTTCTCCCCCGCGTCGATCCGCGAGCGGAACTCCGCCAGCTTGCCGCTCAGCTGGGCGTCCGGCAGCACGCGGACCTCCGCCTCCCTCGCCGAGATGGAGTTGACGCGCTGGGTGTACTTCTTCACGAACCGATCGTTGCGGCTGCCGATCAGCTTGTTCAGCAGCGGACCGATGAACGGGATGCCTTGCTCTGCCATAAAATGACCTCTCGCGGCACTGACGGCCGCGGCCCCGAGCACGGGACCTCAACAGGGGCCGTCGCCCAGAGGGGGCGGACGGCGGATGAACTCTTCACGATTCGAGCGGAGGGGCCGCGAAGGCGGCGCAGGACGCGGTCTACCCCCGCCGCGGCGGAGGCAGATCGGTCAGCTGAACGGCGAGCCGCCGGACACCGAAGCCCACCGCCCCATTCGGAGCGCCTTCCGAAAGCTCGGCGCCGTCGTCCCGTACGCGACCCACTTCGCCGACGGGCCGCTCCGCCTCGCCTCGGACGGGCCGGGCCGCCTGCCGCGTGACCGCCTCGGCCACGCCCCGGACCGCCGCTTCGTGATGCAGGAGGGTCCGGGCCGGTGCCCCCGGATCGAGCACCCCCGCCGAGACCTGCAGGGTGAGGGCGACCAGCAGTAGGAGCGAGAAGCCGCCAACCGAGAACCGGCGCGAGGCCGAGTCGATTCGTTCGGTTGCGTCGGTCATGCGTGCCGCCATCCTCGCCATTGGTCCTGCCGTCACCGGATCGGGTCCGCGAATCCGCAGTGAACAGTATCGAACAGACGGGCACCCTGCACGAGCGCCTTGGGAAAACGCCCGCGCCATCCGACGCCAATCCTGCGGACGCCCGCTCCCACCCGGACCCGGGGAGGCCCTCCGCCTCACCGCCATCCCATGGTAGGTCGGGCAGGAATCCATCACCGGATATTGGGGGCATGAGGCAGCCGCGTCCGATACTCTGCCGCTGTCGGGATGGGCGACGCGAGTGTCAACGCGCCGTTCTCACGCGACGGTCATCGCCACGCGTACATTGGGCCCATGACGCACACAGGCCCGGGACGCGGCGATGGCGGGTCGGCGGACGTGCCGAGGGGTGGGCCCCGGGACGATCCGGCGGCCGGTCCCAGCGCCCTCGGAGCCAACCCAGACATGCTTGCCTGCCGCCAGTCACTCCCCGTCACCCGTGAATCCATCACACACAAGTTCGCCATCGCCCGCCACGAGGGGTACCTCACCATCGGGCTCTACCCGGACGGCCGCCCCGGCGAGATCTTCATCAAGATGGCGAAGGAGGGGTCGACGATCTCCGGGATGGCCCAGGCCTTCTGCCGCGCCTTCAGCCTGGCCCTCCAGCACGGGCTGACCCTGCCCGAGGCCGTCGCCCGCTTCAAGGGGATGCGGTTCGAGCCCATGGGCCCCACGAGCAACCCCGAGATCCCCGAGGCGCAGTCCATCATCGACTACGTCGCCCGCTACCTCGAGCTGCACTTCGGCCGCCCCTCGCTCCGAGGGTGAGAGCGCCTTCGGCTTCAGCGCACCCGGTTCGGCGGCTCCCGCCCGTCCAGGATGGCACGGGCGTTGTCCCCGACCATCTCGGTCATTAGCAGCCGATAGCGCGCGGCGGCGCTCCCGATGTGCGGGGTCAGCGTCACGTTGTTCATGCGCGCCAATTCGGGGTGGATCCTGGGCTCGTGCTCGTAGACGTCGAGCCCGGCGCCGAACAGCCGCCCGCTCCGGAGCGCATCGACCAGCGCCTGCTCCTCGACGATCGGCCCCCGCGCCGTGTTGAGCAGGATCGCCCCGGGCTTCATGAGCGCGAACGCCTTCGCGTCGATCAGGTGCCGGGTCTCGGGCGTCAGCGGGCAATGGACGCTGACCACGTCCGCCCTGGGGAGGCCCTCCGCCAGCGTCACGCGCTCCGCCGCCAGGGGCGCGAGCTCGAAGTCCCAGTGCCGGCTCCGGGCCATGTAGAGCACCCGCATCCCCCACCCGCGCGACCGCATCGCCGTGGCGTAGCCGATCCGCCCCGCCCCCACGATGAGCAGCGTGCGGCCGGTCAGGTCGGTCCCCAGGAAGTCGGTCATGCCCAGGGCCCCGCGAGCGGGATACTCGGCGCTGCGGGCGTACCGGTCCGCGTCGACCAGCCGTCGCGCCGTCGCCAGCAGCAGCGCCCACGCCAGATCGGCCGTCCCCTCGGTCACGGCGTTGGGCGTGTTGGTCGCCACCACACCCCGCCGCGCGCACGCCCCGAGGTCGAGGTTCTCGTACCCCACCGCGAAGTTGCACACGCCCCGGAGCTGCGGCCCCGCGGCGTCGAGGAACTCCTCGTCGACCTTGTCGGAATACATCGTGACGACGATCGCCGCCCCGCGCACGTGCTCGAGCAACTGGGCCCGCGTGGGCTTCTCGTCCCCCCGCAGGCGCACCTCCGCGCCCGGAACATCGAGCGTGCCGGGGATCGCCCTGCTGACCGCGATGATCGTCATGGCGGGAGAGTAGCGGCCGCTCCCATCCGGGAACGAGCGTCGGGAGTGCGGCGACCGAGCGAGCGGGACGCGGACGCACCCGACAACCCGTCGCTCACGGCCCGGGGCTCCTTCGTCGACGCCTCCGCCCCTCCGCATACTCTCACGCGATGAGCACGGACGCTCTCACTCTCCTCTCCTGGAACATCCTTCACGGCGGCGGCCCCACCCGGGTCCCCGAGATCCTCCTCGCCCTCGTCGAGCAGGACGCCGACGTCGTGGTCCTCTCCGAGTTCCGCGCCGCCCGCGGCGGTCAGATCCGCGCCGTCCTCGCCGACCACGGCTGGCCCCATCAGGCCGCCACCGCGCCCAACGCCCGGCGCAACGGCATCCTCATCGCCTCGCGCACGCCCCTCGCCCCCCGCCCGTGCGCCGGCTTCGCTTCCGACGGTCGGTGGCTAGGCGTCGACCTCCCCGACGTCGGCCTGACCGTCCTGGGCGTGCACGTCCCCGACGACGGTGAGCGGGCGGCCAAGGCGGGGTACTGGCGGCGCCTCATCGACCACGGCCGCATGTGCGCGGGGTCCGCCACGGTCGTCGTTGGCGACATCAACACGGGCCGTCGCGGGCAGGATACCGAAGGGACGCGGTTCTCCTGCGAGCGCCAGCTGGGCGCGTTCTGCTCCCTGGGCTACAAGGACGCGTGGCGGACCCTCAATCCAGATGGACGCGAGTACTCCTGGGTCTCGCACGAGGGCAAGGGCAGCCGCATCGACGCGGCGTTCCTCTCCCCGCCGCTGCACGGCGCGCTTGAATCGGCGTCGTACCTCCACCGCCACCGGGAATCCCGCGCCAGCGATCATTCGCCCCTAGTGGTCTCGCTCCGCCGCTCGCGCCTCCCCTCCACGACGCCGCGGCAGCGCCCAACTCCAGTGTTCGCAGGGCTTTTCGGCGGTTCCGCGTCCTGACCCGCCGCCGCCCGCATTCCCAAAGTGTGCAGCGGAAGGCGCCGGAACGTCGAAAAGACCGCGGAAATCACGCGGGTCCGGCCCCCCGCCACCTTGCGGCGCGTGCCGGAGACTGATACAACCCCCGCTGACTCCTCGCGGAAAACAGTGGGTTTTTCGGAGAAAGACCTCTTTGGAGAGCATCATGGCGAAGAAGACCGGCAAGTCGGGTACGAGCGGCAATGCGACGAAAGCGGCCCCCAAGCCCGCGAAGATCGCCGCCTCGGGCGGCCTCCGCAAGAAGACCGAGATCTACACCACCATCGCCGACCACGTCGGCATCACCCGCAAGCAGGTCGCCGGCGTCTTCGACGTCCTAGGCCGGCTCATGGCCGCCGACCTCGCCAAGCCCGCCCCCGACAAGACCAAGATGTTCGTCGTCCCGGGCATGATGAAGATCTCCGCGATCCACAAGCCCGCCACCAAGGCCGCGCAGAAGGCCAACCCCTTCAAGCCCGGCGAGATGATGACCGTCAAGCCCAAGCCCGCCCGCACCGTCATCAAGATCCGCCCCCTCAAGGGCCTCAAGACGATGGTCTGAGCGAGCCGCGCCACCCGTGGGACCCACCGACGCGCCGCCCCATCGGGCGGCGTTTTTCTTTTCCCGCGAGAGAGGGCTTTCGGCCCGCACGAGCCCGCCTACTCCGCCATCACCTCGTCCGCCCGCGCCCCCAGCCGCCCGAACGCCGCGACGCACCGCGCCACGCCAGCCTCGATCGCCCCCGCGTCCCGCATCTCGACCGCCCGCGCCAGTTCGGGAAGGATCCACGCGGCGTACCCCGACGTCTCGTCCGGCGCCGCGTACAGGTTCGCGAACCACCGCCGCCCGGGCAGCCCGGCCTCGTCCAGCCACGCCCGCTCCATGCCGAGGATCGCCGCATTCGCCCTCGCGGCCGCGCCCTCGTCCATGGGTCCGGCCGCCGCCAGCCGCTCCATCGCGGCCGCGGCCCGGCGCTCCGCGTCCGCCGCCGCCCCCACGATCGGGGCGAACGCCGCCGCCACGTCCTCCCCACCGTCCATCTTCCCGAACGCCCCGATCTCCAGCCCCCGCGC
>Ga0105046_10009539_pt1 | contig 15176 bp, 11 predicted proteins | sample MAT03_FD_78385 | JGI IMG/M metagenome (GOLD analysis project Ga0105046, IMG submission 78385) | Freshwater microbial communities from Lake Fryxell liftoff mats and glacier meltwater in Antarctica - MAT-03 (megahit assembly) | ecosystem: Environmental > Aquatic > Freshwater > Ice > Liftoff...
CCGACGGCGTCGCCTTCGGTCGATGCCGCCCCAGCGACGGAAACGTCCGTAGCCGGCTGATCGCAGACAAGGGCACCGGCGTCTCGCCACGGGACGCCGCCCCTGCGCACGACATGTCTGCGTTTACCGCACCGCCCGAGCCATCACGGCCGCGAACAGCTTCCCTTTGGCGGCGAGAGACTCGGGTGCATTCAGTGCTAGCGCCTTGGCTAAGGCTCGTTCGGTACGCTCTCCGGCCTCATCCGGCAATAGTAGCGTGCGTTGAATCGAGTTGGCCAAACCCACGGCGTCGTCGGGATCGACGAGGAGCAAGTTGTCTCCGGAGGTTCCGAACGCTTCCGCAATCGGCAAGATCGACGAGGCGATAACCGGCACTCGGGCCAAGGCCGCGCGGGCGACATCCCGCACCGCGTGCGCCCCCCAGCGCGGCACAATCACCGAAAGCCTAGCCCGCACTTCAAGAGAATGGCGCCGGGCTTCCCGCAACGCCGGGAGAAGGAATAGATTCGATCCTTCGACCAAGCCGAGCGACAACAGCACCGTGGAGAGTTCTTCCCAGACGCGGTGGCTCTTGCGGCCGTTCGTCAAGCCGCAGTCGCGCCGCTTGATCGACTCGGTCAGTACGAGCGGCGGCAATTCGAGTCCCCGGCGGAGCAGGATCCGCAGCGCATCCACCAAGGCCCACGAATTGGCGTTTGTATAGGTGGAATAGTACCCCAGCATAAAGGTCGGGGGCAGACCGAATCGCGAGTCGATTCGCGCGGTCGCGGGCAAGCCGTCGGTGGCGATCCCGCCCGTCAGTGCGAGCGCCGGCAGCACCGAAGTCCGATCCGGATCCAGGCCGTAGCGGTGTACGGCTAACGCGCGGTCTCGTTCGTTCGCGAAGATGGCGTGCTGCGCGAGCCGGCACCAAATCATCGCCTCGCGGCAGGCGGATTGCGTGAACGGCCCCCAGAGGTCTTCGGTCTCCCAAGCGATGTGGGTGAACCCTACGATCCAACTCTCGCGCGGCAATCCTTCGATCTTTGCGTTCGCATCGAGAATTCCGGAAGGGTCGAGAATGAACTTCCATCCGTCGCCCAGCGCCCTGCGGACTTGGGGCAGCGTCAACCGCAGATCATCGAACAGATGGTGCCCGTCCAGATCGGGCGCCGGCGGCGGTTCGGTCAAATAGTGGCGGTCGAGTTGCCGGGCCGTCAGCACGACCGGATCCATCGATTTTCCCGCCGCCGGGTCGGGCGTGCGAAATCCTCGCTTGAGGTAGCGCAGCGTGCGGACGACGGCTTTCGCGGGCGGTTGCAGCGGCTTCGGGATCGCATCGCGGAGGCGTTGCCGGCGGGTTCGCGGTGTCGAAGGAATAGGGTCGGCGAGCTCGTCCCGTTCGCTCCGGTGTTCCGCGAAACGGAATGAGAACGTCTCCACTTCGAGGATCTCTTGAACCGAATCACCGCGGAGCGGCTCGGCTGAGCGAATCTCGAGCGGTACACCCGGTTTGCAACTCGGCAGGTCGAGGCTACACGAAGCATCCATGATTCCATCGTGGAAGACGCGCCGCCATTCCGAGGTGTTGAACCCCGGCAGAAAGTACGCGAGGATCGACTTCTGCCCGGCTCGAATCGAAGCGATCAACCCGGCGTCCCCGTCGAGAATCCGGAGGAGTTTCTCGCGCGCTTCGCCATCGGTCGCGCAGGCCCCGGCCCGGTCGCCTTGGTCGAAGTGCTCCATCAAGCCGCCGCGCATGTAGACCACGGGCATGCCCATGGCGATGGCTTCGAGCGGGTGGTAGTGGATGTGCCTCGGTTCGCGGCTGTGGTAGTACATCACGCGGAGATGCACGAGCAAGTCGTCGAACCGGTCTTCGGTGAGGTACCCCGTGACGTTGGCATCTTTCACGGGCATCGACTGCGAGCCGCCGATGACGTGGGGCAGATCGCCGAAGTGTTCGAGGAAGCGGGCGTAGATCTTCCCGTAGTATTCCGGGGCGGTTTTAATGCTCGGGCAGAAGAATAAGATTTTGGCATCCCGGCCGATCCAACGGTCGCCCGCGCGAAGCGTCCGCTCGGGCAAAGCGACCGGCAGCACGGCGGCGCGATTCGCCAGCAGCGGAGGTTCCCACGGTGCGATCGGCTCGTAAAGTGCCGCGACCCAGACCCGCTTCTGAATCTGCCAAAGCTTCCGCCACATCCACCCGTCGGCGTAGTGGTCGTACAGATCGGCATATTTCTTGGGGTGTTCGTTCCCGAACAGGCGGATCAGAATCCGACCCCGGTAGAACTTCACGAGCTCCCGGATCAAGATCGGCTCCGACGCGCAGATGATCGTCCCGAAATAGGCCTGCAAATTGTCGCTGACCTCGCGCGGCAACTCGCTCTGGTAGAAGTTGAACGCGTTCAGTGTACCCAGCGCGTCGGTCGGCAACGTGCTGTCGTGATCCCACGAAAAATCCGCGCTGCCGCTGCGGTACTCCGTCCCGCTCGGCAAGACTTTATTCGTGTAAACCTCGTAGCCGAGGCCGCGCAAAATCGGCACTTCGGCGTCGCGCAGCGTCGTGTGGCTGACCAACCAAGCGATGCGCTGATCGCGCGGCTTGGCCGGGCGAATCGCCGGGTGCGAAATGGGGCAGGGGTCTCGGAGGAGCGCATCGATGATGCCGAGGAGTCGAGGGGCGACCGATGGCGGAAGATGGCACTCGATCCGCTCCCCGTGGGGGTCGATGATCGGAACACCCGATTTCCATGCCGAAAGCGTGTGCCAATTCGGGCCGCTCCCCGCGTGGCCATTGCCGATGACCGCCGTGGCCCCGGCCACCACCGCCCGAAGTTCTTGGGGCTCGAGATGAGTCAAATCAAACCAATCCCGACCCGCTTGCATCCCGGCATCGCGAAACAGCGCGCGGGCTTTCGCGGCGAATTCCAATTGCGCGACGCTCGCCAAAGGCCGGCGGTCGATCCCTTCCGACAAGCCGACGAACGGGCATGGCCATCGACCTTGTCGAAATCGATCGGCGACGCTTTCCGCCACGGCAGCAGTTTCTTGATCGGGCCGATTCCACCCGACCGATAGCCAGTATCGTTCCGGCAGGCCCAGCGCCCGAATCGTTTCGGGGCTGCGGTAAACCGTCGATCCGATGGGAGGCACCACGCTGGAAGCGGTCGTTGGAATCGAGAAGCGTTCGGCCGCCATCGACCGGAGTTGCTCCGAGGGGAAAACGAAATGCTGCCCGAAGCGGCGTAATCGTTCCATCTCGCGGCGGTACCGATCGGTTCGGGCGCCGAAGTCGTGCATCTCGAAATCGAGATGCGGAATCCCGAGCACTGAGGGGACCGAAAGCTGCGAGCGACAATCGGACGGGATCGCCCCGAACGCCTGCGGGACGAGCGCGATATCGTGTTGGTCGGCGAGGTCGGAAAACTGGCGGTACGCATCGCGCGACGCTTCCGGCAAACCGTGCGGTTCCAACTTCGCCGGCGGCAGCACCCGGGCCAGCCGCGCACCGTCCGGCCACACGACGGCCCCACCCAAAAGATCCATCGGCGTGACAAGCAGCGTCAGTTCGTCGCCGCGATCCCGCGCCGCGGCGGCGAGCTCTTTGGCCAGAGCCGGGAGGCTGCGGGCGGAATCGTCCGGCCACACCACCGGGGCGTAAAACAGAATTCGCTTCGGACGTTCCGCCATCGACAGTCACCCGTTGCCCGGAGAACGGCCAAAGTAATGGAATGCGAATTCGCAATCAACACGAAGTGGAAGTAGGGGTGTAGCAACGATTCTTGGAGTTTCTTGTTAGGATCTGATTTCGATGCTCAAGCTCCGCATAGCGCCGGTGAGGAATTCAGCTCGGCCAACAGCCCGAAGCACGTTTTGTGGAGCACGGCCTACTGGATCGCTGGACAGGCGACTACGAAAACCGCCAAGAATCATTGCTACACCCGGAATGCGCTTGCGTGACGACAAGCAGACGACGATCTCTTCTTCATCCGGACAAGGGCTCAAACTCGTCAACTGGGGTTGGAAAACTCGGTCCCGAATCGCGGTTCGCCGTGACTATAATGCGAGGAGTGAGGTAGGATTTTTGCTTTGCGAATTGCGGGCCGGCGCATCACCCGCAGTTTCGGACATTGCACTCCTAGCCAATCGCCGGTAGCGTTCATTGTGTCGCCCTGATATTCAAATCGGATTTCCCGCCATGCGCGCGTTTCTTTATTGGTCACTCTTCGCCGTCTCGTGTTTGGTCGTCGCACCGTCGGCGCCGGTGGCAGCGGATAAGCCGGCCGGGAAAAAAGTGCCCGCGCACAAGGTCGCGCTCGCCGAGGCACGGAAGCGGTTGCTCGCGGGGAACTACGACGAGGCCCGCACCGCCTACGAATCGGCCGTGGCCAAAGATAAAACGCTGGCTCCCTACGCCGCCGTGGGCATTGCTGAGTCGCACCGGCTCGTCGGTGACACCGATGTGTCATTGAAGGTGCTCGACGCGGCGAAGAAAGATTTCCCGGACAACCTCGACCTGCTCGCGGCAAGGGCCGATCTGCTGTACGAACTCGGCGATTGGGACGGCGCCGAGAAGGACGCCGACGCGGCGCTGGCGAAGGACAAGAACCACCTGCGGGCCATCTGGACGAAAGCGCGGATCCAACGCGATCGCGGCGACGTGGATGCCGCCGATAAAACCTTCCGCCTCGCGGTGAAGCACTACACGGCCCGCAGCAACGCCGACGACGACATCACCGATCCCGAAGATCTGCTGCACGTGGCGCTCAGCGGTGCCGAGAATGCCCGCTGGCACAATTTGAAGGAGCAATTCCGCTTCATCTTGAACGACGTGCTCAAGGATGCGCTCGTCGCGGATAAGGCCTTCTGGCCCGCCGAGCAACTCGCCGGGGAGTTGCTGTTGGAAAAATACAATCGCCCCGATGCCATCGACGCCTTCGACAAAGCTTTGGCGATGAACCCGAAAGCGGCCGATCCGCTGGCGGGCAAAGCTCAAGCGGCGCTCGTGAAGTTCGACCTCAAAGACGCCGACACGTTCGCGGACGACGCGCTGAAGCAGAACCCCAAGCACGCCGCGGCGCTCCGGGTGAAAGCCGAGATCCAAGTGATCGCGGGCGATTTCCCCGCGGCCGAAGCGCTGCTGTTGAAGGCCAAGCAATCGCGGCCGCGCGACAGCCAAACGCTCGGTCGCTTGGCTGCGGTTCAACTGATGCAGCACAAGAAAGCCGAGTTCGACGCCGCCGTGAAGGAAGTGAGCGCGTTCGACAGTAAGCCCGGCCTCTTCTACCACGAGTTGGCCGCGTGCCTCGACGAGCGTAAGAGGTATACCCAAGCCGAGGAATACTACAAGAAGGCCGCGGAACTCCGGCCGTTCCTCAGCGCCCCGCGCACCGGTTTGGGGATGCTCTACCTGCGCCTCGGCAACGAAGTCGAAGGGAAGAAGTTGCTCGATGCGGCCTTCAAAGCCGACCCGTTCAACGTCCGCGTCGCCAACTCGCGCAAGGTGCTCGAACACCTCGAGAAGTACGAGACGATTCAAACGCCGCACTACCTCGTCCGGTTCGACCCGCAGACCGACAAGATCCTCGCGGAGTTCCTCGCCGAGTTTCTCGAAACCACGCACGCCGAGTTAAAGAAGCAATTCGCCTTCGAACCTGAAGGGAAGATCTTGATCGAAGTCTTCAACAGCCACGAGATGTTCAGCGGGCGCACAGTCGGCCTGCCCGATCTGCACACCATCGGCGCCTGCACCGGCCGCGTCGTGGCGATGGCCTCGCCCAAGGCGAAAGGGCTCAGCAAGCCCTTCAACTGGGGCCGCGTCATGCGGCACGAACTCACGCACATTTTCAACTTGGCCCAGACCGACTACCAATGCCCGCACTGGGTCACCGAAGGCCTCGCGGTGCGGAACGAAAACATGGCTCGCTCCCCACAATGGACAGCCATTCTGCGAGATCGCTTCGCATCGAAGACGCTGCTGAACCTCGACACGATCCTACTCGGCTTCGTCCGCCCCAAGAGCCAAGACGAATGGACGCTCGCCTACTGCCAGAGCCAAATTTACATGGACTACCTGACTAAGACCCACGGCGAAGAAGCGGTGGCGAAGGTGCTCAACGAATACAAGGCGGGGAAGGATACGGCGTCGGTGATCCAAGCCGCGTGCGGCGTGGGTAAGGCCGAGTTCGAGAAGGGCTACCGGGACTTCGTCGCGGGAATCTTGAAGGGCGCGGCCCCCGCTGCCGGGCCGGTGGAGAAGGTGCTGACCTTCGATGAACTCGTCGACGCGGTGAAGGAGAATCCGAAGGACAACGACTTGAAAGCCCGCCTCGCGGAGCAGCACCTGCGGCGGAACAAGCCCACCGACGCCAAGAAACTCGTCGACGAAGTGCTCGAGGCCAAGCCCGGCCACGGCTTGGCGAGCATCGTGAAGTCGAAATTGCTGGACCGGGCCAAAGACCCCGAAGGGGCCAAAGCCGCCCTCGAAGAGGGCTTGGAGGCGAACCCGAACGACGTGAAGTTGATCGCCAGCATCGCCCGATTGCACCTCGGCAACAAAGACTTCAGCGACGCCGCGACAATGTTCGAGAAGGCGAAAAAACTCGCCCCGCTGGAAGCCGACTGGAACGAGCAACTCGCACGAATCTACAAGATGACGAACCAAGACGAGAAGTTGCTGCCGCTATTGAAGGAAGTCGTTAGCCACGACCCGGACGACCTCGACGCCCGTTTGAAACTCGCGAAGGCGGGCTTGGACGCGAACCGTTTCCCCGAAGCCGAAGCCTATGCCCGGGATGCGATGTGTATCGACGTGACCAACGCCGAAGCCCGTGAGAGCTTGCTGCAAGCCTTGATGGGGCAGAATAAGTCGGCGGAAGCGGAGAAGATCCGGAAGCGCTTCGAGAAGTGAGCGTTCGTTGTAGCGGCAAGTTTCCCAACTTGCCGTGGATCCCCGGCGCGTGTCGCAACTTCAACAGTTGAAGCCCAATTCTTTCGACTTCTCGGCAAGTTGGGAAATCGCCGCCACAGGGATGGCTAGCCGACGCCCATCCCGATTCGGATACTGCAAGAATCTCTCCTCTCCCTGGGAATCCCGATGTTCCGTTCCATCGTATTGTCTGTACTGCCAGTCCTAGCGTCGCTCGGACTGATCGCGGCGCCGTCCTCCGCCGAGTTGCCCAAGCCCGAAACCTTCGACGACAAAGGCTTCGAAACCATCTTCGACGGTAAGACTTTGAAAGGCTGGCATGTATCAACGAAGACCGGCCACAGCGGTACCAGTAAGAACAAAACCGGCGGCAAATGGGAGATCCTCGACGGGGCCATCACGGGCAGCCAAGACATCCCCGGCAACGGCGGGATCGTGATCACCGACAAGAAATACGGGGACTTCGAGGTCGCACTCGAGATGAAGAACGACGACGGCCCGGACAGCGGATTGTTCCTCCGCTGCACCGAAGAGGGCAAGTGCTTCCAGGCGATGATCGACTATCACCAAGGCGGCAACCTCATGGGCGTCTACGGCGAAGGGCTCGGCGGCAAACCGCACGTGCGGAATTTCGACTTCACCAAGGATGTCAACGACATCAAGGTGGCCGAGTTCAAAGCGTTCCCGTGCCCGGTGAGCGCTGCCGATTGGCCCAAGTTCTGGAAGCACGGCGAATGGAACGAACTCCGGGCCCGCATCGAGGGGAACCCCGCGAAAGTGACGACGTGGATCAAAGGCGTCAAATTCATGGAATACACCGACACCGAGAAACGCTTGGGCGACACCGGTGGTATCGCTTTGCAAGTGCACGGCGGCGGCGACTACACGAAGCAGTTCGTGCGCTACAAAAATATCCGCGTCAAAGAATTGAAGAAGTAGCCCGCCCGTGAGCCGACCGATCCGCCTGATGACGCTCGCCCCGGGGCATTTCCACGCCGCACTCGTGCTGAAGGAAATGCCGCCCGAAATCTATCGGCGCACCTACGTGTACGCACCCTTGGACGGCGACCTCGTCGAATATTTAGCGAGTGTCGCCGCGTTCAACAACCGCGCCGACAACCCGACCCACTGGCAAATCGACGTCCGCGCAGGCGCGGATTACCTCGACCGATTCCTGCGCGAGCAGCCGGGCCACGCCGTCGTCATCTCCGGCCGCAACCGTCCGAAGATCGATCTCATACTCGCGGCGGTGTCGAATTCCTGCCACGTGCTCGCCGATAAACCTTGGGTCATCGATTCCGAAGGGTTCGAGAAACTCGCGGAAGTGTTCCGGCAGGCCGACCTCCGCGATGTCCTCGCCTGGGACATGATGACCGAGCGATTCGACATCGCCACGATTCTCCAGCGCGACCTCATTCAAGACGCAGAAGTCTTCGGTGAACCGATCTCCGGCACGGCGCACGATCCGGCGTTGACGCTCGATGCCACACACTATTTGTACAAGACCGTGGCGGGGAAACCGCTCCGCCGGCCCGCTTGGTGGTTCGATCCGGACGAAGCCGGGATGGGCTTGGTAGATACGGGAACCCACCTCGCGGACCTTTCGATTTGGCTTCTGTTCCCCGATCAAGCCGTCGATCACCGGGCCGATTTGGAAATGCTAGACGCCCGAATTTGGCCGACGCCGATCACACGCGAGCAGTATCGGATCATCGCTGATGCCCCGGATAGTGTAGACGAATTGCTGCTGTATCAAGGCAATGGCAGCGCGACGTACCGGCTGCGCGGCTCGGCCGTCCGGTTCACCGTGAATTGGGATTTCGAATCGGCCGGGCACGGGGATCGCCACGAAGTCATCGCGCGCGGCGGCCGCTCGCGCATCCGCGTCCGATCGACCGCCGGCCACAACGAGCTCTCCGTCATCGCGAATGAACCGGCCGACCATACAAGGCTCTTGGACGCCGTCGGCCGACGCTGCGGCGAATGGCAATTGCGGCACCCCGGCGTCGCCGCAGTCGATCTCGGAGACCGCATTCAAATCGCGATCCCCGACCGCTACCGCACCGATCACGAACAGCACTTCGCCGACGTGCTCGACGAGTTCTTGCGGAACGTCCGGAACCCGCGCCGCGCCGCGCCGTGGGAAATCCCCAACCTGCTGACGAAATACGCCATCACGACGCGTGCGGTCGAACTGGCCCGAACGAAACAGGCCCGCGGGTAATTCGCCGCTTCGACCCGTACATTGATTGCATGTGGCCCAACCGCGAAAATACCGATGAACTCCTCGAACAGGCCCGCACCGGCGAGGCCGGGGCGGTGGATCGCCTTCTCGGCGAGTTCCGCGAGCCGCTGCGGCGCGTCATCGGCCTGCGGCTCGATCCCGTATTGGCCCGGCGCGTCGATGCGTCGGACATCGTCCAAGATGTGCTCATGGAAGCCAACCAGCGGCTGAAGGAGTACCTCAAAGCCCCGAACATGCCGTTCCACCTTTGGCTGCGGCACTTGGCCCAAGACCGCATCATCGACACGCATCGCCGGCACCGGCTCGCCCAGCGCCGCAGCGTCGACCGCGAGCAATCGCTGACCCGCCCCGGCTGGGCCGATGACGACTCGGCCGCGTCGCTCGTGGCCCAACTCGTCGATGCCGACCGCACACCCGCCAGCGAAGCGATCCAGCAGGAACTGGCCCGCAAGCTGACCTCGGCCATCCACGAACTCGCCGAGGACGACCGCGATATTTTGTTGATGCGGCACCACGAGCAATTGACGAATCAGGATGTTGCGGGGGCGCTCGGGTTGACCGAAGCCGCCGCGAGCATGCGATACCTGAGGGCGCTGCGCCGATTGCGGCTCGTGCTGGTGCCGGAGGCGAAGGGGGAGTGAGTGTGCTTGAACCCAGTTACGCCTTGAAGATTGCAGATCGCGCGCAACTTCTCGAGCAAGCACAAACTGCCTTCGATCAGGTTTGGCGCGTCGATTTCTCGGCACCCGGCTTTTGTGTCATCGACACCGGATCGGAAATCGATTCCCGCACGGTTCGAGCTTGGATGGTTGAACTGAAAGAAAGACTGTGCGAAATCGGCACCCAGCGCGGAACCGGCTCGTTCGGCTATCTGTCGATGGGGCGATTCGATCAACAGGTTACCACGAAGTTTCACCGCGATGGCGCTCCCGAAAAATCTCTATTGATGCTCGGCTACGAACCTTCGAACGTACGCAGTCGGCTGCTCTTGGCCGACTTCACGCGGGCCGCCTTTGATCTCGGAATGACGCCCCAGCAATTTTTGCAGGACTACAACCCGATGTACAAGAACGGCGAGGAGATGCTGCTCCGTTACATCACCGAAGTGCCTCAGCCATCGGAAGGGATTTCCCGGATCGTACTCGTCAACAATAGTCTGCTGGAGTTCGATGCGGAGCATCCGAACCCGCTCGGCGTGTTGCATAAGGCGATCATCGATAATCCGGATGAGTCGCAGTGCCGGATCATCAACTCGACCATGCTGGCCGCTGGGGAACCCGATCGTGTATCGATTACTGAGAAGCATGAGTTCGTGGCCGCGGAAAAGATTAGCCCGAAGGTTTATTGAGCTGTGTCGTATTTCGCAATTTGCGTCGCGCCGACTTCCGCTTATTCCGCAGTCGTTGGGCTTCCGTCGGTGGAAACCGGATGATCGATTCGAGACGGTTTCCGAGATACATGCGGATGATCCGGTCGATCCTGTCTACTGCGCGGATTTGAGCGTCGGTGCGCATCGCGAAATCCACGATGAGCCATCCCGGCTGATCGGAGGCGGTCACCTGGACTTCTTCCGGCCGAGTTGTCAGCACGGATCCGAGCTTGCGCACCGCTTCCCAATCCCCGGTGTCGGGCGATGCGAATTGGATTTCCACACGGACGTGCATAGGGTGCTCCTTTTAATCAGCGAACCGGCTCCGTCCGGGAACTCGAGATGCAGCTTCGATCCCCTTTAGTCTAACTCTGACTGGCTGCGTCGGGTTATCTTACGCTTCCCCATCCGTTCCCTAAGATTCACCTCATTCCGATTCCCCGTTTGGTCGCCCATGCTGATCCACAAGACCGCCACCGAATTGCTCGCCCTCCAAGCGAGCGGGCAAGCCTCGGCCCTCGACATTGCCAATGCGTTCCTCGCTTCGATCCAAAAGCAGGAGCCGACGATCCAAGCGTTCATGCGCGTCGATGAGTCGGCCGTGCGGCAACAAGCCGAGGCGATCGATGCGAAGCGCAAAAGCGGGGCGAAGCTCGGCAAACTCGCAGGAGTGCCGGTGGCGGTGAAGGATGTGCTTTGCACCAAAGGGATCGTCACGACGTGCAGCAGCAAGATCCTCGAGAACTTCGTGCCGCCGTACGATGCCCACGTCGTGAGCTGCTTGAAGTCCGCGGACGCCGTGATCCTCGGCAAGACGAACATGGACGAGTTCGCGATGGGGTCGTCCACCGAGAACAGCGCCTACAAGAAAACCAAGAACCCTTGGGACATCGAACGCATCCCCGGTGGCAGCAGCGGAGGTAGCGCCGCCAGCGTCGCGGCGTGCGAAGCCCCCGTGTCCCTCGGCACCGACACCGGCGGGTCGATCCGCCAACCCGCTGCGCTCTGCGGCCTCGTCGGAGTGAAGCCGACCTACGGCCGCGTCAGCCGCTACGGGCTGATCGCTTTCGCCAGTTCACTCGATCAAGTCGGCCCGTTCAGCCACGACATCGCCGATGCCGCACTGATGATGGAAGTGATCTCCGGGCACGATGTCCACGACGCGACCAGCGTCGGTGAACCGGTACCGGAATACACGCAACTCATCAACACGCCGGTGAAGGATCTGCGCATCGGCATCCCGAAGGAGTTCTTCGACGAAGGCCTCGACCCCGAAGTCGAGAAGCTGGTGAAGGCGTCGCTGAAGGAGTACGAGAAGCTCGGTGCGAAGCTCGTGCCCCTGTCGCTGCCGACGGGCAGCAAGTATGCGGTGGCGGTCTACTACATCGTGGCGACGGCCGAGTGCAGCAGCAACCTTGCCCGCTTCGACGGCATGCACTACGGCCACCGCACGAAGCAAAAGACCGACCTGATCGCGACGTACAGCAAGAGCCGGGGCGAAGCCTTCGGCAAGGAAGTCCAGCGCCGCATCATGCTCGGCACTTACGCCTTGAGTAGTGGGTACGACCACGAGTACTATCTGAAGGCGCTGAAGGTCCGCCGCAAGATCAAGAACGAGTTCGACGAGGCTTTCAAGGTCTGCGACGTGATCATGGGGCCGACGTCGCCGACGCCGGCGTTCAAGTTCGGCGAGAAGACCGACAACCCGCTGGCGATGTACCTCAGCGACATCTACACGATCAGCTGCAATCTCGCCGGGATCGCCGGCATGAGCATCCCCTGCGGCTTCACCGCCGGGGGATTGCCCGTGGGTTTGCAACTCCTGTCGCCGGCCTTCGACGAAACGAAGATGTTCCAAATCGGCCGGATGTACGAAGGCGTCACGGACTGGCACACGAAACGGACGGTGGTGTAGAATACTCCCACGTCCACAACACTCCTCACTCCACCGCCGGTTCGGGTTCGGATTTCGCAAAGCGCGCCGCGCTTGCTGGCCGCTGCCGACTTGGCCATGCTTCCCACGAGCTTGCCCACTGGCGATGTCCGATACGAACTCGATGATGGAGTCCTCGTCATCATGTGGTTGGGGCCGATGCGGCGTTCCTCAAGAACGATCAACTTCCGCCCAAACGAACAAAGGAAGGCTAGCTCGAAACGATCCCGAAACTCGTGATCGAAGTGAAAAGCAAGAACGACACTTGGCCGGAGGTCGAGCCACGCTGCCGTGTAGGACGCCTTGCCGAAGGAACTCCGCGAGGGATTGGAACCGCCGACGGCGGCGGTGTGAGGAAAGCGGCGGCGGTCTCCACACGAACGGGATGAAGCGGTAGAATATCCTCCATGAGCACTGCATTACTCACATCACCGCCCGTTCGGATCCGAGTTGCGCAAAGCGCCCCGCGCTTGCTGACCGCGGCCGATCTCATTGCCATGCCGACGAGTTTGCCTTCGGGGGACGTCCGCTATGAACTCGATGATGGAGCCCTAGTCATTATGGCACCGGCTGCTTTCATTCATGCCGAGCACCAATCCAAAGTGCACGCCACTCTACTCATCCATGCCCAGATGACGGGGTTGGGAAATGCTTATGTTGAAGTCCCCATCGTCCTGCGCCGGAATCCGGATCGCGTCGTTGCTGCGGATGGCGCTTTCCTCACGGTGGATCAATTACCGGTGAAGCGATCGAAAGAAGGCTATCTCGAAACGATCCCGAAGCTCGTTGTCGAAGTGAAAAGCAAGAATGACACTTGGCCCGAGATCGAGTCGAAAGCCGCCGAATACCTCGCCGCCGGAGTCGAACTGGTTTGGGTACTCGATGACACCAAAAATGCGATCACCGCGTACCCTCTTGGCCAGTCGCCCAAAATCTTCGCCGCCACCGACCTCCTCACCGCCCCGTTCCTGCTCGGCTTCTCTGTGCCAGTGGCCGACTTCTTCGCCTGAGGATCACCCGATGACTTGGACCGATACCCGCGAGATCGGCGAACTCCTCTTCGAGCGCTACGACACCCTCGATCCCCTCACCGTGCGCTTCACCGACATGCACAAGTGGGTCATGGACCTCGAAGGCTTCGAAGGCGCGACCACCGGGTCGTCCGAAAGAATCCTCGAAGCGATCCAGATGGCGTGGTACGACGAATGGAAAGACGAATATGGCACCGGCTGAATCCCCCGAGATTTCGCGCAGACTCCGCGATTGTTTTGGGCTAAGCTAAAGCGGTCGAAAACCATTTCTCGGAGCATTCCATGATGATGCCGTTGTCGAAATCGGCCCTCGCGGTCGTTGTCTCGATCGCCCTCGCGAACGCGGGTCTGTCGGCGCCGGTGCCGGCGGAACCCAAAGCCGGCGATAACGCCGTCGTGAAAGCCCGCAAGGCCCTCGAACTGAAGATCACCTGCAAAGCCGACGGCAAGACGCTGAACGAAGCCATTGATCTGCTCAAGGAAGTCAGCAAAATCGACATTTCCTTGGACACGACTACGATCCAAATGCTCGGGATGGATCCGAATCAGCCGGTCGTCAAGTTCGACTTCAAAGACGTCAAACTGAAGGACGGCCTCCGCACGGCCTTCGCTTCGATGAACCTCCGCTGCGGCATCACGTCGAGCGGGATCGTTGTCTCCACGGACGAAGGGCTGACCATCCGCCAACTGCGCCAACGCGTCAACATCGACGTGGACGGCAAGAGCTTGGCGGAAACCTTGAAGGAATTGGCCGACGAAACCGGCGCCAACGTCGTCGTCGATCCCCGCGCCAAGAAGATCGCCGACGAAAAAATCACCCTCAAGATCGACGATGTGCCGCTGGAATCTGCCGTGCGGTTGTCGGCCGACATGGGCGGCCTCGCCGTGATCCGCATGAGCAACGTGCTGTTCGTGACGACGGAAGCCCGCGCCGATAAGCTCCGTCCGGACGCCGACCGCCCGCTTGGCCCGACCCCCGGCAACCCGATCTTTCCTGGGCTCGATGGCGGCTTGGGCGGTGGTCCCGGCTTCCCAGTGCCCGTACCGGGTGTCGTGCCGCCGGCTGAGGCAGTTCCCGCTGTGCCACCGCCGGCGGTCGAATTACCCGCTCCCGTGAAAAAATAGACCTTCGGGATGAGCCGACCACGCCCCGCCGAATCGGGAGCGTGGTGGTTTCACGCATAAATTGATCGATGATGAGTGAGTCCGATCACAATCAGGACGGCTGCGGGAACGTTACCGGCAGGGGAAATTGGGGAATTCCAGCGCCCCGGCAATTAACCGACGCGATGCTCCTGTATACGATCCCCAGGCAAGACCTCACCGAGGGGATGAGCCACAATGATCCTCACACTTCGCCGCTGGTTCTCCGCACACATCGCGAATACGAGTTCAATTAAATTTGCTCAAGCTCTGAGACCGTACGTGGCGACAAGTTTTCAACTTGTCGGCGGGGGTTTTCCAGCGAGTATTGTTATCGACAAGTTGGAAACTCGTCGCCACGTTATGGCATTTCATCTCAGAAGACCGTCGGAGCGGCGAGCGCGGGCGACAAAGCGGATCGGAAAAAACGCAGCGGCGATCGAATCTGGCTACGCACTCCGTTAACCCGATTGCCCAAGTCGCTTACGCTCGCTGCTCCGACGGACTTCTCCGGTGAACGCAATGGGGTGGGCTTATTTATC
>Ga0105046_10009543_pt1 | contig 15170 bp, 10 predicted proteins | sample MAT03_FD_78385 | JGI IMG/M metagenome (GOLD analysis project Ga0105046, IMG submission 78385) | Freshwater microbial communities from Lake Fryxell liftoff mats and glacier meltwater in Antarctica - MAT-03 (megahit assembly) | ecosystem: Environmental > Aquatic > Freshwater > Ice > Liftoff...
AGCGGGGCGTGCGCGAAGTGCGATAACTGCGGCGAGACCAGCGGGTGCGGCTAAGGTTTAACGTTTAACGTTTGGAGGATGCGGCAGTTCGAGCCGTTTCACAAAGCGTTATACTTCTCGCGATTGGAAGTGAGACGTGTGAGTTACTTGTTCGTTTAGCGGAGCCGTCAGCAGGGGCGGACAATTGCATGTCATCTCCGCTGGGGACGACGCTAAACGACACCGCTCCAGAACACCTCACTTACAACTGCATGAAATACAAACGCCGCCGGGTTTGTGCCCGGCGGCGTTTGGTTATCGGAGTTCACTCACTGCGGCTGCTTGTCGCCCTTTTCACCCTTGCCGCCCTTATCGCCCGGAGGTGGGCCTTTCTCGCCGCCCTTGCCAGGACCGCGTTCCTTGAGGTCTTTAAGTTGCTTCTTCTGGGCGTCGGTCAGCAACTTGTCGAGTTTCGCGTCCACGTCCTTCTGCATCGCATCGAGGTCTTTCTTCTGGGCATCGGTCAACTTGAGCATCTCCTGCATGAACGCCGGCATGATCTGGCCGGGCGTCGGCATGCCCATCTTGCCGCCGGGGAAGCCGCCTTTGTCGCCCTTCCCCTCCTTGTCACCTTTCGCCTCCTTGTCACCTTTCCCCTCCTTGTCGCCCTTGCCCGGAAGTTGGGCATCGGTGAACGAGGTCACGGCCAACAACCCGGCCACGAACAGAACCACAGCGAACGCACGCATCGGAATCTCCAAACGGGATTGAGAAAAGTCAATTCGGAACACGGTTAACGGCCCCGGAATGTGGACGCTTATTTCTTGGTCGGGCACGCGAGAGCCAGGGCGGTCGTCGCCCAGCCGGTCGCGGCGCACGAGATGAACTGGTCTTTCTCGTAGGGGAAGCCGGACTCGAAGTATTTCTGGACGATGACCCGAGTGCGGGTGCGAACGTGCCAGGAACCGTCGTCGGCCTGCGTGCCGAGGAGGAAGGCCAGCCCGCGCTTGTAAGCGGGGTCGTCGGTGGGTGTGCCACCAGCAGTGTGCAGGGCGTAGAGCGCCGTTCCGGTCGCGTAGGCGTCGCTGTTCATGGTGTCGAGTTGGCCCCACCCGCCGTCTTCACGTTGGGTTGCGGCGAGTTCCTTGGTGGCGGCGCGAATGTCTTCGTCCTTCGCCCCGGCGGCTTTCAAGCCGAGCAAGCGGAACACGCGGTCTTCGGTATCCTTCGCGGGGGTCTTCAGGAGCCAGCCACGAATGACTTCGGTTCGCTTCGCCACACTTTCCTGCTGTTCCGAGACCGCGAACTTCTGGACGGCGCGAAGGGCGAGCGCGGTTGGGGTGAACGGGCTGTGTTCGGAAGGCGGTCGCGGCGGCTGCAAACCCCAGTGGTCTCGATTCTTGTCCTTGCCGAGGATGTACTGGGCCACGATTTCGGTTGTTTTGTCGGCTTTGTAACCGACGACATCCAGGGCGAACATCGAGTAACTCGCGTTGTCCACTTCACCACCCGGACCCTGACCACGGGCGAACCGCTCGCGGTTCCGCTCCATATCTTCGGTAATGAACGCGACGAGTTCCTTGACCTTCGCTTCGGGCACAGTGAACCCGTGGTCGCGGGCCGTGGCGAAGGCCAGCAGCGGAACGCCGTGGTTGTGGCAGGTGAAGCAACTGCGGCTCTCGGAGTGCCCGTTCACGGCTTTCCACAGAATGGGCATGCTTTTCTCGACGGACTTCTTGATGTTCTCAAGTGTCACCGGCACATCACGCGGTTTCACACGCGGCATCGGCACGGTTTCGCCAGCGCCATCCTTGGGCGACGGGCCACCTGGGAAGCCACCGGGACCACCGGGACCGCGTTCCAGAAACTCCTTGAGTTGCTTCTTCTGGTCGTCGGTCAGAAGTTTGTCGAGCTTCGCGTCCACGTCTTTCTGCATCTCGGCGAGTTGCTTCTTCTGGGCATCGGTGAACGTGAGGAAGTCTTGGAGGAAGACCGGTAGAATCGTGCCCGGCGCGGGCGGCCGAAACCCGCCTTTGCCACCGGTACCGTCCTTGCCGTCCTTGCCACCGGGACCGCCTTTGCCACCGCCACCAGCCGCCAGTTCCGCCGTGAACAGCGTGGCAAAGTCTTCCTTCGTGACGAAGCCGCTTTTCTTCGCGTCCGCCCGGGCGAAGAGACGGTGAAGTCGCGTGTCGGTGAGTTCTTCCTTCGTGAGTTTGCCGTCCTTGTTGGCGTCGTAGGCCATCATCTGAGCGACGAGTTCCTCGACACTGAGCGTCTTGCCTCCACCACCGGGGCCGCCCTTGCCGCCTTTATCGCCTTTGTCCTTACCGCCCTTGTCCTTGTCTTTGCCGGGTTGGCCGGGCGGTTGCGCCGTCGAGAAGGACGACACCGCGAGCATGCCGCACACGAACAATCCCAGTGCTATCAGTCTCATGGTTCGGTTCCTTAGTTGCTTTCGAGATATCCCGGGCAGAGCGCCGGGGCTGTATGCCGAGTTGCCGGTCGGTTAGCGGCCCTTTTTGGGTTCCATGTCGGCGTCGTCCAGGGTGCGGCCGAGGACGATCTCGAAGTACGCTTCCAGTTCGCCGGTTTTCGACCCCTTGATGGCCTTGAAGTCGGCCGAGGCGAGTTCCTTGTCGATCGGGTTCAGCGAACGGACGATGAAATCGCGGGCGTTGCCAGCGTCGCCGGCAACAAAGAATTGTGAGGTGAGCAGCGTGCGGTTGCCCTTCTTTACCTTGAAGTGAATGTGCGGCGCGGGCCGACCCGGATAGGCGACCGGCTTGATCGTGCGGAAGTAGTATTCGCCCTTGGAACCCGTGGCGAAGCGGCCGAAGCCCTGGAAGTTCTTGTCCTGCTGCTTGGCCTTCGGGCCGCTGTCGGCGCTGTGCAGGTAGACCGCGTTGGCATCGCACTGCCAAATCTCGACGACGACGTTCTTGACCGCTTCACCCTTCACATCGAGAACGCGGCCCGTGAGGTGCGTGATCTCGCCGATGGCCGGCGTGAGCGCATCGTTCACGATGATGAGGTCGTTGTCGGTATCGAGGGGCAGTTTGTCGGGGTAGAACGGGCCTTCGGTTTGCGGCGGGGTGCGGAGGAGTTGCTCCGCGAACAGCCCAGGCGTGGTGAACAGGGACACACCAACCGCACCGAGGAACGAGCGCCGGCCCGGCTTAATCAGGTGATTGTGCATGCGATTTTCCTCACTCTTGGGAAGGGAACGTTTCTCGGCGACAAGGTAGAAAACGGGAGACCGACCACAGCCGAGACTTGAAGCGGGAAGTTTCATCCCGCACTCATATTGAACCCCGGGCAGAGCGCCGGGGTTATATGTGAACAAATTGTCATATGTCCCCAGGCTTGCCCAGGGTTCTTGATTATTTCGTGTACACGTCGAACCAATCCGCGAGGGTCTTGATGTCCTTGTCGAGACCGGCCCAGCCGTGGCCCGCGCCCTTCTTCACGACCAGTTCGCACGCGACTTTGTTCTCCTTGAATTTGGCGATGATGAGTTCCGCTTGCTGAATCGGAACGAGCGTGTCCGCGTCGCCGTGGATGATGAGCGACGGGGCCGAGTCCTTTGTGACGTGGTATACGGGGGAGATGGCTTTGCCGATCTCCTTGCGCTTCACGTCGTCGGTGATGGGCATGAACAGCCCGTCCTTGAACTCGCGGAAGTCGAACGGAGCTTTGAAGTTGGTGAGAGTGCCGTTGCCCAGCGCGAGGTTGTCTTCCTTGCCGTAGTTCAGGAAGTCCGTCGGGGGGAAGAAGCACGCGACGGCCGCCACCTTGGACGATGCGCGTTCCACGAGGTCGACTGCCTTGGGGGTGCCCTCTTTGAACGCCGTGCCCTGCATGAGCGAGAGGTGCCCGCCGGCCGACGCACCCGCAATGCCGAGCTTTTCGGCATCGATTTCGTACTTCTTCGCGTTCGTCCGGATGTACCGCACGGCCCGGTTCATGTCTTCGAGAATCTCGGGGATCGTGAACTTCGGCTGGCTCCCGTGAACCACGGCGAACACGGTGTACCCACGGTCCAGGAACTCTTTCAAGACCCCCGGGTTGATTCCAGCTTTCGAGGAAACCCAGCCGCCGGAGACGCAGAAGATGATGCCGCGACCGTTCGGCTTGTCCTTGGGCGCGAACACGTCCATAGTGAGCGAGACACCGAACTTCCGACCGTACACCACATCTTCGGTGCGGTTGAATGTCTGCTGCGTGAACGCGGGCGAAGCAAAGGCGACGGCCGCAGCAGCGGCCAGGAACGCACGGGAAAGCATTGCAAGTAACTCGTGGGTAAGGGTTGTTCTCAAAGCTGCTAGCGGCTTCGCGGGAACACTCGCGGCCTGCGAAGCCGCTAGCAGCTCCGAGGGAACTCAGCGTAACATCATCGAGACGTATTTTGTCTCCAAATATGCTTCAAGTCCTTCGTGGGCGAGTTCGCGGCCGAGGCCCGATTCCTTCATCCCGCCGAAGGGGCATTGCGGCGTGGCCGGCACGGGATCGTTTAGCCCGATGATGCCGGCTTCCAAGCCCTCGGCCATACGCCACGCCACACTGAGATCGTTCGTGAAGACGTAAGCCGCGAGGCCGTACTTCGTGTTGTTCGCGGCGGCGATAACGTCATCGATCTTCGAGAAATCGAGGACGGGCATCACCGGGGCGAACGGCTCATCGGTCAGGATGTTGGCGTTGGCGGGCAACCCGGACAGCACTGTCGGTTCGTAGTAGTAGCCTCGCGCGAAGGCGGCGGGCTTCTTGCCGCCGGTCAGCACGGTGGCCCCTTTGGCCTTCGCATCGGCGACGAGCGCCGTGGCCGCTTCGATCCGCTTGGGTTCGATCATCGGGCCGATGTCGACGCCGTCGTCGAGGCCGTTACCGAGTTTGAGTTTCTGCGTGGCGGCGACAACCGCGTCGGTGAATTTCTTGCTGATGTCGCTGTGAACGAAGAATCGGCTCGGGCTGATGCATACCTGCCCGTTATTGCGGAACTTGCCCATCACGGCGGCCTTGGCGACCGCTTCGGGGTCCGCGTCCGGGAACACGATGAACGGCGCGTGCCCGCCGAGTTCGAGGCTCAACCGCTTCACCTGATCGGCCGCTTGCTTCATCAGGATTTTGCCGACGCGGGTTGAGCCGGTGAAGCTCACCTTGCGGACAAGCGGGTTCTCCATGAACTCCGCCGCGACTTCTTCACCCGGACCGATGACGAGGTTCGCCACACCGGGCGGCACCTTGGCGTCGGCGATGCACTCGAACAAGCCAATCGCGCACAGCGGAGTCAGTTCGGATGGCTTGGCGACGATGGTGCAACCCGCCGCGAGCGCCGGCGCGATCTTCCGCGACAGGAGCGTAATGGGGAAGTTCCACGGGCTGATTGCCCCGACCACGCCAACTGGGTGCTTGATGGTGAAGTGCCGTTTGGCCGCGTTGGCCGGCGGAATGACCTGCCCGTAAGCCCGCTTGCCTTCCTCCGCGAACCACTCGAACGTATCGGCGGAGTGCATCACCTCGCCGCGGGCTTCGATGAGCGTCTTACCCTGTTCGAGCGTCATCGTGCGGGCGAGTGCTTCAACCCGCTCGCGCATCAGGTCGGCGATTTTCTTGAGGAACTTCGCGCGGTCGTAGGGCGTGAGTTTCGCCCAGCTTTTCATGGCTTCGGCAGCGGCGGCGACGGCTGACGCTACATCGGCGCGGTCACCGAAACTCACGGCGGCAAGGGTTTCCTCCGTGGCCGGGTTGACCACGGAGAGCGTCTTCCCGGAAGCGGCGGCTCGCCACTCGCCGTTGATGTACATTTGCGTGTGCGAAACGGGGACGGCGGACATTGCGGGTAACCTCAAGGGTGTAAGGCAGGGATGCCATTGTACGCCTCGTTTGCAAACTCGCTGAGGTTGTCTTTACTTCCCTGGGATCGCGGTCGTCCCGGCCGCAACTACGGGGTTTATTCAGCGTTGGGATAAGCTCGGTAGCTCTCACAGCGGTCGAACAGCGGCCGGGACGGCCACGGTCCCAGGGGAAATGCCAGACGCCGCGAGTTGTGTCTTTCCCTGGGATCGCGGTCGTCCCGGCCGCAACTACGGGGTTTATTCAGCGTTGGGATAAGCTCGGTAGCTCTCACAGCGGTCGAACAGCGGCCGGGACGGCCACGGTCCCAGGGAAAGACGAAGCGCGATCAGCCCGGACTGCCGTCAATCGCGGTGGTCAAGCCCTGCGCCATCTTGATGTCGGTGGCGTGGTTCACGGTCCACGCGGTGCGGTGCGTGACGGCTTCGACGAGCGCCGCAGCCGACGGGTGCCCGTTCCCGCTCTTCTTCACGCCGCCGAACGGCAAGTGAACTTCCGCCCCAATGCTCGGTAGGTTAACGTAGCCCATGCCGTAGTCGCACTCTTCGCGGAAGAATCGCATCTTGCGGTAGCTTTCCGTAATCACGGCGAGTGACAAGCCGTAGTCGGTGTCGTTGGCAATGCGGGCGGCGGCCTCGTCGTCGGTGAAGGGGATCAGCGCGACGTGAGGGCCGAACACCTCCTCGCGGATCACCCGCGTGCCACCGGGGTTGCCTTCGTGCATCACATATACGAACGGCGATAGGTAGCAGCCTTGTGAGGTGTCAGCGCTCGTGAGCCGATTCGCGGGCAGCAACACCTCGGCCCCTTCCTTGTGAGCAAGTTCGTTGTAAGCGAGAACCTTTTCGACCGCTTTCTTGTTGATGAGCGGGCCGGCGAAGTTCTTGGGATCAAGTGGGTTGCCGAACTTCAATCGCTTTGCGGTGTCCACGAAGGCCGTGGTGTAGCGGGCGAGAAGCGATTCGTGAACGAGAATGCGACTCGCGGACACGCAGCGCTGCCCGGTCGTCTTGAACGCGCTGAGAATGCCGGCCGTGACCGCGAGATCGAAGCGGGCATCGTCGCACACGATGACGGCGTTCTTCCCACCCATCTCGGCTGCCACCACGCGGTTGGACATGCGTGCCGAGATTTCCTGAATGCGTCGGCCCACGTCGTAGCTTCCCGTAAAGCCGACGACGTTCACGCCGGGGTTCGCCACGAGCGCTTCGCCCACGCTGCCCGCGCCGTGAACCAAATTCACCGTGCCCGCCGGGAAGCCCGCTTCCGCGAACAGTTCCACGAGCCGTTGCCCGACGGCTGGCGTCTCTTCGCTCGGCTTGAAGACCGCCGTGTTTCCTTCGAGAAGTGACGGCCCGAGCATCCACAGCGGCACGGCGAACGGGAAGTTCCACGGCGTGATGACGGCGACCACGCCCCACGGTTTGCGGCGCACGAAGGCGTCTTTCTCGGGAATCTCGGAGGCGACCACTTCGCCGAACGGCATGCGGCCCGTGCCGAAGACGTACTGCACCATGTGCAAGCCTTCGATGACCTCGGCGCGGCATTCGGTGACGTTCTTGCCGCACTCGCGGGCCATGAGTTCGGCAAGCGAATCGGTGTCCCGCTTGATGAGTTGTGCGAGGCGATCAAAGCAATCGGCGCGAAGAATGCGAGAAGTCCGACGCCACGCAGTGAACGCCGTTCGGGCAGAATCGACCGCGGCGCTCACTTCGGCGGGCGTCGAAGTGGGAAACGTGCCGACTTCGTTCGACGAATCAGCGGGGTTGAGGCTGGCGAAGTCGGAGCGTGTCGGCGACCAGTTTCCGCCGATCAGCAAGCGGCCAGCGACGGGTGCGGTGTTCATGATTCACCTCCGGAAGTGTGACGCGACTCAATGTGGCATTCTACACAACGTAATTCAGGCATTCCGTAGTTGCGTTCTCGTTTAACGTTGTCCCAGCGGGGACAACGCGAAGCGTATAATGCCTTTTCCCCGGAGGTTCCCCGAATGACCACGCCGCTGTTCGTCGGCCGAGTGCCCTGGAGTCTGACGTTTCCGGAAAGGCTCAGTGTCCCCATAAACCGGGCCGCGATCACGCCCCCCACGGGCACGGCGGCCGAACTCATGCGAGCCGCACTTGAGAAGCCCTTCGGATTCGAGCCGCTGCGGCGCGCGCTGACGCCGGGCGACCGCATCACCGTGGTGCTCGACCCATTGTTGCCGCAGCTTCCGGCGTTGTTGGGGGAACTGTTCGCGCATCTGGCATCGGCCGGCGTGTCAAGTGAAACCGTCTCGATTCTCACGCCACCCGGCACGGCGGCGAGTTGGATCGAAGGCTTGACGGTCACGGGCTTCCGCAGTGAAGTTCACGACCCCGCCGACGCCAAGAACCTTGGGTATCTGGCCTCCACGGTTGCGGGCCGTCGCGTGTACCTGAACCGGGCGATCATTGATGGCGATTTCGTCATCGTGCTGGCGGGCCGCGGCTACGACCCACGGCTAGGTTACACAGGTGCCGAGACGGCGTTATTCCCCGCGTTCAGCAACGTGGAAGTGCGCGACGAGTTCGCCGGTCAAGTTGTACTCAGCGCTCCGAACGCCGCCGAACCGGGGCCGATTCAGGCGGAAGCCATCGAGATCGTGAAACTCCTGGGGCTGCCGTTCTTCATTCAAGTGATCGAAGGCGAAGGCGATGCTATTCAGGACGTGATCGCCGGGTTGCCCGATAGCTCAAGCGAGGGAATCCGCCGGCAAGACGCCCGTTGGCGCGGCACGGTGACGGATGACGCCGACACCGCCATTGCAGTGATTTCCGGTGACCCGAGCCGCGTGACGTTCCTCGACCTGGCCAAGGCCGCGCTCTGTGCCGCTCGCGTGGTCCGCAAGGGCGGCCGAATCGCCGTGTTGACGGAAGCCAGCCCCGAACTCGGCGACGGTGCGCGATTGCTTCGCGCAATCGACGGCCCGGAAGACGCAAAGAAGCTGCTGGGGAGGCTCAAGCCAAGTGACTGGGTTGGATGCCGGTTGTGGGCATTCGCCGCGAAGAGCCGCAGCCTATTCCTTGCAAGCGGGTATCCCCATGAAGTCGTCGAAGAGTTATTCGCCACGTCAATCCGGACGCCGAACGAAGTGCAACGCCTGATCGACAGCGGCGGAAGCGTGCTTTTCATCCCGGACGCCCACAAGACGATGCTCACGCCGGGGTAGCGGGTCTTTCGAGGCACCCCACGGGCTATCCCACAGGCCATGTCCGAACGAAGCGCGCCGCTTGACCGTACTTACCGGGAAGCCTAGCGTGACTACTCGCGTTCGTTTCCAATTCATCCCGAGGTCGTCGTGAAGTTGTCCGCCCCGCCGCCGCCACCGCCGGAGTCGAACCAACCCGGCCAGGTTTCGGAAGCCAACGCTCCCAATTCACCAAGTTCAACCACGGACTCCGTTCCGCCGGAAACTCCAGGCACGCCCACCGCGCCCAAGAATGTGGCCTGGCCGCTGTGGTTCACGGGGGCCGATGTCGTCCTCGCGGCGCTCGCCCTTGTTCTCGCGTTCATGGTCGCAAGTTTCGTCGCCCGGAACACGGACATTTGGCTGCACCTCGCGGCCGGCCAACGACTCCTCGCGGGCGAATATCGCCTCGGGACCGACCCGTTCAGTTACTCCGCCGCCGACCGGCCCTGGGTGAACCACAGTCTGTTCTTCGATGTGGGCGCGTACCTGCTCTACGGCGGGACCGGGGCCACACTCGTGGTCGTCAAGGCACTGGCCGTGGCACTGGCGTTCGGGCTGCTCATTGGCATCCGCCGGCCGGGCTTCGCGGTCTGGCCCTGGGCGGCCGTCGCCGTCGTCGCCGTCGTCGCCGCGGCCCCGCGCATGGTGCTTTCTCCGATTGTCGGGTCGGTCGTGTTCCTTGCCGTAACGCTTTTCCTGCTGTTCCGGCTGCCGCACAAACCGAACTCGTGGCGATTCCCGGCGGCCATCGGTGTCACGTTCTGGCTCTGGGCGAACACCGACGAATGGTTTTTCCTGGGGCCGCTTGCCTTGGCTCTTGTGCTCGCCGGCGAATTGATCCAACAGAAGTTCTTGAAACCGGCGGGGGAAGGTGAAGGGACTGTACCCGAACCGGAACCGTTGGGGACGCTGCCAGATGTGCAGACGCTGGCGAGGGCGCTGGGCATTGGTGTGCTGGCGTGCATGCTGACCCCGAATCATGTTCGCATCTGGGAATTGCCGTTCGAGTTGGTGGGCGCGAAGGGCGTTGCGGTCGACTATCGCCTCAAGCCTGTCCTCGCGGTCCCACTGGATGAGTTCTACTACGCGCAGTCATCGCTCGGGAGGAACGTGAACGGGGCGGCTTACGCCATCTTGTTCGTGATCGGTGGGGCGGCGTTGGGTTTGTCCGGCTCGCGGGTGCGGTTGGCTCACATCGCCCTTTGGTTGGGGTTCGCCACGTTGTCGCTCTGGTCGATCTACGCGATTCCGTTCCTCGCCGTGGTCGCCGTTCCGCTGATCGCGGGGCAACTTAACTTCCTCTCGTCGCGGTTCACACTGAAGACGTGGGGCGATCCCAAGACGCGATTCCTGCTCCTCGGGTCGGGCGGCGGTCGCGTGTTCGTGCTGGTGTTGGCGTTCGTGGCGTGTGTGCTGGCGTGGCCTGGTTGGGTGCATCCGCCCGTCTTCAATGAAGGGTTTTCCCGACGGGTGGCGTGGGCTGTTGAACCGGACCCAGGCTTGAAGCAAGCCGCCGACCAACTCCAGAGTTGGCGCTCGGCAGGCAGGCTTCCACCCGAGGCACGCGGACTTATCACGTCGATTGACCTGGCTAACTACTGTGCGTGGGCTGCTCCGGCCGAGAAGGTATTCCTCAATGGCCGTTACAACCACCACCGCGCGGAACTGCCGAACTTCATCACGGTGCGGGCGGGGTTGGGATTGATCCGCGTGAATGAGGACGACGTGCCGAAGCCAACGGAAGTGGTTCAGATTTTCGACAAGATCGGAGTCGAATACGTAGCGGTTCACTCCGGCCCAGGCGACCCGCCCGAACTTCGACGGCAAGCCCGGGAAGCCATGATGCGCCAGTGGCTCGACCGCGCCCACTGCTCCGCGTGGTATCTGGACGGCCGCACGGCTATCAGCGGCTGGCGAACCACCCAGAGTAGCGAGAAGCCGACCTTCGCGGCCCTGAAGTTGGACCCCATCGTGACGGCTTTCGCCCCAGGTGTGGCGAAACTGCCAGCGCATACGACCCAGGCCGCGCCTCCGATCGGGGGCTGGGAAGACGCTTTCATCCGTTCGCCCAGTCTTGCGCCGCCTGGGGCCGACGAAACCGAAGGTTGGCTGAACTATAAAGGTGCGTTAATCGCCGCTCAGCAACTCCGTGGGATCGTCGGGCAAGTGGCAGGTTTGACCGGGAACGGCGTGGACGGTTGGCAAACCGTGGTTGCGAACCGGGGCTTCATCGTGGCCAATCTTGGCGAGCAACGACCACCGCCGCCAGACGGCGACCGCCTTGCCACGGCCTTCCTCGCCCTGCGCGCCGCCCGGCGGGCCGTCGCCACCGACCCAGCCCACCCCGACGGCTACTGGGCGCTCGCCACCGCGCTGAACAACCCGGACTTGCCTCTGAGCGACGCCGACCGGGCAGTCGGGCGGATCACCGCCTTGCAACAGTGCCTCAACCGCATGCCGAAACCCGATGATTACAAGCCTAGCATTTACGCCGCGTCTCCCTTGCAGGTTATCGATTCACTCGTCAAGTTGTATCTCGGCCAGCGGCCGGAACTGGGCAAAATCCTCGTCGGCATTCCAATCGATTCGCGTGAGTTTGAAATCCTCACGGACCTGCGCCGCGAAGGGTATCTGCGAGCAACCCGCTTCCTCATCGACATGCCCGGTCAAGGGCTGTTCGTCGCCACTGCTGACGAGATGGACAAAAGGCCGTCAGCTTCTCGCGTTCACTCCGGGCCGTTCCTGCTGCCGCTCGACCTGGCCCGCGAGAAGTTGCAACTCGGCGCGCTGTACCTGGAGAAGGAATTCCGGTCCGACTTGGAACGGCTCAAGGCCGCCCAGAAGGTATGGGCAGCGGAGTTGAAATTGGTCGAGGACGAAGTGGGTCGTGCGAACAACAACTATGAGCGGAGAAGAGCGCAGGCCGGTCAGTCGGTTCCCGCTCAGGTACAAGCGGCCCTGTCGAATAACCTCGTGGGTGAAGCACTCCGCATCCTCGGCGACAAGGACGCCAATCTCGGTGCGGACTTCCGCGAACGCTCGCTCCACGCCGCCCTGTCTCGGGTCGCGTTGGAACTGGCCGTCGGCCGCATTGAGGAAGCCTCCGCCGACCTGGAGGCGCTCACCGTGAATCCCCAGACACAACAGTTGCTGGGTGCGCCTCAGTTCATCATTCCCCGTCGCTGGCTGACCTACCAAAAGGCGCTGCTCGAAGGCGATTACGCCGGTGCCGGTGCCGTGCTCCAGGAGTTCGCGGGCAACATCGGCCGCGACCCCACTATGACGCCCGAGCAGGCCAAGGTGAAGCCCCACGCTTACTCAGTTCTGCCACTCATCACGGCGATGAGTCCTCACACCCCCCTCGAACGCCTGACCCGGGAGACACTATTTCCGCAGGTCATGCGTCCTTACGATGAGCGATTGCGAATGCTCGATGCCCGACGTAGTCAGGACTCCGAATACTTTGCCCGCCGCGGTTTGCTCTCCCTCTACGAAGGCGACAACGTTAGCGCTTTGAAGTGGCTCCGCCAAAGCCGCCAGCCCGCGAACCCCGAATGGGGTTTCGGCGAGTTCCGGCACCAAGTCGCGGAGGAGTACATCCGGTTGCTCGAACTGGCCGAGAAACGCAGCGGGGGGAAGTGAGCGTGAAGCCGGTTCCGCGATGCCGCAAGCGGTCTGCGAAGCCGCAAGCGGCTAATCGCAGCCCGCGTAGATGCTCCGGCCACCATCGACCGGCAGGCAGGCACCCGTCACGAAGTCGTTGTCGATGAAGTGGAGCACGGCACGCACGACGTGTTCGGGCAAGCCCTCACGCTTCACGAGTGTCGCCGCGACGACTTCGGCCTTCTCGGCGGCGCTCATCTCTGGGGGCAGCATCACCGGGCCGGGCAGCACGGCGTTCACGCGGACGTTCGGGTTGCGGGTTCCGAGTTCGACCGCGAACGTGCGGGTTAAGCCCGGAATTGCGGCCTTACTTGGGAAGTAAGCAGCGTAATCCAGATAGGGCCGCGCGTCGGCCCAGTCGCCGACGTTCACGATGCACCCGCCGGTGGGTTGCTTCGCCATCGCAAGCCCGAGATGCTGGCAGGTGAGAAACGTGCCAAGGGTGTTGGTGTCGAAGTGTTCGCGCACGTCGGCAGCGGTCACTTCTTCGAGGCGTTTGCGGTTCCAGATCGCGGCGCAGTTCACCACAACGTCGATTCGGCCGAATTTCGCCAACACCTCGTCGGCCATCTTTTTGACTTCGCCTTCGTCTGTCAAATCGGCTCGAAACGTGTGAACGGGGACGCCGTGGGCGCGGGCGAACTGCTCGGCTGTCTCGGCGGCTTCGGTGGCGGAGGTGTGATAGTGGATCGCCAGGGCGAAGTCGCGTGCCGCCATCGCTGCGGCGACGTGGTAACCGATCCGCTTCTTGCCGCTGCCAGTAACCAGTGCGACCTTGCGTTCCGTCATGGTGCGTTCTCCGTGGGGTGAACCATTGTCGCGCCGTCTGTCGTTATTGGGGAATCGAGTACGACCCACGTTTTGCAGCCTGCGTACTCGGGCTTCTCGGCACGCAGGGCGGGTTCCTTGAGTCGAAACACATTCACACTCAGCACGAATAACCCCGGCGTGCGGTAGGCGAACCGCTGACGGACGACATCAGGCGTCCAGGCGTGGAGCGAATCGAGTGCCAGCACGGCGTCGAGGTCGGTGAGGTGCTTGACATCGGTAACGCGGACGAAGTGCGTGAAGCGAATCATGCCGGGTTCGGGCTTCAACGCTTCGGTTGCCTCAAGCAGCGGCAGGAACGCGGGCTTTACGCCAGCCCGATGTTCGTGGAAGAACGTCGGGTACAGTAAGAACGCGGCGTGTTCCGGGCGAAACTCCCCGCCGGCTTCCGCGATGCCGCCTTTGCGAAGAATCAGCGATTGTCGGCCGTCGCCGAGCGCGGCGCAGATGACGGCCCATTCCTTGAACGCGATGGATAGCATGTGGTGAGTCTTTCTGATCGGTGAATGCGTGCCGCAAAGCCGCAAGCGGCAGCCGCAGCTTCGCGGGACGCAATCACACCCGTTCGTTCTTCTGGCTCCGCATCATCAACTCCTGGAACGCGGCGAGGGGCGGCTTTCCTCGGTGAAGCACTTGATACACACTCGTCATGATGGGTGCTTCGATGCCCATTTTCGTGAGCCGCTCGAAAACGCTGCGGCTCGTGCCCACGCCCTCGGCAACCTGCGGCCCAGCCAGGATATCCGCGAGGGCATCCCCCCGGCCGAGGCGGAAGCCAACGCGGCGATTGCGGCCGTGCGGGCTGAAGCATGTCGTGATCAGATCGCCGATTCCGGATAAGCCCGTGAACGTCGCGGCGTCGGCTCCAAGCGCCACGCCGAATCGCGTCATCTCGACGATACCGCGTGCCAGGAGTGCCGCCTTGGCGTTGTCCCCGAAGCCGAGGCCATCGCACACACCCGCAGCGATTCCGACGACGTTCTTGAGCGCGCCGGCAAGCTCGACGCCGACGACATCCCCAGTCGTGTAGATGCGGAACCGCTCGGTGCCGAAACGCTCTTGTACCCACTGCGCGATGCTCGGATCGGCGGCAGCGACGGTTACCGAAGTCGGCATGCCCCGGGCGACTTCCTCCGCGTGGCTCGGACCACTTAGCACCGCGACGCGGTCAGTCCGCAGAACTTCACCGATAATCTCGGAAGGCCGGCGAAAGGTGCCGATCTCCAGCCCCTTTGTGAGGCTAACAACCGGCAAATCGTCCCCGCGAACCTTGGCAAATCGCGCGATGGTTTGTCGCAAGAACGCCGTGGGAATCGCCGATACCCAGCAATCCGCGTTCTCGACGGCTTCACCCGGATTATCGGTGATGGTCACACTTTCTGGGAGGACCACGCCGGGGAGCAGCCGGGTGTTCACGCGGTGTTCGTGCAGCAATCGAGCGGATTCGGCATGTGCGCTCCACAACCGCACGCGGTGCGTGGGGTGACCCGCGAGCAATACGGCAATGGCTGTGCCCCAACCGCCGCTTCCGAGAACCGCGAATGTCGCCATGATTTCGCCCCGCAGCCCGACCCTGGGACCGCGGCCGTCCCGGCCGCTGGTAAGGAGTTCGATCACATTCTGAGACAAATCCGAG
>Ga0105046_10009545_pt1 | contig 15169 bp, 14 predicted proteins | sample MAT03_FD_78385 | JGI IMG/M metagenome (GOLD analysis project Ga0105046, IMG submission 78385) | Freshwater microbial communities from Lake Fryxell liftoff mats and glacier meltwater in Antarctica - MAT-03 (megahit assembly) | ecosystem: Environmental > Aquatic > Freshwater > Ice > Liftoff...
CGCCTTCACGGTGCGTGCGTGGGCTGCCCCTCAAGCCAGGTCACACTTCAGATGGGCATTGAGAAGAATCTCAAGGACCATCTGCCGCAAGTGCAGCGTGTGCAAGCGGTTGATTGAGCCACTGATACGCGCATATTCGGCGCGTTGAGCAACCGCTCCGCTGTCAACCCTCCAATAACCCGTGGACAAACTGCTGTATTTTCGCGTCCGAGCCGTATTATTTCCGTACAAACACACTTTCAGGCGTTGCATTCCCGTTTTCTGTGGTATATTCGAGTGTGGAAAGGCAATGAACGTCTCTCCGTGCCCGCTGACTGGGCACGGCCTGCTGGACAGGAGGTCCAAACATGCTTGTTATTACGCGTCGAGAAGGCGAAGAAGTGGTGATCGGTGATCCGCGAAACCCCATCGGGGTCGTGCGGATCGCCTCAATTCGTGGCGACCGAGTTCGCATCGCCTTCGATTTCCCGCGCAGCGTTCAAGTGCACCGCCGCGAGGTCGCCAAGCAAATCCTTGACGAGGGACACGAACCGCAGATCGTCGGGTCGTTGCGGCCCAAGCAAGTCGCTGGCGAAGCAAGTGACGGGGCGCAAGCTCCCACGGCCAATGGCACCCACGGGTCGGTCTGACTTCCTGGCGACCCGATCAAAAAGTAAAACGGGCCGCGTTCGATCTCGAACGCGGCCCGATTCGTTTTCTGTCTTCCGTCACGATCGGCACGCTCGGCACATTTGGGCGTGCCCGTCGTTCATTCGGCCTTGCCGCCCACCATGTCATAGATCCAACTATCGCCCGCGCGGCTCCAGTTCAGAACCTCGCCCTTGCCGAAGAACAGTTCGAGCTCGCGTGCCGCGGCCTCGGGGCTGTCGGAGCCGTGGATGAGGTTGAAGCTGTTGCTGACGCCAAAGTCGCCGCGGATGGTGCCGGGGTTGGCCTTGCTGCCGAAGGTGGCACCCATCATGTTGCGGGCGATGGTGATCGCGCCGTTACCCTTAAGGGCGAGCACGAGCACGGGGCTCGAGGTCATGAACTTCACCAGGCCGGCGTAGAACGAGCGCTCCTTGTGGGCCTCGTAGTGTGTCGCGGCGAGCGGCTGGGAAATCTGCGTGAGTTTGCAGCCCACAACCTGCAGGCCCTTATCCTCAAAGCGGCTGATGATTTTGCCCATGAGCCCGCGTTGAACGGCATCGGGCTTGAGAATGATGAGGGTCGTTTCCATTGGTTTGGCTCCGTTGAAGGATGATAATTCGAAGATTTCGGGGCGGCCAACCAGCCGACTGCCGAGGGGGCCAAGGGTAGGCAAATGGGCGATCGCAATCACCTTAAGCAAATGCTGACGGCGGCACAAACGCTGGGATTTTCGCCGTTTTCACCGCTCCACGTCGTCGTGCTCGGGGTTTTCGGGCTCTTCCTGTGGGCGCTGGTCGCGGCAGGTCGCGAGGCCCGTCGAAACGGCGCGGGCCGCGAGCTTGAGCGCTGGCTCGGTGGCGGCGCGCTCGCCATTTGGATCCTCCTCACCGTTTACTGGCTCGCTCCTGAGCGGCTCTCGATCCAGATCTCGCTTCCGCTGCACCTGTGCGATCTGGCCAATCTGATCGCCGCCCTCGCGCTCGTGTGCCGGGCCCGATTCTGGCGGGTCCTGCTGCACTACTGGGCCTTCGGACTGTCCACGCAGGCGTTCATCACCCCCACCGTCTCGGGCGGGCCGGAATCGTTGTACTTCTGGACGTTCTGGTCTTCCCACTTCGCCATTGTGGGCGCCGCGGTCTACGACGTGCTCGTCCGCGGCTTTGCGACCGACTGGCGCGACTTTCGAACCGCCTTCGGCGCCACGTTCGCCTGGGTCGCTTTCGTATTCATCCTCAACATCTTCCTGGGCACCAACTACGGATACGTCGGAGAGAAGCAGCCCGCAACGCCCACGCTCATCACGGCTCTGGGGCCCTGGCCCTGGCGGGCGTTTGCGATCATGGCTATCGCCACCGCAGGATTCGCGTTGCTCACGCTTGTTTCGCTGGCGGCTCAAGCGGCAGTTCGGCATCGGCCTTCGCCAGAGCCCTCTCAAACGCGCGGATCGTAAAGTGCACGCCCGCGCACAGCAGCGTTACCACCACCAGAAAACCAAAGACCGCTCCCAGCGTTCGCACGTTGCCCGACAGAGACGCGATCCACGCCTGCCCCATCCCGCGATACCACGCCAAAACCACGGCCACCACCGGCACGAGCAACACCGCCCCTTTGACCAGGAGCAATGACGATTCTCGCACATTAAAGCGCAGGACCTCGACGGCGGCGACGAACGCGAGCGCCACGCCAATCGCAACTCGCGCGTACACGTGCGGTGCGAGTGAGACGCCCATCAACTGCTTGCCCGCGCCGAGATACCCCAGCACGCCGCCCGCTGCGGCACACCCGGCCACACACAGAAGCGCCAGCGCCGTTCCCGCCCGCGGAGCCCGGCGAACGGCGACGAAGCCCATCGCCCCCGCCACGGCCGTCACGATCTCAAACGCCACGAAGAACCACGCCGGCGCCGGCGAGTTGAAAAGCCCGACCACCGCTCCCGCGCAGCTACCCACGGCCAGAAGGGTGCACAAGATGAGCGCGAAGATGCGGACCAGACGCATAGGGGACGATGCTATCGGCACATTCACGTCCATTCCCAACGCGAGAAACCATGAATGGACGTTCGTCGCCACCCTTGATCGGGGGGATAAGGCGACTTGATAGGAAAATGATCGGGTCGAAATTGGTCTGCGCATCAGTATTAGCCGATACCTGTTTGTGAACGCCCGCGTCCGTGGAGATCGATCATGAGCAATATTACCAGTGGTGTCGGCATCTTCAGCGGTATCGATTCTCGCGCCATTATCGACTCGTTGATCCAGTCAGCCAGCAGGCCCAAGACGGCGGCGCAGCAGCGCATCGTCACCCTTCAGGCTCAGCAGACCTCATTCCTCGATCTCAACAGCCGGCTCAACGCGCTCAAAACCGCCGCCACCAAGTTCAATACGTCGCGACTTTTCGAAGCCGCCGCCGCCGTCTCTTCGGCCGACACGGTCCTCACGGCCACCGCCGCCACGGGCGCGGCCCAAGGAAGCTACGCCTTCACGGTCGACCGGCTGGTCTCTTCGCAGCAGGTCCTCTCGCGCGGTTTCGCCGACTCCACCATATCGTCGGCCGGCGCTTCACAGTTCGTCTTTGAGTCGGCCGAAGCCCGCATCGACAGTTCGACCCGGCTGGCGCCCCTCAACGGCGGGTCGGGCATCACCCGCGGCAAAGTGAACATCCGCGATTCCTCAGGCGCCATCACACTTGTGGACCTCTCGCGAGTTGAGACCGTCACCGATGTGCTCGACGCTATCAACACCGCCACCTCGGGCCGCGTGAACGCTCGCACAAGCGGCGACTCGATCGTGCTTGAAGATCGCGGCGCGGGCACCACCGTCGCTCTCGCCGTCACCGATGCTACCGGCTATACCGGTGTCGCCGCATCACTCGGCATCGGGGGCGCTGCCACGGCCGTCGGCAACGGCGGGCTCATCAACGGCACGCAGATCAACCGCATCGGCACCGGCACCGCCCTCAGCACGCTCAACGACGGGCGCGGCGTTGCCGTCAGCTCCGCCTCGGGTGCTGCCACCGGCGACTTTACGATCCGCGCCCGCGACGGCCGCAGCTTCGATATTGATATTGGTGACATCTACACCAACCAGCCAATCCCCGGCGGCAGCGGCAACGTGCTGAATAAGACCTCCGGCGCCGTGAGCGACCTCGCCGGGGTCATCGCTCGCATCAGTAGTCAGACCGGCGGTGTCATCACCGCCTCGATCAAGGCCGACGGCACCGGCCTGCAGCTTATCGATTCCACCGCCGGCGCAACAACGTTTCAAGTGACGGAGATTTCCGGCTCATCGCGCGGCACCGCCCGTGACCTCGGCCTCGTCTCCAGCGCCGCCGCCGGCGGCAACGCCATCGCTGGTGCCCGCGTCGTCGCGGCCATCAACTCGACCCTCACCCGGGGCCTGCTCGGCGGCAGCGGCATCACCGATTCAAGCATCGTGGCCCGCGCCCGCGACGGGACTGATCTGGTCTTTTCCTACAACGCCAGCGGTTCGGTGAGCGACGTCATTAGCAGCTTCAACGCCGCCACCGGCGGCAAACTCGTGCTCTCGATCGAACCGAGCGGCACGGCGTTTCGAGTCACCGACACCACCGGCGGCTCGGGCGGACTCATCGTCACCGGCGCTGGGGCGGCATCCCTGGGCCTGGATGTTGACGAAGCCCAGGTCAGCACCGCCGTCGGCGTCCGCACCCAGCGGCAGTACATCGGCCGCAGCACCGCCACCAGCACGCTCAACGCCGGGCGCGGCATCGGCACCGGTGCTTTCATCATCACCGACTCCTACGGCCAGCGAAAAACCGTCAACATCGACAACAACGTTCGCACCATTGATGATGTGATCAACCGCATCAACGCCACCGGCACCGGCACCGCTGAAGGCAATATCGCCATCCGTGCCCGTCTGAACGATACCGGCGACGGCATCGTTGTCGAAGAGCTTGCCGGCCCCACCGGCCCGGGCATCCGCGCCATCAGCATCGCCGACTCCGGTGGCGGCGTCGCCCGCGCCCTGAATATCGCCGGCACCGCCACCGGCACAGGCTCGGCCAACAAGCTCAACGGCTCGTTTGAAAAGAAGATTACCTTCACCGCCGCCGACACCCTGCAACAGGTCGCTGACAAAATCAACACGGCCAACGTCGCCGCCGTCGCCACCGTGGTCAACGACGGCACCCCCGGCACGCCGTTCCGGCTCAACCTCACGGCCCGCAACAGTGGTGAGGCTGGCCGGTTCATCCTCGACAGCGGCGGGCTCGACATCGGCCTCACCACGCTCTCTGAGGGCAATAACTCGCGGGTCTTCTTCGGCGCTTCCGACCCCGCTCGCGCCATCCTCGTGTCCGGCAACACCAACACCATCTCCGGCGTGGTGCAGGGAGTTACCATCGAGGCCAAGTCGGTCTCGGCAACGCCCGTGACCGTCACCGTCACGGCTTCCAACGAAACGCTCGAGACCGGTCTCGACGATCTGGTGAAGGCCTACAACGACATCATCTCACGACTGACCAGCCTCACCAACTACGACGCCACCCTGAACAGGCGCGGCACGTTGCTGGGCGATTCACTCGCCGCATCGATCGAGAGCGATCTCGCCTCCACCATCAATAGCACGCCCTTGGGCGTCTCCGGTCGCTACCAGTTCCTCTCGCAGGTCGGCTTCAAGTTCGATAAAGACGGCCTGCTCAGCGTTGACAAAGACAAGTTCCGCACCGCCCTCTCGACCGATCGCCAGTCGGTGAAGGACCTGCTCTCGGCCAAAGCCGCCCTCACCCCCGCGACGTCCGAAGCCATCCCGGGCGTGCCGGGTGCCACGGTTCGCATCCCCAACACCATCGCGACCTTCAGTGCCCTGGGTATCGGCGAAAAGCTCGGTCAGTTGGTCGAGCGGTACACCAAGGCCACCGAGGGCATCCTCCCCCGCCGCAACAAGACGCTCGACACGCAGATCCAGTCGCAAAACGGCAGGATCAAGGCCATCGATAGCCGGCTTGCCAGCCAGCGCAGCCGCCTCGAACGCCAGTTCCTGGCCGCCGAGACAGTCATCGGCCGCCTCAGAGGCCAGCAGGGAAGCATTGCCGGCATCGCCGGGCTCTCCGGCTGATCCTGCGTTGCCAAAACTTCCTTCATCTTCGTCTTCACTTGGCTCGTGAACTCGCCGATAACTCTGCCTCCTATGCCTACCGACCAACGCCCCAATGCTACCGCCGATGCCTACCTCAGCACCAAGGTGCTTACCGCCTCCCCCGAGGAGTTGCGGCTCCTGCTCATCGAGGGGGCGATCAAGTTCCTCCGCCAAGGCCGCGACGGTCTGGCCAGCGGCAACTTCGAGGCCAGCCATCACGGCTTCTCCAAGTGCCGCGCCATCCTGCTTGAACTCGTCTCGTCGATGCGCACCGAGATCGACCCCGACCTCTGCTCACGCCTCCGCGGCCTCTACATGTTCATGTACCGTGAACTGCTCGAAGCGAGCATCCAGAAAGACGTGCCCCGCACCGACAAGGTCATCGAGCTGCTCGAATACGACCGTGAGAGCTGGGTCATGCTCATGGACCAGCTGGCCCGCGACAAGGCCGCCGCGACCAGCGTTCGCGCCCTCGCTGGCTCTCCCGCCGAAAACGCGCAGGCCGCGTACTCGCCGATCTCGATCAGCGGCTGATGCCCATCGAATCCGCCATCACTTGCTCACCAGCACCGTTGTCTGGCTCTCGCGCCCGAACTGATCGATGAGCGTCACGGCCACGCCCGTTAACGGTCCGCCCGTTGTGCGCAGCTCGATCACGCGCGAGTCGGTCGCATCGGCATCCTCATGCACCAGCCACTCGCTCCCGCGCCGCACGCGGTAGACCGCCGACCGCGCTTTGGCCGCAGGCTGGGGCCCGGGATTCGACCCTAAGGCAGCGGGCAGAACGCCCACACCCGGCACCCACGACACCTGCACGCTCGCCGCGTCATGCGGTTGCAGTTTCACTACCGGCCGCGGCGGGGGCGGAGCATCGGCCGCGAGCCACGGTGAAGCGGGCACCATCGCCGGCAGCGCATACGGCCCGGTCCGCAGCGCATCGGCAATGCCGCGTCGATTCTGCTTGAGCGCGATCATGCTGAAGTGAATGTTTCCCGGCGAGACGCTCGCCTCCTTGCGGGTGATATCAATCTGGTTGAGCAACTCCGCCGCCGTCCACGACTCCGGCGCGGGCTTGCCGTCGGCGGCCGGGCTCTGCGAAGGGGCACCCGGTGGCTTGTCGGCCAGAATCCGGCTCGTGTAGTTGCCCGGCCAGACGTGCCGCCGCTGATCGTTCTGATCAAGCCACCACTGCAGCAAACGCTGATAGGGCTGCTGCGGCGCCTCGATTTTCCAGTACAGTTGCGGTGCCAGATAGTCCACCCATCCCTCGCGCAGCCACAGCCGCGCATCGGCATACAGCCCGTCGTACTGATCAAACCCTTTCACCACCGCCGGGTTCCCCGGCCGCCAAATTCCAAACGGCGAGATCCCCACTTTCACCCACGGCTTGCTCTTCTTAACCTGCTCATACACCGACTTCACGAACGTGTTCACCTTTGACCGCCGCCAGTCGGCCTTGCTCATCGCCCCCGGCCCGGCCGCGGCACGATACCGCAGGTAATTCGCGTCATCCGGAAACGCCTGCTTGTCCTTGGGATAGGGGTAGAAGTAATCGTCAAAGTGCACGCCGTCGATGTCGTAGCGATTCACCACATCAGCAATCACCATCAGCGAGTGCGTCTGCGCCTCCGGCTCGCCCGGGTCAAGCCACAGATACTGGTCGTAGGCCTTGACAAGCTCGGGGTGGATGTTGCTGATGTGCATCGGCGCATCAGGCCGGCGCGACTCAAAGTGGCGGGCCCGGAAGGGGTTGAACCATGCATGCAGCTCAAGCCCTCGCGCGTGCGCCTCGGCAATCCAGTCGCGCAGCGGGTCATAGTCTGCCGGCGCCCCCACCGGCAGCTTGCCGCTCTGCCCCGTCAGAAACTCTGACCACGGCTCAAGCTTCGACGGGTAGATCGCGTCGCAGGCCGGTCGCACCTGCAAGACGATGGCGTTGAGATTGATCTCTCTGGCTTTGTCCAGAATCGCCAGCATCTCTGTCCGCTGCTGGTCGGGCGTGAGCGTTCTGCTCGACGGCCAGTCGATGTTCGCCACCGTCGCCACCCAGGCCGCCCGAAACTCCCGCGCCAGCGGCGGGGGTGCATCCTGATTCGTCGTACTCACGGCCCAGCCGGTCGTGCCGATCTGCTGCCCGCTCGCCGGCGATAAAGGCAGGGCGAGCGCGCCCGCAAGCCCGAGCCAACAGACCAGTCCGGCAAACTTTCGTGTTCGTGTCGTCATCGTGCCATTGTTGCCGGTCCAACCCGCCAACCACCCACCGCCCCGGCCCCCTCGGCCCCCCTCGGCCCCCCCGGGCCCCTCGACCCGTCACGCCCCCTCCAGCACCTTGGCGATGTACGCTGGCATCGATTCCAGCGTCGGCCACACCTCATCGGCCCCGCAGGCCCGTAGTTGCTCAACGGAGAAATGCCCGGTCGCCACCCCGCACCCGACAAATCCGTTGACCTTGGCACAGCGAATATCGTGCGGCGTGTCCCCCACCACCACCACCCGCGACGGCCTCCGCCCGTGATGCCGCTCAAAGTGCTCCGCCGCGATCCGTGGCAGCGCATCGCGCGTGGGCAACCGGCCCTGCTCGGCCTCGTGCGCGCCGTCGCCATCGGCATCGCCCCATCCGCTGAAGATAAACCACGCCGGGTCAAACCCGCACGCGCTCAGTTTCATCGAGCCAGTCTCGGCAAAGTTCCCAGTCACGAGCCCCATCGCCGCACGCGGCGAAGCCAAAAGCACCCGCACCGACTCGAGCGCGCCGGGCAGAGCCCGCGCCTTGTCGCGATTGCGCTCCAGATGCCGCGGCAGGTGCCGTGCGTACGTGCTGCGGAAGGCCGCCAGCGCTTCGCGGGTGGGCCGCACACCATGGCGCGTAAGCAGTTCGGGAATGATCAGTGTGTCGAGCCGCCCCGCAAAGTCCACACCCTTCACCGAGAACTCCGGGCCCACCAAGGCACGCCCCGTCTCTTCCATGGCGGCCAGCCCCGAGCCGCCGGTGGTCACCAGGGTGCTATCGATATCGAGCAGGAACAAAACACTCGCAGCAGCATTCATCGTTCGATCCTCATCCCGGCCTCGCCGGGCACTTCCGCAATCCTCGCCTCATTGTGCGACCGCACATGGTGGCCCATTCGCTCAATGATGAGCAGTACAGTATCCGCCACTGCGGACTCCTCACCCTGCACTTGCATCATCACGCTCCCGTCGGCCTCGTTGCGAACCCACCCGCTTACGCCCGCATCGGTCGCGATGTCACGAGCCGTGGCCCGAACGCCCACACCTTGCACCCGTCCGTGAAAGTTCACCCGCAATCGCATGCCCGTCCCCCCCCAGTTCATCGACGCAGAATGGATTCAGAACAGTTTGGCCTGATTCGGATCATCCTTCACCGGCCCGCGTCTCCGCTTTGCCGCGACGACTCCCTCGCCATGCCGAACACCCAGATCAGAAAGCCCATTGACCGTCGAAGCCACCGTGCCCTCGGCAAGTTTGGTCGAGATCACCTGCCCCGGCCGCGCATCCTCGGCGCGCCGCAGCGCCGTGCCGTCGGGCCCGAACGTCACCGAATACCCACGCGCCAGCACGCTCGACGGCCCCACCAGCTCAATCTGCCGATCAAGGCTCACATGCCGCTCGCGGTCGGCCCGCACCCGCTGTGCCAGCGATCCTTCCAGCCGGTCCGCCGCGCTCGCCGCGTCGACCTCCCGCGCCTCACGCACCCGCCGCGCCACGGCCGCGTGCAGCCGCGAACCCGCCAGCATCACGGCCGCCCGCCGTTTCTCATACACCGCCGCGGGCTTGAACTGTTCGAGCCGCGCCGAGCACTGCTCCACCCGCCGCGAACGCCCAGATACCGCGCCCCGCACCGCCGAGCCCAAGGCCCGCGCCTCGCTCACCAACCGCTGGCGTGATCGCGTAACTGTTCCAAGCAGCCCGGCCGAGAGCCGCCTTCGCGCCACATCAATCTGTTCCCGCACCGCCGCCGCGTCCGGCGTCGCCCGCATCGCCGCCTGCGTGGGCGTGGCGCACCGCACGTCCGCCACCAGTTCGGCGATCGTCGTGTCCGTCTCGTGGCCAATCGCCGCCGCCACCGGAATCGAGCAGCGCACAATCGCCTCCGCCACGCGCCGGTCATTAAAGGCCCACAAATCCTCCATCGACCCGCCGCCGCGCGTCACAATCAGCGTATCGATCTCCAGCCGCGCGGCGTTCGCCGAAACCCACTCTACCGCTGCCGCCACCGCGGGCGCCGCTGCTGCTCCCTGCACCAGCACATCGATCAGGCACACCTCGATATGCGGGCTTCGCCGGCGACACGTATCGATCACGTCCTGCAGCGCAGCGCCGGTCCGGCTCGTCACCACCGCAATCCGCGCCGCAAACGCCGGCAGGGGCCGTTTTCTCTCGGGCGCAAAGTACCCCAGCCCCCTCAGCTCCTCGCACAAGCGCCGAAACTCAAGCTCAAGCGCCCCGGCACCGACGGGCTCGATCTTCTCCACCCGAAGCGAGATCCGCCCCTGCGGCGCGTAATAGTCCACAAACCCGGTGACCACCACCTCACTCCCCACCGCCGGCGTGAACCCCGCCTTCTTGGCCGAAAACTGGAACATCACGCACGAGATCGTCGCGCCCGCATCCTTCATTGAAAAATACCAGTGCGTGCGATCCGTGAAGTTGCTCACCTCGCCCACCACCCGGAGCGGTCGCGCGATGTGGTCCTTCACGGCCTCGTCGATCACCGCCGCCAACTGTGAAACGCTCATCGCCCCCGCCGCCGCTGATGCGGCCGCCGCCGCAGGCGATGAGGCCGTTCCGCTCGCCGGCCCAGTTCCGCCCGCCGGCGCGTTGCCGCTCGCGCCCTTCCGCGCCACCGCCATCTTCGCAGGGTCAAACGGCAGTCGGCTCATGCGTCCGTCCCGCCATAGCGCGGCTGCCCGGCCGCGCTCTCGGCCAGCCCGTCGCACACCGACAACAGCGCCCGCACCTGCGTGCTGCCCAGCCGCCGGTCACGAATGTCCGCAAACGCCGCCTCGCGAAGCTGCGCTCCCCGCCCACCCGGCCCCTCGCCCAGCACCGAAAGCAGCGCGCCCGCGAACACCTCGGGCTCGGCGCGATCGACCAGCAGCGCCGTTCGATCATCCGACAGCCACTCCACCATCACATCGCGGGCTGCCAGCACCAGCGTTCGCGACGCCAGCGCATCAAGCACGATGCTGCGGTGCTCGCCCGTCGCCTCTGGCACCATCAGCATGTCGGCATGCAGCGGAAGCTCGCGCCGCCCCTCACTGTCAGAAATCACGCTCATCCGCGACGTGAGTGACGACCCGCTCGCCCACGACCACAGCGGCATCGCCCGCGTCGCCCAAGCATCGACCAGCACGTGAATATCCGGCCGCTGCGCCGCCACCCGCGCCAGCCCCTCGATGGCCGCGCGAACCGCCAGCGGATCACTCCCCGTGGCATGCAGCAGCACCGTCGTCGCCCCGCCCGGCCGGGTCCGTGCTGATTGCTCAAACTCACCCGGATGCACGCCCCAAGGCACCAGCGGCACCAGCGCCGCCGGCACGTCCTTGCGCAGCAGCGCCGCCGTCGGGTTGTCCGGAGCCAGCAGCCGGATCGATAAGCCGCGGAGCACGCTCTTGGCACTCAGCTTTCTCGTCCATCCCACCGCCTGCGACGCCACCGAACACCCGGCACCCGGCCGCCACACTTCCAGCAGCACCGCCGCCCCCACCTGCCGACCGATCTCAAAGCCCATCGGCCACGCCCGTTCACCGGCCACGTATATCGCGTCGATGAGCCGATCCTCAGCGTTATCCGTCGGCAACGCCTCTCGCACCGCCCGCACCACGCCCGCGGCGCGAACCCCCAGCGTCAGCGGAAGGCCCTTGTCCTGATACGAAAGCTGCGTCGAATACACACCCGCCGCCTCAACCGAATCGCTCGACAATGGCACGGCGTGAATCACCCGTACGCCCTCGTCGGCGAGGCCAACTTCCATCCGGCCAAGCATGCCGCGCTCGCGGGCCAGAAAGTCAGGATCGGGAAGAATCATCACACGCATGCTGCGAGTTTATCCGCCGCGCCGTCAGGGTCGCTTTCGGCCATGCAGCAACCCGACGATCCAATCGAGCGCCCGCTCCTCCTTGGGGGTCGGCGGCATCATCGGCAGCCGCACCCGTGAGCCGCTCTGCGAGACGTATACCGGCCGGGTCATCGCCATCAACCCTTCGGCCCCCCGCGTCATCCCCCAGCCGCTCGCAGCCACCCCGCCGATCCCCACCGCCGGGCTGCCGGTAGGAAGCACGCTGTCATTGACCAGTACATTCGTCGCCCCCAGCCGCAGCACAAGTTCCCGCACCCGGCCGGGCTTTCGCGTGAATAAAGAGCACGAAAGGTGCTGATCGCACTCCTCGTGAATCGCCAGTGCCTCGTCGAGCGACCTCACGGCCACGACCGCCACCACCGGGCCAAAGTGCTCTCCCCGGGCGAGCGCCGTCTCGGCCCCGCAGTCCACGATCGCCATCGGCCGCAGCGACCGGCAATCGCCGCCGGTTGGCCGCTCCATCACCCCAGTCACACTCCGCCCACCCGACGCAGCGGCCTGGGCACACAGGTCATAACACCGTTCCGCCGCCGCCGCCGAAATCACCCGCCTCGGCGCTGCGCCCGCCACCAACGGCGCGAGCGCCGCCACAAACGCCTCATACGCCCGCGGCATCACCAAAATCCGCCTCGGCGCCATGCACGTCTGACCGCTGTGCATCGTCACCCCGTTCCACAGCGACTTCGCCGCCAGCACCGCATCGGCATCGTCGAGCACAAACGCGCTATCCCGCCCCGAAAGCTCCAGCGTCGTCGCAACCAGGTTCGCCGCTCCCCACGCCGCGATCGTGCGGCCAACCGCCGTTGAGCCCGTGAAAACCAGATGATCCAGCGGGCACGAACCGCCCGCCCCGCCCTCAGCCAACAACGCTGGCCCCGCTTCACGCGTCGCCGCAGTTGAGGTCAGCACGCCCGCCGGCAATCCGGCATCAATCGCCGACTCCATGAGCATGGTGAGCGAGCGCGGCGCCAGTTCCGACGGCTTCACCACCACGCGGTTGCCCCCCAGCAACGCCTGCAGCACCTGCACGCCCAGCAGCCCCACCGGATAGTTCCATGTCGCGATGATCCCCACCCGCCCCAGCGGTGCAGGCGCCACTCGCTGCCGCAGTCCAAACGGCCCGAGCCCGCCGCACAGCAGCCGCGGCACGCCCCAAAGACCCCGCTCGGCCAGCAGGCGTCCCGCCCGCCGCTCATGAAACGCGCACGCCTCAAGCAGCGACAGCACCTCAGCGCTCATAGCCTCAAACGGCGTCTTGCCGATCTCTTCGCTTACCACCCTGGCCAGTTCGTCGCGCCGTTGTGCGATGATTCCCCGCCAGCGCGCAGCCCACGACAGTCGCTCACTCAGCGGAGCCCACGCCGCCGCAAAACGCATCGATCTGTCCGGGCCGCGAACGCTGGTGCTCACGATCGTCATGTCTTGGCTGCCACGCGATTGCCCGCCAGATCAAACGCCGCATTGCGAATCAGCGCGTCGTATCCAAAGTCCTCGAGCACGATCCACTTGCCCGGCAGCCGTTTCATGATCTCCTTGAGCGAAAGCTGCCCCTCATACACCTCGCGATCGTCATACTCCGTGTACAGGTATCGCGTGTTGGCGAGCGCATGCTGGCCGCCGGCAATCATCTGGTCCTCCGCCCCCTGCACGTCGGCCCAGATCACGTCGATGCGATCAAGCTTCTCGCGCGCAAAGAAGGTATCCAGCTTCATCACCGTCACGTTTGAAGTCTTATCGAACTTCACCCACGGAACGTCCTTGAGGTGCTCCTTGGGCTTTTTCAGTGACGACGATTGCGACCATGGCGTCTTGGCCGTCAGAGCGTTGCGGGGATTCGAGTCCGCCGGCGGCGTCCCGTTCGAGAGATTCATGACCGCCGTGCCGTCCTGATCGCCGATCGCCGCCTCCACCAAGGTCGAAATATTCTTTATCCCCTGCTGGTGGAGCCGGTAGATGTTCCGCGGGTCGGGCTCAAAGCTCCACAGCCGGGCATCCCGGAACAACTGCCGCAGCGTAAAGGAATCCTGCCCGAAATGGGCCCCGATATCGAGAATGACTGGCTCTTTGGTGCCTTTGAGGACGTCGACCAGCATGGCGTAGATCTTGTTCATAGAGGCGAATCCCGTCAGACAACCCAAGACGCGAGGCATAACATAGCCCGGATAATCGCCGTTGATTCGGACTCGATTTCCACCAACCCAGTTCTGCGTCCAGTTTCGCAGGGTTGCCCGACCTTAGGTATCCGTATCGATGAGGTTCATTCATGAAGGCCACTGATCTGCGTCCCGGTTACGGCGTAAAGATGGACGGAAAGCTCTTCGTCATCACCCAGTTTGACCACCGGACTCCCGGCAACCTCCGCGCGTTCATCCAGCTCAAGCTCCGCAACGTCCAAACCGGCCAGATTATCGAGAAGCGCCTCAGCTCCTCCGACGACATGGAAGGCATTGATATCGACCGTCGCCCCATGGAGTTCCTCTATGCCGAGGGCAAGGACGGCATCTTCATGGACACCGAAACCTACGACCAGCTCACCATCGGTGCCACCACCTTGGGCGACACGCTGCTCTACATGCGGCCCAACTCCAACTGCACCGTACACCTCTACGAGGGCCGGGCCATCCTGATCGAGCTCCCCTCCTCGGTTGACCTCGTCGTCAAGGACACCGCCCCCGGCATCCGGCACGGCACCGTCACCAACGTCCAGAAGGAAGCCGAGATGGAAACCGGCCTCAAGACCCGCGTGCCCGATTTCATCTCGATTGGCGAGTCCGTCAAACTCAGCACCACCGACGGCTCCTATCTCTCCCGCTCAAAAGAATAAAGCCCCGCCACGGTCCGCCCACGCCACGGCCACGCCACTGCCACGGCTTGCAGCACAAACCACTGTGCTCGGCCAACGATCTGTTGTATGCTTCACAAGGCACGGGCTCATCCCCGTGCCTTGTTCTTTTCGTCCCCCCATTCGGTCCCGCCACCCATGCCACTCGCCCCGCACTGCAACGTGCTCCTCATCGGCCTCCGTGGCTGCGGCAAGTCCTCCGTCGCCAGCGGTGTCGCCGCGGCACTCGGCCGCCAGTGGGTCGATCTTGACCCCATCACCTGCACCCTGCTCGGTGCAAAAGACGTCAAGGAAGCCTGGATGGTGAGCGGCCAGCGAACCTTTCGCGAGGCCGAAACCAAGGCCCTCCGTCAGGTTCTCTCTGAAGAAAACATGATCATCGCCGCCGGTGGCGGCACCCCCACCGCCCCCGGCGCTGCCGACCTCATCCAGCAGGCCCAGCAAACCGCCTGCGTCCACGTCGTCTATCTCCGCGCCAGC
>Ga0105046_10009546_pt1 | contig 15166 bp, 15 predicted proteins | sample MAT03_FD_78385 | JGI IMG/M metagenome (GOLD analysis project Ga0105046, IMG submission 78385) | Freshwater microbial communities from Lake Fryxell liftoff mats and glacier meltwater in Antarctica - MAT-03 (megahit assembly) | ecosystem: Environmental > Aquatic > Freshwater > Ice > Liftoff...
ACGGTGGTGCGAGTTCCGATTGATGGCACGTACGCGTTTCCGGTCTACGCGCGAGAAAACCCTCTCACGCACAAGACCGCTCGACAGCGCGGCTCGCCGGTGAACGTGATGTCGGCGCTCGAGCAGTCGGGCACGACGGTGGATGAGCAGTATCAGGAGATGGTCTTCTCGCCGTTTCTTGCGACGTGGGACCTGATCCGCATGCCGTACGACATGATCGCGGATGTGCCGCCGTGGCAGGAGCAGTGGCACCCGACGCGGCGGCCCTATGCGCGAGCCGCGGTTGGAATACCTCTGATTGCGGCACCGATGGCAGCGCCGACACCCGCTCCAGTACCGGCTCCAGCAGCACCACCGGCCACCGCCGCGACGCCCCCCGCCACCAACGCCGCCACGGCTCGGGAGCCAAAGTGATGTTGCCCGCGACCACTCTGGATGCGCGTGGACTGCCCGCGGGTCAGAAGCTCCATCCCACGTACGAAGTGTCGCCTCGCGACGCCGCGGCGTTGCTTGCCGAAGCTGGCGCGAAGGCAGTGCTGATCGACTGCCGCACGGATGAAGAGTTCGGGCTGCTGCACGTGCCGGGCTCGCTGCACCTTCCGCTGCATGAAGTGGAGTCTCGCGGCGGCGAGCTTGAGATTGCCGACGATGCGCAGGTGCTCGTGATCTGCCACCACGGCGTACGAAGCATGAAGGCGGCGCTCGCGCTGCGGGCGATGGCGGCGTCTGGGCTTGCGCCCAAAGCCGCGGCGACCGCGCGGAGCATCGCGGGCGGCATTGACCTCTGGTCGGTCGCGGTAGATCCGGAGATTCCGCGATACGAGCGGGGTCCGGGCGGCAGCCGCGTTGTGAAGTCCTGAGAGTTTCGAATCTTGAACACGGTCCAGTGTGCCTCGCGACTTCGGAGTTCAGATGCCAACCGCAGCGAATCGACCCGTCAATCCCGATGCTGTGCTCGCGAGCCTCGGGCATGTGCTGCCTGCCGCGCCCAAGCCGGTCGCGGCGTACATCCCTTGGCGCCGCAGTGGCAACCTGCTGTACATCTCGGGACAGATCCCGATCGTTGAGGGCAAGCCCATCGCGGTCGGGCGCGTGCCGAGCCAAGTATCCATGGAGCTGGCGCAGCGTTGCAGCGCGCAGTGCGTGCTGAACGGGCTTGCGGTGGCGAAGGCCGCGGCGGGCTCGCTCGATGCGATTGCCCGCGTGATTCGCGTTGGCGTCTTTGTCGCGTGCGACCAGGACTTTGGCGACCAGCCGAAGGTGGCCAACGCCGCGAGCGATCTGCTGGTTGCGGTCTTTGGTGATGATGGCCAGCACGCGCGGGCGGCGGCCGGAGCACCCGCGCTGCCGCTGCATGTGCCAGTCGAGATTGAGTTCTTGTTCGAGCTTGTGGGCTGAGTGCGGGCTTGCGCCGGGTCTCTTTTTGCCCGTGTCATTTGGCGACGTCGCTGGGGCATCGAGCTATCCTCGCGCATGCAGATCTACGTCGACACCGCGAATATTGATGAGATCAAGGCCGCCCATGACCTGGGGGTGCTTGATGGCGTGACGACCAATCCCACGCTGATCGCCAAGGAGCGCGTCCCGTACGCGAAGCGCCTCGCGGAGATCTGCGAGATCGTGAAGGGTCCTGTCTCGGCGGAGGTCATCTCGACTGACTACGTTGGCATGATGCGCGAGGGACGCGAGCACGTGAAGATTGCGCCGCAGATCGTGGTGAAGCTGCCGTGTACCACCGACGGTGTGCGTGCGTGCAAGGCCTTCAGCGATGAGGGCGTCAAGACCAATCTCACGCTCTGCTTCCAGAGCCTGCAGGCGCTGATGGTCGCGAAGGCTGGCGCGTTCCTCGTCAGCCCATTCATCGGAAGGCTCGATGATGTGGGCGAGGACGGCATGGAGCTCATCCGCACCATCCGCGCGGTCTACGACAACTACAACTTCAAGACCAAGGTCCTCGCGGCATCAATTCGTCACACCAACCACCTGCTGCACTGCGCACTCGCCGGCGCTGACGTTGCAACCTGCCCGCTCAAGGTGATCCAGGACTGCCTCAAGCACCCGCTGACGGACCAGGGGATCGAGAAGTTCCTCGCGGACTACAAGAAGGCGTTTGGTTGAACGGCGGCGCGGCTGCTCACAGTGGAATCTGAACGCAGAGGCACGTGAGACGCGAGTCTTCGGGAGCGATGAGCTGCGCCGTCTCGCTGTGGCACGTGGGAATCAGCAGCGTTTCACCTTTGCGAAGGCGCGTTGCGGGAAAGTCGCCCTCATCGCTTGAGAGGTCGCCCGCGCCGTCGAGAACCATGATGATGGTGCACGCGCGGCCGCGGGTGGTTGGGCGTTCGTCGCCGGGCGCGACATTGACGCGGCAGATCTCGAAGAATTCGGTCGATAGAACCCGTGCATCGGCGCTCATGTTGATCGCGGGTGGCGCTGGCGCGAGGCTGGCGCACGCGAGTGCGGCATCAAGGTGCAGTTCGCGGCCCGTGCGGCCCCAGTCGTAGAGCCTGAACGTCGTGTCGCTTGGTGTCTGCACTTCGGCGACGAGCACACCCTTGCCGAGGGCGTGGACGGTGCCGCTGGGGAGGTTGTGGCAGTGGCCCGCGATGGCGGGAACCGCGTCGAGCATGGCAACGATCGAGCCGTCGCCTGCGCCGCGGCGAAGATCCGCTTGGGTCACGCCGTGCTTCACGCCCTTGTAGATCATGCTGCCGGGTTCGGCGGCGAGGACCATCCATGCTTCGGTCTTGAGCTTGCACTCGGGGTGGGCCGCGGCGTAGGCGGGGCTTGGATGGACCTGCACGGAGAGATCCTGCTGCGCGTCAAGGAACTTGATGAGGAGCGGGAACGTCGCGGACTTTGCGGCGACGTCGTGCAGATCCTTACCCCAGGCAGCCATGAGCTCGCGCAGCGAGTGGCCCTTGGCCGCCCCGGACGCGACTCGCGAGCAGATGCCTCCGCCGCCTGCGCCGGAGGCGGACGTTGCGTCGAGATCGGCGAGTTCCCACGATTCGCCGATGCGTGCGCCGGGCGCGATGGACTTGCCCCACGCCGAGAGACGATCGCCGCCCCAGACCTTCTCGAGAAGGACGGGCTCAAAGCGAACGGGCATGGGGCGGGGAAGGGGCAATGGCGAAGCAGAGTGTGGAACCCGAAGAAAAGACCGGTTCACCACGGAGTGCACGGAGTTAGAAGCAGGCGCTGGGGACTAAGCACTGGCCAACAGGGTCAGAGGAAGACAGAGCAACGCGGCGAGCCTGACCTGGTCCGCAACCGCGGCCAAGGATCGGTCGCGTGCGTTCGTGCTGCGCACTTCCTAGTAGCCTCGGTTGCCGAGAGACATGCCGGAGATTCGGGAGTCGAAGGCGATGCGGAACGAGCCGTCGGTCGGAACGACTCCCTGGATATCGCTGATGAAGCGGCGCTTCTGGTACTTCACTTCCCTGATGAGGACGTAGAGCGTGTCGCCGGGCGCGACCTGGGAGCGGAAAGATGCGTTCTCGATGCGCAGGAACGCCGCGAGCGTGGGCTCGTTCTTGCGGACGTTAAACATGTAGCAGGCGAGTTGGGCGCCGGTCTCGATCATGAGAACGCCCGGGAACATGGGCCTTCCGGGGAAGTGGCCAGGTACCCAGAACTCGTCGCCCCTGATGTGCTTGACGCCCAGGCCCATCGTGCCGCACTCGGACCGCCAGACCACTGCGTCGAGCAGGGCCATGTCGGCGCGATGAGGGTTGATCGCCTCGAGGCCTGTGCGATCACACACGACCCCTGAGAGGTCGATGGGAGCCAGGTCAAAGAGGAGACCCTTGGGCGCATCCGAATCGAGGCCAGTGGAGGCCGGCTCGATGGCGGTGTTATCCGTTGGCAGGTGTTCCGCCGACATCACGCAGCTCCAAGATCTTTTCGCGAACGTCCTGCGCCGCGTTCTTGATGTCCTGCATGGTGCCACGGGCGCGCGTGCCAGCGGCGCGGTTGCCACCTTCGGCCTTGCGAATGTCTTCCTCGGCCTCGATGATCAGTTTTTTGAGCTTGTCAAAGGCTTCCACCGCTTGCTCCTTGCGTTGCCCGGGAGAACCCGGCTTTCTGTCGCCCTGCCTGGCTTGGGTCTGGCCAGCACCCTGCGGAACCCGACGGCCGAGAAGGATTGCCCCCCTCTGGCCCGGAGACGCCCGATACTATCACGGTAACTGGCCCGAGGGGGCACAAATGCCACCCTTATCGGCGGGTCGAGCGTGACGAAGCTTTGCTATCGGTGGACGGCCTGCGGCAGGGAGTTCTCGATGATGTCGAGGGCTGCGTGCAGGTAGGCGGGGTTTCCTTCGCGTTCGATTGCGGCGGGGGCGGCGGCTGCGGCCAGGACTCGCTTGATGTGCGCGAGTTCGGCGTAGTTGCCGCAGGTGGGAAGGCCGCGCTCGCGCCGCAGGCGTGCGAGCACGGAGAGTGGCTTGATGCCCAGCATGTCCTCGTGCCCCCAGAACTGGCGTTCGAGGTAGAGGGCGTCTTCGATCCAGTGGCCAGCGTGGACGAGCGCGAGGTCAACGAGCACGCAGGACCTTCCCGACTTTCGGCGGAGGGCGTTGCCGGGGTGCAAGTCGCCGTGGCACCAGGCGGTGATCTCTCGCTTGGCCCACCGTGCGATGAGGATGCTGAGGGACCGTTGCACGCGGCGGATCGAAGCGTTCCAGCGTTTGGACTCGGCGAGAGCGCCAGCGCGGGCGAGCTCCCTTGACCTGTGGATGCGGGCTTCCCAATCTGGCTCACGCGGCAATGTCGGTGCGATGTCGCATCGCGTGGCCCGGGCCTGGAAGTCCGCCGCGGCTTCCAAGATCACGGTGGCGGCGTCGGGGCCGAGATGGTTCGACATTGATGGACCTTGCAGGCGTTCGGTCACGACCCATGCGAGGTCGAAGGACGAGAGCTCATCGCCGCCAGCGAGCACGCGAGCGCAGGGGAGGGACGAGGGCTCTTCGCCCTCGGCGCAGGCTCCCATCGCCATGGTCCATCGAAGCTCGACGGGGCCGATTGGAAGCTTGACCATGACGGGCTCTTGAGTGCCGTTGTGGTGGGTCCAGATTGCGAAACCAGTGGCGGCACCGCCGCGCTGCCAGGCTGAACGGAACCACTCGATCTCGGAGAGTTGGCCGCCCGTTTGTGCCCGCAGGACGGGGCCAAAGAAGGCGGCCATGTCGTGGGCATCGCCGCTGCCCGCGGCGCGCACGGGTGACGGAGAACTCGGGGATTGGCGCGGCGCAGATCCGTCTGATTCGGCCATCTTCTATAGCGTATCGGGTTCCGCGGCGTCGCGAGAGTGTGGCGGTCTCAATCTTGCGTCGCCGCCGACCAGACCCCGTGTGCAAGCCGCAACGACTCCATCTGCGCGGGCGATAACTCTTCGGCTCGCATAGGCGGCGTGATTCCGGCGGGCCACGGGAAGTCCAGGGCGGCGGCGAGGGAGCCTTCGGGCCGGAGTCGCATCATGCTTGTGCCGAGCTGCTTGCGGCGCTGCTCGAAGAGGCGCTGGGCGAAGTCGACAAGGGCTCGCGCGTCGGTCGTCTGCGACTGCTGGCGGCGGCGAAGGGCCACGGTGGCGCTCGTCACTTTGGGCTGGGGCCAGAAGCACCCGGGCGGGAGTTTGGAAATCAGGGCGCAGTCGCAGGTTGCCTGCGCGAGCACGCTCATCGGCCCGTAGTCCTTGCTGCCGGGCTTTGCGAGCAGTCGCTGTGCGACTTCGAGCTGGATCGTGACGAAGAGGCCGCGGCAGCGTGGGACATCCGCGAGGAGCACGGACATCGCGGGCGTCGCCGCGTCGTAGGGGAGATTCGAGACGAGAACGAATGGTGCGGGGAGGGCGGCCAGGATGGCGGTGCTCAGCGCTCGCTTGCCGCTGAGGCAGTCGCCCTCGACGAGCGTGAACTGTGGTGAGGGTGTGATACTTGCGCGGAGCAACTCGCACATGCCGCGGTCGATCTCCGCGGCGACGACGTGGCCGCCGCGGGAGAGGAGCTCTTCGGTGAGCGTGCCGGTTCCGGGGCCGATCTCGAGGACTGCTTCACCCGGCGCGATCGCGGCCGCGTCGAGCAGTCGCGACAACTGGTTGTGGTCGATCAGGAAGTTCTGTCCGAAGCCATGCCGCGGCGAGAGGCCTCGGGCTTCCAAGAGAGACTTGATGTGCGTGAGGGTTTGCATTAAGAAGTCGGCGGCGAGGCTTTCCTACCACTCGCCAGCGATGATCTGATGGATCGCGTGCGCGACGCCGTCGTCGGTGTTGGACTTGGTGTGCCTGCGAGATACCGCCTTCACGCTTGGTACCGCGTTGTCCATCGCGATGCCAAGCCCCGCGTTTCGGAGCATGGGAAGATCGTTGATCTCATCACCGATGGCTGCGATGCGTGAGGGATCATGGACTCCGAGCGTTGGGGCGATGTGCATGAGGGCAGACCACTTCGTTGCGCTGCTGCTGAAGACTTCGAGGATGTCCAGGGTCTGGCCATCGACGAGCTTGCTGACGTGGTGAGGCGCGGCGACGGCGGGGAAGTGGTGCACGATGCCGCGGTCCTGGGCGACTGCTTCGAGACGTGTTCTTAGGGTTGAGAGGCGGCCGGACATGGCGCACGCACCAACGCGGACCGTGTGTTCGGGATGCTCATCATCCCGCAGGTCACGAAGGTAGCGGACGCGGCATTGCATCGTCTCAAACCACCAGAGCGTGACGGCGTCCAGCGGAATTCGGTCGGGACCGTCGATGACGAGATAGTCGTACCCCGCCGCGGCTGGGTCCTTGAGCACGAGCGCTGCGGACTGATGCTCGAGCACGCAGTCAACGGCTCGCTGGGCGAGATCGAGCTCGAGCGCGAACCTGTGGAGCGTGGTGTTCTTCACCGGGCACGCGATAATGGCCCCGCCAGCAACGACGACGGGATCTTCCTGAGAGATTCGTGCGACGGCGTCGGCACACTCCGCGAGGCCTCGGCCGGTGCAGACCACGGTGCGGAGGCCGGCATCACGGGCGGCGCGAACGGCGGCGACGTTGGCATCAGAAACCGAGCCGTCGCGACGGAGGAGTGTGCCATCAAGATCGATGGCGAGCAGGTCGTAGCGGCGGCGGGAGCTAACCTTCGGCTGTACGCCGGGCGCGGGCTGGGATGTGGAGTTTGGGTCGCTGCTCACTAGCGGAGCGTAGGAGACTGGCCTGCGCTGGTGCTATTGACGCAGGATGCGCCGGGCGAGGCCTCGTTGGCGGCTTTCGAGGATTCCATCGCGCCGCCTTGTGCGGCGACGACGGCCTCGTCGAGCTTTGGGATTCGCTCGCCCGCCAAGGATGGGTTGAACCATGCGCGGGCGTCGATCTCGCGGAGCTGCGCGAGGGTTATGTGCGTGATGCGGCGAGGATCGTTCGCGATACGGCGCAGGTCCGTATCGTGGGAGACCACGACCTTGCCATCGGAGCTGAGTCAAAGACGATGTCGGGAGCCGAGCGAGAGTCGATGCACGACAGCACCACCGCGAAGGGGTGCTGCCCCCCCGCCGTCGCCTCGCGCTGCGAGGGCAGATCACGACGCAGGCTCTCACCACTCACGAAGCGTCGATTCCATTCCTGCAGCCTCGCCATGCCCTGATCGGACTTCATCGCCCGCTGCTGATCTGCGCTGATGGTCGCCTTCAGTCCCGAAGCTGCTTCACCAGACTTCCCGGTCGAGCATGCCACGAGCGAGAAAAGAAGAGCCACCCCGCACGCCACAGGGAGAATCGTTCGCGGCGTCAACGGCGTCAACATGGTCAAGCTACAGAATGTCGATGCTCGCGTGAACACGCGTTTTCACTTCGGGATGCTACCAAAATCGCGGCGAGTCCGCATGAGCCGACATCCCCCACACTCTCCCGACGCAACCTTGCCACGCCCAGTGCGCCGCGCCAAGATCGCTCGTGTCGTCCACTTCTGAACTCGCAGTCACGCGTCTCACGCGTGGGACGGCCTATCATCGCCCTCGATCCTTGTTGGGGAGTAGCCGTCCGCTGGTGCGGGTGTGGCAGGTCGTCAGTACGGGTGAAGTGGTTCTCCCTCACCCCGGCCTGTCTGCGGTCAGGAATCTAGCGCTGCTGAGCGCGGCACCCGACCCTTGGCGAGACCAACGTTCTGTCAGTTTGCCGCGCGATCGCCTGGCCTCATACGGGCACGCCCTCGCGATGGTCAGGATGTGACTCTGCCATGATCGATCTGCTGTCCTTTCTCGCGACGATGCCCAGCCTCTCGACGCTCGCCGTCGCCCCGCCTTCGAACCCCGCCGACCTCAAGATCTGGGCCTACGTCGCGTTCATTACGCTCGTGCTCTTCTGTCTGGCGCTCGACCTTGGCGTCTTCCACCGCGAAGCGCACGAGATTGGGATGAAGGAGGCCGTCACGTGGTCGGTCATCTGGCTGACCTGCGGGCTTCTCTTCACCGGCGTTGTCTACATGTCCTACGAGAAACACTGGCTGGGACTCGGCCTCGACACCCCCAAGTACAACCCAGACTACATCGCCACCGACCCCACCAGCCTGCTGGTCATCTCGGGCGAAGTCCAGGGGTTTGAGGCTGCCAAGCAGTACCTCACTGGCTACGTCGTCGAGAAGTCTCTCGCGATGGACAACATCTTTGTCATAGCCCTCATCTTCACCTTCTTCGCGGTGCCCGGCAAGTACCAGCACCGCGTCCTCTTCTGGGGCATCATCGGTGCCCTGGTGATGCGCGGGGCCATGATCTTCCTGGGCGCCGCCCTCATCATGAAGTATCAGTGGATCCTCATCATCTTCGGCGGATTCCTCATCCTGACCGCCCTCAAGATGGCCCTGATCAAGAGCAACGAGAATGTCTCGCAGAACGTCGTCGTGCGTCTGTGCAAGAAGTTCTTCCGCGTCACGGAGTTCTACGACGGCCAGAAGTTCTTCACCAAGCGCACGCTGAACCCAACCTACACGAAGAACGCGAGCGGCAAGGATGTCATGGACCCGCCGCCCGCGGGCTCACTCAGCGCGGCCTGGGCCATCACCCCCCTCTTCCTTACCCTCATCCTCGTGGAGATCACGGACCTCGTGTTCGCGGTGGACTCGATCCCCGCCATCTTCGCGATCACGCCCGACCCGTTCATCGTGTTCACGAGCAACATCTTCGCAGTCCTCGGCCTCAGGGCGCTCTACTTCTGCCTCGCCGCGCTGATCCGGAAGTTCCGCTTCCTCAAGCCCGCGCTCATCCTCATCCTCACCTTCGTCGGCGTGAAGCTGCTCCTGCTGAGCGTGCCGCCGTACCTCGATGTGATTGGCCTCACCAAGTCCAGTCCAATCAAGATCGACACGACGATCTCGCTGCTGGTCGTCGTCGGAACGCTCACCCTCGCCACGATCCTCAGCATCTTCATTCCCTCGAAGGCTGGTGCCGAACGCAAGGGACACTGACCGGAAAGTCGCTATCGCCGCGCGTCTCGCGCTGGCGTCCACTCGTTTGCGTCGATGTTGATCTGCTCACCGGCGGCCGCGTCCACACCGACCTGACCAAGCCCGAGCATCACTTGAAGCTCGAGCCGTGGCGGGGCGGCCGCTGATTCCGTGGCCCTGGCAACAACAGCGGCCACTTGTGGGGCCGTGCGCAGGTAATCAAGCCCCCCAAACCACCGGCTGATCGCACCCCGCGATCCAACGCCGCAAGAAGCTCGCACGCAGCGTTGATCCCCCACCACTCACTACCATGCACCCATGTGCGGCCGCTTCACATACCTCTACACATGGAGCCAGCTCCGGCAGTTGCTCGATCTCATCCACTGGCCCGATGTTGAGCTCTCGCCCAGGTACAACGTCGCACCAACGCAGCTCGCGCCGGTCGTTCGCCTCAACCCCGCCAGCGAACGCACGGGCGTTATGCTCAGGTGGGGGCTCATTCCCTCGTGGGCGGATGATGCGTCCATCGGCTCGCGTCTTCTCAACGCTCGCGCCGAGACGGTCTTCGACAAGCCCTCGTTCCGATCCTCGGTGTTGGCCCGCCGCTGCATCGTTCCCATCAGCGGCTTCTACGAGTGGCAATCCATCGAGGGCGTGCGCACCAAACGCCCACACTGGATCGGCCGCGCAGACCGCGCCCCGCTCTTCCTCGCCGGACTCTGGGAAGCCTGGAAAGATCCCGCGGCTCCCAACACCCAACCCATCGAGTCCTTCTCCATCCTCACCACTTCCGCCAACGCCTTCATGCGCCCCCTGCACGATCGCATGCCTGTACTTCTCTCGCCATCAGATCTGGCGGCATGGCTTGACTCATCCTCCAATCGAAACAGGCTTGAGCAGCTGCTCCAACCACAAGCGTGGAAAGACCTTACCGCCTACCCCGTAGGCTCTCGTGTCGGCTTCACAGGCAACGATGACCTCTCACTCTTGGAGCCAGCCACGGAACCCCCAATTGCTCCGAACCTGTTCAATTTGTCTTGAATTTGTTCGGGCATGGTGTACCCTAACACCATGCGATCTCTGTCAGTTCAAATACCGAATGAGCCGCGAGCCACTCCGGCCACACTCAGCCACCTCCGCCTCGCCATGGAGGCCCTCGCCACCGCGGGGCACCCCGCCCGCCCGTCGCTCGCGATGGGCTGGTCCGAGGGTGGTAACAGGCCCGCACCCGCAGCACCCCCCGCACCCGACACCCATCTCACCTTCGGCGCCCTGCACGAGTGGTTCGGGCTCGCCTGCGAAGCCAAGTCTCTCTCCATCTGGACCCCGCCCCTCACCCTGCTCGTGCATCTCGCCGCGTGCTCGCGCGCCGCACCAAACACAACTCCCCGCGCCGCAAATCCACCCGTGCTCTGGATCGGCAAGCGCGTCTGGCCCTACGGCCACGCCCTGAAGCGCCACCCCAGCCTCTTCGAAGCCTCCATCTGCATCGACACGCAGGACAAGGCGCAGCAGTTCTGGGCGATCGACATCGCCCTGCGCGGCGCGGGCGACGGTGCCGTCATCATCGCCGATGCCAGCGGCCTCCCACTCGCCATGTCGCGTCGATTGCAACTCGCGGCCGAGGCTGGCGGATCGCTCGCGCTGCTGGCCCGTCCCCCATGGGAAGAAGCCGAGCTCTCCGTCGCCGCCACGCGCTGGCGCGTCCGATCCGCCGCCGAATGCGCAGACGCGCCGCAGTGGTCCATGGCCCTCATGCGCTGCAAAGGGTCACAAGCACACGACACACACCCACGCATCCTGGAGCAAACCCATGATGGACGCCTTATCGCTCTATCTCCCAGCCTGGCCCACCGACCGCGCACGACGGCGCTTGCCTCCTGACCAATCATCGCAGCGCACGCCGATCCTCCTCACCTCCATCGAGCGTGAACGCACACTCGTCGCGGCGTGCTGCCCTCGCGCCCAATCCTGCGGCGTGCGCACAGGCATGCCACTCGCCGAAGCCAGAGCCCTCTTCCGCCACACCCCCCACATCGCCACATTCACGCCCGACGACGACCGCCGCGGGCTCCAAAGGCTCGCGCAATGGGCCTACCGCTTCGTCCCCATCGTCGCAATCGATGGTGGCGTCGGTGGCGGTGACGGTGTTGGCGGTGTTGGTGACGGGCTCTTCCTTGACACACGCGGCTGCGCACATCTCTACGCTGGCATCGACCGCCTCGTCCGAAGAATACTGCGCCACCTCACCCGCGCCGGAATCTCAGCCCGCCTCGCCGTGGCGCCCACCTTCGGAGCCGCGTGGGCCCTCGCAAGGTTCGGCCCAAGTGGACCAATAACGCTCGTGGGCCCCGGCCATCTCGAAGCAGCACTCGACCCTCTTCCCGCCGCGGCACTCCGGCTCTCTCCAGAGTGTCTCGACGGCCTGAGCGCCGTGGGCATCGAGCGCATCGAGCACCTGCGCGCCATCCCCCGCGCCTCACTCGCGGCCCGATTCACGCCCGACCTGCTCCTGCGCCTCGACCAGGCCCTCGGCACCGCCATCGAACTCATAACACCCATCCGCCCACGCTGGCCTACGCGCGTCGAGCATCTCTTCGAAGGCCCGACCGACCGCCTCGAATCCATCGCCCTCGCCACACGCCGGCTCATGGAAGAACTCGCAACACTCCTCACCACCAACCAGCGAGGCGTCCTCTCCCTGCGCGTCGAGCTGCTCCGGTCAGACCTTGACCCACTCCACATCCCCATCCGCACCTCCGAGCCCTGCGCCGACGCCACGCACCTCTGGAAACTCCTCGCGCCCAGGCTCGAAAGAGCGCACCTGGGCTTCGGCATCGAGGGCGTGCGACTCTTAGTGGTCTGCTCCAAGCGACTCCGCCACACGCAGGCTCCATGCTGGCGTGAATCACAGCAACGCCCCCCCCAGACCTCGCAACTCATCGACACCCTGCACGCACGCCTCGGCGATGGAAGCGTCGTGCGCCCAGTCGCGCGCGAGTCCCATCTCCCCGAACGCGCCTTCACCTTCGCGCCCGTGCTCGACCACTCCCAACACCCCGATCGCGCCAAGCACCGAGCCCGGCCCTCCGCTCCATCACAAACCATCGCCGCGTGCGATCGCCCGACGATGCTCCACGCCACACCACTCCCGATCGGCGTTGGTTTCCTCGGCACTGGCGCCCCCCTCGCAACCCTCCACCTCCGCGGCACATCCCACGCCATCGGTACATGCATCGGCCCCGAGCGCCTGGCGGGCGAGTGGTGGAAGCCCGGCGCCGAGCGGCGCGACTACTTCAAAGTACAAACCCACGAGGGACGCTGGCTCTGGATCTTCCGCACCATGCACCCGTCCCCAAACACAGCCGACGCCCCGCACACCCCACACACCTCGCGATGGTTCCTGCACGGAGAGTGGGCCTGACCCATGCCCGACGACACACCCCTCAAGCACCGACCGCACCCGATGCATCTGGCACCACGCCACGAGCACGACGGTGGCCCCCCACCCATTCCTCATCCCGCGCCGAGCATACCCGGCTACACCGAGCTCGAAGTCACAAGCAACTTCACCTTCCTCACCGGCGCGAGCCACCCCGACGAGATGGTCCGGCGTGCCGCCGAACTCGGGCATCGCGCCATCGCCATCACCGATACCAACTCCCTCGCCGGCATCGTCCGAGCCCACGTCGCCGCCAAGGAAGTCGGCCTCCAATTTATCGTCGGCTGCCGCCTGCGATTCACCACGCCCATCCCCACCACCGCCGTTCCTCTCCCCCTCTCAATCCTCGTCTATCCCACCGACCTCGCGGCATACGGAAGGCTCTGCCAACTCCTCACTACCGGAAAACGCCGCGCGCCAAAGGGCGAGTGCCACCTCGAACTCCACGATCTCCTCCAATCCCACCAAGGCCTCCTCGCCATCGTGATCTCCCCGCCCATCGTGAGCGACGACACCCTCGCGGTCCTCGAACACCTCCGCCGCACCTTTTCAGAAGACCGTCTCTCACTCGCCATCTCGCGCGGCTACCACCAGGACGACGCCCGCCGCCTCCGCCAGATCGCGCAGCTCAGCGAGCACCTCAACATCCCGCTGGTCGCAACCAACGACACCCACTACCACACCCCCGACCGCCGCACACTGCAGGACGTCCTCACCTGCATCCGGCACGGCTGCACGCTCGATCAAGCAGGCTTCCGCCTCCATCCCAACGCCGAGCGCCACCTCAAATCTCCCGAAGAGATGCACCGCCTCTTCGCCGCGCATCCCGGCGCGCTCGACCGAACGCTGGAGATCGCCCATCGCTGCAAGGGCTTCTCGCTCGACCAGCTCCGGTACAACTATCCCGAAGAGATCGTCCCCGAGGGAACAACCTCGATGGCGCACCTCATCCAACTCACCCACGCCGGTGCCGCTGATCGCTACCCCGGCGGCACTCCGCCGAGCGTGCTGGCCCAGATCGAGCACGAACTCCGCATCATCGCCGACCTGAACTACGCACCCTACTTCCTGACCGTCCACGACATCGTGCGCTTCGCAAGATCACGCGACATCCTCTGCCAGGGGCGCGGCGCGGCCGCAAACTCCGCCGTCTGCTTCTGCCTCGGCGTCACCTCCGTTGATCCCAGCCGCAGCAGCATGCTCTTCGAACGCTTCGTGAGCAAGGAGCGCGACGAGCCGCCCGACATCGACATCGACTTCGAGCACGAACGCCGCGAGGAGGTCATCCAGTACCTCTACACCAAGTACGGCCGGCACCGCGCCGCCCTCACCGCCGAGGTCATCAGCTACCGCGGCCGCAGCGCCGTCCGCGACGTCGGCAAGGCCATGGGCCTCTCGCTCGACGCGGTCGAAGCGCTCGCGAGAGAGGTCGATTGGTGGCGCGACTCACCCGACGATCCGCAGAAGCTCGCCGCAATCGGCCTCAACCCGCGCGATCCACACCTGCGCGCCGTCCTCCGCCACGCTCGCGAGATCATGGGCTTCCCGCGCCACCTCTCGCAGCACGTCGGCGGCTTTATCATCACGCAGACACCCCTGTCAGAACTCGTCCCCATCGAAAACGCCGCGATGGAGGACCGCACCATCATCGAGTGGGACAAGGACGACATCGAGGCCCTCGGCATGCTCAAGGTCGACATCCTCGGCCTCGGCATGCTCACCTGCCTGCGCAAGTGCCTCGACCTCTCAGCAGGCGCGGGCGATGCACGCCTCACACTCGCCACCATCCCCGCCGAGGACCCCGCAACCTACGACATGATCTGTAACGCCGACACCATCGGCGTCTTCCAGATCGAGTCCAGGGCGCAGATGTCCATGCTGCCCCGCCTCCGCCCACGCTGCTACTACGACCTCGTCATCGAGGTCGCCATCGTCCGCCCCGGCCCCATCCAGGGCAAGATGGTCCACCCCTACATCCGCCGACGCAACGGCGAAGAGCCCGTGGCGTACGCCTCACCCGAGATCGAGCGCGTCCTCGGTCGCACGCTCGGCGTCCCACTCTTCCAGGAGCAGTGCATGTCCCTCGCCGTCTCCGCGGCGGGGTTCACTCCCGGCGAGGCCGACCAACTCCGCCGCGCCATGGCCGCATGGAAACGCTCCGGCACCGCCATCCTCGCCTTCGAGCAAAAGCTCATCGAAGGCATGACGAGCAGGGGCTACTCGCTGGAGTTCGCGGGCCAGGTCTTCCAGCAGATCAGCGGCTTCTCCGGATATGGATTCCCAGAGAGCCACGCCGCCAGCTTTGCCATCCT
>Ga0105046_10009547_pt1 | contig 15166 bp, 7 predicted proteins | sample MAT03_FD_78385 | JGI IMG/M metagenome (GOLD analysis project Ga0105046, IMG submission 78385) | Freshwater microbial communities from Lake Fryxell liftoff mats and glacier meltwater in Antarctica - MAT-03 (megahit assembly) | ecosystem: Environmental > Aquatic > Freshwater > Ice > Liftoff...
AAGGCGAAGGCGACATTTCTGCAATGTCTGGATGAGGCCTGCGCGAAGACCGGCTGGGAGGTGCACGCGTGGTGCCTGATGTCGAACCACTATCATCTAGCGATCTCGACACCCCACGGGAACCTCGTGGAGGGCATGCGCTGGTTGCAGGGCACCTTCGCCGTGCGCTTCAACCGATTCCGGGCTGAGCGGGGCCATCTTTTCCAAGGCCGGTACAAGAGTCTGGTGGTCGATCCCGCTAAAATGGATCAGGTTTGGTTGTTTGCTCTGATGTTTTATCGGCGTTGCGTTTAGGGCCCGTCATCAGCCCGCTCCAATGCAACCACCCTGACTTCTCGCACGGCATGGTCACTCCAATAGGTGACAAGTCATTCCCCGATCAGCGCCACCTCGTTGCTCCGTCCCGTCTGGTCAGGTTGCCGGAAATCTCCCAACCGAAACGGTTCGGCTCCCATCTGCTCCAGCATGGCCAGCATCTGGCGGTGCGGCGCTCCCTTGGTCGCGGCCAGCGTAGCCCAAGCCTGTGACTGCAAAACTACTTCGCAAGCGGCCACGGCTGCCGCTCAGTTGTTTTCCAGCCGCCGCTTCGCCTCGGTCAGTGTGATCCCCTGACCGGCATCCAACTCGGCGTGCCGCCGCGCCAGTTCGGCCTGATAGGCGGGATTTTCCGCGCGCAAGAGATGCTTGATGTATGCCATGGCCTTGACCATCTCCTCGTGCGGGAGCTTCTCGATTTGCGGCTTAATTTCGGTGAAGGTCATTTTTATAAATTGGATTCATTTCCCTTCCGCCGCGAGCCCGGTTTCGCCGGGCCGGGGCGGCGCTCGGCTGACTGGGAGCTGAGCTCCCGGTCGTTGTCTGTGGTGGCTTGATCGGCTTTCCATTCGCCGCGAGCATGCTGTCCAAGCTCTCAGTGAGATCGCCACCGGTCTTTGCTTTCGTCGTGCACTTCTCCTCAGCCGAAACAATCGCGCGATTCGGAGTCGTAGAGGGGCTAGGCTAGGCTCTCCCCAATACGCGTTTCTTTTCTTCTGCCTTCTTCACCCACGCCTTCTCAGAGGGCCAGCTAGGTCGGCTCCAAATCGCCCGCATCCACCGCCTTGTCAGCTCGCTTCCGTGTGACGTGATAGCTTCTGGTCATAATTTCTTCCGCCCATCAATGCAATTCACCGCAACTGGGTTGAGCGTTTGCCCGGGAGGTCATTTACCAAAAGCATTCTGCTCAGCCTTTGGGAATCAATCCGTGATTTTACTGGGTTGAGCTTTTGCCGCTCGTTTTTCCCGGGCAAAAAATCAACTGGTCCCCAACGGACCAAAGCGCTGGTCTTTTCATCCGCCCGTTTCTCTCCCCGATTGGCAGACCGCTTTGGCCAGTGCCAACCTCAGCTCGGCCGTGAATGTTTCACATATCCGAAAGATCATCGCCTTTCTGCCTCACTGTAAGAAAAACCATTCTCCGGCTTTGGGGAATATATCCGACTGTGGCTGGACACGCGGGAACCGCGTATAGCTTCGTACGCGGATGATCAGGTAGGTGCTGCGCCGGCCGACTCGACGGGTTCGGCTGATTCGGCAAACTGACCGCAAGCAAACTCTAGGCAGGCGCGCCCGGAGGTCACGCCCCACCTTAAGGCACTGGTGTCGGAGAGCCGCAGCCGAGGGTTGACCTGCCACGGCGACGGCTCAATTTGGCCGGGTTGTCCATGTCAACCATCGCGCGTTCCGACGCTCTCCCCTCTTCCTCCTTCATCCGGCCATGACGCTGCCCTCTGGCTGGAAAATCTGCGTGGATATTCATCCGGTTGACTGGCGTTTTCCGGCGGGGCCGACTTGGATCGCGGGCTGGCTGCGACCGACGCCCGGCAACGCCATCACCGAAATCCGCGCGTGGCTCGATCACAAACCCATGCTCGGCCTACATGGCCTGCCCCGCTCTGGCGAAACCGCCGCGCCTTATTCGGGGTTTTCCTTTCTGCTCGCCCCGCCGCGCTCCGCCACCCAGCTCCGCTTGGAAGCCTGCGACCTGAGTGGTCAATGGACGGACATTTTCCGCACGCGGATCACCGTCGCCGCCGACGCCGCGCTCCCGCCCGCTCCCGCAAATCTCGCGGCCAGTCTGCCGGGTCTCGTCCCCTCTTTACTGCGTCGCGCCAACCGTCAGCCGGAGCGCGGGCTCGCCCGCCTCGCCGATGAAATCCTCGCGACGATTATCGCGGAGCCGCTCAACGCCCTGCCCAATCCACCGTTCGCCGGCGCACTGGAAGAACCTTCCCAACTCGGTCGTGTCCAACACGGGCGTGTGATTCATGGCCGGCTTTCCGTCACGGGCTGGCTGACGCATCGCACGAGCAAGATCACCCGGCTCACCGCAGTCATCGATCCGCGTCACGAGATACCGCTGCCCTATGGCCTCGCGCGAGACGACATCGCCGGAAAATTCTCCGATCTCGCCCAGCACGCCAATGCCGCGTTCGTCGGTCAGGTAGATTTCCCCGCCGGCTTAAACGCCCCGGTGCTCCTCAAAATTTTTGCGGAGCCCGACAACGGGGAAAAACATCTCGCCTTCGCCCAACGTTTCACGCCGGGAATTTCCAGCGCCTCCGGGCAAACCACTCCCGCGGTTTCGGTTTTCCGCTACGCCCAAGCCGTCTGGGCGCTCGCGCGTGCCGCCGCGCGCCTCGGAATTTCCACGTCGGGAATCATCCGCGCCAGTCGGGCCGCGTGGCATGATTATCCGGTCAAGCCGATCACGCCCCGGATCAACCACTACGCCGCCACCGGCCACGATCGTCCGCTGCGCATTCTGGTGGTGACGCATAATTTGAATTTCGAAGGCGCGCCCCGCCTCGTCCTCGAACTCGCCGCTTATCTTCGTCGCCAGCCGGGCGTGAGCCTCCGCGTGATTTCCCCCGTCGAGGGCCCACTGCGCCAGCTCTTTGAATCCGCCGGCATGGAAGTGGCCGTGCACGATCTTTCGCCGGTGCTCACAGCGACTTCCATCGCGGATTTTCACGCGGAGCTCGGCGAAGTTTGCCGGTTGATCGACTGGAGCACCGTCGATCTCGTGCTGGCCAACACGCTTGTTTCTTTCTGGGCCGTGCATCTCGCGCAGGCCGCGGGCAAACCCGCCCTCCTCTACGTCCACGAAAGTCTGCCGGTCTCGCGCTTCTTTTCCGCACTGGTCAACCCTGCGCTGTTTCCGCTCATCGAGGACGCTCTCACCCTCGCCCAACGCGTCGCCTTTACCGCCAACGCCTCCCGTCAAGTCTTCGCCGGCCTGGATCGTCGCCAAACTTTTCGCGTCCTCCCGAGTTGGTTGGATGTCGCCGCCATCCACACCTTCGTCGCCCAGCACGACAAAGCCTCGCTCCGCGCGAAACACGGTTTCGCCGCCGACTCCATTCTCCTGCTCAACCTCGGCACCGTGTGCGAACGCAAGGGCCAGAAAATATTCATCCAAGCCGCCGAATTGCTCGAACCGGAATTGCGCTCCCTCTACCCGCAACGGAAAATCGAGTTCGTGATGGTCGGTGCGCGGCCGGATGCTTTTTTCGAAGCCCTCCAAGCCAAGGTCGCCGCCGCCGGTTTGCAGAGCGTGCGCTTCGTCGCGGAGACGATGGAGAATTTCGATTTTCATCGCCTCGCCGATATTCTCGTTTGCACGAGCTTCGAGGAATCTTCGCCGCGCGTGCTCATGGAAGCCGCCACCTTCGGCACGCCCATCGTGAGCACGGATGTGTTTGGTATTCCAGAATTGGTCAACGGGCAGGAAGCCTGGCTGGTCGAGTCCGGTGATTATTATTTGCTCGCTGCGGCACTGCGTCGTGCGCTCGCCGCCTTCTTCGCCGGCGACACCAGTCGCTTGAGCCGCGCCCAACAATCGGTGACGAGGCGGCACGACGAACGTGTTGCCCTACCCCAGCATCTCGCTCTGGTCCGCGAAACCGCCACGCTGTCGTCCGACGTGTTTTATCCATGAGGCAATTACTTCCTCGCAACGGCGCTAAACCGAAATCGTGCAGCCCCCAACCGCAAAACACGTTTTGCTCCGGCCGGGAAGAAACACGGTTCGTGCTTTATGTAGGGCCGCTGCTTGCGGCGGCCTGTTGGCGGGTATCCTTGGCCGGCGCAAGCACCGGCCCTACAAGGGAACGGTTTCCTCGGATTGGGTGGGCGTTGGTTTCCACACCGACGCTCTATCGCCGATGTGGATCAGCCTACGCCGGACTTCGGTCGTCGACGAGGATTTGGCGGACAAGACGGCCCGACAAGAATCGGCGACCACCTTCCCGTTCGCTTCGGTTCATTCGGCAAAATGAGTTCAACTGCACGAATCCGGCTCAAGGTAGGTACGGACCACTGGGCCGTCCGCGAGTGTTATTCGGCGCGCCCAGCCGACGAGGCTATGGCACTCGTCGAGGTCGCGCCCTCCCTCGGAAAGATCAACCGGCCTTGTCATGAACTCCAACGCCGACCGGCGATTCGCCGTGGAAATTCATCCGCCGGACTGGCAGTTTCCCCTCGGGAAAACTTGGGTGGGCGGTTGGATCTTTGCGGGGAAAAACCGTTTCTACTCCGATCTGCGGCTGTGGATCGATGGCCGGGCTTTTCTCGGGCTGCACGGTTTACCCAAGCCCGGCTGGGACGAAAGTCTGCTCGGCCGCGCCGGCCCGCCCTATTCCGGTTTTGTCTTTCACGTCGAACCGCACCGCGGCGCGCGGTTGCTCCGCATCGAAGCGCGCGACCAAGCCGGCGAGTGGCAGGAATTCTTCCGCCACGACATCACCGTGAGCGCTGCCGCCCCGGTCGGCACCGCCCCCCGTCCGATCGCCAGCCTCCTGCCGGAATTGCTGCCCACTTTACTTCGCCGGAAAAACGAACGCCTGGCTATTTCGTGGACAGCGCATGCCGATGAACTCGTTTCCGCCGCCCTCGCTATCCCGCTCAATTCCCTCCCGGTACCGCCGTTTTTCGGCGCGCTTGAGGAACCCGATATCACCGGCTCGCTCCGCTATGGCCGGCTTTCGATCAAAGGCTGGCTGGCCCACCGCACCGAAAAAATTGTTCGCATCACCGCGCTCGTCGATGCCATGCAGGAATCTGTTTTGCTCCACGGGCTGCCGCGCGCGGACATCGGTGGCGTGTTCGCCGATCTGCCCGATGCAGCCCGCGCCCAGTTTGCCGGCCACGTGGAGTTGCCCGCGACGCAAAGTTCGCCGGTCCTCGTCAACCTTTTTGCCGAGCTGGAAAACGGTGAAAAGCATCTCGCTTTCGCCCAACGCTGCACGCTCCGCGTCATGGCCGGCGCCGATGTCGCGCTCCCGCCGCTCTCGCGCGCCGCTTTCGCCCGCGCCCTCTGGGCCGTGCGCGGTGCCGCCATCCGCTACGGCGTGCCGCTGGGCAGCACGGCAGAAATTCTCGCAGGAGCAAAAACCGCCTGGGCTCATTATCGCGCCGAAGCCCCCGCTCCCCAGGTGGAACGCGATCTCCGGGCGCGTTCAAAAAGCGTCGATGCGAAATCGCCCTCTCGTCCGCTGCGAATTCTCGTCGTTACCCATAATTTGAATTTCGAGGGCGCACCGTGGTTTATCTTTGAGCTGGCAAAATTTCTTCACAACCAGCCCGGAGCCCGCGTGCGCGTGGTTTCACCCGTTGAAGGTCCGATGCGCCGCGTCTTCACCGAGGCGGGCATGACAGTGGAGCTGGTCGATCTGGCCGTTGCACTGAGGGCCGAATCCGTGCCCGCCTTTCATTCCGCCCTCGCCATGGCCACCGCGAATTTGCCATGGAGCGAAACGGATCTCGTGATCGGCAACACCATGGTTTCCTTCTGGGCCGTACACGCCGCGCGCCGCGCCGGTTTGCCGGTGATGCTCTACGTCCACGAGAGCGCGCCCATCCGGCGCTTTTTCGCGCCGTCAGTTTCGCCTGCGCTGATTCCCCTCATCGAAGCCGCCTTTCGCGAAGCGGACCGCGTGGTGTTCACCGCCGAATCCTCGCGCACCGTTTTCAATTACCTCGGCGACCGAAGAAATTTCGTTTCGCTCCCGAGCTGGGTCGATGTCGCCCGCGTCGACGCGTTCGCGGCGACGCACACGAAGGCGGACCTGCGCCGCAAACACGGGCTCGATCCGGACGCCGTACTCATCGTGAACATCGGTTCGATCTGCGAACGGAAGGGGCAGCACATTTTCATCCGCACCATCGAATTGCTCAAAGCCGAGTTGCCCACGGCCTACCCGGGCAAGAAAATCCAATTCTTCATGGTCGGCGCGCGTCCCGGGGTTTACCTCGAACTGCTGAAGCACGACGTCGCGCACCATCAGCTCAATCTCGCCCGCTTCCTCCCCGAGTCGGGGGAAATTTTCGATTTCTACCGGCTGGCGGATGTCTTTGTGTGCACGAGTTTCGAGGAATCATTTCCCCGCGTGCTGCTCGAGTCGGCCGCGTTCCACCTGCCCATTGTCACGACCAACGTAAATGGTATTCCCGAGATGTTGGCGGCAGACGAAGCGTGGATCGTTCCACCGGGCGACCGCTTTCAGCTCGCCGAAGCGATCAAGCAATCACTCAACGCCCATTTCATCGGCGATACGCGGCGCGCGGAGAAAGCGCGCGCGTCCATCGTCCGGCGTTTTCACGAGGCCAATTCCCTGCCGCTGCACGCGGCCTTGGCGCGGGCTTGCGCTCGCCCTTCCGTCTCGCCTTAGTTTCTCCACCCAACCGTGAACGAAAACGACGCCTACATTTTTGAAGTGGAAGAACCCAAGCATTGGGTTTTCAAGGGCGAGCCGGTCTGGATCAGCGGCTGGTTTTATTCGAAGGTGGGAGCGATTTTCTCGGACATCCGCGCTGTAATCGGCGACGTGGCTTACATGGGCATTTTGGGTCAACCGCGCGAACACATCGAGCGTCACTACCGCAATTACGTTGGCCTGCCGCACCTGGGATTCTGCCTGCTGGTCCAACCCCCGCGCGGCGCGAAACTCCTGCGGCTCGAACTGCTCGATGCTGGCGGACGCTGGGTCGAGTTTTGGCGGACCGACATCACGGTCCAGGCCGGCCCGCGCCCCGGCTTGCGGCTCAATCCCGGCGTCGTGTCCGATCAGTTGCTTAAACTTTTGCAGGCCCGGCGCGCTGATCCCACCGGTGATCTCACGCCGCTCGCCCGTACGCTCGCCCGCGAATCCTCGGTGGTGCGGCTGAACACACTGCCCAATCCGCCTTTCTTCGGAGCCTTGGAAAATCCGCGCGCGATCGGTTGCGCGCAATTCGACAAGTTACGCGTCGAGGGCTGGATCATTCATCAGGAACAGCGCATCCGTCGCCTGATTGCATCCACGCATCCGCTCGCGGAAAGCGAAATGGATTACGGCACCCGCGAACGCCCCGAGGTCCAGGCGCGTTTTCCCGACCATCCCTACGCTGGAAAATCGCAGTTCTTCGGCATGGTCGACATCGACGAACGTGCCGGTGATCCGGTGTGCCTGAAAATTTTCGCCGAACTTGAAGACAACACGCGGCACATCGTCTTTGTGCAACGCTTCTATCAACGCAGCAGCAACCGCTGGGAACGCCCGCTACCGGTCCTGAGTCGCGCGCTGTTTTTCGAGACCGTCCGTACCTTCTGGTCAGCCTGCAAAACGGAAGGCGTCCAACTCGGGCCGCTGGGCGAATTCTGGCGCGGGTGCCGCGAAGGTTACGATTTCTTCCGCCAGCATGCACCGGCCCGGATCGCCCCACCCCAACCAATTACCGCCGATCCTTATCCCGCCTGGACCATCACGCACCAGCTCACGCCCCATCTGCGTCAGCGGTTGGAAACGACGGTGGAAAAACTGGAAACCGTCGGCCCGCGCTTCGGGTTGCTCGTGGATACGCGGGGCTGCACGCCGACCCAGCTGCAGGAACTCGCGGCCTCGCTCACCAAACAAATTTATCCCCACTGGCAGGCCACCTTCGCAGGCGACGTGACGGGGCCGTCCGGCGATCCCCGGATAAAATCCGAGCCGGTCTCCGACCAAAATAATTTCATCCGCACGCTCAACGCCGCCGCGCACCAAGCCAAGGGCACGCATCTCGCTTTGCTCCCCGGGCATTCGCGCCTTTCGCCTGATGCGCTCGTCGAGCTGGCTGATCGTCTCGCCGCCAATCCGGCTCTCGAACTCATCTACACGGATGAAGATCGCATGGACAACGCCGGCGTCCGGACCGCCCCGATTTTCAAACCCGTGTGGAGTCCGGCGTTGGCCGATTCAGGATTATTTCCCGGGCAACTCAGTGTGATCCGCCGCGAACGTTTCGTGGAGCTCGGCTCATTTCGCGAGGGATTTGATCGGGTACTCTGGTACGATGTATTACTGCGGGTCGGTGATAAATTGCGCGCCGAGCAAGTCGCCCACGTCCCGCTCATCTGCCACCACGCCCGGGCTCGGCCCTCGGCCCTCGCCCTCGCAGATCCTTCGTATGAGCAGGCGCGGCAGGCGCTCGCTGATGCCGTGCACCGGCGCGGTTGGGCCGCAGTGCCATTTTTACCCGAAATTGGTCATCATCGGCAACTGCGTTTCCATCAATTGCGCTGGGAGAAATCCATTCTGACGCGACTCCAGGTCACCATCGTCATCCCGACCCGCGATCATCTATATCGGCTCCAGGAATGCATCGAACTGCTCGATGAAACGGTCGACTGGCGCTACGTGAAACTGATCATTGTGGACGATCATTCCCGCGACGCCGATGCCGTGGCCTATCTGGCCGCCATCCAAAAACGCATCGACCTGATTTGCACGGTAGTCCGCCCGGCCGATCCGCAGGCCCCGTTCAATTACTCAAAACTCGTCAACGCCGCCCGGCCCCATCTCGACACGCCGCTGGTGCTGCACCTCAACAACGACGTCAACGCGCTTGAGGCTGGCTGGCTGGAAGAAATGGCCGGTTGGTTTACGCAACCCGATGTCGGCATCGTGGGCGCCAAACTCGTTTACCCGGAAAAAAACCTCAATCACACCGGCATCATCATTGGGCCGCACGGCGGCCTCGCCGATACCCCGTTCGCCAAAGTGCACGGCAATGACGTGGAGGTGGTCTGGCACGCCGTCGCGCGCGAAGTCTCCGCGGTGACCGGCGCCTGCCTGATGACCCGCACGTCGCTCTACCGCGAGCTCGGCGGATTTGACGAAAAAGATTTTGGCGTGGCGTACAACGACGTGGACTACTGCCTGCGCGCGCGAAAACAAAACCTTCGCGTCATTTACACGCCACAGGCGCAGCTCATGCATTGGGGCAGCGCCACGCGTGGCATCACCTTCAACGAGGCCGAGCACATCGCGTTTGTCCGGCGCTACCCCAGTTATCGCGATCCCTACTTCAGCCCACACCTCGAACTGAGCGGCGCGCAGATCCGCTGCCGCGGCGCGTTCAGCGCCCGCACCACGCGGGCCGGAAAACTTCGCCTGCTCCTGTTGACCCACAATCTGAATCTCGAGGGCGCACCACTTTTTCTCCTCGAGTACGCCACCTACATGGCGAAAACCGCCGGCTTCGGTTTGGAAATTTTATCCTCCCAGGATGGTCCGCTGCGCACAGCGTTCGAAGCGCTCGGCGCGCACATCACTCTCGTGGACGCGGCCCCGCTCTATGCTTCGCCGAATGAAGAAACATTTCATCAACGGCTCAGCGAACTTGCGCAAACCATCGATTGGGAACACCTCGACCTCGTCGTCTGCAACACCCTCGTGAGTTTCTGGGGCATCACGCTCGCCCGCTGCGCCGGCAAGCCCTCGCTCTTCTACATCCACGAAAGTTCCTCCGTTTTCCGCTTCTTCGCCGCCAAACTCGAACTGCCGTTGCATGCGCTCGTGCACGACGCCCTCGCCCGCGCCACGCACACGCTGTTTCTCTGCGCGGCAACCCGCGCGTATTACGAAGACGACAACCTGCACGGTAATTTCCGCATCGTTCCCAGCTGGATCCGGCTCGACGAGATCGAGGAATTCCGCCGCACGGCCGACCGCGTTGCGCTCCGCCGCAAACACGGCTTCGCCGACGACGAAACTGTGATCGCCAACATCGGCACGGTGTGCGAGCGGAAGGGTCAGCACATTTTCCTGCGCGCCATCGACCACTTCAACCATCACCAAGGCCATCGCGGCAAATTCCGTTTCGTCCTCGTGGGAGCGCGACCGGGCATTTACCTCGATTTGCTCCTGCGCGATCTGAAAAATCTTGGCCTGACCAACGTCACCCTCGTGCCGGAGACGCGCGAGGTGTTTGATTTCTTTGTCGCCGCAGATCTTTTTGTCTGCACCAGCTACGAAGAATCATTTCCGCGGGTGGTGATGGAAGCGATGGCCTTCCGCACGCCGATGGTGACCACGGATGTGCATGGCATTGCCGAGATGATCGGCCAGCGGCAAGACGGCTATCTCGTGGCCCCCGGCGATCCGATCGCTCTCTCGAAGATGCTGTGGACCTGCCTCGCCAAAGAGCGCAGCGGCAAATCCCTCACGCCCACCGCCTATTCAAAAGCCCTACGGTATTACGACTACGAGAAAGTGCTCCCGCTTCACGTCGAACTCGCCCGCGAAGCCTGGCTCGCGGAAGAATGAGCAAGCCGACGCAGCGCCTACGGACAAAGGAATTTCGTTTCCAAGGCAACGCAGATGCTCGATACAAATTAGCTAGAGTGTAGCCGGGGGCGCTAAGTTAAGCGGCATGATCGTCGCCTGCCTGACGTTTCCTCTGCGATGATTTGCTGCGGTATTTCGTCGGGCCGCCCCAGTGGGCGTGTCGTTTCAGGTGCGCACTCCGGCACGGCCACTAGGGCCGGTCCTACATTCCTCATGCAACATAGTTGGCCTGATCACGCATGGTAGAATGATGTCCAACCTCCTTAACTTAGCGCCATTCGGGTCAGCGCCCCCGGCTACATCGAATTCAGCTTACCCCAACACCAGTTCATCGCCCTTCACCTTGAAGGTGACGGTGGAATCCTCGGCTACCTCGCCGGCAATCAGCGCGCGGGCGAGGCGGGTTTCAAGGTGGCGCTGAATGAAACGCTTGAGCGGACGCGCTCCGAAAACCGGATCATAGCCTTTCTCGGCCACCCATGCCTTCGCCTTCGTGTCGAGCGAAACAGTGACACGTTTGTCCGCGAGCCGTTTATTGATGTCGGCGATGAGCAGAGTAACAATCTTTTCAATTTCCTCCAGTGAGAGCGGCTTGAAGAGCACGGTCTCGTCGACGCGATTGAGAAACTCCGGACGAAATGCCTGCCGCAGATCAGCCATCACGGCTTCACGCACGGTCTCGGGAATCTCCGTACTCGTTACGCCTTCGAGCAAATGGCGACTGCCGATGTTAGACGTCATGATGATGACGGTGTTCTTGAAATCCACCGTGCGGCCCTGCGAATCGGTGATGCGGCCGTCATCGAGCACTTGCAGCAGGACATTGAAAACATCGGGGTGAGCCTTCTCGATTTCGTCGAAGAGAACGACCGAGTAGGGCTTGCGTCGCACGGCCTCGCTGAGCTGGCCACCCTCGTCATAACCCACGTAACCCGGAGGCGCGCCGATCATGCGCGAGACTGAATGTTTCTCCATATACTCGGACATATCGAGCCGGATGAGGTTGTTTTCGGAATCAAAGAGTTGCTCCGCGAGGGTCTTCGCCAATTCGGTTTTACCCACACCCGTCGGGCCAAGAAACAGGAAACTCCCAATAGGCCGGCGCGGGTCTTTGATCCCGGCGCGCGCGCGCAAGATGGCTTCGCTCACGAGGCGCACGCCCTCGTCCTGACCAATCACGCGTTTATGCAACTCATCTTCGAGCTTAAGTAATTTTTCCCGGTCGCCTTCCATCAGTTTGGTCACCGGGATGTGCGTCCACTTGGAAATAATCTCGGCGATCTCCTCGGCGGAAACCTCTTCCTTCACGAGCGTGGTCTTAGGTGCCCCGGTCTTCTCCGCCTTCGCGAGTTCCTTTTCCAATTGAGGAATCAGGCCGTGCTTGAGCTCGGCGATTTTGTTCAGGTCGTAATTGCGTTCGGCTTTGGCCATTTCCAGACGCGCCGCCTCGAGTTCCTGCCGGACTTTCTGCACGCGTCCGAGTGATTCTTTTTCCTTCAACCACACGGTGCGCAGCGCCGTGGCCTTCTCCTTGGCATTCGCGAGTTCCTTGCGCAACTCGACGAGACGGCGCTTCGACGCGTCATCTTTCTCCTTCTGCAAAGCGGTTTCCTCAATCTCGAGTTGCATGACACGTCGTTGGAGTTCGTCCAATTCGGTCGGCAAACTGTCGATCTCGGTACGAATCATGGCGCACGCCTCGTCCACGAGGTCGATCGCCTTGTCGGGCAAAAATCGATCGGCGATGTAGCGATGCGAAAGCACCGCCGCTGACACGAGCGCGTTGTCCTGGATGCGCACGCCGTGATGCAACTCGTAGCGTTCGCGCAGTCCGCGCAGAATGGAAATAGCATCCTCGACTGTCGGTTCCTCCACCACCACGGGCTGGAAGCGGCGTTCCAGCGCCGGGTCTTTTTCGATGTACTTGCGGTATTCATCGAGCGTGGTCGCGCCGATGCAATGCAACTCGCCGCGCGCCAGCATGGGCTTGAGCAAATTGCCTGCGTCCATCGCACCCTCGGTTTTGCCGGCGCCGACGATATTGTGCAGTTCGTCGATGAAGAGAATGATCCGCCCTTCGGCCTGCTTCACTTCGCTGAGCACGGCCTTCAAGCGCTCCTCGAATTCGCCGCGATATTTCGCTCCAGCCACGAGTGCGCCCAGATCGAGCGCGAAGACCGTCTTGTCCTTCAACCCCTCGGGCACGTCGCCTCGCAGAATGCGTTGGGCCAGTCCCTCGACGATGGCCGTCTTGCCGACGCCGGGTTCACCAATGAGCACGGGGTTGTTCTTGGTTTTGCGGGAAAGTATCCGAATCGCGCGGCGGATCTCCGCGTCACGGCCAATCACGGGATCGAGCTTTCCTTTGCGCGCCTGCGCCACGAGATCGATGCCATATTTCTCCAACGCATCGTAGGTCGTCTCCGGATTGTCGGTCGTGACGCGCTGGTTGCCGCGCATCTGTTTCAATTCCTTCAGCACCTTGGCGCGATCAAGCCCAAAGCTTTCGAAATACTTTTTCAGCGCGGCGGGCTTGCCGGTCTTGATGAGCGCAAGGAACAGATGCTCCACGCTGACATATTCGTCCTTGAGTTGCTCGGCCTCATCTTCGGCCTGGGTCAGTACTTCGTTGAGCGCTTGGGTGACGTAGATTTTGGAAACATCCACCGCACCCGAAACTTTCGGGAAGCGCTCCAGTTCACGATTTGCCGCGAGTTGCATGGCGCTGACTGTGAGACCCAGTTTTTCAACTACCCCGGGAATGATGCCGCCCTCTTGCGCGAGAAGGGCGACGAGCAGATGCCATGTCTCCACTTCATTATGTGAACGGCGACGAGCCTCGTTCTGCGCCTCCTGCACGGCCTGGCGCGACATGACGGTCATTTTTTGGGAGTCCATAGGCGTAGGACCGAACTATGGCATACATCGTTCCCAGCAATCGAGCCCTAGTTCTCCTCTGAGGCCAACCGATCGATCAGATCAATCGGGTCAATCCGCACCGCCTTGTCCCATCCTGCGCGCCAGAGTGTCCGGAGGGGAAGCCTGATCCCGAAAGGTGGAACCCGAGCTCCGGACAGGTTTGTTTGGCTACGTCGAATAACGCGCCCGGTTTGTCCGTCGTAGCTTTGGCGTCGTGCGAAAACGCGCCCGGAGGTCGCGTTCCACCTTTCAAATCAGTGCAGCAACGTCCCTGACGACAACGACCGATCGCAAATAGAACGCTCAGCGCTTCAACTTCGGCCGGTTCTTTTTGTCGAGCAGCACGACTGTGGGCTCGTACTTCGCCGCTTCCTCGGGTTCGAAATCAGCGTAAGCAGCGATGATAACTTCGTCGCCGGGCTGGACCAAACGCGCCGCGGCGCCGTTCACCATCACCTCGCCCTTGCGCTGGCTGCCGATCACGTAGGTGGCAAAACGCTGGCCGTTGTTGATATTATAAATCTCCACGCGCTCGTGCAGGAGCAGGCCGGCCGCTTTGCGCAGTTCGGGCGCGAGGGCGATGGAGCCCTCGTAATTAAGATCGGCCGCCGTAACGGTCGCACGGTGGAGTTTAGATTTCAGGAGAGTCAGACGCATGGCGGGTAGAGGGAAGTTATGGTGTGTTTTTGAATCTTGTAGGGCTGTCGCTTGCCGGCACCCCATCATGGACCGCAGCACGGCCACAAGCCCGCTCGACAGGCTCAGGGCAGAAGCCGGCCCTACGTCCGAAATTCGTCAGGGCGGGTGTTGGCATTATTACTTGTCGGTTTCACGATTGAGTTGTTCCGCGTGCTTGAGACCAAACAGCACGAGTTCAGGGACGACTTCGTCGAAAAGTTTTTCGCTCTCCAGCATCCGGGAGAATCCGCCCGTCGCCACGATCACGGGTTGCGAGTTCGGAAAAGCTTCGCGGCTCAGTTCACGGGTGAGTTCGCGGATTGCGCCGACGTGACCGAAATACAAACCGGCCTGAATGCTCTCGACCGAGCTGCGACCGAGGGCAACTTCCGGCCGCGTGATTTCCACCGAGGGCAGTCGCGCCGTGCGGCTGGAAAGCGTTTCCGCCGAGACGCCGATGCCGGGCAAAATCGCGCCGCCCAGATAATCGCCCGTCGCCGTCACCACATCGAAAGTCGTGGCCGTTCCGCAATCGATCACGAGGCAATCGCGCCCCGGATGACGCTGCGTGGCCGCGATGGCGTTGGCGATGCGATCAGCACCAACCTCGAGGGGATTGCGATACTTCACGCGCAGTCCGGTCTTTACCCCGGCCTGCAAAATGAAGGGCTCACGGCCAAAATATTTAATGGCGGCGGCCCGCAACGGATACGCCACCACCGGCACCACCGAGCAGATTGCCACGCGTTCGACGCCGGAAGGATCGATTTTATTTTCGCGCAGCACCGTGCGGAGAAACACGCCGAATTCATCGGACGAGCCGACCGGATGCGTCGTCTTGCGGAATTGCACCCGCAGCGTGTTGCCATCGAACACGCCGCCGTGGATCTGGGTATTGCCGACATCGAGACAGAGAAGCATGGGGGAATGGGAGCGAGGAG
>Ga0105046_10009548_pt1 | contig 15165 bp, 12 predicted proteins | sample MAT03_FD_78385 | JGI IMG/M metagenome (GOLD analysis project Ga0105046, IMG submission 78385) | Freshwater microbial communities from Lake Fryxell liftoff mats and glacier meltwater in Antarctica - MAT-03 (megahit assembly) | ecosystem: Environmental > Aquatic > Freshwater > Ice > Liftoff...
ACGACCAAGTCCAAAGCTCCATCGCCATCCAGATCGCCAGTTGCCATGCCGCGAGCAACATTGGGCGTGCCACATAAAGCCCTGTTCTTCTTGGACAGATCGCGGAACTTCCCTTTGCCTTCGTTTCGAAAAAGCTGATTTCGTTCGCCGTATTGGGAATAATGCTCGCCAAGTGCCGGGTTCGGCGTGGATGACCCCTGGGTGACACCGCCATTGGCGACGGCAATGTCCGGCCAGCCGTCCTGGTCGTAATCGGCCATGAGCGTGCCAAATCCCGTGCCACGCCAGTCCGAACCCAACAACCCGGCCTGAGCGGTGAGGTCCGCGAACTCGCCGCGCTTGGGGACCTGCTTCCAGAGGGTGTTGCGCTCCGTATTTAGATGGGTCATGTAGACATCGAACAAGCCATCGCCATCGACATCGCCGATGGCAACGCCCATGCCGGCCTGGGCATTGCCCATTGAATCGACCGCAATTCCTCGAAGCAGGGCATCTTCTTTGAACTTGCCGTTCTTTTGGTTGATCCACAAAAAATTGGGCGCGTTGTCATTGACGATCAAAATGTCCGGCCAGCCGTCGCCGGAGAAATCCGCCGTGAACACGGCCAGCCCCGGCCCAGGCGATTTCGCCATGCCGGCCGCCAACGTTGTTTCTTGAAACCGAACACTCGCGGCAACACCTTTGGGCGAGTGCCCTTTATCCGCGAGGCCGAGATTTCGGAAGAGCTTGCTGACCGTGGGGGGGAAGTGCGTCGGGCCGCAATAATCCTGTTTTTGCCGTGGGTTGTAGCACCGATGGCCAGGCTCATCTTCCAGGTAATTCACAACCACCAGATCGAGGAAGCCATCGCGATCGTAGTCGAAGAAGCTGGCGGAAGTGCCCCAAAGAGGATTCTTCAAGCCGGAAGCCTCGGTCGCATCGCGAAAGGTGCCGTTGCCGTTGTTCAGGAACAGCTTCACCGCGAGGTATTGCGTGACCAGCACATCCGGCCAGCCATCGTTATTGACGTCGCCAATTGCCACGCCGGTGTTGTGACCTGGAATTCCCAGACCCGAGGCAACGCTGACATCCTCGAAAGTGCCATCGGGTTTGTTGCGATAGAGACGATTGGTCGCTTTCGGATTCTCGCCACCAAAATTCAGCAAATACAAGTCGAGCCGGCCATCGCCATCGTAATCGAACAAGGCAACCCCGGAGCCATGAATTTGCGGCTGCCAGAAGCGCGAGGGATCGCCGGCCTCATGGACAAAATCCACGCCCACTCGTGCTGTCACGTCCTCGAACCAGGCACCGGCTTCGTCAGCAGGCTCAGGTTCCGGGCCTGGCTTGGGCTTCCGAAGCACGAAGAATCCGACGCCGGCCAGGACCAAAGCCAAGAGTACGACGACGACAATCCAGAGTTTCATCTTGCTTCCCCGAGGTCGCAGTCGTGGGCCATAGCGAAGGTTTCATCGTTAATTGTATGTGAATGCTACGTTCGGATTCGGAGCTTGGTTCCACCGTTGACAGGCCCCAATTTCTCCCCGAAGAGAATCTTGAAAAAACTTGTGCTCGAAGCTTGACATGTGTCTATTTGTACACTACAATGTCTTTGGTGGGTCATTCTGGCAAGATGCCTCACGGAGATGCAACAACCTACAAAATGGAGATGAGTAGATTTCCCAGCCGCTGCCTTCGCTAATGAATCATCTTCGACCCTGAACCGCAACCACCCTTTCGCGAGAACTGCCATGTCGCTCCAAACTCTCCTGACCTTGGCCCTTGGATTCGGACTCTACCCGGCAATTGCCTTGGCCGGCGAGCCCAAAAAACTCGAAGCGGTCCGCGTGTCGAAAGACGGCAAGGGCTTTTCACTCGAACCGTCGGGCAAGAAGTTCACCCCTTGGGGCTTCAACTACGATCACGATGCCAAGGGCCGGCTGATCGAGGATTATTGGGACGGCGAGTGGGAGGCCATCCAGGGTGACTTTGCCGAGATGAAAGCCATCGGCGCGAACGTCGTTCGCGTGCATATTCAGTTCGGCAAGTTCATGATCGATACCAATAAGCCGAACGCCAAAGCACTTGAACGGCTCGCCAAGTTGCTGAAGCTGGCCGAGGAGACCGGGCTATACATCGATCTGACCGGCTTGGGATGTTACCACAAGAAAGACGTGCCGGAATGGTACGACCGGCTGAATGAATCCGATCGCTGGTCATCCCAGGCTAAATTCTGGCAAGCGGTGGCCACGACGTGCAAAAATAGCCCCGCAATCTTCTGTTACGACCTGATGAACGAGCCGATTTCACCGGCTGGCAAAGGGAAAAACACGGACTGGCTTGGGCCTGCATTCGGAGACAAACACTTCGTGCAGCGGATCTCGCTCGATCAGGCTGGCCGCAAGAGGACCGATATCGCGAAGGCCTGGATCAAGCAGCTTGCGGGAGCGATTCGCCGGGTGGACGACAAACACCTCATCACCGTTGGCCTCGTCGATTGGAGCCTGGATCGCCCCGGACTTTCATCGGGCTTTGTCCCCAAGGAAATCGCGGGCGATCTCGATTTCCTGTGTGTTCACATCTACCCGGAGAAGGGCAAGGTGAAAGAAGCCATCGAAACATTGAAAGCCTTCAACATTGGAAAACCGGTTGTAATCGAGGAGACATTTCCGCTGAAGGCCCCGATCGATCAGTTTGAGGATTTCTTGATTCAATCGGAGAAACATGCTGCCGGAGTGATTGGCTTTTACTGGGGCACGCCGATGGCGGAGTTGAAGAAATCGAAAACAATCAGCGACGCGTTTCTCCGGGTGTGGTTGGAAGTGTTCCAAAAACGGGGCAAAGCGATGGGCGTGATTGAGCAATGAAAGGAAACTTAGGCTATTACGAGACACACGGTGCCACTAAGCCTTGAATGGGTTGAATTGCTCAACGTGCGATTTTGTCACACCGCGGATAGTGGAGAAGAGCGGCCGCAGTTGTTCCGCCAGCCATTCTTGCCGCTCGGAGGCCGCCGCGTTTGTCGGCACAACGCGAATCGTGAATTGGCCGGGTTCGCTATCTGAAGACGATCGATCCCAATCGAAACCGCAAGCCTTCACGAGTTCCATGATCGGCATCAGTTTCGACAACACGATTTCTTCGGAGTCCGCTTGATCCGTGGAGAACTGAACTCGCAGAATCCGTTGATCCCACTCGGAGCAATCAACTTCCACGGCCGGTCCAGTGACCACGTCGGTTTCGAATCGGCCATAAGTGATTTTTTCACCGAGAGTGTCCCAATTGTTGCACTCGACCTCCAGAGCCGGTCCGTTCATCATCTCTCTCTCGAACCGTCCGTAGGTGATATTTTCTTCGTTCATGTTCCTCTCCCGGGCAAGACGTCCAAGAAGGCAATCCCGTTCTCGAGTGGTTGGCCACGACAGGTCAGCCGAAAATCGTACTGTCCAGTTCGTGGAAACGGAACCCGCGACATCTTGAATACGAACTCGTGGACTTCGAGTTTGTGGGGAAAAACTCGCCGTTCAACTTGACTTCGACCGAGGACCAGTCCGTTCGATTTGGTCGGTTCGAAATATCGCAATTCGACGCCAAATTCAAACTCACCCAATCCATCGGCTAACTGTGCGTAAAGCCAAAGTTCTTCCTGCCCGTGCCCTTTCGTGACGCCTCTCGGCATGCGTACAGTGTGCCACGGGCTCGTGATGGACCACTTACTGGAGGCCAAATCGTAGATGGCCGCATCGCAAGCGAAAATAAAACGCACAATGGGCAACATTTCGCAATCCCGCTATGCTTGTCTTGTAATTCTACCACTCCTGCGAATCGGCTCAATCGCAAAATCGATCTGGACGATCGTCTTTCCGGCGAACTACCCCAGCTCCACCACTGCCTTGATGACGCCGGTTTCTGGTTTTGTGTACGAGGGGAACACATCGATCAACCCATCGAATGGCGTGCGGTGCGTGATCCAGGGCCGGGTGTCGATCTTGCCTTCTTCAATCAAGTTGATGATGCGGCGGAAGTCGTTAGGCATGGCATTTCGCGAGGCGAGGATCGTCATCTCGCGGCGATGGAATAGTGGGTCGGGAAAACTAACAGGGTCGGTCACGATGCCGACGAACACGATTTTGCCGGTGAATGCCACGTATTCAAACGCCCCGCTCATCGACTTCGTGCTTCCCGTGGCATCGAACACAACGGGGTACAGTGAACCGCCCGTGATTGAATGCATCTCCTTCAGTGCGGCTTCGGGTGTCGTCATGGTGATGGTGCTTGCAACGCCCATCGTGTTCTTGCAAAAATCGAGTCGCTTCTGGTTCATGTCGAGCACGGTGATTTTCGCGCCCGTCAGTTTGACGAACTCGATCACGGAAAGTCCGATCGGCCCGGCCCCAACGACAAGGACATGATCGCCGGCTTGAGGTCCACCGCGATCGACGGCATGACAACCGATGCCCAGGGTTTCGACAAGAGCGAGTTGATCGAGCGTGAGCTTCGTGGAAGGGTGCAGCTTTCGAGCGGGAACGATGAATTCACGTCTCATCCCGCCATCGGTGTGGACGCCGAGAACTTGCAAGTTCTCACAACAATTTGGCCGGCCACGTTTGCACGAAAAGCACTGTTGGCAATTCATGTACGGCTCGACCGAACAGCGATCGCCGACGCGGATGTTCTCGACGTTGGCCCCGACATCAAGAACTTCGACGCCAAGTTCGTGGCCCGGGATTCTCGGGTAACTGTAGAAGGGCATCTTGCCGAGGTAGCCGGAAATGTCGGTCCCGCAGATACCGATGCGATGCACGCGAATGAGTGCCTCGCCGGGTCCAGGTTTTGCGGCCTCGGGAATGTCGATCGTTCGAAATTTGCCGGGTTGTTCGAGTTGAATGGCACGCATGGAAAGAACTCTGGGTCCGAGATTTGATTCGCGGCAACTCGGATTACATTAGGAGATTTGACGGAGGCGTTCTCTGAAATCAGCACGGCTGCTTGCGCCGTGCCTTCACGGGTTTCTCCGCTTGCAGTGCGGCGATATAGATGCGGGCGCACGCTTCCGCGTCGGACTCGGCCTTGTGATGCTCGAGCGGGATTTTGAGAAACTGGCAGACGTTCGGCAACTTGGCTGGATGCAATCCCCACGTCTTCCTGGCCGACTGCACCGTGCAATGAAATGGCAACCGTGGCGGTTCGATTCCCGCCTTCACGCAGCAGGTGCTCATCACTCCCTTGTCGAAGCTTGCATTGTGGGCGACGAGGAATTGCACGCCTTCGAATTGTCTTGCGACTTCGGGCCAGAGTTCCGCGAAGTTTGGCTGATTCTCGACGTCCTTCCAGCCGATGCCGTGGAGGTAGCTGAAAACGAACTGCCGGCGTGGCGGGCGAATGAGCCTGACCCAGCGTGAGACGATCTCTTCTCCGATCACCTTGACGATGGCAAGCGAACAGGCCGAATCTCGCTCGTAATCGGCAGTTTCAAAATCGATCGCGGCGAAACAGCGCGGAGATTGGGTGGCCATTAGCGAATCCGTTCGAGGTTTTAGAAGTGTGGAGATTCTCGCAAGTGTGATGGGGCCTGTCAAGACGATTGGTGCGACTTGACTTGTGGCTCGCTTAGCGGGTTGAAGAGCTTGGCCGCTTCCTCACGGTCGCGGCTCCGCCAACAACAGAGTCAGGAAATGATCCGGTCCGGCTTCAGCAGCTCCCCGTTCGTTCCGCGATCTTTCAGATGCCCGTTTGTGTTTGCTCCGTTGGTCGCACATTGCTCGTAGGTGCGGCCATCGCCGCCCTTGGATTCCGGGCCGGCGGCGTCTCGCGAACGCAGGGCAATCTGATAAAGCTCCTCGCCGGTGGGCGTCGGATATTCCCCGGAGACACATGCTCGGCAGAGCCGCTCCTCCGGAATGCCGATGCAACGGCCGAGGGCCTCGATTGGCAAGTACATCAGGCTGTCCGCGTGTAGCTCTTTCGCCATCCGGTCTTGCTCTTCGTCTGTTGGCCGACGCCCTTTCATGAACTTGGGCGCGAAGAGTTCCTTCACGGTGGACATGTCGATGCCGTAAAAGCACGGGGCGATGATCGGCGGGCAGGCGACACGGACGTGAATCTCCTTTGCTCCACCACGTTCCCGCAAATGGCTGAGCAGGGATTGCAGCGTGGTGCTCCGAACGATCGAGTCTTCCACCAGCAATACCCGTTTGCCTTGCAGCACTTCGCGAAGGGGCGTGTACTTCAACTTCACCTTGTCGAGGCGATTGGCACCTTCGATGAACGTGCGGCCCACGGCTCGATTGCGAATCAGGCCCTCAACGCAGGGCACGCCCAGCGCGTGGGCCATGGCGTCTGCCGCAGCCTTGGCGGTATCGGGAACCGGCACGACAATCGTGTCCTGATCGATCGGCACGCGTGCCTTTTGCAATTCCTGAAGTGCCAATTCTCGACCGAGGGCCGATCGAGAGAGATACACGCTGCGGTCATCTAGCGAACTGGCGACGTTGGCGAAGTAGATCCACTCGAAGAAGCAGTGGGCCGATTTCTGACGAGGGGCGAATCGTTCGCGCCGTAGCTTACCGTCGCGAATCAGGATCATCTCGCCCGGTTCAAGAAATTGAATGTCCTTAAACCCAAGATTGGAAAGTGGCACGCTCTCGCTGGCGGCTCCAAACAATTGGCCGTCCTGTGCAAAGCAGAGAGGCCGAATACCCTTCGGATCGCGGAGGACAACCATGTCCCCCATCGCGTTCATGTAAACGATGTTGTAGGCACCATCGAATTTCTGGCTGAGGTGCCTGAATACCTCGACGAGATCGGGCCGCGAGTCGTTGCGGTGCTCATGCGCGATGTAGTGCATGATCACTTCGGTGTCGTTATCGCGCGTCAGGTGATATTCCGACAAAGCGAGGAGGTCTTCGCGAAGTTGCCGAAAATTTGCCAGCTGTCCGTTGAAGCCAAACGCAAACCATTTCCACTTGCAGCCATGCCGGCGTTCAAAGGGCTGGGCATACGATCGGCTGTTGTCGCCGCAGGTGGCGTAGCGGACGTGGCCTATGCAAGCACTGCCGGCATGTTCTTCCAGAACTTTCTTGGCCTTTTCGCCCCGGCTAAGACGAAACGCTTCGATCACCGTGCCGATTTCTTTGTAGGTGTTCAGAATCATGTCGCGGTCGGCGTCGTACGACGTCATTCCAGCTGCTAACTGACCGCGGTTTTGCAGGTCAATCAACATCCGCGGCATCAGCTGAGTTACGTTGTTGGGATTGCCATTCGGCACGAGGGAAGAGACCTTCGGGCCTGGCAGATGGTAAAGGGCTGCCACGCCGCATTCATGCTGAAGGTCTTCCATTCGAGGCCTTTCGGGACACTTCCGGCGAGAAGAGAAGGGGCACGGCAGGGTCAGTATAGAAGTTGGATCCCGAACATAGCAAGGAAACGGAAGTGCACCTATTCCGGAATCGGATGAACTGGGACTCCGTTCTGCCTTTGCCGACGGTGCGGATCGCGCCGGACAGGTAATTTTCTCATGCGGTAACGAACCTGACGAGAATCCGGTCCCAAAGTTTGGAATCCCGCCTTTCCTGTTCTAGGGTCCATTGAACCCTGGATTTCTGCGTGTGGTGCCTCCGTGGTCGGAAGGCGACGCGCAGTCCGGAGAGGCGGGCCATGCGAGTCCTTACCCGAGCTTCAGGTCAGCGACGACGCGGCGTTGCCGCGCTTGAATTCGCTGCCGTGCTGCCGCTACTTCTCTTGTTGCTCGTCGGCATCTGGGAGTTGGGGCGTATTATTCACGTTCAAATTAGTTTGAACAATGCCGCGCGTGATGGAGCCCGGCTTGGCGCTCAAGCCAACATGGTGGCAACGACGGGTGCTTATACCCAGATCAAGTTCAGTACCGGCACTCCCAATATCAACGATACGATTCGTGCGTACCTGACGGCTTCGGGAATCACGAACCATACCGGACTGGTGATCGAGTTGCAGTTCGTGGAAACGGCGACGGGCGGTGCCTCGACTGCCTCGACGACTGCCGATCCTTATTTGGGCGTGAAGAATCAACGCTTTCGCGTCCGCATTAGCATTCCTTACGCCAACGTGCGCTGGACAACGCTGACGTTGATCAATCCGACCACGCTGACTGCTGAAGCCTATTGGCAGTGCTTGGTCGATGATCCGTTCAGCGTCAATACGACGTTGCCGGGATGGTCCCCATGATTTGCAGCCCAAGGAGACACACGATGATCCTTCGCAAACCGAACCGGAAACGCAGTGGTGCGACCACCGTCGAATTCATGTTTGTCGCCGTTCCATTATTCATGATGCTTTTTGGCATCTTCGAATATGGCCGTTTCCTGTTCGTGTACCACTTGACAACAAACGCCGCCCGCGACGGGGCTCGTTTTGCCTCCGTGCATACGAACGGCGGAACGATGTCCGGTGAGCCGGCCACGATCACGGCCAATGACGTCAAGGAACTCGTTCGAACGGGAATGTTCAACGGCACCCGATATGGAACCGGAATGTGCGGCATGGAAGGACAGGTCGAAGGCTACACGTGTTATGTGTACGCGGTGACCAATGCCCAACTCACGGCATCGCCGCCCAACCTCGATCCTGCCGGCAAGCCGCTCTGGAACGCGGCAGCCTTTCAGGAAAAAATCGTGGTTCGGGTTACGGGAACCTATCGTCCGGTTGTTCCCGGTCTGATTGGCCTGAGTTCGACAATCCCGTTCACCGTCACTGTGTTAATGAGCAGCGAAGCAAACTAAATTTTCTCCCCCTCTCCGCTTCGGAGAGGGGGGAACAAGAGACCGAATTTCCCCGTTACGAAGGGGTGAATGATATGCGTCACACCAATCGAAAAGAATCGCAAAGGCCGGCGGCAGTTCTGCCGCTCGTCACCATTTGCTTGGTCGGCCTATTCGGCTTTGTGGCCCTGGCCATCGACATTGGCATGATGGCGGTAGCTCGAACGCAATCGCAGTCGGCTGCGGACGCGGGTGCCCTGGCCGGCGCGCGAACCCTGAATGGGAAGAGCGGCAACAACCGGACCAACGCCGAGGCGGAAGCTCGAGAAGCCGCACAGGCGAACGAGGTTCTGAATGCCAACGTAACGGCAGCCCAGGTGACCAGCGTGAAATCCGGCGTTTATCGTTACAACACTGGCTCGCAGCGATTTGTGGCTGAGTTTGGCTCCGCACCAACTTCGCTGGAAGCCTACGGAGTTATGCAAGTCGTCATCACGACGCAGCAACCAACCTATTTCGGCCGCGTGCTCGGCGTGAATTCCATGCAGGTTTCCGCGCGAGCGACGGCTGTGCATCGTCCACGCGACGTGGCGATCAGCCTGGACTTCTCCGGCTCGATGAAGTTCTCGAGCGAGTTCAATTACCCCTCGCTTTCCGGTAGCGGCAGCAGCCTCACCGGTGGCTTGAATGGCGATACGACATTCCCGCAATTCGGGCCCTGGAAGATGTATTCTCCCGCTTCCACCACGCCGATGAGATTTTCCACCAGCGCCTACCAAGACAGCGGCGGAGAACTTCACGCCGCGAACAATCTCACAATGACAACGCCGCATGGCTCGGCGATCGTAAACAACTTCCAAACCACTGCAGCAGCGAGTGGTACGAATGCGTTCGTATACAACGGCGATCTGACGGCGGGATCTTTTAACATCTCCAACAGTCCTGTTTGCACGCCTACTCCGTCCACCTGGACGAGTCAATACGCCTCTTCCTACGCAGGCGATCGATGGCCGTTGAACAAGGGCGTTAGTTCGACAAACCCTTCGCTGGCCGAGTTTGCGAAGCACGTTGCCGACCTCGTGTATAGCCCCATTCCTTCGATTACGAATAGCACCCGCGATGCAACCTGGGAGACATTGAGTTCCACGGGCGGCTACGACATGAGTTCATTGACGTTTAAGAATGGGACGTTCAAAGGCTACTCGATGGGGCCCGGTTACTACGGCAAGAGCTTTTACATGTGGCCACCCGATCCGCGCTGGACGGCGAATGCCGACCCGACCAACATCAGTACGACGAACCCCATCCAGGATACGAGCAATCGCTACATGGCCGACTGGCGCAAGCGGTTCTTCCTCTACCCATCGGCGAGTTCGGGAACCAAGGGCGCGATTATGGACGACAACAGCAAGCTCTTTGATCCCACGACCAAACGCTGGGCGAACCAAGGAGTATCCGGAACCGTCCTCTACGTGCCGAACTACGACGCGATTTTGAAGTGGCTCAAGAGCGGACCGAAAACGTTGCCGAGCGCATTGCGGGCCGGCCGCGTGTTGTATTACGATGCGATTCCGGACGCCATCCCCATGAACTGGCAGACCGGCGTGATCTCTTCTGGCGCAACGACCAACGAGCGATTCTGGAAAGAATACATCGACTTCGTTATCGGTTCGGGACGACATCCACGCAACCAAACTCTGTACGGCGACAATACCACCAATATATCCGGAGCCAACACGTTTGGGTCGACTCTCCAAATCACGGCCAAGGCATCGTTGACCGGTTCTCCCGCCCCGTACATGAACTACAGGGATTGCCCGGTGCATCCGCGTTTGCATACGTGGTTCGGTCCGCTGACGATGCTCGGATTCCTGTCGATCAATAGTTACAACGTGGATTACAACTGGATGGCCGGCACCACCGCCGAAGCGCAAACCTGGCAATTGAAAGCCGGTATTCGTTCCGCGCTCGACGACATTCGCAACAATCACCCGAACGATCTGGCCACCTTGAACTTCTGGTCGAGTCACAACGGCTTTAACACGCCCCGCGTGGCGATGGGCAAGGACTACGACAAGATGCAGAACTGCTTGTACTATCCGTTCTCGCTCATCAACAACCTGGGGACAGTCACCAGCGAGAAGCGGCCGTACAAGAATGGCACCCAGTCCACGACTAACCCCTCGGGACTGGATCCCGCTAACTACGCGTCGGACATTCCTTTGGGCGATGGTGGCACGAATCCTTCCATGGGCCTCATGCTCTCTTACAACCAGTTCAACTGGGTAAATAGTTACACGGGTCGCAACGGGGCCACCAAAATGGTCATCCTCGAAACCGATGGCGTGGCCAACCAGAAAATCAACGGCACATTCAGTTCGATCACCAGCGGTCGCAAAGAATGGACGAGCATTACGAACGGTGGGTCCGCAACTTCGCCATCCAACGGCCATCCGGAAGCCTTGGACCCGGCCATCAGCATGGCATGGTTGATTTGCCAGGATTCGACAGGCTCAAAAGCCTGGCCTACCTTCCCGGCTTACACCAACGGCCTCAGCGGGGTCGCGACTGCTGGAGCACCGACCAGATGGTCGACCGTCCCCAGCAATGGCATCGGCTTCTCGACCACTCGAAACCCGGCCAGGATTCATACGATCGCTTTCGGCGAACTCTTCGAGTCTACGACTACCTCTGGACTTAAAACGCGAGCCCTGGAGTTTCTGCGGAACTTGCAAATTGCCGGCGGGACTTCCGCGGCCGGAGCAACTTCGATCGAGAGCTACAAGATCATCACGGGCACCTCGACCCAGCGAATCGATAGTTTGAAGCAGGCCTTGGAGCGAATTATGCAAGGCGGTATTCAAGTCGCCTTGGTCGAGTAATCGGGATATGACGAAGATAATGGACCGAGTCTGATTCAGCCGCCCGACAGTCCCTTGCGGGATTGTCGGGCGGCTCGTACGTTTGGTGTAATGATTTTGAGCACGACATCCTCATGACGGCTGCCGCTTTTGATAACGTTTGCAAGATCTATCCGACCGGGTGGTCGCGTAAGAAGGGCGTACGCGCCGTCCAGAGAGTGAATCTTTCGATACCGCTCGGCCAGGTGTTTGGCTTGCTCGGACCCAACCGGGCGGGGAAGACAACGCTCGTAAAGCTGCTGCTCGCTCTGGGCCGGCCAACCGAAGGAACCGTCAGCAGGCTCGGCAAACCCGCGTCGGACATCTCGACGCTCGCCCGTGTCGGCTACATGCACGAGAATCAGCACTTTCCTCGCTACCTGACTGCTACCGAACTCTTGCGTTTCTATGCCGCCCTGACGCTCATGAAGCCGGACACTATTGGTCCCCGGGTCGATGAGCTTCTTAAACTCGTCGGCCTGACCGATCGACAGAGCGAGCCGATCTCTCGATTCAGCAAGGGCATGGTCCAACGGCTTGGTCTCGCCCAGGCACTCCTGAATGATCCGGATTTGCTCGTTCTCGATGAGCCAACCGAGGGCCTCGATCTCGTCGGCCGTGCCCTGCTGCGGGATGTGATTGCCGCACACAAGGCCAAGGGCAAAACCGTTCTGCTCGTCTCACATGTGCTTTCCGAGGTGGAGCAAACCTGCGATCGGGTGGCTGTCATCGTCAACGGAAACGTCATGAAAGACGCGAACGTGGCCGATCTGATTCGCGATCCGAAATCGGGCGAGAAGCGTTCTCTCGAACAAGTCCTCAGGCCCATTTACGAAGGGGCCAAGACATGAACCTTCCCGGTGCTCTCCTCGCGATCGGCTGGATGATCCGCGATACGATTCGGCAATCGCTGGCCACCAGACTATTTCTAGCCATGCTGGTGCTCAGTACGATTTGCATTCTGTTCTGCTTCAGCGTCCGGGTCAGCGATCAACCGACTTTGCCACTGGGCCCCGGCGAAAGCAAGATGGGGCTACCCAAGAACGATCCGCAAGCGAAGAAATTGGGGACCGAAACCGTGCAGGCGGAGGGTGTGGACATCCTTGGCGGTAACGAACTGACACTCGGCTTCGGGGCCTTCAAAATCACCACCAGTCGCGGCAAGGAAGATTCGGTTCGCTTCTTGCAAGTCTGGCTGGCAGGCCTAGTCGCGGGAACGGCCGGCATTTTCCTGGCCATCATCTGGACGGCCGGTTTTCTGCCGAGCTTTCTCGATCCGAATCACGCGACGATCTTGCTCGCCAAGCCGGTGCCGCGTTGGAGCTTGCTGATGGGGAAAATGCTCGGCGTGCTTGCTTTCGTCGCGATTCACACGACCATCTTTGTCTTCGGAACCTGGATGGCACTTGGACTGTCCACGGGTGAGTTCGATGCCCGCTACCTGCTGGCGATCCCCGTGTTGCTCCTGCATTTCGCGGTCTTTTACAGTTTCTCCGCCATGCTCGCGGTCTGGACCAAGAGCACGGTCGTTTGCGTGTTCGGCACCCTGCTCTTCTGGGTGCTGGCCTGGGGGATGAACTTCGGCCGACATGCGGTGGTTGCTCACGACCCCGTTGGCATGACCGATGGTTCCCGCTTCTTTCTGGAGGCAGGATACTGGGTGCTGCCCAAGCCCGCCGACATGAATGTGATCTTCGACGATGCTCTCGAAACGCAAGGCTTCGCGGCTGGGGTTCCGGAAATCGAATCGGCCCGCCAAAAGGGGAAATTGAATCTACCCCTCTCGACGCTCGCCTCGCTTTTGTTCGCGGTGGCCATGTTCGGCGTCGCGGCCTGGGAGTTCCGCAACGCGGAATACTGATCAGCACTTTCCGTCGGAGCCGCGACCGTTAGGAAGCCATCGCGACGTCTTTGCAGCAATTCCCGCGCTGACATCTCGCTTCAAAATGCGATACTACAATTCGTGGCTCTCTGCGGCTGAAACGTAGGTCGGGTCGAGCCTTCCAGACCCGACGGCGTCGCGGTGTCGAGCCTCGCGAAGCCTCGACTCGACCTACAAATGAGCGGCAATTAACCACTCGCACTCAGTATGAAATTCGCGCTGTTTGGAGTGTCACCATGTCGGTTTTACCGAAGCGGAAAATGACGGAGGCGGAGTATCTCTCGTTTGAAGAAACTTCCGAAGAAAAGCACGAGTTTTACAACGGCGAGACCTTCGCCATGGCTGGTGCCAGCCGACAACACAACGATATTTCGACCAATCTGATCATCGAAATCGGAACCCGTTTTAAAGGTGGTCCTTGCCGCGTTTCGGCGGCTGGCCAGCGGGTGAAGGTGAGCCGAACGGGCCTTTACACCTATCCCGATTTGTTGATCGTCTGCGGACCGCGCGAGTTCGACAAGCTCAACGAGAACACCCTCATCAATCCCAACATCGTGATCGAAATTCTGTCCGATTCCACGGAAGGCTACGACCGTGGCACCAAGTTCGAACATTACCAGAAATTGCCCTCCGTCCGCGAATATGTACTCGTGAGACAGGATCGAATGCGAATCGAGCGCCACGTCCGCCAGCCCGATGAATCGTGGACGACCACCGCGTTCGACGACCCTGCCGGTTCGTTTGCGCTCGCCACCATTCCGATCTCCATCCCGCTCGCCGACGTGTACCGGGATGTGGAGTTGACGGGGGAACCATTGCGGTGATTTACCAGCCCGACACGCGAGGGAGGGTGCTCAATCGAGTCGAAACGAATTGGCTGTACATATTTTGGCCTTCCCCTATCACCAGATGGTGACTTGCACTCGGGATTCGTCACTCATTCTTCACGTTCAAGGCCCCTCACGTCTGATAGAACGGATAAGGCAATCCGCCTGTTGATTTCGTGGTCAGGAGAGTTTAGCGTGCTTCGATCCATTGTCTTTCTCTTGCTTATTTCCGCCTCGGCTTGCGCCCAGATCCCGGCAAAGCCCGCTGATCCCGTTGACGAGTTTTTCAAGGCAGCCAAGGTCGTGCAAATCGATATCGAGATCGGCCCGAAGGAAATGGACGCTCTTCGTAAGGCGGAACGGACTTATGTCAAATGCACGATCAAGGAAGACGGCAAGACTTACAAGGATGTCGGCGTCCACCTTCGCGGCGCGGCCGGCAGCTTTCGTGGCATCGACGATAAGCCCGGGCTAACCATCAACATGGATAAGTTCTCGGACGACCAGCGCTTTCACGGCCTCGACAAGTTTCATCTGGCGAACTCGGCCCAGGATCCCAGCTATCTTTCCGAGTTAATCTGTGGCGAACTGATGCGAGCCGCAGGCGTTCCCGCGTCTCGCATCGGCCACGCGATCGTCAGCATCAACGGCAAGAAGAAGGGGCTGTACTACTTGAAGGAAGGCTACGACACGCACTTTCTGAAAGTCCATTTCGGCAGTAGCGAAGGCAACTTCTACGACGGCGGCTTCCTCCGCGAAATCGATCAGCCGCTGCAATTGATCTCGACCAAGAGCGATGTGAAAAACTACGCGGACCTGAAGGCACTGCTCGCGGCCGC
>Ga0105046_10009549_pt1 | contig 15165 bp, 12 predicted proteins | sample MAT03_FD_78385 | JGI IMG/M metagenome (GOLD analysis project Ga0105046, IMG submission 78385) | Freshwater microbial communities from Lake Fryxell liftoff mats and glacier meltwater in Antarctica - MAT-03 (megahit assembly) | ecosystem: Environmental > Aquatic > Freshwater > Ice > Liftoff...
GCTTACCGCATCCCCAACAGCGCCCCCGGCATCATCGTGATAGCCGTAAGGACAATGCATCCCGCCGTCGGTGATGTCCCGATTCATGTGATGAGGGCTCGCGTGCCGAAGACGCATAAATTGCCGTACGACACAAACTGCGGCGTAGATAGGGAATCAAGACAGGGAGAGGCAGCCAGAGCGCATCACATAATTGCAGGTGCAGCGGGTTTGCGCACGAGGCCGGGTGACACGCTGGAACTGACCTACACCGACGGCAAAGTTGAAAGTTGGTTTGTCGTGGACCGTTCTGGCATGGGGTTCCTATCAATTTCCCCATTTAATACCCAGGGCGAAAGAATGCCGAGCCAATGTCCAAACTAAAACGGTACAAGTTGTCGCGCTACGCGATAGGTGTGGCTCTCCTACTGGTGGCGCTAACTTCTTGGTGGATAAGCCGCGCTCTGCCTGCTGTTTCTTCGACCGCAGTGGAGCCCGTGGGTGTGGATCTGACCGCGGATTCGCCCATGAAGGCGGCTCCCGCGGTCAAAGCCATAACGCCGGATCCACGCGCCGCCGGGGCTTCGGCACAGCTTATAGCGCCGGTGCCCAACACCGGCGATGACCAAGTCGGGACCTTATTTGATCTAAAGGCGAATGAATCCCAATTGCTCGCTATGCAGTTTGCTGATGCCGGCGATACGCTTTCGAACTGGCGTAGAGGTGACCCCAATGATGTCGCCGCCTGCCTACTGGTTGAATGCGGAATCCTCGCAAGGGCTGAAAATGCGCAATTCGACGCAGTGCGCTTATCCAGGGTGCTTGGACCGAATACAGGCTACGGCGTTGCGTCGTGCCGATCCTGGATCGATCGATTCGGCTCGGCAAAATTTGCTGAGCTGATCGCAAGACCACTGCTCGACGAGTGCACCGCTCATGTCCAATCGACCGGCTCGCTAAGTTCTGAGGTGGAAGACAGAATTTGGAACGAGGCGATCACGGATGCCGAGCTTATAGACTGGATCTCTGGAGATACTCAGTCTGTGACCGGTGGTCGCTTTTGGCTTCAGCGTGCTGCAATCGGTCGAGCCTTGCGCGATAAGCGAGTGCTCTGGGGATTGAAATGGACTGAACTGGAGTACAGATTAGACGAGACCACGGTCGGCAGACTTTCGTTGCTGATGACTGCCAAACTTTATTGCGAAACACGTGGCGCGTGCGGCCCCCACAGTCTGTTGTTAAATCTAATCTGCCTGCGAGCACATGTTTTGGACTGCCAAGTCAACGCTGACCTAAGCCAGATCGCCCGGGACTCTCTAACCCCGCGCGAATACCGCTGGTGGCAGGATGCGACGGTTCCTGCTGGCAAGAAGAAGGGTTGAAATCTGCGTGCTCTCCGAAGAAAACATCTGCGGAATCAGCAGTTGGTGCGGCTCGGATTCGAGTCCTGTCGATGACCCGAACGAAGCTTTCGACGCGCCCCATCCCAGCGGCTGCGGCGATCCGGGCGGCGGCGGGTTTCTTCGCGGCGGTATCCGTAAGCCTTGAAAAACACCATGACTGCTGCACGCCACCCCTTGACCCACGTTTCGCGGCGCTCAGCGCATTGACATGACCATGAGGCGAACCGCAATTTTTATCTTGGTGGTTGTGGCTTGCGCATGGATCGTTTCTCAATGGCCAATAGGGGACGACGAAGCGCGTCCAGTGAATGCCCTGTCTGCGGCGGCAGTCGCACCTCCTCAATCCACTGAGGTTATCGGGACGGGCATTGCCGAGGTACAGCGGCAGGCGCCAAGTTTGGGATCGGCAACTGCCCCCGTTGGAGCGAAGGCGTCGGCCATAGCGGCGGCGCTTGGTCCGGATCCAAATGCGGCCCGCAATCGCGCGATTGAGATGGGTTTATACGAACTCAGTCCGGTTGAATTTTGGGATGTATTGATGCGGCCTGAGTCGAAGAAGGCCAAGACATTTGGCTTTCTTCCTTGCCTGATGGCGACCTGCTCGGTTTACGCCAAAATGCTGTCAAGTTCCCGCGATGGCGAGCGTTTGCTGGGCGAATTTCCCAAGTCGCCCGAGGATCTGGCCTACTTGGGCGCCTATTGCAGCCCGCTCGCCCGAACGTATGGATATGAATCGCTCGCCGGTTTGCGCCGTGATCTGGAATCCGATGCGGTCTGCTCGCTGGCGAGCGAAACAGAAAACGTCAACGCAATCATGGATGGAAAACTGAGTGGGGGCGATCTCAGTGCCTTGATGCTGCCCGAGCAACCCTATCTGACGGTCAAAACGGCCGTTGCTTTTGCGTTGCACGAGGAAGCCGCAATCAGTGGCATTCCTTGGCAAGATTTCCGTTACGAATTGGACGCATCAAGAAAACTTCTGTTCTCAGATTTGTTGGCGCTCAAATTTATGTGCAGGCAGCGTGGCGCCTGCGCTCCCATGAGTCCACTGCTGTTCGCCTTGTGCGACGCCCAGCCATCGCTGAGTTGTAAGGTTGGCTCCGACCTGTACCAGATCGCCCGCGATTCCCTCACAGCGCGCGAATACGGGTGGTGGGACTCGGCACAGCCGATCGCGCGTCGCAAACAGCGGTGAATGGCCGCTGATGCTGTGGCAAAACGGGCACCCTGGATCCAATCGGTTGCGTTACCCCTACTCCAACAGCGCCTTCAGCCGATACAGCGCGTCGAGTGCTTCGCGGGGGGCGAGTGCGTCGGGGTCTAGGGCTTTGAGGGCGTCGAGGGCGGGGTGTACTTCGGGCTGTGAGAAGAGGTCGGCTTGTGGCTGTGGGGCGGCGAGTTTGGGCAGGAGTTCGAGTTTGGCTAGGTGTTTGCGCGCGGCTTGAATCACCGCGCGCGGCACGCCGGCGAGTGCGGCGACCTGTAAGCCGTAGCTGCGGTTGGCGGGGCCGGGTTCGACGGCGTGCAGGAAGATGATGTGGTCTTTGTGCTCGATGGCTTTGAGGTGCACGTTGGCCACTTCTGGGTGCTCGCCGGGCAGCTCGGTCAGCTCAAAATAATGGGTGGCGAACAGGGTGAGCGCGCGCACTTCGCTGATCAGGTGTTTGGCCGTCGCCCACGCCAGCGCGAGCCCGTCGTAGGTCGAGGTGCCGCGCCCGACTTCGTCCATCAGCACCAGGCTGTTGGCGGTTGCGGTGTTGAGAATGTGTGCGGTTTCGGTCATTTCAACCATGAAAGTAGATTGGCCGCGGCTTAAGTCGTCTTGCGCGCCGATGCGCGAGTACACCCGATCAATCGGGCCGATCAGCGCTGATTGCGCCGGCACAAAGCTGCCGATATGGGCGAGCACCACAATCAGGGCCACTTGGCGCATATAGGTTGATTTACCGCCCATGTTTGGGCCGGTGATCACCAGCAGGCGGCGGCTTAAATTAAGGCTTAAATCGTTGGCGACAAAAGGCCCGTCGATGACGCGTTCGACCACCGCATGGCGACCATTGCTGATTTCAAGAATGGTCTCCGCCACAAACTGCGGGCGGCAGTAGTTGAAATCGCGCGCGACTCGCGCGAGTGTCGCCACCGCATCAACCTGCGCCAGCGCCCGCGCGATCGCCTGAAGCTGCGGAATCTCCGCGCTGATTTGTTCAAGCAAGCCCTCAAACAGCCATTTTTCACGCGCCAAGGCCTTGCTCGCAGCGCTTAAAGCTTGCTCTTCGAAGCGCTTGAGTTCGGGGGTGATAAAGCGGTCGGCGCCTTTGACGGTCGAGCGGCGCGTATAGCGTTCCGGCGGCGGCGTGCGCTCCTGCTGGGCGTGCGAAATCTCGATGTAGTAGCCGTGCACGCGGTTGTAGCTGACCTTGAGCGCGTTGATGCCAGAGAGCGCGCGTTCGCGGGTTTCAAGGTCAAGCAGGAAGGTGCTGGCGCTGTTGCTCATCGCGCGCAGCTCGTCTAATTCGGCATCAAAGCCGCTGGCGATCACCGAGCCATCGCGCAACAGCGCGGGTGGCTCGGCAACGAGCGCACGTGTGAGCAGTTCACGGCAGTCAAGCTGCACTCGCAGTGCGTTTGCGGCATCCACAAAAAGCTCGCCGGCCAGTGCCGACAAATCAAGCGTTTGCGCGGCTTTAAGCCCGTGCAGCAGGCCGCTCAAGTCGCGCGGTCTGGCCGATTTGAGCGCGATCCGCGCAATCATCCGCTCCAGATCCGGCAGCCGCTTAAGCGCTTGCGCCAGCTCATCGGCAGCGTCTAGGGCCAACAGTTGCGCGATCGCGTCGTGGCGCTTGCCGACCTCAAGCAAATCGCGCAGCGGCGCGTTGATCCAGCGCTTGAGCAGGCGCGAGCCCATCGCGGTGGTGCATTGATCGAGCACGCCGAGCAGGGTGTCGTCGCTGCGCCCGGCTTGGTGGGTGTCGAGTTCGAGATTGCGCCGGGTGGCTGGATCGAGCTTGATGTATTGCTCGGTCGATTCCACTTTGGGCGCAGAAAGGTGCTTGAGTTCGGTGCGCTGGGTGTCGCTGACGTAGCCGAGCAGCGCGCCGGCCACGCCCAGCAGGTCGTCTTCGCCTTCAAGGCCCAAGCCGCCCAAGTCGCTGACCTCAAACTGGCGTTTGAGCTTGTTCCGGCCCGCGTCGAGCGCGAAATGCCAGTTGGGCAGCCGCCGCGAGCCATGCGCTTTGAGCGCTTCATTGGCGAGGGTGACCTGTTCGGCCACGATCAACTCAACCGGATTGATGCGGTCGAGTTCTTGTTTGAGCGCGTTGAAATCATTCAGGCGGGCGAGCGCAAAGCGGCCCGAGCCCAGCTCCATGTGCGCCAGCGCAAAGCCCTGCGCCAGGTGATCAAGCGCGGCAATCACGTTCTCCCGGCGCGGATCGATCAGGCCTTCGTCGGTGACCGTGCCCGGGGTGATCACCCGCACCACGCGCCGTTCGACCAAGCCTTTGGCCAGCGCCGGATCGCCAATTTGTTCGGCAACGGCAGCAGATTCGCCCAAGCGCACCAAGCGCGCCAAATAGCCGTCAATCGCGTGATAGGGCACGCCGGCCATCGGAATCGGCGCGCCGGCAGACTGTCCGCGCTGGGTCAGCGTAATATCCAGCAACCGCGCCGCCCGTTCGGCGTCTTGATAAAACAGCTCGTAGAAGTCGCCCATGCGGAACAGCAGCAGCTGATCTGGATGCTCGGCTTTGAGAGACAAATACTGCCGCATCAGCGGCGTATGCAAAGAGAGATCGCGAGTTGTCATGATTGATGAAAGTGTATCGGACGCGGCCTTATTGGGCCTCGCCATTGAGCTCGGCGAGCGCCTGCGCCGACGCGGGCTGAAACTGTCCGCGGCGGAATCCTGCACGGGCGGCTTGATTTCCAAAATCATCACCGACGTGCCGGGCTCGTCAATCTGGTTCGATTGCGGCCTGGTGGCCTATGGCTACACGATCAAGGAGCGCTTGCTCGGCGTGGACCACCAGATGCTGCATACCTTGGGCGCGGTCAGCCTAGAAGTGGTTGATCAGATGGTCAAAGGCGTGCTTAAGCTGGCCCAAGCCGATCTCGCAGTCGCGGTCTCCGGCATCGCCGGGCCCTCCGGGGGTTTGCCCGGAAAACCCGTGGGAACGGTGTGTATTGCCTGGCTCAAGCTGGGCCAGCCGGTTGTGCTCAAGCGCGAACACTTTGACGGCGACCGCGACACAGTGCGCCGGCAAACCGCCCGGCGTGCTTTCGAGGGATTGCTCGATCTCACCGTATGAGACGGCATTTTCCTACACCGATGATCGATCGCGGCTGACACGCCGCATACCGAGAGGCCTGCATAATGAAACTGAAAATCGTTACCCCCGAAAAAACCAACCAAACAGAGAATCGAAATCCAATGGACGACAACAAAAAACGTGCGCTAACCCAAGCGCTCGGGCAAATCGAAAAGCAATTTGGCAAGGGATCCGTGATGCGCATGGGCGATCGGGTTAATGAACCCATCGAAGTGTTCTCAACCGGCTCGATTGGGCTTGATGCGGCGCTCGGCATCGGCGGCGTGCCCAAGGGCCGCATCGTCGAAATTTATGGTCCGGAATCATCCGGCAAGACCACGCTCACCCTGCAAATTATCGCCAATGCGCAGCGCGCGGGCGGCACGGCCGCTTTCGTCGATGCCGAACACGCGCTTGATCCAACCTATGCCGAGAAGCTCGGCGTCAACGTCGATGATCTGCTGGTGTCGCAGCCCGACACCGGCGAGCAGGCGCTTGAGATTGCCGACATGCTGGTGCGCTCGGGCGCGGTAGATATCGTGGTGATTGACTCCGTTGCGGCGCTCACGCCCAAGGCAGAAATCGAAGGCGAAATGGGCGACTCACACGTCGGCCTGCACGCCCGCCTGATGAGCCAGGCCTTGCGCAAGCTCACCGGCAATATTTCCCGTTCGAACTGCTTGGTTATTTTCATCAACCAGATTCGGCTCAAGATTGGCGTGATGTTTGGCAGCCCGGAGACGACCACTGGCGGCAATGCGCTCAAGTTTTACGCATCCATCCGCCTGGACATTCGGCGCATTGGTGCGGTCAAAAAAGGCGAAGAAGTGGTGGGCTCGGAAACCCGCGTCAAAGTGGTCAAGAACAAGCTCGCACCCCCGTTTCGGCAGGCCGAGTTTGAGATTCTTTACGGCGAGGGCATTTCCAAGCTCGGCGAGATCATCGAAATCGGAACCGCTGCCAACATCATCGACAAATCCGGCGCCTGGTATTCCTACAAAGGCGATCGCATCGGCCAAGGCAAGGAAAACGTGCGCACCTTCCTCAAAGATCATCCAGCAATGGTCACCGAGCTCGAAGAGCGCGTGCGTGCCCATGTGATGAACGTCAAACTGCCGGTGGTGGTGTCTGCGGAAGACTGACAAATCCCCGCGCGAACAGGTGCTTGGCCTGCTCGCGCGGCGCGAACACGGCGCCTCTGAGCTCAAGCAGAAGCTCAAGGCGCGCGGTGTGGCCGCTGACGATGCGCTGCCGGCGATTGAAGCGGCGTCCGCAGACGGCCGCCAGTCCGACCAGCGCTACGCGTTAATGCTTGCTCGCGCGCGTGCGAGCAAAGGCTATGGCCCGCGCTATGTGGCGCAAGAGCTGGCGTCCAAAGGCGTTTCGCGTGAGCTGGTTAAACTGACCCTAGCGAGCGAAGAAATCGACTGGGAGCAGGCGCGCGCCAAGGCCAGTCGCAGCAGGGACGCCTCGCCATCAAAAGAGGCCTTGGCTAAACTTAAGGTCAAACTCGCCCGGCGCGGATTTTAAAAACACCTATTTCGCCCCACTTTTGCAAGATTTTCTGACCCACTGCGGACCTTGATCTGCACGGTCCACAACCCAAGACCCAAGCCATGACCTCCAGTCGCGAAATCCGCACCGCATTCCTTGAATTTTTTCGCTCCGCGCAGCATGCGCTGGTGGCGTCAAGCCCGCTGGTGCCGGGCAACGATCCGACCCTGCTCTTTACCAATTCGGGCATGGTGCAGTTCAAAGACGTGTTTCTGGGCGCAGACCCGCGCAGCTATTCGCGCGCCGCCTCGGCGCAGCGCTGCTTGCGCGCCGGCGGCAAGCACAACGATCTGGATCAGGTCGGCTACACCGCGCGCCATCACACCTTCTTCGAAATGCTGGGCAACTTCAGTTTTGGCGATTATTTCAAGCGCGAGGCGATTCATTTCGCGTGGCAGTTTTTGACGGAAGTTCTCAAGCTGCCCAAGGAGCGTCTGTGGATCACCGTTTATCACAGCGATGACGAGGCCTTTGATATTTGGCATCAGCAAATGGGCGTGCCGGTCGAGCGGATTGTGCGCATCGACGACAACAAAGGCGCGCCCTATGCGTCGGATAATTTTTGGCAAATGGCCGACACCGGGCCGTGCGGCCCCTGCTCAGAAATTTTCTTTGATCACGGACCGGGCGTGGCCGGCGGACCGCCGGGAAGCGCCGATGCCGACGGCGATCGCTACATCGAGATCTGGAACCTGGTGTTTATGCAGTTTGACCGCGCGCCAGACGGCACGCTCTCTAAGCTGCCGAAGCCCTGCGTGGACACAGGCATGGGCCTTGAACGTCTTGCGGCGATCTTGCAGGGCGTGCACAGCAACTATCAAATCGACACCTTTGCTGCGCTCACTCAGGCCGCCCAGCAGCTCACCGGTGCCGCAGATCCCAACGAGCCCAGTTTGCGCGTGATTGCCGATCACATTCGCGCCTGCGCCTTCTTGATCGTCGACGGCGTGCTGCCTTCCAATGAAGGGCGTGGCTATGTGCTGCGGCGAATCATTCGACGCGCCTGCCGGCACGGCTACAAGCTTGGTCAAGAGCAGGCGTTTTTTCATCAGATGGTGCCGGCGCTGGTCGCGCAGATGGGTGATGCTTATCCTGACTTGAGCGCGCGCGCTGCCATCGTGATGGAGGTGCTTAAGCAGGAAGAAGAGCGCTTTGCGGAAACGCTCAGCGCCGGCATGCGGATTTTTGAGGGCATGACGGCTGCGCTCGGCACGGACGCGGTGATTGCGGGCGCCGATGCGTTCAAGCTTTATGACACCTACGGTTTTCCGCTTGACCTGACCGAAGATGTGGCGCGCGAGCGCGGGCTGCGCGTGGACGCAGACGGTTTTGAGCGCGCCATGGCCCAGCAGCGCGAGCGCGCGCGCGCGGCGAGCGGCTTTGGTGGCGCTGAAACGGTTTCCGCTGAGCAAGTGGCGCGCATGGCCCCCAGCGTATTTTTGGGCTATGACTCGCTGTCAACGCCGCACGCGCGGGTGATTGGCTTGATCCAGAACGGGCAGGCCTCAGCCCGCGTGGAAGCGCCGGCGCGGGTGATTGTTGTGCTCGACCAAACGCCTTTTTACGCTGAATCCGGCGGGCAGGTGGGTGATCAGGGCACGCTCACTGCGCCCACTGCACAGGCAGAGGTGGTCGATACCATCAAGCTCACCCCGCAACACATTGGGCACGTGACCGAGCTTCGCGCGGGCACCTTACAAATTGACATGGCCATCGACGCGCAGGTCAGCGGCCCGCGCCGTCAGGCCACGGTTCTCAATCACTCGGCCACCCACCTCCTGCATGCCGCGCTGCGGCGGGTGCTGGGTGAACATGTGCTGCAAAAGGGCTCGATGGTGGCGCCCGATCGGCTGCGCTTTGATTTCTCGCATTTCAAGCCCATGGCGGCCGCTGAATTACTGCAAATCGAGGGCATGGTCAATGCGCAGATTCGACTGAACGCGTCGGCGGACACCCAGCTCATGGGTTTTGATGAAGCAATCGGCAGCGGCGCCATGGCGCTGTTTGGCGAAAAGTATGGCGAGCGCGTGCGCGTGCTCAAGCTGGGTGATTTCTCAACCGAACTTTGCGGCGGTACGCACGTAGCGCGCGCGGGCGACATTGGCTTGTTCAAGATCTTGAGCGAAACCGGGGTCGCTGCCGGCGTGCGCCGGGTTGAGGCGGTCAGCGGCGCGCAGGCGTTGGCGTTGGTGCACGCCCGCGAAGCCGAGATGACGAGGGCCGCTGATTTACTCAAGGCCTCGCCCGAGCAGCTCACCGAGCGCATCCGCGGCTTGCTCGAACGCAGCAAGAAGATGGAAAAAGACCTCGAGATCTTGCGCGGTCAAGCGGCATCCCATTCAGGCGATGAGCTGATGGCGCAGGTGCGCATGCTGGGTTCGATCAAGCTGCTGGTTAGCGAAGTTGCGCCGCTTGAGCAAAAACTGTTGCGCGATCTGCTCGATCAGGTGCGCAACAAGTTAGGCGAAGGGATTGCGGTTCTGGCCACGCGCGTGGACGGCAAGGCCAGTATCGTTGTTGGCGTTAGCGAGCAGCTCAAGGAACAGGTTAAAGCGGGTGATTTGGCCAACCACGTGGCCGCGCAAATCGGTGGCAAAGGCGGCGGTCGTGCAGACATGGCGCAGGCCGGCGGCAGCGATTTAAACCAGCTCACGGCGGCCCTGAAATCGGTCGAGCCGTGGGTGGCTAATCGTCTCAAAATGTAAACTTTTCTCTGTGCCTTAGGTCATCATTGCGGCTTCATACCGCATTGCATACTATCGGCCGCCTGCTAACGCAGAAACCCTAAGTTATCGATGCATGCGGGGACTTGGTACCCATCAGGCGGATCACTGACTATTTCGTGGAGAGCAGGCACTGCGTGGAGCGCAGGAGCAAATAAGAACGACAGGAACGAATTCCCATTCTTGGGGCTTGTTGAAGCCCATTGGAGTTAAGAGATGCTCATTTTGACACGCAGAGTTGGTGAGACTCTGATGATTGGCGACGAGGTAACCGTGACGGTTCTCGGCGTGAAAGGAAACCAAGTACGCATAGGCATCAATGCGCCGAAAGACGTCGCGGTTCATCGCGAAGAAATTTACGAGCGCATCAAGCGCGAATCCCCGATCGACGAAAACACTGGTGCGCCACCCGCCTGAAGACTGGCGCAACAGACTCACACTCGGCTAAACTTCGCGGCCCGGAAACGGGTGCGATGAAAAATTGGAGAGATGGCCGAGTGGCTGAAGGCGCACCCCTGCTAAGGGTGTATGGATCAAAAGTCCATCGAGGGTTCGAATCCCTCTCTCTCCACCAAATAAAAATGGCCCCGCTGGGGCCTTTTTTATGGGCGCCGACTTGCTGGCATGGGCGTGAATCTGTGCGCGTGCGACGACCACCATGACTTGTAGAGGTGCGGACAACGTGCGTAGCATCCACAGCAGATGAATTTGACTCCACAGGTGTTTTTCGATGGCGGGTGATGAACTGGTTTTGCTGGTTTTGGACCAAGGCTCGCGGCCAGTCAAAGTGGCGACGGTGCCCTTCATCATGGGTCGCGCGACCGATTGCCAGCTGCAGTTGCCGTTAAACGGGGTCTCGCGGCAGCATGCGCGGATCGAGCGCAATTCGGCCGGCGCGTGGACGATCGCCGACATGGGCAGCAAGAACGGCACCTTTGTCAACGCGCGCGCCATCGAAGGCATTGAAGTATTGAGAGAAGGCGACGAAGTCCAACTCGGCAACGCGATGCTGCGCGTACAGTTCGGTTCACGCCCCAGCGCAGTGGCTGCGCACACAACTGAATCAGTGCCGGTGCCCGCCAGTTCGCCCCTGCTGGTAACTGCGGAATCCGCCAGTGCAGCGCCTTCAGCCGACAGCTTGGTGGTGGTTCGCGGCGTTGAAAAGCTCAAAGACCAGTGGATGGGCGCGGCCGCAGCACAGGCAGGCTCCGCTGGCGCGCAAGCCGTCAGCCGGCTGAAAGATCTGGTGGAAATTGCCAAGGCGCTTAGCACCGCGAACTCGATTGAAGCGATTTTCGATGCCGTGCGCGACGCGGTTTTTCGCGATCTCAAGGGCATTGAACGCATGGCGCTGCTGATTGATCGCGCGGGCACCGGCCAGCTTGAAATGATCCAGGCCGCCGACATCGCGTTGACCGGCAAGGCCAAGTTGATCAGCGAGCAGAACTGGATCAGCCATTCGATTTGTCGCAAGGTGTTTGACGAAAAAATCGCGGTGAAAACCGGCGATGCGATGAGCGATTCGCGCTTTGAGGGCAAGGTTTCGATCGTGCTCAAGGGCATTCGCTCGGCGATGGCGGTTCCGGTGTGGGGCGAGACCGGGGTGATTGGCGTGCTCTACGCCGACGCGCGGATGACCATTCGCGATTGGCACCAGGCCGCTGAAGACGATTTGAGTTTTTTCTCGACGCTTGGGAATCTGGTCGCCTACAGCGTGCAGCGCTGGCTGCTGCAGGAGCGCCTCAAAACCGAAGAAGCACTGCGCGGGCGCCTGCAGCGCTACCACTCGCCGTCGGTTGTGCAACAGCTCATGGCTGAAGGCGCGTTCAGCGAAGGCCGCTTGGTCCCGCAGGATCGCGAAATCAGCATTATGTTTGCCGACATTGTGGGCTTCACCTCGATGTCTGAGCGGATGACCCCAACCCAAATCGCCACGCTGCTGAACGCATTTTTCGATGAAATGCTGGATGAGGTGTTCCGCGTGGGCGGCACGCTCGATAAGTTCATTGGCGACTGCATCATGGCTTTCTTCGGCGCGCCAGAGGAGCAGCACAATCACGCCGCGCGCGCGGTGGCCGCCGCCGTTGGCATGCTCAAGCGACTCAATCAAATGAACGCCGCCAAGCGCTTGCCCGAACCGATCACGCTGCGCATTGCGATCAATACCGGTCGCGCAGTGGTGGGCGACGTGGGCTCCGCGCAGCGGGTGGATTACACCGTGCTTGGTCCCACGATCAATGCCGCCGCGCGCATGGAGTCGATCTGCCCGCCAGGCGGACTGGTGATCAGCGAGGCAACCTTTGCCGCGATTGGCAATACCGGCCCGTTTACCGAAATGGGCGAGCATAAATTTAAAGGTATTGAGCGCCCGATCAAGGTCTATTCCCTGAATCTCGACTCGCTGAAATAGCGTGGGCACAATTGGCTCACGCGACTGCCTAATGCTCAGCATGGCAGGACATCGCGAGCTTGAGAAGATTTTGCGCGAGCGCGCGGTGCGGGTTCAGGTAACTGCCAATTCGAACGAAGCGGTTAAACATTTGCACGCCGATCAGATCGGTTTCCTGTTGCTTGACGCTGAGCGCGGCTTGGATCCTGCGGTGTTGCTTGCCGCCGGCGCCGCCGGTGCGCGCGTTATCGTGATGTCACGCGCGGATTCAGCCGCGCTGCGAATGGCGGCTTTTGAAGCCGGCGCGGCCAGCTTTGTTGTCGCACCCGGCGGCTACCGAGCGCTTGCAGACGCAATCGCGCCGCTTGAGTCCGAACCCGACTGGCCGAAGCCGCGGATTCTCGCCTATGCGCGAGGAGAGGCCGCGACGGCTGAGTTGGTTGAGCTGCTCGAACCCGCAGCCGCTGAAGTTTTTGCGAGCATGAACCCCTTGCTCGCCTGCGAGTTGCTCAGCACACAGCGCCCGGACTTGATCGTGCTTGATGTGTCCAACGAAATCCGCATTTGTGCGCTGCAGCAGTCGCTGCGGGCGGATCCATTGGCGCAAACCGTGCCGATCATCCTGCTCGCTGATAACTACGTTGAAGATTTTTCAAGATTGCTTGGGCGCTACGACCATTTGCTGGTTGTGCCCATCACGCCCGCACACCTGCATTGGCAAATCGACCGCGTATTTCGCGAGCGTATCGGCGAGCAGGCTCATCGGGTTGTGGGTCCAGGCAGTGCGATTGCGGGCGCTGTGGTTGCGCTTGAGCTTGCAGCCGCTATACCCACTCAAACCGCTCGGGAGCCTCACGTTGAGGCTTTAGCGAGCTCACAGCCCGCTGAGACTGCGCCGCTGCCAGCCCCTGATGCGCTCGTTGCGCCCGAAGATTTAGCTGCGCTCAAGCAAGAAGTGCTGAACGCGATCCAATACTCGCAAATGAGTCTGCACTACCAGCCGATTGTGAGCTTGCGCGGGGACGGGATCGAGCGCTATGAGGCCTTGCTCAGGCTAACCGGCAGCGCTCGCCAGGCGCTCAAGCCCGCTGAGGTTTTCAGCGTCTTGAAGGGCCATCGCTCCGCGCTCTTGCTCGATCGATTCGTCTTGAGTGAAGCGTTAGCAATGCTTCGTGCTCGCGTCGCCGAGCGCCTGCTGTTCGTGAACCTTTCACTGGATGCATTGAGCGATATGAGCTTTCTGGAATGGCTCGCTGAACGGCTTGCTGCCGCTCAAATTCCGCCAGCGCAGCTGGTCTTGGACGTGGGTTTGGAGCAGGTCAAGCAGGCGCCCGAACAGGTTCGCCAAGGCGTGCGCAGGCTGCGCAATCTGGGCTGTCAGATCAGCCTGCAGAACGCACTACTGACCGTTGACGAAGTCAATATTGCGCAAACCCTGGGCATGCGTTTTATCAAAGTGGACCTCAATCGCAGCCTGCACGAGCTGCTGGCCCCAGCCGCACAAAACGCGCTCAAAGCGGCCGCGCGCGAAGCCACTGCGCGTCAGATCGAGCTGATTGCGTGTCGGGTTGAAAACCACAAGGTGCTGCCGCTGCTGTGGGCCAGCGGTATTGAGCTGGTGCAGGGCTACATTACCCAGGCGCCCGGCCTTGAGATGAGCTTCGATTTCGCCCAAGGCCTGTAGCACACCGGCCGCGCACGGTCTTGCTCAGGCGTGCAGGAATTGCTCAAGAATTTTCACCGCAGCATGGGCGTCCAATTCGCCTGCATGCTTTTTCCGCGCGAGTCCACTGGCCCTGGCTTCGCGAAAATCGCTGTCAGCGGCGCGCGAGCTGAAGCGTTCATCGACCAGTTCAACCTCAAGCTTGAAGCGCGTCTTGAGCGCTTGCGCAAAACGCCGCGCATGGGCGCTAATGGGCTGCTCGGCGCCGTCTTCTGTGAGCGGCAGGCCGACGATCAGCGCGCTGGGTTGCCAGGTCTTTAGCAGCTGCGCAATGCGCTCCAGCAGCGTTTGATCGTTGCGCAAAACAAGCAGCGGGCTGGCGCTCATCGTCACCCGTTGGCCCACCGCAACGCCGACCCGCTTGCGGCCGTAGTCGAAGCCCAAATAGCAGCTCACGCGTGTCCGGCGGTTGGGTTGAGCTGTGCGATCTTGACGCCAAGCAAAGCCGCTGCTGCGTCGTAGCGGGCGCTCACTTCGGTGTGAAAAATCAAGCCAAGATCCGTTGGCGTGTTGAGCCACGCGTTCGCGAGAATCTCTTCCTCCAACTGGCCTGCGCCCCATCCGGCGTAGCCGAGTGCGAACAGGAAATCAGTCGGTCCGCGGCCGCTCGCGATCGCGTCGAGCACGTCGCGCGAGGTGCTGACGGTGAGGTCTTGAGCGACCCGAAAGCTCGACTGGTATTCCTCGTCGCCGGTGTGCAGCACAAAGCCGCGATCGGAAGCGACCGGGCCGCCCACATACACCGGGCGCGCCGCAATGATCGGATCCTTGGCGCTCAGATCCATTTGTGCGAGGACTTCGCCCACGGTCATTTCACTGGGTTTGTTGACAATCAGCCCAAGCGCCCCATCTTTGCCGTGCTGGCACAGAAACACCACCGAGCGATGAAAATTCGCGTCCAGCATGTTGGGCATGGCCAGCAAAAACTGATTCGCAAAATAAGTAGGTCGCATGGGTTTGAAGAATACTCCGTTTGCTGGGCTGCACTTTGACTCGCGCTTTGTCGGCGAGCTTCCGGCTGATCCCAACCAAGAAAATCTTACGCGGGCCGTGCTCGGTTCGGCTTTTTCATGGGTTGAGCCAACGA
>Ga0105046_10009551_pt1 | contig 15164 bp, 7 predicted proteins | sample MAT03_FD_78385 | JGI IMG/M metagenome (GOLD analysis project Ga0105046, IMG submission 78385) | Freshwater microbial communities from Lake Fryxell liftoff mats and glacier meltwater in Antarctica - MAT-03 (megahit assembly) | ecosystem: Environmental > Aquatic > Freshwater > Ice > Liftoff...
CCGAACACGAAGGATACCCCCAGCAAGAGCTCGTTATACATCGCGGGCGCCCCCTCGCCTCCATTGCGGTTGTTGGCGAAGGTGCCGCGCCACTCGACGCGCAGCGTCAGCCAGCGCAGCGCGCGGAACTTGAGGCCGGTGCCGATATGGGCGGCGGGGTCGAGGTCGGAGCCGAGCACGGCCTTCGGCGTGCTCACTATCAAGGCGCCAGCGCCGGCGAGCACGAAGGGGGCGAGCCGCAGCGGCACCTGGAATACGGCGTGGCCGCGCAGCGCGAAGGCATTGAAGTAGCTGCCGTCGGCCGTACGCCCGGGGAAGCCGCCGCCCTCGACCTCGCCGCCGATCCAGGGCAGCGGGAAGTAGCCGATGCGCGCGCCGATGCTGCCGACCACGGGGCGCAGCCCTCGCCACTGCGTGCCGTATAGCCCGTGATTCCTGGACGGCACCATCAGGCCGTTGTACATGCCGAGCTCGACCTGGCCGGCCGTCGGCGCGAACCTCCGCATCGCCGCGCCGCGCGTAGGCGGGTCCGGGTCGGCCGCGCAGGCCCGGCTCGCGGAGGTCGTCGACGAGGACGGCGCCATCGCGTCGGCCGCGGGCGACACGGCCAGGAGTGCCAGCGCGATGACGACGCAGGTGGCGAAACGAGACATGTTGTTGAAAGGTCGCATGGGGCTCCTGGGGGCGTGCGCCGGGCATCGCGCAGACCAGCGCGGGTGCCAGGGACTATTTGCAGGACGTGTACCAGATGCTGCGGGTGCCCTGGCAGGGCGACGCCTCGGCGGCCTGTCGGCCGCTGTCGATCTCTGTCCTATCGGTGTCTCAATGCCATGACACCCGAACCGACGAGGTCCACGCCGCGCGAGAATTACTCGACGGTCACGGACTTGGCGAGGTTGCGCGGCTGGTCGACGTCGGTGCCCTTGAGCTCGGCGAAGTAATACGCGAGCAACTGCAGCGGGACGCTGGCGAGGATCGGCTGGAGCTCCTCGGGGACGTCCGGCAGGAGGATGATGTCATCCACGAGGTCGCCGAGGGCCTGATCGCCGACGGTCGCCAGCGCGATGAGCTTGCCGCCACGCGCGCGGACCTCCTCGAGGTTGGAGAGGACCTTGGCGTAACCGGGTCCCCGCAAGGCGATGACGACGACCGGCATCTGCTCGTCAACTAAGGCGATCGGGCCGTGCTTCATCTCGCCGCTGGCGTGACCCTCGGCGTGGATATAGCTGATCTCCTTGAGCTTGAGCGCCCCCTCGAGCGCGACCGGGTAGCACATCCCACGACCGAGGAACAAGCAGTCGCGCGCGGCCTTGTGGCGGCGAGCGATGATCTTGATCGCCGCGCACTGGGCCAGCAGGTTGTCGACCTGGGCCGGGATCGCCTGCAAGGCCGCGATCAACAGGCGCGCGCGCTCGGGCGCGAGGGCGCCGGTGCGGCGGCCGAGGTGGATCGCCAGCATCGTCATGACGGTCAACTGGGTCGTGAAGGCCTTGGTCGAGGCGACCGAGATCTCGGGACCGGCGTGGGTGTAGATCGTCTGCCCGGCGACCCGCGAGATGCTCGCGCCCTGCACGTTGCAGATCGCGACCGTCCGCGCGCCGCGCTGACCGGCCTCCTTGAGCGCCGCGAGCGTATCTGCGGTCTCGCCCGACTGCGTGATCGCCAGGGCGATGTCCCCGGGGCGCACGATCGGATCTCGATAACGAAATTCGCTGGCGATGTCGACCTCGACGGGGATCCGCGCCAGCTTCTCGATCAGGTAGCGCCCGGTCAATGCCGCGTGCCATGAGGTCCCGCAGGCGAGTATCATGATGCGGGTGTGCTCGCCGAGGTCGAGCTCGAGGCCGGGGAATCCGACGTCGTCGGCGAGCATGCCGTTCCCGATCATCGTCGCGTGGATCGCCCGTGGCTGCTCATGGATCTCCTTGGCCATATAGTGGCGAAAGCCCTGCTTCTCGGCGGCCTGCGGGCTCCAATCGACGCGCCGCCCGACCCGCTGGACCGCCGCGCCGGCGGCGTCGAAGATCTCGTGGCTGGTCGGCGTGATGCGGGCGAGGTCGCCGTCCTCGAGGTCGATGACGTGACGCGTATACGACAACACCGCCGCGACGTCCGAGGCGACGAAGTTCTCGGGTCCCGGGCTGGCTTCGCCGAGGCCCGCGCCGCCGCGGCCGATCAGCAGGGGGGAGCTGCGGCGGGCGGCGACGATGGTCTCCGGCTCGGCGTCATGGATCGCGGCGAGCCCCCAGGTCCCGCGCAGGTGCGCCGTGGCGCGCCTGACCGCGCCCAGCAGGTCCGGGTCCTGGCGGAGCTCTCGCTCGATCAGGTGAGCGATCACCTCGGAGTCGGTCTCGCTGAAGAAGCTGTGGCCGCTGGCCGCGAGCTCGGCGCGCAGCTCGGCGTAATTCTCGATGATACCGTTGTGTACGACGGCGACCCGACCGGCGCGGTGGGGGTGAGCATTTTGTTCGGAGGGCCGCCCGTGGGTGGCCCAGCGCGTGTGGCCGACCCCGCAAGTGCCGACGAGCGGGGTCTGTCCGAGCCGGTCCGCCAACGCGGCGATCTTGCCCTTGCAGCGCACGACGTCGACCGCGGGGCGGCGCCCGGGGGCGCCGACCAGCACGGCCACGCCTGCTGAATCGTAGCCCCGGTACTCGAGCTTGCGCAGCCCGTCGAGAAGAATCGGCACGGCCTGCCGGGGACCCGTATAACCAATGATACCGCACATAGAAACCGCCTGACAAAGAAGGAGGGAGATGGGGTCGCGGATCACGGGGCCGTGATCGCGTTTTGATCGAGGGCGAGCGCCGTCTGGGCCAGGGCGCGGCCGGTGAGCGTGGCGTTGGTCTGGAAGGTGATACCGGTCTTGGACAGGATCACGCCCTCGAGGTGCGCGCCGACATGCATGGTCGCCTGGCCGGCGATCTGCCAAAAGACGTTGTGGGCCTGCGCACCTCCGGCGAGGATGACGCGCTTGCCGGTGCTGACATCGAGGTCGTTAGCGATCTGGAAGATCCACACGTCGTCTTCGCAGCCGACGAGGGTGACATCGTCGGGGATTAGCACCGTGCTGCCCCAGGTGTAAATGCCCGGCTCGAGCGTGAGCCCGCCGATGTCGCCGCTCGCGAGGTCGAGGTAGTCGGTCGGGACCCGGCCGGCGGCGTCGGTGTAGGCGGCCTGCATGGCGAGCACAGCGGTCGTCAGCTTCGTGGGGCTGGGCACCCCGTAGTCGGCGGCGTAGACCTTGTACGGCGCGACGACGGCGGGCGAGGTCGAGAACACGCCCGACGGGTCGAGCACCAGGGAGAAGCCGGTCATGGCGGTCGCGGCGATCGGGCTCACGCCGACGTGTCCGCCCGCGATCGACGAGCCGGGCACGTTGGTGATGCCCGCCTTGGCGAGCAGGACGTAGGCGCCGGCCGCTCCGAGGTCGTCGACCATGCCGAGCTCGACGGGAGCAGGGCCGAATTTGCCGATGCATTCGCCGGTCGTCGAGGTGCTGGTATCTCCGGTGGTGCTGGTATCTCCGGTGGTGCTGGTGGTCGTCTCGTCACCGGTCGTGGTGGGGTCACCGGTCTCCGAGGTGGCGCCGATGCCGGAGTCCTGCGTCTGGCCGGTGCCGGAGAGCGAGTCGCTGTGGCCGCCGGCCTCGCCCTCGTCGTTCGCGCCGGCGGTGTGGCCCCCGCTGGTCGGCGTGGGGTCGGTGGAGGTGAGATCGGGGTAGCCCTCGCCCCGCGACGGGTCAAGGTCGCCGGTCTCCGACGACGGGTCGGTCGCTTGCGTATTGCTGGACCCGGTGCCCAGGTCCGGCGAGCCGGAGCATCCGGCGACGAGCAGTAGGGACAGGTGGATACGAGAGTTCATGGAGGTTCCTTGTCGATGAACATATGCACGAAGGGTGCCCCGCGAGTATTTGCCCGGAAATCGGCTGCATTATTGGCTCGAGTGTCACGAGGGAGAGACACAAGGGAAGGGGGGTTGGCCACGGAGGGCGACAGGGCCCGGCGGTCGCGGGCGCGATGCTCCTGCCGGCGATCGCCGCCGCGACGCTCCCGGATCTCCTGCGCAGCACAGCCTGTCACCGCAAGTGGACAGGTAGGCACCGGAAGCGCGCTGCGTCGACGGGCGAGGTGCGAGACACCAGCGACGAAAGCCGCCGAGCGAGCGGCTGGCACAGGTCATGCAGCTTCCGACCGCGATCGCTCCTGCGAGACAGATGCGAGAGCTTCGACCGGAGAGCGACCATGCCAGTCCAAATGAAGGTGCCATCATTTCCATTCGTCGCGCCGGTGCTGCGCCCTGTCCCTGCCGGTGCCGTGGCAGAGGCGCGCGACGGAGACCTGACCTCGGCGGGCTCGTGGGACGCGTTGTGGGACGGGCGGGGCTCGGGTCGACTCTCGCGGTCGCTGCGCGAGCGTCTCGGATGGAGCCGGCAGATCGACGATACGCTCGCCCGGCTGGTCGCGTTGGCCGCGATGGGGCGACCGAGGATCGACATCCTCGAGCTGGGATGCGCCCCGGGCACCGTGATCGAGCGGCTGCATCGGCTCGGCCCGCGACACCGCTACGCTGGCATTGATCTGGCGCCCGAGGGTCTCGAGCAGGCGCGCCGTCGGCTGGCCGGGCTCGGCATCGACGCCGATCTTCACCTCGGCGATCTCCGCGACATCGAGCAGCCCGGCGCCGACCTCGTCATCTCCTACGGGCTCATCGAGCACTTCGACGATCCCGCGGAGATCCTCGGGCATCACCGCCGATTGGCGCGACCGGGGGGCCGTGTGGCGGTCACGGTGCCGAACTACGCGAACCCGATGGTCGCGGCCCTGCTCGCCCGGTATTCGCCCGATACGCTCGCCACGCATAATCTGGCGATCATGAATGAGGGGGCGATCGCGGACGCGATGACCCGGGCGGGATTGGTCGATGTCAGCGTCGGCAGCGCGGTCGGTCCGCTCCTGCCGAGCTCACGGGTGAGGCCCGGCTTCGGTGGTGCGACGTATCGCCTGGCGGCGCGCGCGTGGAACCTCGGGGCGGGGGTCTTGCCTCAGCGATTGCTCTGGTCCGGGCTGGTATGGGGCTTCGGTCGCGCGCCGTGAGCCCGTGCGAGCCTTCACTTCGCCGACAACGCGGCGAGCTGCCGATGCTCGGGGATGTCGAGGAACAACTGTCGCAGGGACATATCTGCGATCGCGGCGGCGCGCAGTTGCAGCTCGGCGTGGGCGGCCGCCAGGGCCTGGCTCGCGCCGTCCTGGTCGCCGTCCGCCAGGCGCGCCAGCACCACCGCGAGCCGCACGGGGAGCTCACACTGCCCGAGTCCGCCGAGCGCGGTGATCAGCAGCAAGCTCTCCTCGGCCAGCGCGCGGGCCTCGGTGACGCGCTGCTGGCGTAGCTGCGCCTCGACCAGGAGCGGGACGATGAGCAGACGCGACGGCGGGAGCTCCGAGAGGTCGGCCAGCGCCGTGAGCAGCTCCGACTCCGCGTCGGCAGGATTGCCCTCGGCGAGCAGCGCCTGGCCGAGGATGTGATGGCAAAGCCCGTGCATGGCCGGCCCGGCGTGCGCCACGTTGACGTACGCAGCCGCGATCTCGCGCGCCTCGCGGCGCTTGGCAGCGCTGGCCTGGCCGACCAGATTGAGCCCGAGGGTCAGGTGGGTGACCACGGTCCCGAACTCCTCGTGGATCCGGACGGACATCGTGCTGGCTTCACGCAGCAAGTGCTCGCCGGCCTCGACATCGCCGATGGCGGTCAAGGCCACGCCGAGGTAGAAGTGCGCCATCACCTCGATGAAGCTGCGGCCGTTGTTGGCGATCAGCTCGAGCGCCTGGCGGGCGCAGCCGAGCGCGCGAAACACGTCTGGCTCGAGCTTGCAGGTGCGATAGGTGTCGGCGAGCAGCAAGTAGCCGTGCTCATGCAGCTCGAGGTCGGCGGAGGCCTGTCGCATCTTGGCGATCGCGTCGGCGGCCGCCCGGCGCTGGCCGACGTTGGTGAGGAATACGCTGAGAGCCAGCCCCGCCTCGAGGTACGCGACGCGGGCGTCCGGCTCGGGCGTGGCGGCCATGAACGCGTGGATCAGGCGCTCGATATGCTCGAAGCGATTGATCATGAAGAACGAATAGAAGCAGATGCCCAGCGATTTGGCCCACCAGTAGCTCCCCGGCGGCAAGCTGTCGACCGCCTCGAGGCCGAGCGCATAGCCGGTCGCCAGATCCATGCGCGTCTGACATGTCCACGCTTGCATGGTGCGGATGACGCCGTGCTGGTAGTCCGTCACGCCGCAATCCAGGGCCCTCTGGGTGTAACGTTGGGTCAGCTCCGCGTCGTGGCGGCCGAGCGCCTGGCGGGCGGCCATCACGAAGAATTGAGCGGCGCGCTCGGGCTCGGCGCCCCGCACCGCGTGCTCGGCGAGCACCGCCGGCTCGGCGCCCGTGCGCTCGAGGAAGCCGCCCGCGAGCCGGTGCGCGGTGACCCGATTTTCGTCGGTCAACAGGCTGTAAGCCGCGTCTCGCACCAGGGCGTGCCGGAACTTGTAGCGCTCCGCCCCGGCCTCGCGGCCCTCGCGTTGCTCCTCGATGTACTCGGCCCGGATCAGCGCCGCGAGCGAGGACTGGAGGTCGCGGACGGTCGCGTCCACGGGGAGCAGCGCGGCGATGCTGGCGCTCGTGAAGGTCTCACCGAAGACGCTGGCGGCGCGCAGCGTCAGCCGGGCGGCCGTGTCGAGCTGCGAGAGACGGGCCAGCAACATGGCGAGTACGGTCTCGGGCAAGGCGTCGCCGCGGCGCTCGGCGACCGAGCGGATGAGCTCCTCAAGGAACAGCGGGTGACCGGCCCCCTGATCGACGATGCGCTCGACGATCGCCGGGTCGACCTCCCCGAGCGCGCGGCCCAGGACCTCATATGCCAGTCGCTGCGCGGCCCCGCGGCTCAGCGGGCGTAGCGGGAGATCCTGAATATAGCGGGAGCTCCAGAACACGGGGAACATCTCGTGGACCTCGGGACGTCCGAGCGCGAGGATCAGGAGCGGGAGCTCCGCGAGCTCGTCCAGGGCCATGATCATCAGTTGCGCGGTGAGCAGGTCGCCCCAGTGCAGGTCCTCCAGGACGAGCAGCACGGGCGCCTGCCGACACTCGCAGCGCAGCCACTGGAGGAATGCCTGCGTCACCTGGTCGAGCATCAGCTTCGGGTCGCGTCGTGCGGCGGTCAGGTCCCGGTCCCGGTCGGGCGCGAGCGAGAGCCCGCACATCTCGCCGAGGAAGTGGATGACCCGCGCATTGTCCTCGGGAGTGTCGGTGAGGTGTCGTCCGAGGCGCTCGCGCAGGAGCTTCTCCTGGACCGGCTCGGCCTCGTCGCCGACCAGACCACACAGGCCACGCAGCGCGTCGCGGAGCATCCCGTAGGAGGCGCCGACATGCATCAGGTCGCCGCGCCCGAGCATGACGGTCAACTGCGGATAGGTCTGGGTGGCGTGCCGCACGAACTCCTGTCGCAGCCGCGACTTCCCGAACCCTGGCGGACCCTGGACCCCGACCGCGCGCGCCACGGAGTCCTCGATACAGGTGGCGAGCGCATAGTCGAGGATGCCGATCTTGCGCTCGCGTCCGACGAACGGCGTCGGCTGACCGAGCAGCCGCCGCGGCTCCTCGCGCGGCGAGGACCTCTGTTCGGCGAGCAGTTGGGGGCGCCCGCCGCGATGGGCGATGTCGAGGCGCCCCGACAGCAGGTTCTCGCTCAGCGCGTCGAGCCAGACGCCGGTGCTCGGCTGCGTATCGAGCGAGCTCGCGGCGTTGTCATGGGGGTCGAGGAGATCGAAGGCTCGATCGACGGCCTCGCCGATCGGCATGTGCCCGTGCAAGCGGCCGCGGCCGGTCGCCACCGCGACCTCGGCCTCCGGGAGGTACTTCTTGACGATCAGGCCGCAGCGCGCCGCGCGGAGGGCCTGGTCGACGGCGCTCGCCGACGGCGGCACGGTCGCGACCAGCGAGTGATCGGCCAGCAGCTCGACGCCGAAGCCGAGGCCTCGCAGCACCTCTCGCAGGGCCTCCGGCAGCACGGGGGGCGCGCTCGACTCGCTGGCGCCCATCACGGCGACCGCGACGCTGAAGAACTGGAGCTCCTGCGGTGTCAGCTTGAGCACGCCCGAGGCCTTCGCGGACGCCTCCGCGGCGTGCTCCTCGGCTGTCATGTCGAGGCGGCACACCGCCTCGTGCAGCGCCAAACCCGTGGCGTAGCGCCGGGTCGGCTCCTTGTGCAGCATCCGCATGATCATGTCCGAGAGGGGGGCCGGAACCCCGCTGCGCAGCGTCTCGATCGGCGGCGGGTCTTCGATCAGGACCTTCACGAGGATCGCCGTCAGGTGTTCGCCGGTGAAGGGCGCCCGGCCGGTGATGCACTCGTAGAGCACGCAGCCGAGCGAGAAGATGTCGGCGGCGAAGCCGACATCTTGCTCCCCGCGCGCCTGCTCCGGCGCCATATACTCCGGGGTGCCGACGATGACGCCGATGCGGGTGAGATGACCGCCGCGCAGCTTCTCTCGCGCGAGCCCGAAGTCCAGGACCACGACATCCGCCATGGTCCCGCCGCGCAGAAAGAGATTGCTGGGCTTGAGGTCGCGGTGGACGATGCCGCGGCTGTGCGCCTCGGCGAGCGCAGCGCTGGTGCAGCGCAGCAGCGAGACGCACTCGGCGATGGCAGGGAGACGTCGTCGCAGGTGCTGCTCGAGGTCCTCACCCTCGAGCCACTCCATCACCAGGTACGGCTGCCCGTGCTCGCTGATGCCGTGGGCGACGTACGAGACGATGTGCCGGTGATGAATCTCGGCCAGGAGCTGCGCCTCACGGGTGAAGCGCTCGGCGTCCTGGGCATCCGCGTGGGACTGCAACAGCTTCACTGCGACAGTCGCCGTGGTCTCCATATCCGACCCACGAAACACGGTGCCAATACCGCCAGCACCGATCTGTCGGTCGAGGCGAAAGCGATGGTCCAGGAGGCTGTTGGCCACAGGCGCGGTCATCATGGTCAGCTCGTTGTTCTCGGCCCAGGCGAGCGACCAGCCCGCCAGAGCTGATCGCAGGATGGACTAAGCCGGACTGTCCGGTCCAGCCCCCCACGCGAGGGGCGTGATCGCAATCATTAGTTTAATGAACGATTCGGCCGGATCGGCGGAGTCACAATCTGGGATTTTTCCCCACACACATAACTCACGATTGCACCGTAACGGGATTCATGGTTTTTTACACGGCATGGTTACCGTTGTTCGGCGATGGGCCCGTTTGCTCAAGCGGTGCGCGGGCCGAAGCGGGCGTAGATGGCGGGGAGCACGAGGAGGGTCAACAGGCTGGCGGAGATGAGGCCGCCGATCACGACGGTGGCGAGCGGTCGCTGGACCTCGCTGCCGGGGGCGGTCGACAGCGCCATCGGGATGAAGCCCAGGGCGGCGACGAGCGCGGTGGTCAGGACCGGGCGCAGGCGCAGCTCGGCGGCCTGGGCGATGGCAGTCACCCGGTCGGCGCCCTCGGACTGCATACGCTGGCAGAAGGTGACGAGCACCAGGCCGTTTAGCATGGCGACGCCGAACAGGGCGATGAAGCCGACCCCGGCGGAGATCGAGAACGGCAGCGCCCGGAGCCACAAGGCGACCACGCCGCCGACGATCGCGAACGGGACGTTCAAGAAGATGATCAGCGCGGCCCGCATCGATCGCAGGGCGGTCCACAGCATGAACAGGATCAACGCGAGCGCGAGCGGGACGACCACCCTCAGGCGGTCGCGCGCCGCGATGTAGTGCTCGAAGGTGCCGCCGTACTCGACGCGGTATCCGACCGGCAGCGCCGGGCCGGCGGCGAGGGTCGCCTGCGCCTCCTCGACGGTCGATACCAGGTCGCGGCCGCGGACGTTGAACTCGACGATGATGCGGCGCGACTGCTTCTCGCGGTTGACCAGCACCGGCCCGGTGGTCTCCTGGAAGCTCGCGACGTCGCCGAGCGGCACCACCTGTCCTGACCTGGCGCGCAGGGGCAGGGTCGAGAGGGCGCCGAGGTCACGGGTCAGCGCCGGGTCGAACTTGACGATCATGTCGAAGCGCCGCTCGCCTTCGAGGACGGTGCCGACCTGGTGTCCGACGGCGATGGCTTCGGTGGCGAGGTTGATGTCGGCGATCGTGAGGCCGTAGCGGGCCAGCTTGGCGCGGTCGGGCTGGATCCGCAGGTACTGGAGGCCCTGGAGCTGCTCGGCGCGCGCGTCTACGACGCCCGGGATCCCGCGCACCTGCTCGACGATCCGTTGACCGGTCGTCCGCAGGACCTCGAGGTCGGGGCCGTAGACGATGATGCCGACGTCGGATCGCACGCCGGCGACGAGCTCGTTGGTCCGCATCTGGATCGGCTGGGAGATCGAGCCGGCGACCTCGGGCACGACGCTCTCGACGAGCGCGGACATCTCCTCGGCGAGCTGGTCCTTGGTCAGGCCCGGACGCCACTCGTCGCGGTCGCGCAGCAGCACGTAGACGTCGGACTGCTCGACGCCCATCGGGTCGGTGGGGACCTCGGGCGAGCCGGTGCGCGAGACGACGCGCACGATCTCGGGGATCTCCCGCAGGGCGCGCTCGATCCGCTGGTTCGTGACCACGGAGGCCGAGAGCGATGAGCCGGGTAGTCGCCGGGCCTCGATCAGCAGGTCGCCCTCGTCGAGCTGCGGGATGAACTGGGCGCCGAGGCGACCGAACAGCGCGACGCCGCCGGCGAGCACCATGAGGCCGGCCGTCATCGTCGCCCACCGCCAGCGCAGGGCGAGCCGCAGCGCGGGGGTATAGATCCGGTGGACCGCGCGGATCAGCAGGGTCTCGCGCTCGTCCGGGTGCGGCTTGACGAAGTAGCTGGTCAGCACCGGGACGACCGTCAGCGAGAAGATGAAGGCGCCGCCGAGCGCGAGCAGCACGGTGTAGGCCATGGGGTGGAACAGCTTGCCCTCCATCCCGGTCAGCGCGAGGATCGGCAGGTACACGATCGCAATGATGATCTCGCCGAACACCGCGGCGCCGCGGACCTCGAGGGTCGAGTCTTGAATGACCTGGATGCGCTCGTCCGTGGGGAGCCGGCGACCGGCGCGGCGGCTGGCCTCGGACAGCCGCCGCACGGCGTTCTCCACGACGATGACGGAGCCGTCGACGATGAGGCCGAAGTCGATCGCGCCGAGGCTCATCAGGTTGCCCGAGAGCCCGACGGCGTTCATCACGATCACGGCGAACAGCATCGCCAGCGGGATCGTGGTCGCGACCACGAGCCCGGCGCGGAGGTCCCCGAGGACCAGCAGGAGCACGAGCACGACCAGCGCGGCGCCCTCGAGCAGGTTGGTGCCGACGGTGGTGATCGTTCGGTCGACGAGCAACGTCCGGTCGTAAAACGGCTCGACGCGCACGCCCTCGGGGAGGGTCGGCCGCAGCGCCTCGAGCTTGTCCTTGATGCCCTGGGTGACGGTCCGCGAGTTCTCGCCCATGAGCATGAGGGCGACGCCGACGACGACCTCGCCCTCGCCGTCCTGGGTCGCCGCGCCGCGCCGGAGCCTGGGTCCGAAGCGGACCTCGCCGACCGACGAGACGGTGATCGGGACGCCCTGGGGGGTCGCGCCGAGGACCACGCGCTCGAGGTCCTCGCGGCTGCGCACGAGGCCGTTGGAGCCGATCACGACCTGCTCCTGGTTGCGCTCGATGTAGCCGCCGCCGGCGTTGGCGTTCGAGCTGCGGAGCGCCTCGGCGACCTCGCCGACCGACAGGCGCATGGCTTGCAGGCGCTCGGGCTGCAGCACGATCTGGTACTGGCGGTTCTCGCCGCCGAAGCTGTTGGTCTCGACGACGCCGGGGACGCTGCGAAGCTGGGGGCCGATGTACCAGTCGAGCAGCTCCTCGAGCTCCATCAGCGAGTGCGTGTCGCTGCGCACGGTGAACTGATAGATCTCGCCGAGGCCGGTCGAGATCGGGCCCATCTCGGGGGTGCCGTAGGCGGCCGGGACCGCGTCGGCGGCCTCGCGCATGCGCTCGTTGATGAGCTGGCGGGCGAAGTAGATATCGGTGTCGTCGTCGAAGACCACGGTGACGACCGAGAGGCCGTACTTCGACACCGAGCGGACCTCGGCGATCTTCGGCAGGCCGGACATGGCCCGCTCGACCGGCACGCTGATGTACTGCTCGACCTCGACGGGCGACAGCGCGGGGGCAGCGGTGATGATCTGGACCTGGACGTTGGTGACGTCCGGCACGGCGTCGATCGGGAGCTGGAGCGCGGACCGTACGCCGACGATGATAAACAGCAAGGTGGCGACGAGCACCAGCGCCCGGTTGCGCAGCGACCACGCGACGATGGCGGACAGCAGATCCATGGCTAGTGCCCGTGGTCCTCGCCGAAGGTGCCCTTGAGCAGCACGCTCTTGAGCGTCCAGGCGCCGCGGGTGACCACGGGCTCGCCCGCTTGCAGGCCGGACAGGACCTCGACGACCCCGGGCCCGGCGGTGCCGAGCACGACCTCGTGCAGCTCGAACGACCCGCCCTCGCCGCGCACGAACACAGCGGACTTGCCGGCGACATCGATCACAGAGTCGCGTGAGACGGCGAGCACGGGGGTGGGGGCCGCGTGGGGGTCGGTGGTGGCGATGCGGGCGCTGCCGAACAGGCCGATGCGCAGCAGGTCCTCGCGGTTCTCGATCGGGATGCGGGCGACGACGGTCTGCGCCTCGGCGTCCACGGTGGCGGCCAGGTGCTCGACGGTGCCGAGGAAGGGGTGGTCGGGATAGGCGTTGAGCGAGACCTCGGCGACGGCGCCGACGCGGACCCGGGCGAGCATATGCTCGAAGATGCGGGCGACGAACCACGCGCGGTCGATGCTGACGATCGTGGCGACGCTGGACTCCGCGGTCACGGCCTGACCCGGGAGCACACCGCGGTGCGTGATGGATCCGGAGATCGGCGCGCGCAGCGAGAAGGTCGAGGCGGTGCCCTTCGCGGACAGACCGAGCGCTTGCAGGCGCTGCTTGGCGGCGCGAGTCTCCGCGCCCAAAGCAGTAGCCTCGGCGCGCGCGGCCGCCAGCTCCTGCTGAGAGGCCATGCTGCGCTGCGCGAGCAGGTCGAGCCGGGTCTCGTTCGACTGCGCCGAGAGCGTGCGCGCCTGCAACGAGGCGAGGTCGGCACGCAGACCGCCGAGCCCCGGGGCGCGGACGGTGGCGAGCACGGCGCCCTCCTTGACGATGTCACCCTCGCGAAACAAGACAGTCTCGATGATGCCGGCGACCCTCGCCGGCACCTGTGCGGAGCGCCCCGGGTCGGCCTCCACGTGGCCGGTCGCGAGCAGCACCGGGGCGACGATCTGGAGCTTCGCGGGCTCGGTGACGATGCCGGCCTCGGTGATGACGCGATCGGACAGCTCGACGCGGGTCGGCAGCTCGTCGTGGCCGTGGCCGTCGCCGTGCTCGCCGGCCTCGTGCGCGCCGGCCTCGTGCGCGCCGGCCTCGTGCTCGCCGTGCTCCGCCGCGGACGCGGCGGGTTCGCGGTGACACGCGCAGGCGAGCAGCGCGAGCGCCAGTACAAAAGTCTTCATCGTCAAGATCCCTCCGGGAGGAGGCCCGCGACGCGGGCCAGTTCGACGGATGCCAGCGCGAGGGCGCGACGCGCCTCGATGTGGGTGCCGAGGTACTCGAGGAAGTTTTGTTGCAAGACGACGGCCTCGCGGATCGACATGCGTCCGCTGGCCATCTCCTGCCCGAGCGCCTCCAGGTGGGCCTCAGCGCGTTGCAGGCGGTCGCCCTCGAAGAGCGCGAGCTCGGCCCGACGCGCCACCAGGTTTTGGAACCCGACGGCGACCTCGGTGCGCACCTGTCGACGCCAGCGCTCGACCTCGGCCTCGGCCTGGCGGGCGAGCGACTTGTTCTCCGCGATCTGTCCGGCGAACGAGCGGCCGAGCGGGCTGGGGAGGGGGATCGGGAAGCTGACGCCGCCACCGAGCACGCGCTCGCCGAAGCCGTCGCGCTGGGCGTACAGGACCACCGACGGGTTCGGGATCCGGATCCGCCGGTATAGATCGACCTGGCGCGCGAAGACCTCGCGCTCCGCCTTCGCCAGATCGATCTCGGCGCGCCTCGAGAGGGCCGCTTCGACCAGCGCGGCGAGGTCGGGCGGGGTCGATAACGGGGCGAGGTCGCCTTGCACCGTCGCGGCGCCCGCGGCTGGATCGCGGCCGAGCAGTCCAGCGAGCGCGGCGCTGGCGGTGGCGACCCGCCGCTGGGCCTCGATCTGCTGGCGTGCGACCCGTACGGAGGCAGTGACCGCGACGTCGGCGGTGAGCACCGAGCCGAGGCCGGCGCGCTCGCTGGCACGGGCGAGCTCGACGAGCGTGTCGGCGGTCTTTGCGATCCTGCCGATCATCGCCCGCTGCTCCTGGGCGGCGAGGACCTCGAAGTAGGCCGTGAGCGCGTCGGCGGCGATGTCGCGACGGGTCAGGCCGACGCGCGCCTGGGCCTGCGCCATCTCGGAGTCGGCGACCGCGATCCGCTTGCGACGTTGACCCGCGACCTCGAGCTCCTGGGACAGGCGCCCGTAGATGTTCATGTCGCGGTCGGGGTAGCGCAGGCCGACGCGCTGGGCGAGCGTGACCTCGACCGTGGGATGACTCGGCAGCAGCGTGCGCGCGGACTGCTTGCGGCCCTCGATGGCCTCGCGCCCGAGCTCCGCGGCGCGCACGCTCGGGTGGTCGGCCAGGGCGCACGCGACCACGGAGCTGCGCGTGAGCGGGCCCCGGCAGGCGGGCGAGTCCGGCGGCGGACCGCCGAGGAGCACGAGGGCGAGCAGGTTCGAGAGCGGCGGCATGGTCTGGGGCGAGCGCGTGGCTCGTGGGCCCTGTCGACACCCGAGGCAGGGTGCCGCACAGGCTAAAGCCTGTCGTGACGACAAGGCAAGCCGGAGCGCGACCGCGAGGGCGGGAGGTCAGGTGAGATCGGGCCGGCGGGCGGCGCCCGCGGGAGCCGCCTCACGAATGGCCCGCGTGGGCGTTGACCGCCGATGGACCTCACCCGTCCACGCAGAACTGTGGGATCCCGCGGCCTTCGCAGTACAGCGAGCCCACGACCGCCGTCGGCTCGCCGGTGAAGTCGCCGTCGAGCTTGAGCTCGCATGCCGCGACGGAGGTGGC